>Ga0207098_10157_pt1 | contig 22557 bp, 20 predicted proteins | sample Alteio_BWMinHeat_84_FD_153548 | JGI IMG/M metagenome (GOLD analysis project Ga0207098, IMG submission 153548) | Enriched cells from forest soil in Barre Woods Harvard Forest LTER site, Petersham, Massachusetts, United States -... | ecosystem: Environmental > Terrestrial > Soil > Temperate forest >...
AGAAAGTCTACGCCATCGACGATCAGGACAAAGTGGCCGAGCATGCCGGCCATCACGTGACCGTCAAGGGCACGGTAGATGGCGATACGCTGAAGCTGAGCAGCGTGGATATGGCGCCGGCGAAGAACATCTAAGAAAAAGCCAGGTTACATTTGCGGCGGGCGGGGCTGCGGCTCCGCCCGTTTTGTTTTGCGGGTCGGGAGATTTCCGTTACGATGTTGGCCTGCCTATGACGACCATTCTGCTGCACACCGCAAGAGCATTGACCCCGGCGACAGAGATTTTGGACGCGGGCATCCTGGTCCGTGACGGCGTGATTGAAGCGATCGGTCCGCGCCAGGGGATGAGCCTGCCGGCTGGAGCTCAAGAGGTCACTGCGAAGGAGCAAACCGCGACCCCTGGGTTTGTCGATGTGCACATTCACGGCGCCGGCGGGCATGATGTGATGGAGGGCAGCGAAGAAGCCCTGGCTGCAGTCGCCCGGACGGTGGCACGGCACGGCACAACTTCGTTTGTGGCCACGACGGTCACGGCTAGCCCCGAGGATACCTGCCGAAGCGTCGAAGGGATCGCCCGATACATCGCCACGCAGCACGAAACGGACGAGGCCCGCGCCGAAGTTCTGGGAATCCACTACGAAGGACCGTTCATCAGTCCGACGCGGCGCGGAGTGCATCCAGTGGAGTGGATCCAGCTGCCATCGGCAGAGCTGCTGGAGAAATTTCTTCATGCGGCTTCCGGCAATGCGCGCATTTTGACGATTGCGCCGGAGCTGCTGGGCGCCGCGCCCTGCATCGACGCGGCGCACAAGGCGGGCGTGGTGGTGGCGATGGGCCACACGGACGCGACCTACGAACAGGCGCGTGCGGCGATCGCCCGCGGGGCGCATCATGCGGTGCATGTGTACAACGCGATGCGGCCGTTTTCGCACCGCGACAGCGGGGTGATCGGCGCGGTGCTGACTTCGCCGGAGGTCACCGCGGAATTGATCGCCGACGGCGTGCACGTCGAGGAGGCGGCCATGCGGCTGTTGCTGCAGGCGAAGGGCGCGGGTTGCGTGATCTTGGTGAGCGACGGGATTTCCGCAACGGGCATGCCCGACGGTAAATACTCGCTAGGCAAGTTTGAGGTGACCGTGTCTGGCGGAGTGTGCCGCAACGCGGAGGGAAGACTCGCGGGGAGCACGCTGACTCTCGACCGTGCGCTGCGGAATATCGTGGGGCTGGGCATATCGCTGGTGGACGCGGTACGCATGCTGACCGTGAATCCGGCGACGCTCCTGGGAATCGAGTTCAAGAAAGGCGCGCTGCGGATTGGGGCCGACGCCGACATCGTTTTGCTGGATGAGGGTTTGCAGGTCACGAATGTCTGGGCACGAGGTGTGCCGCTGAATTGAGTGCGCATGGTAGGGCCTCTTGGGGCTTAGCCGCTGTGAGGGACCGGCCAGTGATCGGAAACAGAGCAGCTAGGGGTTTAGGGGGATGTTGAGTTCGGTGGCTAGCTGGGCGGGGTTGAAGGGGCTGCAGGCGAAATAGCGGTCGCCGACTTTGAGTGTGGGCACTTTGCGTTTGCCGTGGTTGGCCTGGATCACGATGGCTTCGGCGGATGGATCGTCTTCGATGTTCACTTCGCGATAGGCGACGCCGCGTCGTTTCATGAAAGATTTGGCGCGGTAGCAATCCGGGCACCAGCGGGTGGTGTACACGGTGACGGGTTCCATTAAGGTTTCATGCCATTTGATGAGTCGAGTCATCCGAACCGTACAGCGTCACTGGCTGGAGACCCGGACGCTGCGGCGTTTGCTGGCCACCTGAATGCGGACCAGGGAGCGCTGCAGCGCGATAGCGGCGCGATCCCAATCCACGGAAGGATCGCTGGCCGCGGCGGCGAGGCGCTCTTCGGCGCGTTTCTTGGCGGCTTCGGCGCGGGCGACGTCGATTTCTTCAGGGCGTTCGGCGGTTTCCGCAAGAACGGTGACCTTGTCGCTCAAAACCTCGGCAAAGCCGCTGATGATTGCGAGATGCGCCGGTTCGCCCGCGCCTTTGGCGCGATAGTTCAGCTCGCCGATGCCCAGCTCGGTAATCAGCGGGGCGTGGCCGGGAAGGATCCCCAAGCAGCCGTCCGCGCCGGGGAGGGTGACCTCCACGACGGTCTCTCGGAGCAGTTGGCGCTCCGGGGTGACGATGATGAGCTCGATGGATTCGGGCAGCATTTCTCTAGTTAGGCGCTGGCCTTCATCTTTTCGGCCTTTTCCAAGGCTTCCTCGATGGTGCCAACCATGTAGAAAGCCTGCTCCGGAACGTCGTCGTATTTACCTTCCACGATTTCCTTGAAGCTGCGGACGGTGTCTTCAATCTTGACGTATTTGCCTTCGAGGCCAGTGAACTGCGCGGCGACGAACATGGGTTGCGAGAGGAATCTTTCGATCTTGCGGGCGCGGGCCACGGTGCGCTTGTCCTCATCGGAAAGTTCTTCGATACCCAGGATGGCGATGATGTCCTGAAGATCCTTGTAGCGCTGCAGGATGGATTTTACACCGCGAGCCACGGCGTAGTGCTCGGCGCCGACGATGCGCGGATCGAGAATGCGCGAGTAGCTGGCTAGCGGATCGACGGCGGGATAGATACCGCGCTCGACGATCTGGCGGCTGAGGTTGGTGGTGGCGTCGAGGTGCGCGAAGGTCGCCGCGGGAGCTGGGTCGGTGTAGTCGTCGGCGGGCACGTAGATGGCTTGTACCGACGTGATCGAGCCGGACTTGGTGGAGGTGATGCGCTCCTGCAGCTCGCCGATTTCGGTGTTGAGGTTGGGCTGGTAGCCCACGGCGGAGGGCATGCGTCCGAGCAGCGCGGAAACTTCCGAGCCGGCTTGCACGAAGCGGAAAATATTGTCGATGAAGAGGAGCACGTCGAGGTGCTCTTCGTCGCGGAAGTATTCGGCGACGGTGAGGCCGGTGAGGCCGACACGCAGGCGCGAGCCAGGCGGCTCGGTCATCTGGCCATAGATCAGGGCGGCGCGGGATTTTTCCGTGTTGCCGGGCACGATTACGCCGCTCTCTGACATTTCCAGCCACAGGTCGTTGCCTTCACGGGTGCGCTCACCGACGCCCGCGAAAACCGATACGCCACCGTGCTTCATGGCGACGTTGTGGATCAACTCCATGATGAGAACGGTTTTGCCGACGCCGGCGCCACCGAAGAGGCCGATCTTGCCGCCTTTGAGGTACGGCTCGATCAGATCGACAACTTTGATGCCGGTTTCAAACATTTCGAGCGTAGTGGACTGATCTTCCAGCGTGGGAGCGGGACGGTGAATAGGATAGTGTTTGTCACTAACGACGGGACCAAGCTGATCGACCGGCTTGCCGAGAACGTTCATTACGCGGCCGAGCGTCGCGCGGCCGACGGGGACGGTGATTCCTCCGCCGGTGTCGAATGCCTTCATGCCGCGAACCATGCCCTCGGTGGGTTCCATGGCGACGGCGCGCACGCGGCCCTCGCCGAGGTGCTGCTGCACTTCGACGGTGACGTCGAGAGGTTCGGGAATGTTGAAGCCCTCGCTGGTGATGCGAACGGCGTTGTAAATTGCCGGAAGATGTCCAGCTTCAAATTGAATGTCAAGCACGGGCCCGATGACCTGGACCACGTGTCCGACGGCTGCGTATTTCTCTGCCATACTGTCTCCTCAACTCGGACGTGACTGGTGACTAGTGACTGGTGACTGGGCGTGCGCAACCAGCCGTGCTCGAAGCGATCGAGCTAGGGCATTCATCAACCGGCCCACTGAATCACATTCGGCATCAATCCGGGCGAATTCCTCATGTGAAATCTTGTGCAAATCGCGGCTCAGCAGCATGAAGTATCGCGTCTCTTCCAACTCACCGCGAGCTATCTGCAGCACGCGAATAAACTCTTTGGTGGTCCCCCTGCCGAACCCCTCGGCGATGTTCGCAGCGACCGAAGAAGAGGAGCGGCGTACCTGGGAAACGATTCCGTACAGATCAGACCTTAGAAACGAATCCGTAATCTTGAACACAAGCAATGTAAGCTCGTGGGCCTTCTGCCAAACTTGAAGATCGCGATAGCTCTTGATATCCACCAGTCACTATGCTCCGTACGACGCGCCGCTGACAATCTCGATAATTTCCTTGGTAATGGCCGCCTGGCGGACCTTGTTCATGTGCAGAGTCAGAGCTTCGATGACGTCGCCAGCGTTCTTCGTGGCGGATTCCATGGCGGTCATGCGCGCGGCGTACTCGGAGGCGGAAGATTCCAGCATGGCGCGGAGCAGCTGCGTTTCAATGTACCGCGGCAACAGTTTGTCTAGCAATTGCGCTTCCGGCTGCTCGTAGATGTAATCGACTTGAGTCTCGGCCTTTTCTTGCGCTTTTTCGGCGTCCTTGTCTTCGCGGATGGCTTCCACGGGCAGCAGTTTTTCCGCCACCAGGTTCGGCATCATGATGCTCTTGAATTCGCTGAAGATGATGTACACGGAATCGACTTCGCGCTTCGCGTACAGTTCGGTGGCGAGCCTCGCGATTTCGCGCGCGGTCTTGAACTCCACGCGGGCGAGAACGTTGATGTATTCCCCGGCGAAGGTGAAGCCGGCTTTCTTAAAGGAGTCGCGGCCTTTTTTTCCGACAGGGATGGTGACGATTTTCTTGTCCTTGTTGGCGCGAAAGAATTCCCCGGCTTTGCGAAGGATGTTGGCGTTGAAGGCGCCCGCGAGACCGCGTTCGCCGCTGAGGACGATGGCCAAGATGTTTTTTTCGGGGCGACGTTCGAGAAGGGGATGCTGAGGCTCTTGAATGCGCGCCATGGTCGAACGGAGGACGCGAGCAAGCTCTTGCGCGTAGGGACGCGCGGCCAGGGCGGCTTCCTGAGCGCGGCGCAGCCGGGCCGCGGCGACGAACTTCATCGCGCGGGTGATCTGCTGGCTGTTCTTCACCGAGCGGATGCGGCGCCGGAAATCGAGAAGTGTGGGCATGGTCTGTCGTTACGCGCGTCCTTATTTCGCCGCGGCTGCCGCCACGGAAGCGGTGAAGCGCTCTTTAAAAGACTCCACGGCTTTTTTAATTTCGGCCTTGATGCCATCATCGAGGGCTTTTTTCTCGGCAATATTTTTGAGGATGGACGGATTGCTGGTTTCGATAAACTGCAGCAGTTCGCTTTCGAAGCGGCGTACTTCGCCGACCGGGATCGCATCCATCAAGCCGCTGGTCGCGACAAAGAGACTGAGCACCTGCTTTTCCACGGACAGTGGAACGTATTGGTCCTGCTTCAAAACTTCCTGGAGGCGCTGACCGCGGCCCAGCTGTGCTTGCGTGGCTTTATCAAGCTGATCGGCGCCGAATTGCGCGAATGCCGCGAGATCGCGGTACTGCGCCATGTCCAGGCGCAGCGAACCTGCGACCTGACGCATGGCCTTGATTTGTGCGTTGCCGCCGACGCGGCTTACGGAGATGCCAACGTTGATGGCGGGACGGATGCCGGCGTTGAACAGGTCGGCTTCGAGATAGATTTGGCCGTCGGTGATGGAAATCACGTTGGTCGGAATGTAAGCCGAGACATCGCCCGCCTGCGTTTCGATGACGGGCAGCGAGGTGAGCGAGCCGGCGCCCAGCTTATCGTTAAGCTTGGCGGCGCGCTCCAGAAGACGCGAGTGGAGGTAAAAAACGTCGCCGGGGAACGCTTCGCGGCCGGGCGGGCGGCGGAGCAGGAGCGAAATTTCGCGATAGGCCTGGGCGTGTTTGGAAAGATCGTCGTAGAAGGTGATGGCGTGACGCTTGGTGTCTCGGAAGTATTCGCCCATGGCGCACGCGGCGTACGGCGCGATGTATTGGACGGAAGCTGGCTCGGACGCGGACGAGGCCACGACGATGGTGTAGTCCATGGCGCCAGCGTCGGTGAGCACCTTGACGACCTGTGCGATGGTGGAACGCTTCTGGCCGATGGCGCAGTAGATGCAAATTAGGTCGCCGCCCTTTTGATTGATGATGGTGTCGAGGATGACCGCGGTCTTGCCTGTCTGGCGATCGCCGATGATCAACTCGCGCTGGCCGCGGCCGATCGGGATCATGGAATCGATAGCTTTGATGCCGGTCTGGACTGGCTCACGAACCGGTTGCCGATCCAGCACGCCGGGGGCGATTTTTTCGAGCGGGTTGCGCTGCTTTGCGGCGATAGGACCCTTGCCGTCGACAGGCTCGCCGAGCGGGTTGACAACGCGACCGATGAGCGCTTCGCCCACGGGCACGGACATAATGGTGTTGGTGCGCTTGACGGTGTCGCCTTCTTTCAGCTCGAAGGATTCGCCGAGGAGCACGGCGCCGACTTCCTCTTCTTCCAGGTTGAGGGCGATGCCGTAGATGTCGTGCGGGAAGGCGAGCATCTCGCCGGCCATGACCTTGTCCAGGCCGTGGATGCGGGCGATGCCGTCGCCGACGCTGATGATGGCGCCGACTTCGTCGACGGCGACGGTTTGTTCGTAGTTTTCAATCTGCTCGCGCAGAATCTTGCTGATTTCGTCTGCCTTGATGTTGGCCATTCGTGCTCCTGATTCCTATTCCGCCGCGAGCCGGGTGCGCAATTTGCTCAGGCGATTGCGCAGCGAGCCGTCATAAATGGTGTCACCTACGCGCACGACCGCGCCGCCGAGCAGGGCCGGTTCGAGCGAGTATTTTGCTTCGACGCGCTTGCCGGTGATGCGCTCCAGGGTGCTGCCGAACTCCGCCTTCTGAGCGGCGCTGAGTTCGACCGCGGAAGAAATTTCCGCTTCGGCAATGCCCTGCCGCTGCCGGACGACTTCCTGAAAGGCGGTGATGATTTCCGGCAGGATGTGGGTGCGCTGGTGATCGGCGATCACAAACAGAAAATTGCGAAGAATCCTGCTGGCGCTGAGGCGGGCGACCAGCTTTTCGAGGACGGCATGCTTGGCGTCGCGGCTTACAGCGGGGCTGGCCAGGAAATTGCGCAGCTCGGAGGATTCCGCGTAAGTGGCTCCGAAATCCGCGAGCTGTTTAAGGACCGGAGCAGCGGCGCCTTGCGCCAGAGCGATATCGGCGAGGGCATTGGCGTATTGGAGGCTGGCAGACTTCAATTGGACCTGCCTTCCAGGCTTTTCACGAAGGCGGCAACGAGGGATTCCTGAGCCTGCGGCGTGAGTTGCTTGGCAAGAAGAGATTCGGCGCCATCGACGGCGAGATTTGCGGCGATGGCTTTCAGCTCCAGGCGGGCGGCGCGCTCGGCGGCTTCGATTTCCGCGCTGGCGGCGACGCTGATTTTCCCCTCGTCAAGCTGGGTGAGGTTGCGGATACGTTCGGCTTCCGCGGCGGCTTCGCCCTGAGCCGCGGCGCGAAGCTGGGCGACTTGCTGCTCGAGGCTGGCTAATTGTGCTTCGGCCTCGCGCAGCTGACGATCGGCCTCGGCCTTCGCCGCGGTCGCTTTGGTAATGGCGGAGCTGATGGCATCAGCGTTCTTGCGGAAAAATGGAGGCGTCAGCTTCAGAAAAACCCAACCGACAAGGCCAGCGACGATCGCAAAGTTGATCCACTTAAAGAGTTCATTGGCACGCTCGGTGGCGGCATTGCCGCCTTCTTCAGCGGCATGTGCGGCGATCGCGGCAAAAAATAACAGGAAAAGAAGATTGGTGAGAATGGGAAGGCTACGGCTGCGCGTCATTGAGCTCCTCGCGCTGGGTTACTGGGACGCGGGGGGGCCTGCAGAATCCGGCGTACGATTTCGTTGGAAAGTTGGACGACCGTGGTTTCGACTTCGAGCCGGGCGGCGGCGAGGTCCTTGGCGACGCGATCCTTGGCGGCGGCAACTTCGGCGGTGGCTTTGCCGCGGGCGTCCTTGAGCAAAGCGGCGCGTTCTTCGAGGAGCTTTTTGCGGGCGGCTTCCTGTTCGGCGTAGACCTTCGCACGGGCTTGCTTGAGCGCTTCCTGATACTGCTTCACTTTTTCGGCGGCTGCAGCTTGGGCGACTTCGGCGGCCTTACGCGCGCCGGCTGTGCGGGCTTCGCGTTCCGCCATTACCTGCAGCAGCGGCTTGAAAAAGATGGCGCGGAGAATAGCGTAGAAAAGCAGGACGATCAGGACTGTAGGCACAGCCTGAAGGATCAGTCCGCCAAGTTGGTGGCCGATTTCTTGCATTTAAACTGTTTCGCCTGTACCTCAGGTTAGCAGCCGCGCCGCGCCCCCGACCCGGGAAGGAGTGCCACGGTGGGTTTGAAGCTGCTCACTGAAACAATATTTTATAGCATCCGGTGCGGCGTGGCGTCAATGCGAGGCAAATCAGGATGTTACAAGGGAAGTGACTTACTGCTTAGCAGCCGCCGCGGACGAGGATGAGGAGGCGCTGGGCGCTGGTGCAGTGCCCCCGGCCTGGTCGTATACATAGCGGATGACCCGGGGCGTCTCGTTGCGGCCGACAGTCATGTGCAGCGTTTCATACAGCTGGGTGCCGTCGTAGGAAACCTCAAAGGTGCGGCTCAATTTGCTTCCGCGGGGGGTCTTCTCGTCGGTAGCCAGGCGCGTGCCCTCCCAGTGGGCGGCGATTTCCTGATAATTAGGATCTTTTGATTTTTGCAGCTTGCGGCCATCGGTGAAAAACGCACGCTTGCGGCTCTGGTCGTCGAAGGCGTCGACTTCCTTGTCCTTTTGTGCTTCGGCGATGGTCAGGGAGCGTGACGGAGTGAGCAGCTCTTGCATGCGTTGGCGATCCTCGTCGCTTTCACCCTGAGGCCTTCTGCCGCCGTAGCCTCCTCCTCCCGGGTACCCGCCACCGGGATAGCCGCCGCCCAGGCGCCGATTGCCGCCATAGCCGCCGTTATTTCCGCCGCCTCGAGCGTCCTGCGCTCTTTTCCGTGGGTCGTCGCTGTCATCCGCGTTCAGCTTCCAAACCCCGAAAATTGAGGTTCGCGGTCGCACCGGCGGCTTCTGTGGCTGGGGTTTGGTTGCCGGCGGTGGGCCATCTTGAGACTGCGCCTGAGGCAGCGGCCCCGGCGGCGCCTGGGCGCCAACGAAGCCCGCGCATGTCAGGCAAATAGCGCTCAACGCGACAATCGCGGAAAAAATGGTCCGGCTCACCGATGTCATAGTTACGTGCACACTCTCGTCCCGCACAGTTTAATTTCCGGCTCACGCGAAGAAAGTTCCCCGGGGCGGAACCGTTTCGCGGCGGAAAGAAGGTGGGGAAATGCACTATCGCCTGGCTTTGAACCGCCAGTAAGTTAGAAGAAATACTGGAATAAGGGGTTGCTTCACGCGGGCGCCAGCCAGGCACTGAGATCCGTCGCACGGGGAAGAAGCGCAAGTGCGCCTAGTTCGCGGAAGCGGGCGGCGCGCTGGCGGTAGCCGTGGGCCCCGCGGGGCAGGATGGCCATGAACGGAACGCCGGCGTCGCGGGCCGCCAGAGCGTCGTCAACGTTATCGCCCAGATAGAGCGCGCTGGAGGGGGCGCGCCGACCAAGAATTTTGAGCAGGCCCTCCGGATGAGGCTTGATGTTCTTCACATCGTCCATGGTGATGACGGTGTGAAAGTGAGGGGCGCTCGGCCAGCGATCGAAGGTGAAGGAAAACTCCCGGCGAGTGCGGCCGGTGAAGAGGTTCAGCTCGAAGCGGCGGGCCCAACGCTCTACCTGCCCTGGCGTGATGAGGAATTTTTCGTTGCGAACGTTGCCGGGCTTCCCGTCGCTTCCCCAGTAGAATTTCTCGAAGGCCAAGCGCGCTTCGGCGTAAGTGACCGGACGGCCGAGGGAAGTAACCCAGTCGGCGGTCATGCGCCAGTCGTCGTTGTAGCCCGGCTTGCTCTTCCAATCGTGGAGCTGGGCATAGGTAACACGCTTGCCGCTGAGATAGCGAACGGTTTCGAGGGCCGAGCGCCAATAGGTGCCGCGAACGTCGATGAGGACGCCATCCACGTCGAAGATCAGGATTTGCGGCTGCAATTTTTGGGGCCGCTTGCGAATTTTCTTCGGAGTCATCGTCTCGATGAAAGAAATCAGAACATTGAGTGTCGCTGGATTCGGCGAGGGGCGTCAAGCGAGAGGCGGTTGGTTCGACGAGCGATGAGGGATGGAGTGATTTCGTCGGGCCCGGCGAGACGCAACCAGTGTTCGTTGCGGAATCCGGCGGTTCCTATTTAGCGGGCCCGGCATGTTCCACCAAGCTGGAAGACGCCGGCAATGCCGAGCGGCGGGCTGCGTACTCCTCTAGAATTTGGTCCAGTTCCGGTGGCCGAATGGGCTTGCTCAGATAGCTATCCATTCCGGCGGCCAAGCATCTATCGCGGTCGCCTTTCATGGCGTGCGCGGTCAAGGCGATGATCCGCTGGTGAACTCCAGTGCCTTTCTCCTTTTCGCGAATTGCCGCGGTGGCCTCCATACCATCCATCTCCGGCATTTGCACGTCCATGAGCACCAGGTCAAAACTCTCTTTCCCCAAGGCCTCCAGCGCCTCGCGGCCGTTACCGGCCACCACCACGTGATGTCCTCTCTTCTCCAGCAACCGCACTACCAGGCGTTGGTTCACCGGATTGTCCTCGGCCACCAATATCCTGAAGAACGCAGACGGGTCGCGCGCATCCTGCAAGGAAAATCGAGTGACAAGCGGAATCGCGCCATCTTGCTGACGGGCTCCGAGGACCCGCGCGATGGCCTCGCGCAACTCGGATTGCCTAATGGGCTTCAACAAGTACGCAGCCACTCCCAGTTCCCGGCAACGGGCGGCATCTCCCTGATGTCCTGCCGAAGTGAGCATCATGATGGTGGCGGTGGCAAGTTCCGGCCTCTGCCGAATGCGTTCGATCAATGTAAATCCGTCCATGTTAGGCATGTGCATGTCCGTCAGGATTAGGCCGTAGGGGTTTCCCGCTTCCCGCGCCGCGGACAATTGCGCCAGTGCTTCTTCCCCGTCTTCGACCGGAGTGGATAACATGTCCCAGCGCTTCAGCATTCCCTCCAGGATTCGCCGATTGGTGCGGTTGTCGTCCACCAGTAAGACTTTCACGCCACGCAATATCTCGGGAGGGGCGATGGCCCCAATCTTCACCTCTTTCGCATCGGCAATGCCCACCCGCGTGGTGAAGTGAAATTGGCTCCCGCGGCCCATTTCGCTTTCGACCCAGATTTTTCCGCCCATCATTTCTACCAACCGCGTGGAAATGGTCAGGCCAAGGCCGGTTCCTCCATATTTTCTGGTGGTCGAGGTGTCTGCTTGCGAAAACGGAGCAAAGATCAGCTCACGCTTTTCCTCGGGAATCCCGATGCCGGTGTCCGATACCGTAACGCGCAAAATGCGATTTTGGCCGTCTTGGGCCTCGACTTGAACCTTTACCGCCACCTCGCCCGCGGCGGTAAACTTGATGGCGTTACCTACAAGGTTGATCACCACCTGGCGGAGCCGCGTGGAATCTCCGCGGACCACTTCCGGCACCTCGGCAGCCACTTCGCACAAAAGTTCCAGGCCTTTTTCGTCGGCGCGAATCGCGAGAGTCTTCAGCGTTGATTCCAAACAATCGCGCAGGTCGAAGTCGACGGCCTCGAGGTCGATTTTCCCCGCCTCGATCTTCGAAAAGTCGAGAATATCGTTGATAACGACGAGCAACGAATCCGCCGACATCTTCACGGTCTCCAGATACTCCCGTTGCTCCGGGGTGAGTTGGGTCTCCAGAGCCAGATCGGTCATGCCCATAACGCCGTTCAGCGGCGTGCGGATTTCGTGGCTCATGTTGGCGAGAAACTCGCTTTTCGCCTTGCTGGCTTTTTCTGCAGCGTCCTTCGCCTGGCGCATCTCGGACTCAGCCTGTTTTCGTTCCACCACTTCCTTTTGCAATTCCTGAGTGCGCTCTTGAACCCGCACCTCGAGTTGGTCTTTGGCGCTCTGGAGGGCGGAGTCGCGCTCCTGAATACGCTCCAGCATTTGATTGAAGGAAGCAATGAGCGTACCCACCTCATCGTTGCCGCTGGACACGGCCCGCAAGGCGTAATCTTCCTGTTCGGAGACGCGGCTGGCAATGCCCGCCAATCGCAAAATGGGTTCCGTGATTAATCGGAGGAGCCGCGTGGACACAAGGAAGGTTGCAAGGACAGAAAGCAAAATAACCAACGCGGAGATCTCCGTATATTGCTGAATCTTGGCGTGCAGGGCACCAAGATCCGAGATGATGGCGATGGATCCGGCGTTCCCTTGGTCCAGCGATACGGTGCGGTACAAGGTGAGCGAGTCGGAGTCAAATCGCTCCCCGTCCGGTCGCGATGCGGGCATCTTGAAGGCTGTGTCCAGGCCGGTTCGCCGGTATTCCGCAAAACTCTTGCCGCTGGCGTCGTACAAACAGGCCGCAACGATGTGGGGCTCGGCGCGGAGCGCGCCGAGCATATCTTGCGCGGAGCTTTGATCGTTGAAGGCCAGGGAAGCCGCGGTGTTGGCGCCCAGAGTATCGGCCAAGGCGGAGAGTTCGCTGGTCATCGCGGCGCGGAAGCTCAAGCGCTCATAAATTTCAAACGCCGTGCATGCCAGGCTCAGCCCTAGAAGACTGGTACAGAGAACTACAAACGTAAGCTTTCGTTGAATGGAGGCATCTCGATAAAGCGCCATTTCAGTTTCCTTTTGGATTGCCAATGACCGTCTTAGCCAAGGCCAGGAGTCTTGCGCTGATTTTCAGGTTCGCCTTTTCGGCGGCTTCCAGATTGATTTCGAAACGGATCTTGTTGGCTTCGACCACGAACCCGATGACGCCACCATCCGCGGCAAAATGTTCGGTCTCTCCCACCGTGAGGATGGGCCGCCTGCTGACGCTGGCCATGATTTCGCTGACCTTTCTTGTTTCCGAAGCTCCGATGAACAACACCTGGCAGGTTTGTGCTTGTTGCGACGGCTTGAGATGCTGCACCCGCAGCGAGCGCGCCCCGATGGTCTTTCCGCTGAGGCTCTGGTCAAGTGCGCCGGACAAGAGATCTTCTCCCATCGTGCAATAGGTTAAAGGGCTGTCGACATCCCTAAAGACACCCGCAGGCCACTCGACGAATTGAGCAAAATGGAAGAGAAACGCCGCTTTGACCTGGTACTCACTGGACGCATTCTGTTGCGCCGAGACAAGGGGAGTGCCAGCCGACGAAACCAGGGCCGCAAGAAGTGTGGCGACGAATCGCCGGCGCCCAACTCTCCGCGGGCGAACTCCCGATTTGCCCTTCCGCAGAGTGCATGGCTCTCTGTTGGTGCTATTCAAATCTGCTCGCTCCGCCATCAGAAGTAGCAAGTGAACTCGACGCATCCCTTCCCGTTGTTGAAAACCACCCGGAGCCTCCTCCAAACCCGGCTAAAGTACTTCGGTCGTCCGGTACAAGAATCTCGCTGAGCTACTCACCTCGGTGCGTGAACCTGCCTTGCTCTGCAAGACAAATTCGGCGCGTTCCAGTCGATCAAGCCTTGGTTTACGTGCAGTTTCCTCCGCAAGCGTTGTATGCATGCTCTCGGCCGAAGAGTCGCGGAATGACGAAGGCGTAATTCATTTGTCTTCAGCAGGTTAGTGTGTTCAAGAGCTGGAGGAAATTCCGAGAGTGGACGGAAGAGAGGCCCTTGTCCCAATGTGGTACTGGGATACAGTTTCAGGAAATTCCAAATGCTAAATCGGAACTTAACTAACTATCTAGCAAACCGCCATTCTATTTGTCCGTAAACCGTGCGGCGTATCAAGGTGTGCAGAGGGGTATCGTCTCCGAACTCCGCGTGTCGTGGGGCCAAAAGGTTCTGGCCCACAACACTCAAGACCGTGGATTCTCCGATCCCCCATCCTACACGCGTATCGAGCCGGGAGTAGCCCGGCACCCCCTGGTCCGGCAAAGCGTCGACGTGATAGAGCGTGGTATCCCACTGAACGTTGCGTGGAAGATTCAGTCGTGAACGGATCTCAAATTTATGGTTTGGAACGTCGCCCGAGACGCTTCCCACAGCACTATCTAGGCTTGAGGCATCGGCGGCCACGTGCATGCGCAAGAAGGTGAAGCCGGGACTGACCCGCCAGCGACTGGTGATATCCCAGTTCGCAAAGATCTCCGCCCCATAGGTGCGGCCGTGTGCTTGGTCGTCCGAGACCACCGGGAACACGGTGTGCGCTGGGCCGGGGCTCGTGACGAAGAACGGAGCGCCCGGCTCATCGGTTTGCAGATGGTGATAGAAGTTCAGGAAGGTCGCCAGAGCAAAAGACAGTTGCTTGGCTAGCTCGGCGCGATACCCGAGTTGGTAAGAAAGCAGTTCCTCGGCTTTGCGATTGGGAGTGCCAGCTATCTGGACGACTCCAAAATTGCCGTTATCGAGGGGCACGATAGATGTGTCGATCCGGATGGCGGTGTCCGCGCGGGCCGGCTGCCTTACAGCGCGCGCCGCGGACGCCCATAGAGTCTGGTTTGTCGTAGGCTGCCATACTAATTGAGCGCTGGGTTCAAACTCAAATCCTGTGTACGCATTGTGTTCCACCTTGGATCCCAGGGTGAACCAAACGGAGCTCATCACCTCCATTTCGTCCTGCACGAAGGCGCTGAAAAGATTGTCGGTCCTTTGTGGTGGTGCGAAGCTCTTGGAATACTTTGGAGTGATATCGTCCGTGGTGACGCGATAACCCAGACCCCAAACTATGTCGTGCCGGGAACCCGCGGTCAGATGATGGCTAAAGTCGAGATCGAGGGTCTTTCGGTCCTCGACGCCACCTTCCTCGTGACGATCGTAGCCATCATAATAGACCTGCAAAGACATGTCGGAACCGTTCTTAAGTGTCCGGTTCCAGCGGGTCAGAATGTCGCCGGCATCGGCAGTGGTCCGGCTATTGAAGGTTGGTTGCTGCGGCAGGGCATTGGCCAGCACCACATTAACGGTTTCCCCTTCGCCTGTTCTTACCAGGTCACCCTGCACGGTCAAGGTGTCTCGTCCGGAAAGACTCCAATCCGACCGGAAGCCACCATGCAACGTGTGCCAGCCGTCTGCGGCCTCCGCGGTATCCGTGGCCGCCAAATTGCCCACGTTAAAATGCTTACCGAAAACGCGGTACGCACCGTTCGTGCCAATCTTCCCGCCGTACTGAACTAACTCTTGCGTATTTTCACCGGAGCCAGCGCCCGCGCTCAACAGACCACCCAACGTCCCCTTGGCGTTCTTGGTGATGATGTTGATGACGCCGTTTACGGCGTTCGCGCCCCACACCGTGCCGCCCGGTCCCCGAATGACCTCGATTCGATCGATATCCTCCAGCGGCACATCTTGTTGGTCCCAGTAGACCCCGGAACTGGTCGGTGTGTACGCGCTGCGGCCGTCGATCAAGACCAGCACTTTATCTGCAAACCGGTCGGCGAAGCCGCGAATGCTGATCACCCAGATGTTGGCGTCGAGTTGTGCAACGTTGACGCCCGGCACGATTCGCAATAGGTCGGGGATATTTCTTGCCCCAGAACGACGAATGTCCTCTTGGGTGATAACGAAGATGGCCGCTGCCACCTTCGAAATCTTCTGCTCTTTCTTTGATACGGAAGTGACTTCCATGTTCATCAGACTTTCGATACTCACCTGCGTGAGGTCGCCCTGGGTAGTAGAGGGACTTTGAGCGGATTGTCCGTAGGTCACGCAGCTGCCGAAGGTGAGCAAGAAGGCGCCGAGCGTGCCGCACCCTGCGCAAGAGGTTCGCGCTCCTGCCAATATTTTGCTTGTGTGCATAGTCCTTCCTCTTCAGGGTCTGGTGCATTTTCTGGACCGCATGCCAGGGCGCTTTCTAATAAACAAGCTGCTTAGAATCAGCGTTTTACACGGTGGCGATGAGCGTGGAAGCATCCCGGACTGGACCTCCGAGATAGGTGCGTCCCAAAGTGGGCCAGGACGATCCCGGAGTGCGCTGCTCGCGACGTTGCCGGGTGCCAGAACGGGTTGCTACAATGGCTGCGAACGGCCGTGGACGAAACGGGACGCCCTATTGGGAACGGCCCCCGCAACGAAGTGATCCCCACGCAGGGTTCTCCGATCGGGCAAGATTGGCCAGGGCAAAGATCGCCGCAACAGGTGTGTGCAAACGTGATGACGGCCTTGTGGCTGGCGGAATGAGGAGAGTGGCATGGCGGGATTCGGAGGAGTGGACTACATCGATTTTGACTCGCAGCTAAACGACGAAGAGAAGCTGGTGCGGCAGACGGCACGGCAATTCGTCGAGAATGAAATCATTCCGATCATTGAAAAACACAGTCGGGAAGGAACGTTTCCGGCGCACCTGGTGCCACAGCTCGGCGAACTAGGTTTTTTCGGCGCGAACCTGCAGGGATATGGCTGCGCCGGTATGTCCAACGTCGCGTACGGTTTGGTGACTCAGGAGCTGGAGCGCGGCGATTCCGGGTTGCGCAGCTTTGTTTCCGTGCAAAGTGCGCTGGTGATGTACCCGATCTACGCTTACGGAAGCGACGCGCAGAAAGACAAGTGGCTGCCCTTGCTCCAGCAAGGCAAAGCGGTCGGGTGTTTCGGATTAACCGAGCCGCAGTTCGGGTCGAATCCAGGTGGCATGCTGACACGCGCGGTGAAGAAGGGCGCCAAGTATGTCTTGAACGGCGAAAAGATGTGGATCACCAGCGGGTCGATCGCGGATGTTGCAGTCATTTGGGCCAAGTGCGAGGACGAAAAGATTCGCGGGTTCTTGGTGGAAAAGGGCACGCCGGGATTCAAGGCCTGGGACGTGCATGGGAAGTGGTCGTTGCGCGCATCGGTGACGTCTGGACTGGCGCTCACCGATTGTGAAATCCCGGAAGCCAACCTGCTGCCGAACGTGGTCGGATTGAAAGGGCCGTTGGGTTGTCTGAACCAGGCGCGTTACGGCATTGGCTGGGGTGCGCTGGGTGCGGCGATGGCCTGCTACGACACGGCGCTGCAATACGCGAAAACGCGCAAGCAGTTTGCGAACAAGCCGATCGCCTCGCACCAGTTGGTGCAGGAAAAGCTGGCGTGGATGATCACCGAGATCGTAAAGGGGCAATTGCTGGCCCTGCACGTCGGGCGGCTAAAGGACAAAGGCAAAGTCGATGCGGCGCACATTTCCATGCTGAAGATGAACAACGTGGCCATCGCGCTGGAAACGGCGCGAAAAGCGCGCGACATTCTGGGCGCGAATGGCATCGTCGACGATTACTGCATCATGCGGCACATGAACAATCTCGAAAGCGTGTTCACCTATGAGGGAACCAACGATATTCACAAGCTCGTAATCGGCGAACGAATTACCGGCATAGCCGCGTTCGTGTAGCGCTGCACTTCCTCATTTCACGCCAGTTCTTCAGCCGTCACCTGAAATGCCCGCGAACCGAGGCGCCGGGGCGTTTCGTGTCTACTGCGGCCGTGGGAGCTGCAGCATCAATGCGCCTCCTTGTCCCGACTGTACGGTAGGCAGCTGGCCATTCCATTTTTCGATAAGCGTTCGATTATTTTCGATACGGCGAAGTTCCAGGAGTTGCGGGGTCAACGAATTCTGGCGGATGCGGTTCGCATCCGCTTCGCCCTGGGCCCGGGTCACCAGCGATTTCGCATCGCCCTCGGCTTCGGCAATCTTTTTCGCGGCTTCCGCTTGCGTGGTGGCCAGTTCATTTCGCGCGCGCTCAGATTGCTGGATGGCTTGAGCTTTCGCGGTGATGGCCGTGGCGATCACCGCGGGCACGCGCGGGGCGCCGATAAAGCCAAATTGCTGCACTCCGACCCCGACGGGCGATATTTTCTGGTCGATCATCGCTTGCACCTTGCGCAAAAATTCCGCCTTGTGATCGCCGTAAATGTCCTCGACGTTGTAGGTGGAGGCTACTTCATTCAGGGAATTCCGCACGATATCGCGTAGAATGCCGTGCGTGAAGAGATCCAGATCGCTCACGCGGTACTTCACGTAGAAGTCCGGCACGTGCAGCGGATCGATGGCGTAAGAAAGCGACACGTCCACAAAAATTTCCATGCCTTCCTTGGAGTTGAAGCCCATCTCTTCGTTGATCGGGTGGCCCTCAGTGACGTCTTTCGTCCACTTCACGGTTTGGACGTAGGTGGGGAACTCAATGATCTGCGTGCTCAAGGGGGTATACACCACCCAACCCGTGCGCACGGGAATTTCCGAAGCACCTCGCTGGCTTCCCGCCAAATTGATTTCCACACCGACATGCCCTGCCTCAATGCGTGTGACGCGCACCAGGAAGGACAGCGCCAAAATGACCGCTACCAGCACGACCGCCCCAATCAGCAGGTTGCGCAGCCCCGGAATTGCCGGCCTCATCGTAAACTCCTGATCTTCTCCTCGCCCTTTTCTAAACACATCCATGACTATCCTCCTCACAATCATTCACTGAGTCTTGCCGCGTGTAAGTGTAAGTGAATCAGCGACAGCACGCCCGACAGCCGCCGACGCAAGGAAAAGCCCTTGCGAAAGATCTACGGCTGATTTACGAAGAGCAACTTGCCGCCGCTTTCCGCGACTTTGTGAAGTTGACTGCCATCCACCAAAGCAGTGAGATGCGGCACGTCTTCGTGGTCGGAGAGAATGTAGGAGCGGTCCGGTTTGGACCAGAGCGTGACAAATTCAGTGTCGTTGATAAAGACGGCGGGACTTCCGGGAGAGTAAGAACCATATTCGAGATTGTTGACCCTGCCATTCAGCAGCAACGCCGTCCGGTCCGTGTAGAAAAAGACCGAAGAAAAAGAGTAATACTGACCGTTGAGGATCAGACGCCCCTCGGGAGCGCGCAACAGCGCGTCAGCCAGCGGGCGGGAGGAGAGATAGGGATCGAAGGTGACCAGGGCCAACCGGCTCGCATGCAGAAACACCACCATCATCATGGCGAAGCCTAGAAACGCGCACCGCCCTTGCAGCAACGCGGCACTCAATGCGCCAGCGAGAAACGCCACACCAGCCACAACCAGCGGCATACGCAAGTACGCGAAAGAAGAGATCGTCAAATCACCAAGGTGTCCGAGCGAGAGTGTGTACGCCTCCGGGTGTTGTTCGAGTGCATGAGAAATATCACCGGGAGTAGCGACGCCGCGGACGGCGTAAAGGATCGCCGCAATCGTAAGGAAGGCCAAGCCAGAGACAACGCCCAGGGCTCGCGTACCGATGCACAGCCATTTACCGTCTCCGGCCATAGCGGAGCCCAACACCAGCGCCAGCGCGGGATACACGGGCATGGAATAGTACTCCTGCGTGGTTGAAAAAGTGAAAAAGATCAATAAAAAGCCGGTCCAGCAGAGCGCCAGCAGGCGCGTGCGACCGGCGCGATCTATCGGCTTGAAGCTTAACCCCGCCGCGGCTGGAAAAAAGGCGCTCCAGGGAAATAGCCAGAGAAGGTGCAGCAGCCAAAACGCCGCGCGTGGAACGGTGTTGTAGTCGCGCGGGTATCGCAAATTCAAGAAGCGCAAGACATGTTCGTTGATGAAATAGAACCAGAAAAAACCGTGGTACTCGCCGGGGCCGCTGTGCATCGTGAAATCGAAGTATGGCGGCATACGAAGCGCGGCCAGAACGTGCCACGGCGCGGCAATCGCCAGAATGACGAGCGCCCCGGTAAAAACATGCAGCCTTTTCCAAACTTCTCGCGACAAAAGCTGCCGCGTGACACTCAGATAGACGACCATGCCGCCCACGGGCACGACCACGGCGATCAATCCTTTGAGCATCAAGCCGACGCCGAGGCTGGCGGCGAGCAGCAAAGCCCAGAGTTGTGCCCGGGGCTCCTCGACCTCCAGCACGCGCTGGAAGGACCAGAACGCTACGCACACAGAGAGCGTGAGCATCACGTCCGGAATCTGAATTCGCGTGAACAGGAACAGCCCGACGCAAGTGGCGAGCGACAATCCCGCGTAGAAGCCGGCGCGAGCGCCGAAGGCCCAGCGGCCGTACCGCCACGTCACCCAAGCGAGCAAAACCGCAGCCAGAGCAACGGGTATTCTGGCCACCCAATCGTGTGCGCCAAGAATCCGGAAGGAAACCGCCATCAGCCAGTAAATGAGCGGCGATTTTTCTATGTAAGGTACGCCATCGAGGTGCACGATCACCCAGTCGCCGGACTCCAGCATGTTGCGCGCGATCTGCGCCTGGACCGCATCGACGTCGTCCATCAATGCCGGTGGAGACAAAATGCAGCCCAGGAAAATTGCGGCTGCAAATAGAACGACTACTAGGCCCGACTCAAAGCGGTGGCGAGGCTGTTCTGGCTGAATTGCGGCTGGGGCGCCGTTTGAATGTTCCACTGTTTGATCCATAGGAACAGAATCAGCAAGCCCCAGAGGTGATATCCAAGGTTTGCGCGCCGTTCCATATGCTCCTGAATGAAGAACTCGATGCGATCCCGCCGGAACAATTGCGTTTCTTCGATGGCTTGCGCGCTGAGCGTGTCCAAAAGCAGCGGGCGCAACGCCCCGCGGAGCCAATCATGCGTGGGTATGTCCAGACCCGTTTTGGCGCGTCGCAGGATCGAAGCCGGCAGCCGATCTTTCATCAGCCGCTTCAAGATGACTTTCTGGTGACCTCCGCTGATCTTCATATGTTCCGGCAAACCAGCGGCGAACTCCATGATGCGATGGTCCAGAAAGGGCGGCCGAATTTCCAGCGAATGGGCCATGCTCATACGATCCACTTTCTGCAAGATGTCGTCCACCAGGTAGTAACGCTGGTCAAAAGCCAGATAGCGATTGAGCGATCCGGCCTCGTCCGCGCGCGGCAAGTCCGCCTCGAACAGGGCGCGAACCGTCGAGCCGTTGCCCGCGCGAAGAAACTCTCCTTGTTGCGCGCTGGAGAAAGAACCGTTCCAATATGTGTGAGCTTCGTCCGGTGGCAGCAACGTGCCCTCGAGAAAGCGCTTCGCCCTGTATTCGAAACTTATCTTGTCGTTGGAGACTGGCCAGTGCCGCAGTAAGCTCAGCAGTCCACGGCGCAGCATTCGCGGCACACCTTGCGCGGCAGCAGCATAACGGTCTGCCTGGTAAGTAATGTATCCGCCGAAGAGTTCATCGGCACCCTCGCCGCTCAGCGCGACCGTGACATGCTTGCGGCTAAGCGCTGCGAGAAACCACACAGGCAAAGCACCGGCGTCGGCGAACGGCTCGTCGGAATAGTATGCGAGTTCCTCGATCGCCGCGGTAAGGTCCAGGCTCGGACTTATGTCGAGCTCATGATGTTCGGTGTCGTAACGTTTGGCGGTCTCGCGGATGTAAGGCGTCTCGTCGAAGCTGCGCCCCTGGAACGAAATCGAAAACGTCTTAATGCGTGACGCACACTCCTCTCGCGTGTAGTGGAGAATCGTGGTCGAATCCACGCCTCCGCTCAGCCAGATTCCGAGCGGCACATCCGAAATCAGGTGCTCGCGGACGGACTGCTTCAAAAGTACATCCAGCTCTTCCTGTGCGTTTTCGATGGACCTGAATTTCTGCGGCTCGAAGCGCAGGCGCCAATAAGCTTCCGATTCGACCTGGCCGTCTCGCCATTCGAGCCACTGACCCGCGGGCAATTTCTCGATGCCCTCGACGAGCGTGCGCGGGCAGGGAACGTAGTTCAAGGCCAGATAGTAGTGCAACGCAGTGAGGTCGAGGCGCCGATCGATTTCGGGATGCGCGAAGATGGTCTTCAGCTCCGAGCCGAAGTAGAGCTCGCCGTCGTGCTGATGAAAATAGAGTGGCTTGATTCCCAGGCGGTCGCGCGCGATGACCAGGCGTCTGTCCCGTTCCGACCAGACCGCCAACGCAAACATTCCGTGGAAGCGCTGAAAACAGTCGGTGTCCCACTGCAGAAAAGCTTGGAGAACTACTTCGGTATCGCTGCTGGTCTTGAATTGATGGCCGCGCGACTCCAACTCCGCGCGCAATTGGCGGTAGTTGTAGATTTCACCGTTGAAGACCAGCACGGTGTTCCGGTCGCCGCTGAATAGGGGCTGCTCGCCTGTTTGCAGGTCGATGATTTTGAGGCGGACGGCGCCCAGCGAAATCTGCTCCGATTCATACGTGCCCTGCTGGTCCGGGCCTCGATGAATGAGCGAGTCTGTAGCAGTACGAATCCGTGCGGGGTCAAAGACACCATCACGGTGCGTAAATCCAGTTATGCCGCACAAATTCGGCTTGTCTCCGTCTCTAGCCCTGGCCTGGCAAGCTGTCAGGCGACCTGACTCCAACAAACAAATAACCCTGTTAGCTTTTGATATCCGGCGGCGATCACTTCCACGGTATACCGTCCGACGGGCACGTTGCTGAATTCGGTCTGGCCCGAGCGATTCGATCCGATCCCTGCAGATCCGCCGGTAAAGGCGTACAGGTTAACGATCACGCTGTTGTCGAAGAACGAGCCGTCCGGCTTGCGTACCCGGACGGTCAGGGTACCGGTGGACACCTGCATGCCTTGCTGGCCTTGGCTCTTTTGCTGACTCCACGCGGGCGCAGCAGAAAGAAAAACTGAAGCAGCCAGGACGGGCAAGAAGTTCTTTGCGCAACGCCAGCAAGCGGCGGTCATCCAAAAACTCCTTGGCGGGACCTGAAGCCGTTTAGTTCCCTGCTTCGATACCTTATGGGACGAAGCGCGGAGG
>Ga0207098_10159_pt1 | contig 22492 bp, 20 predicted proteins | sample Alteio_BWMinHeat_84_FD_153548 | JGI IMG/M metagenome (GOLD analysis project Ga0207098, IMG submission 153548) | Enriched cells from forest soil in Barre Woods Harvard Forest LTER site, Petersham, Massachusetts, United States -... | ecosystem: Environmental > Terrestrial > Soil > Temperate forest >...
ACTGTTTCTGTCGTAAGCCGAATCTTGGCCTCGTGCGAGACTTTGAATTTGATGGTACGCGATCCTACGTGATTGGAGATCGTCTAACCGATTTAACTTTGGCTGAAAACATGGGAATGCGTTTTCGTATTGTGTTTTTAGGACGAATGGTTTCGAGAACGGCTCGGATTGTAGGAGTACTGAGTGGGTAGGGTGGGCGAATTTTTTGCAGAAGTTGAATCACAGATTCGTTCGCGATGGCGACACCACAGCGCGCTCCGGCAAGCGCCCAGGCTTTTGAAAGAGTGCGGAGAATAACCAAATTGGGATACTCCTCCAATTCGTTGATCATACTTCCGTCAGAATCGAATTCGACATACGCTTCGTCTAAAATTACAAGACAGCGGCCAAAGGTTGCTTTGCAAATGCGCTTGAGACTATTCCGATCGAAGGAAGTACCGGTGGGATTATTTGGATTACAGATAAAAACGAGTTTTATATCCGCATCGGCTTTCACGGCGGTCTCTACGATGGCAGCTTCGTCTAGCTTAACTTCGAAACCTCGGCCCGAGGGACTGGGTTGAAACAGAAGTGGAACGTGGATTACCCGGGCACCCTGAATTTTGGCACTTACTTCATACATTCCGTAAGTAGGTGGACAGATCAGGACTTCATCTTTTCCAGATTCGCAAAAAGCACGGACTAAAAGATCGATAGCTTCGTCCGATCCGCGGCAGATGAGAAGTTGAGAAGGTGATACGGAATAGAGTTCTGAAAAACGTTCACTCAGAGCTCTGGGTTGTGGTTCTGGATAGCGATTAAGAGGCTTCGAAAAACTAGGAGGTATTCCATTAGTAGTTTCGTTATTGGAATTCTTGCCACTAGTAGTCTCGTCGCTAGAAGCCTCGCTGGGCGATTCATTGGCATCAAGGAATATTCTTCCGTGAGTTATTAGGCTCCGTGCCGAGACATACGGTTTAAGTTTGAGAATTTCGGGTCTAGCCAGAGAAAGAAGCTCTTTCATGGTCGGTTTTCCCTAATGAGCGTTTTCAGCACTCTTGTGGAATCCATCGTAAACTCGAAGGAGTCTTGAGATTTCTGGGATCCCGAGGATTCCGGGGACAGAGCACCCTCGCTTAAAACGAGCTGGTCAAAAGTAGGTTCGTCTGTTTCGACACCTTTTTGTGCAGCAAGACGAATTTGTACGGCATTTCCGTGTGCAATCAGCTTTTCATATTCTGCTAGTGCTACCACAGTAGGGCCGATTTCAAGTAAACCCTCCATCGTGGCTTCTTGAAAGCTAATGGATTTCATAAAACTCTCTGTGCCGAGTCCACTCATTGCTTTGGCAAATCCGCAGGTAGGTAGAACGTGGTTTGTCCCGCTTGCATAGTCTCCGAGCGATTCGGGCGTCCATGGGCCGAGAAATACGGATCCTGCGTTCCGAATTAAATGAGTATATTGAGCGGGATTTGTGGCCTGGACGATGAGGTGTTCGGGTGCATAGTCGTTAGAGATTTGAAAAGCGTCGGTCAAGGAAGAGACTTGAATTAACAGACTGTGAGCAAGGGATTCCAAAGCGATTTCTCTGCGTGGTAAAAAATCGACTTGTCTCTTTAATTCCAGTAGAACTTTTTCAATCAGAGGTTCACAGTCAGTTACGAATATTACTTGAGAGTCAATGCCGTGTTCCGCCTGAGAGAGCAGATCTGCAGCAATAAAGGCAGGATTGGCATCTTTGTCGGCGATTACCATAACCTCCGAGGGGCCAGCCGGCAGGTCACATACGGCGCCGTCTGATTCTATCGAGACTTGAAGTTTCGCTTCAGTAACCCAAGAATTGCCAGGACCAAAAATCTTATCGACTTTAGGTATAGTCTGTGTGCCATAGGCCAATGCAGCGATGGCTTGTGCTCCACCTGCTTTGTAGATTTGTGTAATACCGAGTAAGTCAGCTGTGACTAAAATGGCCTCATCGACAGAGTGATCCTTACGAGGGGGAGTTACGAGTATTCTGGTCTGACAACCTGCGAGCAGAGCGGGTACGCCCAACATCATTACGGTCGACGGAAGTGAGGCAGTTCCGCCAGGAATATAAAAGCCGACAGTGGAAATGGGCAGATACCGGCGTTCACATCGAATGCCTGAGGCCGTCTGCACCACGATCGGTTTAGGAATTTGTGCCTGATGGAAAGTGGTAATTCGGTTAATCGCGTCTTTAATTGCAGCTAGTACGGATGGATCCAGTTTTTCATAAGCCTTTTGAATTTCATGAGGTGCGACCTGAATAGATGAGAGTAGGACACCATCATATTCGTAAGTGAGAGCTTGCAAAGCTCTGTCTTTCTTTGTTTTTACGTCTTCCAGAATCAATGACACTTTTTTTCTGACTTCAGAGTCTCGCAACTGACTCGGACGACGCAGGGTGTTTCTTCTTTGAATCCGATTTAAGCTATCCCACCAGATTTTTTGAATATTTATTGGGGACGGTCTTGAACTAGTTAGACTACTCATGGAACCACCTTTTCGATAGGTAAGACAAGAATGGAACTCGCTCCAGCTGCCTTCAGGGTTTCGATTGTTTCCCAGAACAAGGGCTCTTTCGCCACGGCATGAATGGCTATGCGATCACTACTTAATCCGAGCGGCATAATGGAAGGTTCCTCCATTCCAGGAAGAATTCGCTGAATGTCAGGTAGCGCACTCTTTGGGGCATTCATCATAATGTATTTTGATTCAGAGGCGCGAATTACCGAATTTACTCTTCGAACTAGGCGATCGATATCTTGTCTGTGATTTTCAGAAATAGCTTTGTTTGTCCGAATTATCACTGCTTCGCTTTCAAGTAAGGTGACTACTTCTTTAAGTCTATTTGTCTTTAACGAAGCACCTGTTGAAACAATATCGCAGATTGCATCTGCAATATTGAGGCTAGGTGCAATTTCAACGGAACCGCTTAATTCGACCAGTTGGGCCCGAATCCCCCTACTGGAAAGAAAACGTTTTAGACTAGTAGGGTAGGAGGTGGCAATGCGAAGTCCATTCAATTGCGAGAGATCGGAGAATGCGTGCTTTTCTGGAAGTGCAATGCAAAGCCGACAATTTCCGAAACCTAATCGTACCAGAGTTTCAATAGCCGGACTTTTTCTGTCAATCGATGCTTCTTCAATAACATTTTGGCCGACAATTCCAAGCTGACAAACACCGTCGGCAACATATTCCGGAATATCGTCGTCACGAACCAACATGAGATCGATAGGAAATTCTCTACAACAGGTAATCAGACGATTTTCACGGAGATCAAAATCTAGTCCGCACTTTGCAAGAAGGGAAAGAGATTTTTCAGCTAGGCGTCCGGATTTTTGAATCGCTATTTTGATTCTATTACTAAATTCCATATTATCCCTTTAGCCCTTCCTTCGAGCTCTCTGCGATCGATCCAAAAGCAAGCGGTACCCCGCACCGTACTCTAGGCTGCGCGCAACACGAGTTACGGTTGCTGTGCTTACGCCCGTTTTTTCATAAATCTGGCGATAGGCCATACCCTCATCTAAAAGCTGAGCCACGCGCCAGCGATCCGTCATGGCGGTCATTTCAGCTGGAGTGCAGAGATCAGCAAAAAATTTATGACATTCCTCGATACTCTCCAGCTTCAACAGGGCTTCAAAAAGAGCTTTTTCTTTTGGATCCAATTTAGTCATCTTCTATCCTTTTTAGTTCCTTACTTCGGTTTAGTCCGTCGCCCCGACTTCTAGTTGTGCTAATGTGATAGTATGTTATCACAGTGACTCACGGCATATTACACTAAGGCTTTGGGACTGTCAATCCCCGCGGTTTCTAAAATGTCTTTTGGCGAGATACTGCTCTCGATACTTTGCCTGTAAAAAAATTCTATTTTGTAGGTGTAAGCTTGCTATGGGATCTGTCCTGTTAAAAACTTCGAGACTGCTTTTTTAAACTTAACCGGCTGATCCCAGGGAGCTCTATGACCTGCATTGGGAAGAATAACTAAAGAAATACCTGAGTTTAAAGAGCAGACTTCAGTAGCTAGATCCAAAAATTTACGATCGTTTTCGCCCACTATCCACAAGACAGGAATTTTTAACGATTGTATATCGCATCGAAAATCCTTCTGCCTCCCCAAGGACAGGGATCGTAAGGAAGAGGCGAGGCGTTGTCTTGAAAAATCTTTTTCCAGTCTATCGGTATTGGGATCAGCCGTGTTTTTTAGCACGGGTTGCGAATTCCATTTCGATAGAAGACTGTTCCACTCAGAGGTTTCAAAAAGAGTGGCCCATTTTTCGTCCGACTGGATTCTCAGTTCCCGCTCTTTAGTACTTGTTAAACCTGGATGAGCAGATACGATGATAGCCCCCGACCAAATTTCGGGCTTTTGAGCTAGGGTAGCCAGAGCTATTCTACCACCCAGGGAATAGCCAAGAATCACATTACGCGTGTGGTTAGGATTCTTGCTAGTGCTAGAAGTTTGCTGTGCGAGTGCATTAAGCCAATTCGACAGTGAATAAAAATCAGAAAGGGGCGGTGTCGTCTCACTTGCGTGCCCACCCGCTTGATGCGTCGAGTCTGGGGAAAATAAGTCCTGTTTCCACGCATTTATATTTTCAGGCAAAACGGTATTCCAATCGGAACCTAATCCTAAAAAACCATGTAAACAAATAATGTGTCTATTTTGTTTCATACGGTGCTCCGTGTTATAAAGAAAATAAGTTTAATGAGTTTCAAATTTATCTTCCTATTCCGACAAGACATATAAGGTGCGGCCGGTGGGTCCGCTCGAGGTTTATGAAAAAGGACTGTAATCAATATCTAAGTCTTTTTGCAAGTATCCTCAAGAGTCTAGGGATTCTTGTGGGTTTAACGAGTCCAGTAATAGCGGTAGCTCAAGAGCTCGACTGCGCCAATATCCATGAGTTTAAACAGGTTCTGGACTGTGCGCTCTCGAATCACCCTCTGATCGTCAGTGCCAATTACGAAGTAGATCGGGGTCGTCAATTAGAAGGCATCGCCAAACAACGCCCAAATCCAACTTTTAATACCAGAGCACTGGTCGGTGTGACAAGTCCAGGATTCTTCGAGGAATTTAACTTTGATCATACATTAGAGCTAGGTGGAAAAAGGGGAGCTCGCATACAAGAGTCTGTCGCACGACAAGACCTGATTCGTGCGGATGGGTTAGGCGCTAAAGAAAAAGTTTATATTGGTACTATCCTCGATCTCTATCGACTCCGTCAAATCGAAGAGGAAATGACGGTGCTCAACCGTACCCTGAATGAATTCGAAGTAAGTAAAAAGCGATTTCGGGCTCGATTTAGACTGGCAGCGGAACAGCAGGCTACCCTCAGAATCATGGAAATAGCATCAAACGAATATGAACTGCGACGGCGACCTCTCGAGGTGGAAGCGCAAAGGCTAGTGGATGAACTCACTATTGCAATCGGTGCCGCATTTATTCCAAAGGACGAAATTCTACCTAAGAAAAAGGACTCTTGGCCTCAACTGGGCTCTGATTTAGAAGCACATCCTTTACAGGGTTCCAGGATTCAAACGGCCCAAGGCGGAAAAGCATTGGCAAATGCTGTCTTGAGTGTTGAACAGGGTAATGCTTGGCCGAACGTGAAACTTGGACCGTCGGTAGAAGTGCAGAACCAATTTCAGCAACAGTTCCATGCAGCGGGCATAAACCTGACTTTCGAATTACCCGTCTATCAAAGAAATCAAGCTGGAATTGCGCGCGCAGAAGTAGAAGTTCAGAAGTCGGAATTTGTTTACGATGCTACTCAAAGAGAGCTTGCACATCAAAGAAAACTGTTTTTGATGTCCTATAAAAAAGCGGTGGACCAACTAAAAAATGCGATTACCGACGAGAGTCTCAAGCAAAAACATACTCAAGTTAAAACGCTCTTTGAACGCGGCTTGATTTCGGGAGAAATGATTATTGAGCTTTATCGCAACGAAGTAGAGTTTTTGCGGATGCGCAACTTGGCTGAAATCGACGCTTTAGATCTACTCTTGCTTTTGTATGCGCTGGATGGCCGGCTATTTGAGGAGAAACTGTGATGAAAGAGACAATCGTACTACTTTTAGGTCTCATCTTCTTAAGCCATTCGTGTTTGGCCGAACCGTCTAGAAAACTGGCTGCAAATTCAATAGAAGACGTAAAAACAACCGAAGGACAAGTTGAGGAAACATCTGAGGGATCGGAAGCATCGGCGGTTATGAAGATCTCGAAAGGTTTAGGATTCAAGCTGTCGCCGTTAGCAATTCAGACTTTGAATTTACGATTCGCACCGATCCATGAAGATTCTGAAATTCACACGCTGTCCAGATCTGCACTTGTTTATTATGAAGACGATGTTGGAGTTTATCGTCGTCGATCTGGTTGGTTTAAATTAATTAAAGTTCACGTGTTGAGAGAAGCAGCGAATACGGTTGAAATACAAACTAAGGACATGAAAACCGGCGACGACGTTGTAGTCGTCGGTGCAGCGTTAGTACATGTAGCTGATATAGAAGCGACAGGACCGGGGAGCCATGTTCAATAAGGTTATTCATTTTTCTGTTCATAATAGATACTATGTGCTTTTCTTCTCCCTGTTTCTTGCTGCTTACGGAGCAATAAAATTACAGAGTCTACCGATAGATGCAGTTCCGGATGTAACAAATGTTCAAGTTCAATTAAATACTTCGGTCGAAGGTCTATCTACTGAAGAAACAGAGCGACGAGTGACATTCCCAATCGAAAATGCGATGCGGGGTATTGCCGGCGCTAATATGGTTCGGTCTTTTACTCGGTTTAATCTATCCCAAGTAACCGTGATTTTCGATGAGGACACTGATCTCTATCGTGCACGGCAGATGATTTCTGAACGTCTCCAGTCCATTGCAACGACTCTGCCAAAGGGAGTCGATGCTAAAATCGCGCCTATCAGTTCGGGCCTTGGCGAAATCTATCACTATACAATTGAAGCTGATAATATAGCCTCAGGAAAAGAGCGAACCCTTCAGCTCATGGAGTTAAAAACTCTCCAAGACTGGTTTGTGAAACCACGTCTACGCACTGTAAAGGGCGTGGCGGATGTTAATACCATCGGTGGATTCGAGAAACAGTTTCATATACAGCCGTTACCTAAACAACTAGCACGTCATGGTTTGGACTTTGGCGATTTGGCGCAGGCGCTCGAGAGAACAAATAAAAGTGTCGGTGCTGGCTACGTCCGGCAGACCGGAGAACAGTTTCTGGTGCAATCGTCTGGGTTATTGAAGACGGAGCAGGACATTTTAGAAGTGCCCGTAAAGTTATTAGGTAATTTTAATCAACTCAGAATTAAGGACTTAGCGAAGGTCGCAGTCACAACCGAATTGCGCACCGGAGCAGCGTTAGTCGATGGACATGAGGCCGTGATTGGCACAGTTATGATGCTGATTGGGGGCAATAGCAGAACGGTATCTCAAAAAGTAGACGAGCGAATTAAGGAAATCCAATCGGAATTACCAAAAGGCTATCATCTCCGGACACTCTACAATCGATCAGAGCTAGTAAATTTTACTATACACACCGTTAAACATAATCTAGTGATGGGTGCCTTTTTGGTGATAGTCATCCTGTTTATGTTAGTTGGAAACATGAGGGCTGCGCTTATAACAGCCTTTACTATTCCAGTGACTCTTCTTATTACTTTTATTTTCATGAGAATGTTCAATATCTCTGGAAATCTGATGAGTTTGGGTGCTTTAGATTTCGGAATTATTATTGATGGTACTGTGATTTTGATGGATCACTGTATGCGGGTGATCCAAGACCGTCGTAAAGCGCAAGGTCAGCCACTTTCTCATGCTGATTTAAAAAAGGCGATATACGATGCAGCAGTCCAGATTCGAGCAACTGCAAGTTTTGGTGAACTGATAATTGTGGTTGTGTTTTTGCCTTTTTTCTCATTTGAAAATGTAGAAGGCAAAATGTTCCATCCGATGGCTGCAACGTTCATTATTGCAATTCTATCCGCTTTCCTTTTGTCTTTTACCATGGCCCCCGCACTGGCAAGTATTTTTCTTTCGGGCGATACCGTAGATAAAGAACCCTGGATTATGCGAAAAATCGAGGCGTTATACCATCCGATATTGGAGAAGTTTTTTAAAAGGAAGACGATCATAGTCTCATTCGGCGTAGTGGCGACTCTATTGGGATTTTTTCTATTCGCAAAATTGGGCGGCGAGTTCTTGCCTCAATTAGACGAAGGCAGCATTTTAATTGAGTGTGTCCGCCCTGTTAAGATTACTCTCGATCAGTCGGTAGAATTGCAATCTCTTTCGGCGAAGGTGGTCGCAGAGTTTCCTGAAGTTGCTTTCACCTTTTCAAAAATAGGAACTGCCGAGATTGCTAATGACCCTATGAGTGTAGATAACGGCGATCTTTATGTGATATTGAAAAATAGAGAAGAATGGCCGCTATTTGACGGAAAACGTAGAACAAAAGAGCAACTAGTATCTGCGATTTTTAATAAGCTAAAGGAAGATGTCCCAGGACAGACTATTATGCTGAGTCAGCCTATTCAAAATCGATTCAATGACCTTCTTGAAGGGACCAGAGGTGACGTTTCGATTAAAATTTTTGGTGAAGACTTAGACGTTCTGCAAGACTTGACGAATAAGATTAAATTGGAAGTAGAGAAGATTCCCGGGATTGGTGAAGTAGGGTCGGATCTGAGAGGGAAGTCGCCCACTCTGAAGATTACTCCAAACGGGGTTATCATGAGAAAACTGGGGATCTCTAGCGACGATGTTTTGAGTACTGTAGGAATTGCACTAGGTGGGTACAGCGCTGGATATATTTTTGATGGAATTAAAAGGTTTTCCATTCTAGTTAAACTAGATGAAACGGATCGTTCGAATCTCAGCTTGTTGAAAGATTTGCCGGTTGGATTTTCAACCACAGGAACAGTTCCTTTAAAAGAGGTCGCCGGTTTTGAGTTCGAGGAAAAATTTGGCCAAATCAAACGCGAAGAAGGCAATCGACGTGCAGTTGTAATGCTGAGTATTAGAGGCAGAGACATGGAGAGTTTTGTTCGAGAGGCCCAAGAGCAAATCAGTAAAAATGTGAAACTGCCTTATGGATATTCTATCAAATGGGGTGGAACTTTTGCGAATCTACAGGCGGCAAAAATAAAATTATTGGTGACTGTCCCGATCGTGCTCTTAATGGTGTTCTTGATGATTTACGTCGCTTTCAATAATATTTACCAAGTAATTCTAGTATTTCTGTGTGCGCCTCTGGCAATGGTCGGTGGGGTCTTGAGTCTGATGTTAAATCATCTGACGTTTAGTGTGTCAGCGGGAGTAGGTTTTATTGCGCTTGCCGGAATTGCCGTCTTAAATGGTGTAGTGCTAGTTAATTATTTTAACGAACTACAAGCCGAAGGCCTTTCAGGCGAATCGATGATTTTGAAAGGGACACTTCTCCGCCTCAGGCCTGTTTTGATGACAGCGTTAGTAGATATTTTTGGTTTCTTACCGATGATGTTGTCTGACGGTGTTGGAGCTGAGATTCAAAGGCCACTCGCATCGGTGGTTATTGGAGGAGTGATTTCGTCGACTCTGCTAACATTGATTGTTCTTCCAGTACTGTATTCTATCTTTGAAGATAAAATGCGGTCCGTACCCAAAACCAGCCCTGAAGAACACTATGACGAGAACCACGGCTAATCGCCATTATTCCGCTACAGGGTTTCCTTCACCTCTAAAATCGGAAATTCCAAGGACCCGTCCATTTTTTAAGCGCTCTAGAGCGTGAATGACAGCGAGTTTTGGCACTTCTTCAGTTTTATAACCGATCTTTTCCAATTGCGTTCTCACTTCGATTGGAAAGCCGTAAGATTCCATGAGGACTATATTCGGTATCCATTGCTGGTGAATTCTCGGAGCGGCAACCGCATCGTTGAGTTGCATTCCAAAAATGAGACGATTGATAAGAGTCAAAAAAACAGAAGTCGTAATGCGTGGTCCACCGGCTGCACCAATAACGATCTGTGGAAAGCCATTTTCGTCTCGTACAATGGTAGGTGCCATGGAACTGAGAGGTCGCTTATGAGGTGCGATAGAATTAGCTTCCAACCCGATTAGTCCATACTGATTGTGTACATTCGGGTGTGTACTAAAATCATCCATTTCATTATTCATTACGACTCCGGTTCCTGGCGGAACAAATCCGGAACCATAGTTCTCATTGATGGTTGTCGTTAGTGCCACAGCGTTTCCGTATTTATCAATTGCAGAAAAATGAGTAGTAAACTGCGGCTCTACAGTTTCCTTCAGATCCTGATTATCAACAGGAATGGCGCTCTGTGCGAGCTGAAAGCTCTTCCAACGTTGTGAGAGATAGTTAGGAGAGAGTAATCGGGTGAGTGGTATTTTGAAAAAGTCGGGATCACCTAAGTAGTGAGCACGATCGTAATAAGCTAGAGCCATCGAATGAATAAGGGCATGCAGCGCATTGACAGAGCCAAATCCACTTTCGAACAGACCGCTCTTTTTTGCTAACTCCGCGTAATGAAGAAGCTGTAAAAGGTAGACTCCGCCAGAAGGAGGAGGCATGGTTACCACATTGTGATTCAAGAAGCGTGTCTCCAGTGGAATACGCTCTCTGACTCTGTAGGATTTAAGATCCTCTACAGTAATAATTCCACCGGCTTTTTGGATACCCTTCACAAGATCCTGCGCGGTTGGACCTTCATAGAATCCCTTGATTCCATCTTTCGATATTCTTTTTAGAACTTTCGCTAAATCGGGCTGTTTTAAATTCGTACCGGTCGGGCATGGGGTCAATGTTAGAGGCCCAGAGCTTACGTCCTGAGTTTCGGACCTTTCCAATGTTTCCTTGGAACATCCAAAAATTTTCCTAGCTTCCGGGTTCATTGCAGGCCAGCGTTCTAACGCTGCCGTCTCGGCATAGGGCGTAAATGTATATCCGGTTTCTGCCAACTCGATCGGTTTTTTTAAAATCTCTTGTCTAGAGAGCGTTCCGTACTGCTCCAACGCTTTCAACAAACCTGCAACCACGCCTGGAACTCCAGAGGCAAGGGCGCCGTTTTGAGCCAGTTGGGTCTTCGTTCTTCCGTCCCGAATATACATATCTCTAGTGGCTGCCGCAGGGGCTTGCTCACGGTAGTCGATGGCTTGACATTGGGCTGGTTTTGACGCTTTGGGTCGCGGACAATAGAGTAAAAAACCTCCTCCGCCAATGGAGGCATAATGGGGCCGCGTCACAGATAAGGCGAAGGCGGTTGCAACTGCTGCGTCTATTGCGTTTCCTCCGGACCGAAGTATCTCAGCTCCCCATTCTGACGCGACTCTATCATCAGAAACTACCATTCCTTTGGTTCCAATGTAGGCCTCATATCTACTAATGGCGCCTCTTTCTGGCCCAGAAAGTTGGGTGGCCGCGATAGTATTTTGAGTGGCGAAGGGAATTAGTGAAATAGTGATTGCAACAACAAGGAACATTCCAATTCTCATATGCAAAGAGGAAAGTATCAAAGGCTGCTATAAAAGGAAAAGAAAAACCTTGTTCGGATGTAAAAAGTAGCTCGCTAGAAGGTGTCAAGAATTAGTGAAATAAATCAGTATAATTTAGTTCGAGAGTTCTCTCTATAATTTTGATACTTTTCGAGGCTTAAAAAAAATTACGTCAGTACGAATAGATTTGGCAAGATAGCGGAAACGAGGTGAGGTGTTTGAAAACTGGTGTAAGGAGGGTTTTTGCTGTTTGATGTCATCGAATTTCACAGGACAGAGCTAGGCTACTTTGGACTCATTTACAAACACATGAGGAAAACGTATTACCTTTTTTTGTTCGTATCTTTTCCTTGCGCCATATTGCTAAGCACTCGCTTAATTGACTCGCTTCTGGCGTTTTTGATCGAAGGTACGCTAATATCTATCGTACTATTTAATCTCATTTATAGATCAAATCGGGTTGTCTTCGAGCAATATGGGATTAAAAAAATCGGAAAATTTCATTACGACCGCATAGCTTACGAAAAAATGAGAGCGAGCATGCTGAAGGACTTTGTGATTCAATTGTCTCATTCCAACGAAATAGAAATCTTTCAAAGGCTTTCCAAAAAAATCTGCGAACAGGCAGAAAATCAAAAGAACTCTCGGTTTTTGAAGTTCGGATTTTTGGCCGGTGGATTTATTCCATTGTGGTCAGTGATGCTAAATTATAGATATATAAAAAATACTCTGCCATGGTCCATTGTATGGAGAGAGTTTGCATTCATAACTTTGCTACTCATTTTCATGCAGATAGTAGTAGTGGGATTGAGGGATGTGGGTATAAGCATCGTAGATCGAAATTACAGGCGACTTATGGATTTGAAAAGCCTGCTCGATGAAAATACGATTAGATAAAGAACTTGCCGGAGGGCTTAAGGTGGGCCATGCCTGGGGGCGGACAATAAGCGGCAATAACGATTAAATAATGTCTTGCAGCTGGAATTCCTGTTGGGTTTTGGGGTTGTTCTTTAATAGCAATCGCGGCAATCTTATCTATAACTGGTTGTTTTTATTGCTATGTGTACACCTACGAAAGACGCCTGCTTTAGGCCGTTCCATTTTGCACTTTTATGTAGTAGTAATGTTGAAGCCAACGTCAGAGCCCCGCTAGGTGAAAATCGTGGGTGCAGGGGACTCAAAAGGGGCAATAAATGATTCAGCGTCGAGTTTTAGTGTCAGGTCGGGTGCAGGGTGTGTTTTTCCGAGCTGCAACTTTAGAAGAAGCTCAAAAATATCCATCTCTTTGCGGCTTTGTTCGTAATAGGGACGACGGGACAGTCGAGGCGCTTTTTGCCGGTGATGAAAAGGAAGTAGAGTCCATGATTTCCTGGTGTAAAAAAGGGCCCCCTAGAGCTAGGGTTTCGGAGCTTAAAATAAAAGAGGAGGAATTTAATTCCCAGCTGAAGAAATTCTATATCGATAGATAGTTAGTCTAGTTAAGTACGTTATAGGAACTTTCAGGGATTAAGAAGACTATATGTCCGACTCCCCAAAAACATATAAAATCAAAGCTTACCATATTGTGGAACGACTCCGTTTAAAGGATCTGAGGGAGCGCTTTAGTAAGCCCCCGGCGGAATTCTCTAATTACGAAATGGTCGTTCGATATGCGGATGACTCTTATCTTTTCGTGTACAATTACGGCTCTGTCGCCTTTTTCAATGTCTCAGATGAATTGCAGCAACGGGAATTGAACTCCATTCAGGAATTCAGGGCAGGTGATCAGAGTGGTGCAACAGATATTTTCATGCTCGAAGTGCAGGATAACTTGCCTGCAACCGGGGGCACTAAAGTTTACTTTGATCGGGTTGTTGCCAATCAGCTCTCTTTTGCCACAATAAAAATTGTTTGCATGCTTCTAGCCGAAAGTACTGCACTGGAATATTACGAAAATTTGATTGAGAATTTACTGCTAAAAATTAATAGCTTTTCTAAGAATCTCCGTAGGAAAGGTAAGATGCTCGAGAGTACGGAGGATTTGATTAAGTTTATCGGTCTCTGTATGGACACGAAGCAGGAGATTATTTCAAATCTGTACATAGTAGATTCTCCCGATGAGACTTGGGAAAACGTAGAACTGGATCGAATGCACCAGGACTTCAAATCTATGTTAGAGATCGACGTCAGATATCGTGCACTCGAGTACAAAATCAAAATTATTCAAGAGAGCGTGGATGTAATTGTCGACTTGTCTAAGTCCAGACGTGAAACGTTACTTGAGATGACAATTATATTGTTGATTGCATTCGAAATTATTATTTCTATTATTAAGTGGCACTAAAATGAACCCTGTGTCGACGTAAGTCTTCACCTATCGATCAATCTAGATCCCTCATAGGTACCCTCAGAAAATACTTGCAAAAGCAAGTACTTGCCTTTAGCGTTAACATTAGGTACTTAGAGTTTTTGCAACCACCGAGACTTTGGGCTGTGTTCGGGCGAGCGGTATTCGCCTGATGGCGTCAAGGGAACTGTGACAGGAGCTATCGCTTTCTTATGACAAAAGCTGATTTGATAAATATCATTGCGGAAAAAGCTAACCTGCAGCACAAACAATCCGAGATTGTTGTGAACATGGTTTTTGACATGATGACCGATTCTCTTAAGAAAGATGATCGGATCGAAATTCGCGGATTTGGCTCCTTCGTCAACCGTTGTTACGAGGGTTATCGAGGCAGAAATCCGAAGACAGGACAACTTGTCGAGGTTCCTCCGAAGCGTGTTCCCTTTTTCAAAGTAGGAAAAGAACTAAAAGAACGCGTTGATCACGATTGATCGCCTTTAGACATATGAATCCATAAGCGTTTCAGAATAAGGCCCGTTTTGTGGTATGGCACAAGGATGATTCACCTTACGAATATTACCAAGCAGTACGGCCACCACGTCCTTTATAAGAACAGTAGCCTTCAAGTCCGCCCTGGGGATCGCATCGGTCTGGTGGGCCCCAATGGAGCGGGAAAAACGACCATTTTTCGCATATTCACCAGGCAGGAAACCGTGGACTCTGGCGAAGTAAGGATCGCTGAGAAGCCTGTGATCGGCTATTTCTCGCAAGATGTAGGTGAAATGAAGGGACGGTCGGCCCTTGAAGAAGTAAAGGCCGGAGCGGGTCGCCTATCAGTCTTGGCTAGCGAAATTACGAAAATTGAAAAAATTTTGGAGGAATCTGCCTCCGCGACAGAGCCCATGGACGATTCTGAAATGGCTAGTCTCCTGGATCGATATGGAGAAGCGCAACTGGAGTTTGAACAACGGGGCGGCTACGACCTCGATACAAGAGCAAAGGAAATTCTTACAGGACTTGGAATCGGCCCAGATGATTACGATCGTCGGACGGAGACTTTCAGCGGTGGATGGAAAATGCGGATTGAGCTCGCCAAAATTCTGGTGCTTAATCCGAATTTACTATTAATGGACGAGCCTACGAACCATCTGGATCTAGAATCTATTGTTTGGCTAGAAAATTGGTTAGTTGCTTTTAAGGGTGCGCTGGTGATGACCAGTCATGATCGCGATTTTATGAACCGGTTGGTTACTCGCATTATTGCCGTCGAAAATCAAACGATCACCACCTATAGCGGTAATTATGATTTCTACGAGAAAGAACGCGCGATTCGCAACGAACAATTATTGGCGGCCCATGGAAAACAGCAAGATATGCTGGCTAAAGAAGAGGAATTTATTGCGCGATTTGCTGCACGGGCTTCACACGCGGCGCAAGTTCAGTCAAGAGTGAAGAAATTAGAAAAGATCGAACGTATTGAAATTCCGGCTGAAGAAAAGGTGGTGAAATTTGATTTTCCTACCCCGCCCCGGAGTGGAAACGATGTTGTAAAGTTGGATGGTTTGGGTAAGTCCTGGCCTCTTGAAAATGGCGGTTTCAAACATGTTTTTGGAGGAGCTACTGCGGTAGTGAAGAGACTAGAACGTGTTGCAGTCGTCGGTGTGAACGGGGCGGGTAAATCTACGCTATTGAAATGTATTAGCGGAATGACAGAAGCGACTGAGGGGGCGGTGACGATCGGAGCTAATGTTAAGATCGGCTATTTTAGTCAAAATTCGCTAGACGTATTAAACACGACCAAGACAGTCTTTGACGAGGTTCATGATAGAGTCCCCCAAGCGACAATCGGGTTCGTTCGGAATCTCCTGGGGGCGTTTCTTTTCACCGGTGACAATGTACATAAGAAAGTTGGATCTTTGTCGGGGGGAGAAAAGAGTCGTTTGATTCTTGCGACGATCTTAGCATCTCCGGTAAATTTATTGATTTTAGACGAGCCAACTAACCACCTGGATATCAAAACGCGGGAAATCCTAATGAAAGCGGTCCAGGGCTTTGATGGGACGGTGATGTTAGTAAGCCACGATCGGTATTTTCTTAGGGCAGTTGCCACACGCGTGTTTGAGCTTAGCCACGAGGAGCTGAAGATTTATCACGGAAATTATGAGGACTATGCTTCAAAGCACGCTCAAAGTCGCAGCTAAGCCACGGGTAAGCCACGATTACGTCAAGGCTGTGCCAGGTTACGCCAGGTTAGATTATGAACGATACCAGGTTACCACACAAACCCCAATCGCTAGGGCCCAGCGGTAGAGGACGTACTGCCGCATACCGTTTTGTTGCACATGTTTCATAAAGCCGCCTATCGTCAGCAGACTGACTGCAAAGCTCACAATGGTTGCTATCGCCAGCGAAAACCAGCTGAGATCCGGCATGGGGCTCGGAGAATGAAAATCGATATCTTTTAAAAAGTAAATCGCGTGCGTCAGTAGAAGTGGAGTTAAAACGAAATAAGCAAATTTGGTCGCAGCATCCCGTCTGAAATTAAAGAAAAGTGCTACAATCAGAATACTCGTTAAATAATCCCAGCCGGGGATGATTGCCGTTGCCTGAACCACTCCCACGACCAAAGCTCCGTACCAATTCCAATCGTAAATCGCTTTTGACTTACGGCTGAAATAATCAGAAATGAGAAGAACTAAGCTGCTCGCTGCTAAGATTCCGCTTACCACTAAGGGAGACCATTCCATCTCTGCGATTCGAGGGTGGAGATAGTAGGCCACCGCAAAAACCGGAAGGAGAGTAATAATTATGAAAATGGGAAGTTTCTCGTCCAAAGTCATCGGGCGTTTCCGAAAGATAATTATCTGAAGAAACGATGAAATCATGCTTGCAAAGTCATGACGAAAATAAATAAAGGCAGCACAAAATGCCCCAAAGTTAAAGGCACCCAAAAGAACACCGGTGGGTGGTTGCCATCCAATCAGAAAAGGTATGATGATTTCGTGTGCTTTTGTGCTCAGTGGAAGAAATTTGGTGAGCCCGTGAATAGTTGCGTAAATGATCGCTTGAAAGGTGGTCATGAGAGCATTTTAATTCAATTGAAGTTGTGTGTACATCGCGAAATGTCTTTTCGGCTGGAATCCTATTTCGCCCTTCACTTCACTTCAAAAATAATTTTTAGTGAAACTTTATCATCCGTCGGTTTTGAATTTTTTTCGGCAGGTCTAAATTTCCACTGTCTTACCGTTTCTAAAGTAATCATATCTAGTTCTGTATTGCCACTAGAGCGAATCAGTCTGGGAGTGATCTCTCCCTTTGCACTAACATAGAAAAGAACGACTGCAAAAGTCTCAAGAACCTGATTCTGTAAGTAGGAAGGAATCACGGGCGCCGGAGAGTAAATCGCAACAGGACCATGATTGGGTGGAAGTGGCTTGGCTTGTGCAATTTGGTTCTGTGTTTCGCTAGGCAGAGGATTGGACTGCGCAGTGCTTGCGTCCTTCGGACTTAGATTCTTGTTGATAGCCAGATCGGCCTTTTTTACCGGTGGAGCTTTTTCCGAAACCAGCTTACGTTGCGGTATTGTTTCAAAAGAATGCACTTCAATCATGGAATCTTCATTCGGAGTTGAAAGACGCTCTTCCCGGTTCCAAGTTATGCCTGTAGCGAGAATAATCACGGTTTCAAGAATTAACGCAGCTCCCGCACTCAAGAGGAGAAGTTTTCGATCTTCCAATGCGATTTGGGCAGTATTCCCAGGTGTCATAAAAACAGGTCCTTACGCTGGCGGTGGTCCTACTATAGGGCCAACATCGGTAGCTAACGAAAATTTTCGAACTCCTATTTTTCGTGCTTCTTCCATAGCCTGAACCACAATGCCATAATTCACGCCCTGGTCGGCGCTAATGATGACCATTTCTTCAGGACTCTGTCGCATTTCTGCGGCGAGCAAAGTTCCCAGGTTGCTGAGGGATGTTTGGGTTTTGTTCACGAAGATGCCACCATCCTTCGTGAGGGTGACTACAAAACGGGGCTTGATCGCTTTTGGTGCAGTTGTTGATTTCGGAAGTTGAACGGAAATTCCATGACTGTGAGTCATGGACATTGACGAAATCATAAAGAAAACGAGAAGAAAGAAAATAACGTCGATCATCGGAATAATTTCGATCCGTGCTTTCTTCTGAGGCCTCTGTCTTAGCTTAAATCTTAATCGCATAACACACTCAATCAGTTCACTTCGTGTATCGGCTCGCGTGTTTGGGCTTGCGTATGGTTTGGTGCTTGCGGTCTATTTGTTGCCGCCGAGAGTTTCGTGCCAGCATGCATTCGAATGCTGAGGAGTTCCGAGGCTGCTGATTCAATTTCATAAATAGATGTCTTGACCCGCGAATTCAGATAGTTGTAAGCGACCAAACAAACAAGAGCGATCATCAGTCCAGCGGCGGTTGCGATGAGAGCTTCCGCAACACCTCCTGTAATCGCATTGGGTTCGTTAATGCCTTTTTCAGTGAGTATTTGAAAAGAGCCCATCATTCCTGTGATTGTGCCTAACAATCCCATCAATGGTGCCGCTGTAATTACTGTATCTAAAATTTCGATTCTTTTTTCTAACTGTGGAATCCAAGCTTCCGCTTGGTTTTTCATTGCTAATTCCAATTGTTCAATGGGATTGGTGAATTCACGAATTCCAGCTAACAAAACAGCTGTGATTGGACCAAGATTTTCTTGGCAAATCTTTGAAGCTTCGTGAAATCGATTTGATTGAATAAGACGAAGTATCTCTGTCCAAATTTCTCGCGCGACATGCTGTTTTCGAAAGGTCATGATTCTTTCGATAATAACCGTCAGAGCGACTAGCGCCGACAAAAGCAGGGGAATCATCATGAAGCCCCCGCGAGAAACTAAATTAATTCCATTGGAAAGAACTTGCATCTGCTTGTTTTAGCTGCTATGCGGCAATTTTGCAACCCTATTATGGGACCAATTTAGTCGGCCACAGGGAAGAGGCTAGGGCCTAAAGGTAGAGATAGCGGAGCAAGAAGTGGAAGGTTGGGCCCTCCACGGGTAAAATCGCGGTTCGCATGGGATAGGCAAAGAGAAAAGTCACTGAAAGGGGGGGTAAGCTGAGGTTTAGCCCCCAGGCCCAGGATGATGTTATGTTGCTACCTAAACGCTCGGGTCTAGCGAAGACAGATCCATAGTCGTAAGATAATATTCCTCTTAGAATCGGTAACTTAAAAAAAGCGCCGATTGGGTAGCGTAGCTCCACTTTTGAGGCTAGGAAGAAGTTCCCAAAGAGCCGAGGATCAAATGGTGCATAAGCTCTTAGAATATCATCGCTCGAAATCAAAAACCCGTTCTTGAAAGTACCACCCCAAGACCCCCCTGCCAATGCCTGCAGTTGAATGACTGTGTTTGAAAAAATATTGAAGTAATACGAAAAATCGAGGCGAACGCGCTCGTTAAGAGAAGTGGGAGAGGGATAATAATTGGTTTCTGATTCTGCCATAAAACCGTACCCTTCGAGCGGGCCTGCAAAAGCCTCATAAATAATCCTGTCAAAACCAAAGCGGAATATAGGGGCGACTAGAAATTCGGCTCCGGGATTGATCGCATTCCACTGGGCAAGAAGACTCGAATCATTAAAATCCGTACGATTGACGCGGGCGAGGCGAACTGCAAGATCGATAAAATTAAAGGCCCCTAATGGGTATTGAAGGGCAGCAACAAATCCTGTTTCACGTTGGACATAGGTTCGAATCAGGGTGTCGGTCGAAAAAATGTTATCTAGTCTCGGTTGAAGGACATGGTAGCCGCCCAAATCCCAAGTGGATCTGCCACGTTGGCTGCCGAACAGAAGAAAGGTATTTGAAAGGCCAAGCTGCCCTATGTAGGCAAATTGTCCTGATAAGGTATAATCGCGCATTAAATCGCTGACCGTAAGAGTGATACCACCCACTGCGCCTGTGCTAAAGAATGCTCCTAGATTGTCGATCCTAGTGCCACCACTCGTGAGAAAAGGAGTGTATTTCTTCACATCGGAGGTCGGTAAAGGGAAAAGCTCTGGACGCCATGGTTCGGCTGTGCGGCCTACCGTCTTTGCTGGACTGGAGTAGAGCTTATTTGCTCCAGTCCTGTTTAGAAATTTTTCTTCTGGAATTTTGTAAAGATGGTAGCGACCACTCTTGAACCCGAGGGCGTAAATCTGATGCTGACGATATTGCGGATTGGTAAAACCGACCTTCGCTTCGGTCAGTGGAATATCTTCTTCCTCTCGGATTTGATGAATCTGCGATGTTCCGTTTGACCAGGATTGAAAATAAATACTGTGTGTTTCAGGCGTGCTAGTTTTTTTGGCCGAGTTGGAAGCTGAGCTTGCGGAAGGTGACCCACTTGAGGGAAAAAGCTGATCATTTGGCGAAGGGTAGAGTGCTTGTGCATCTTCACTTCCGACCTCCGGATGCAAGACACGAAGGTTGTATTTCTGATCCGATGTTTTGTTAGAAGTGCAGTAAATTCCATCACTCTCCCAGCTGAGATTTTTCCAACTGAAATATTCATTCGTCAGAGGCTTTAGTATGGTGTCAGAAGTTGCAGAAAGATCTATCGTATAGACATTCTCCCAGCCTTTTAGACTGAGGCCCACCAAGGCCACAGAATTTCCGTCCGGACTAATGGCTGGCGAGTGGGCCTCTGAGAGCTGATTCGTAAAAAGAGAGAACCGTTGCTTGTTCGTCAGGTCAAAGGAACCATCGTTGTTTCTAACAATGGTCTGAAGTTCCAACTCCGGACCCTCAATTGTAGAAACAATATAGGCAATTTTCTGGTTCGATAACGTCAGCGTCGGAATTTGCATGAAAAAGAGACTGAGAGCCCCGGGCTGTCGATCATGGATGACTTGCGTTTTCTTTTTTAAATTCGAAAATGATCTTAAGTAAATGGACGTAACCCCCGTCGAAGGATCGATCTCGCGGGTAGCAAGCAGAGACCCATCGGGAGAAATAGAAAAAAGATCGAGTGTCTCGCCGACCTCTGGGATTTCTTCAAACTCGTTCATAGACTGGCGGAGCCGGTCCGACTCGTGTCGGTAGGTTTTGTAGAGGTAGTCTCTCCATTTTGTTTCCAGTTGTTCGGGGGAGAGCTTCACGAGATCTGAAACGACTTTGACAAATCGAGCGCGGTATTCGCCCATTTTTTCGGCGCCTGTCGCTAGTATTTTTTGACTCGTACCCGGACCAAATTCAGTCTCAAAAAAGTCAATCTTAGCTTGGCCAATTTTATAAATTCCGATGAAGTTCATTTGACCGGGATCAAACAAATTTGGAAGAGAATAGTCATTCTCCGGCTTTGGATACAGGAGTAAATCGCGAAGATATTGCCTAGATTCTGGATCCATTCCGTTTTGGCTATAGTACTCGGCCATTCCTTCAATAAACCAGAGGGGCACTTGTGACATGGCCGTTAAGGCGTTGGAATGGCTCAGGTCCGTGAATTTCTGTATTTGCATTTGGTGGGTTAACTCATGCTTACTAATATGCTTGAAAGTATCGACTTCACCCCAGTATGGAATTGCCATGGTCCGATCAATCGTACTGGTAATGCCTTGAACGCCTTCCGAAATATTAAAGATATTGATTTGTTGAAATTCTCGTCGTGAGCCTAGTAAAAGATAGCTAAATTTACTTGTAGGGACGTATTCGAATTCTTCTATTAGGGAGCTAATCTGTTCCTTTATGAGCGGAATTACAAACTCCGTAATCCATTCCTCACCATCGTAAAAGAAGAGCCGGAATTTTGCGCCTTTTGAGTCGAGGTCTAAGAACTTCCATTGAAACTCGGTCCAACGCGGGTCTGGTTTGCCAGGATGCCGTGGATAAACTATGATCTGAGGAAACAAGCGCGAACCTTCAGGATTGAGAACCCCTCCTAAACCCATTTGTGCGAAGCAGAGGGGCTCGTTGAGAAAAATTGCGCTCAATATCAATGCGATAGCGATTGCAATCGAAGGTCTCGTAAGCAGAGACTTTTTTATGGCACTCCCCAGCTTTTTAATAGATTCCACCCCGTTGTCTGGTCGCGAAGTGCAAAGTCTAAACCATGCCTAAAACATAGTAAGACGTGCTGGATAAGTCGCTCCTTTTCGTGTACATTGCGGCGTATAGATTGCATTGGAGCAAAAAACGTGAGTAAAGTATTTCCATTTGAAGATACTAATTTGGATGTCTCGGTGAACTTTGACCTAAGCGATAGCGAAAATAGATCTACTCTTTATTTTAGCGATCACGAAATATCTGAAATTGCCAAGGCGCGCCTGAATCATCGAAACCTTTTAAGAATATTCCTTTTGCAGGCCTGGACTGAGAACCGTCTCAAGCTGATGAAAAAAATCAATTTTCGGAAGCTCCAGGACGGAGCACCGCGAGCCTACTGCGATATGAATCTTAGTGAATTCGAAGGAATTAATGCGAGGCAACAGTGGGCCAATTGGCGGACTATTCCGAAGAATCTCAGTGGCGTTCTAGAAAAGAAGCCCGTTGTTGCTGTTGACTTGTGTTGTGGAACGGGACATTCAACAGAGGTTCTGGCGTGTTATCTCCCCGAAGGTTCGAAAATTCTGGGCCTCGAATTTAATGCGCGCTTTGTTGAGCAGGCCTCTAC
>Ga0207098_10161_pt1 | contig 22447 bp, 8 predicted proteins | sample Alteio_BWMinHeat_84_FD_153548 | JGI IMG/M metagenome (GOLD analysis project Ga0207098, IMG submission 153548) | Enriched cells from forest soil in Barre Woods Harvard Forest LTER site, Petersham, Massachusetts, United States -... | ecosystem: Environmental > Terrestrial > Soil > Temperate forest >...
ACTGGCTTTTGCCACCGAACCACACGTCTAAGCCTCGGCGCATGACCTGTTCAGGCAGGCGCATTGCACTTCCGATGATTTACATCCCTTCGAACGAGTCGAAGTGGTGTTCATCTGAAGGCAATGAGGTCTTGGAACGGCTTCCTTGTTAATTTGAGAAAAGTTTACACCAACGAAATCCCATCAAGGTGTGATATTGATTACGTTAGTTTAGAGCGGGGGGTGTTACCTGCTCCCATTCTGGAACGGCAATAAATTGATTAATCGCTTTCCTGGTCTTCAGGTCCGCGGCAAAAACCTATCAAAATCCATCGCCTTTTTGAGCTTTATACAACGCCGCCGGGTGTACGATCGCACACCCGGCCGGGTATAGTCTCCGGCATCTCCTTGACAAGCCTGTCCACTATATATCGCGCGATGGCCAGAGAGGCAGTCGCGGCGGGCGATGGGACATTACAGACGTTAACCATGCGCTGTCCAAAGACAATATGAAAGTCGTCGACCAGATTGCCGTGACGATCGAGAGCCTGGGCACGCACGCCGGATCCGCCCTGCGCAAGATCGTCGATTGTCAAGGCAGGAAGCAGCCGTTGCAGCGCCCTCACGAACGCGGCCTTACTCCAGGAGCGGTAATATTCTCCCAATGACATACGCCAATGCCGGGAGGCCATCCTCCAAAAGCCTCCAAAAGAAGCGAATTCAGCCACGTCCCCAAAGGCGAACGATGTCTTCGAATAGCCTTCCCTCTTCAAGGCCAGCACGGCATTCGGACCAGCCTCGACGCCGGCGCCGATACGCCGGGTAAGGTGAACCCCCAGAAACGGGAACTGTGGATCGGGCACCGGATAGATAAGCCCCTTGACGAGATTCTGTTTCTCAGGAGCGAGTTCGTAATACTCTCCGCGAAAAGGAACAATCGTGAGGTCCCTTTCCGGATCCGCCATGTGTCGCACCCGGTCGCTCTGCAGACCTGCGCAATTAATCACTAGCCTAGACGCGAACACGCCGGCCGAAGTCTCGACGGCGACCTCCTGAGCGGATCGGTGCAGCCCCGTCACTTCAGTATTGAAGCTGAGCACGCCGCCGCGCTCGACAATCAGCTCGCCATATTTCTCCGCAACATGGCGAAAGTCGACAATGGCGGTTGCCGGCACATGGATACCCAGGATGCCGGCAGCATGCGGTTCGATCTCGCGAATCTCGTCGTTGGTCAACATCCGCAGGCCTTTTAGTCCGTTGCCCAGTCCTCGCCTGAAGAGTTCGTGGAGACGGGGAATTTCGTCCGTGGCCGTAGCTACAATTACCTTGCCGCATTTCTCAAGCGGGACGTCGTGTTCACGGCAGAAATCCAGGAGCTCTTCGGAACCTTGTACACACAGCCGGCTCTTCAGACTACCGGGCTTGTAGTAAATCCCGGAGTGCACGACTCCGCTGTTGTGCCCCGTCTGATGGTAGGCGATGCGTGATTCCTTTTCGAGAACCACCAGAGACACGTCAGGGAACCGCCTCAGAATCTCAAGAGCCACCGCGAGTCCGACGATGCCGGCGCCTATAACTGCGACGTCTGCGCTACGCGTCATCGGTGATCCGCCAGGAATTGAGTCACGTAAATCACCGCTAGACATCTTTAGCCTACGATCGTTCGGATGGGAGCTGGGGGTACGTCGGGCCTTATCGTAGGCGATCGGTGCTCCGCGGTCAACGACCCGGAGTTTCCACCGAAGTTATAGGTTAAAGTTACTCGGCGGTTTACTATCGAGCTACCCGAAATATGTAGCCAGGCTGGCGAAGAAAGTACTCTCGGCGATCGCGATGCGAGAAGTAAGTTACAAGGTTGCTCCAAGGAAAAATTTAAAATGCAATTCTGAAGAGATTCTGACAATCCCTCGGGTTTACATTTTTTGACTTGACTTGCAGGAAACGGTGGCGTACTTTCACGCTATCTGTCGCGGTAAAGACTGATGGGGTAACTCAAGTCAGTCATCGCAAAAGGGTTACTTTCGACAGGGTTGTTGTCGTTACCCTGGGGCCAACGACTCAGTGAGGGGTTCGAAGTAGTACTTCTCTTCCTGCAATTTACCGAAGGATCTCACCTTCGGCGGGGTCAATTTAAACTTGTTGTGCCATGCCGACTGGAAAGCATTCCAGCTCGTAGGATGCGCTCGTCCAAATGGCGCAGTTTACCTGAATTTGCGACGAGGTATTTCTGTGTGCCGAGGTGTACGGCTACTTGTAGTTACTCAAGATTCCTGTGTCTGCGAGATCATCCAGAATTCTCTAACAGCCGAAGGTCATGACTTCCTGTGTGTTCCGTCAGCCCAGGATGCATGCGCTGCTTTCGCAGATGCCCGATGGGACTATCTTCTTCTCGATGCCGCGAGACGCGGCGACCTGGATGATTTGTTCTCTCCTTCGTTGCTCCAGAAAATCGATAGTGCCAAGACGTATATTCTGGCGGAAAACGGAGACCCGTCCTGGAGAGCACATTCGCAGGGTCGAGCACTAAACAACGTCCTGATGAAGCCTCTGCTCCGCCAGGACATCACCCGCTTGATTTCCGAGTGCCCGATGCCCAACAACGCGTCCGACGGCTTTCCGCCGGACAAAGAGAACGATTCCTCCTTTCACATGGAGGAATTGAACAACGGCAGCTTTTTTCTGGCCGCCTCGCCTGCGATGGTCCAGTTGCATAAGAAGATTCGCCTGCTGGCCGCAGTCGATTACCCGGTTCTGATTCTCGGCGAGAGCGGTGTTGGAAAGGAGGTTGTGGCCAGGCTGCTTCACAAGTATCATGCCCGGTGCGACAAGCCGTTCATCAACGTGAATACCGCGGCCATCCCCAGTGAACTTCTCGAGAGCGAACTGTTCGGCTTCGAGGCAGGCGCATTTACCGGGGCAGTGAAAGCGAAACCTGGCAAGTTTGAATTGGCCGATCAAGGCACCCTGCTTCTCGATGAGATCGGCGAGATGAGTCTTCAGATGCAGGCGAAATTGCTGCACGTGCTGCAAGATGGTTCATTGAGCCGCCTGGGATCGCGATCGTCAACACGCGTTGATGTCCGAATCCTCGCCGCCACCAACGTGGACATAGAAACAGCAGTCAGCGAAAAACGCTTCAGAGAAGATCTCTACTACCGTATTAACGCTTTCACCCTAATGGTTCCATCCCTTCGAGAACGACGTGAAGAGATACCGATCCTCATGGAACAGATGCTGGCCCGTGCGGCAGCAAGTGCAGGACGGATTCCATTCACCTTCAGCCGGAAGCTCATGGAAGGGGCGATGGAGTACCATTGGCCGGGCAACATCCGCGAGCTTCGAAACTTCGTCACTCGGTTGCTGGTTTTGCAGGATCAGGACACAGCATATGAGGACCTCCGCGCCAAGAGCAAGGCAAAGGTGAGCGCAGAGGAGGTAAGCTCATCAATCGCGCAGACTCCGGGTACGATCGAGAAGCTGCGTCCGGGAATGAAAGGCGTAGTCGACAGCGTCAAACAGCAGACTGAAAGCCGTCTAATCAAAGAAGCGCTCTCAGCCTCGGGTTGGAACCGGCGACGGGCGGCACTGAATCTGAATATCAGCTATCGTGCGCTGCTATATAAGATTCAGCAGCACGGAATTCAAGCGTAAGTTGCACGTTGGCAAGTGACGCAAGAGGGCTGCGTCGTTCTTATAGGTTGGGTTTGATCAGAACTCGACCGTCAGAGAAGACGCAGCCTTGTCCACAGTATTCTGCATTTTCTCCCAAGTCTTGAAGTTAATTCCTCGCGCCGGTTTCGATGCGGCGGCGTGCAAAGTGGAGCTTTCCTCCGAGCGCCATCCTGGTCTTTGATCGCGGCTAAAACGACTATGCCTGGTTTCAGCGGCTGACCGCTGGAGGCGTCTTCTTCGTCACCCGCATGAAGGACAACGCCGACTACTTGGTCGTCGAAGACCGGTCGCTGCCACAGCGCACCGGACCTTCGACGGCAATGATCCCACACATTCGACCCTCGGCTTCTGGCCTTGCCGGTTACCGCGCGGTAGTACGCATCGGCCTTCTCTGACAAACAATCTATTGCGAAGACTTGAGGTTATGCTCCGATCTTTCGCAAAACGTCACGGTGTCACGGTCAGCAGGGCGGTGCGCACCACTCCTTTAGTTGAGGAGATCGTAACATTCGTCGAGGTAGCGACCGATTTTGTCGTAATCGTGAAGGTCGCACTTGTGTTCCCAGCCGTTACTGTCACACTGGCAGGTACAGTGGCGACTGCGGTTGAACTGCTAGAGAGTGTCACCACTGTTCCGGCCGCGGGAGCAGGCCCAGAAATTGTCACCGTGCCCGTGGATGGCGTTAGTCCTTTGACCGTGGTGGGATTCAGAGTCAGGGAGGTCAGCGCGGGAGTTGTAACTGTCACTGTGGCCGTATGACTCGTTCCGCGAATGCCGGTGATAGTTGCGGAGGTGTTTGCCGCTACCGGAGTGGTGGTCACGGTAAAGGTTGCGGTCGTGGCGTTTGCCGGCACTGTCACGCTTGCTGGTACCTGTGCCGCGGCCGTATTACTGCTCGACAGGGTGACCACGGCGCCGCCTGCTGGGGCTGGCCCGGTCAATGTGATGGTCCCTGTGGACGAAGATCCGCCAATCACAGACGTGGGGCTCAAGGTGACGCTGATCAGGGTTGGCGCTGTCACCGTCAAGCTCGCAGTCCTGGTGACGCCGAAGATTGCCGTGATGGTTGCCGAGGTATTGCTCGCGACCGGGGTGGTCGTGATGGTGAACGTGGCTGTGGTCGCGCCGGCCGCCACAGTCACGCTCGCTGGTGGGTGCGTGGCAGTTGTGTTGCTGCTCGACAGGGTGACCACGGCGCCGCCGGCTGGGGCTGGCCCGGTCAATGTGACGGTCCCCGTGGACGAAGATCGGCCAATCACAGAGGTGGGGTTCAAGCTGAAGCCACTGAGGGTTGGCGCAGTGACCGTCAAGTTCGCAGTCCTGGTAACGCCGAAGATTGCCGTGATGGTCGCCGAGGTATTGCTCGCGACCGGGCTGGTCGTGATGGTGAACGTGGCTGTGGTCGCGCCCGCCACTACGGTTACGCTCGCCGGTAGGTTCGTGGCAGTTGTGTTGCTGCTCGACAGGGTGACCACGGCGCCGCCTGATGGGGCTACCCCGGTCAATGTTACGGTCCCTGTGGACGAAGATCCGCCAATCACAGAGGTGGGGCTCAAGCTGAAGCCGCTCAGGGTTGGCGCTGTCACCGTCAGGCTCGCAGTCCTGGTAACGCCGAAGATTGCCGTGATGGTTGCCGAGGTATTGCTCGCGACCGGGGTGGTCGTGATGGTGAACGTGGCTGAGGTCGCGCCCGCCGCCACTGTCACGCTCGCCGGCAGGTGCGTGGCAGTTGTGTTGCTGCTCGACAGGATGACCACGGCGCCGCCGGCTGGGGCCGGCCCGGTCAATTTAACTGTGCCGGTGGATGAGATTCCGCCAACCACCGAGGTGGGACTGACGCTGAGGCCGCTGCCGGTGACACCCAGCGTCGGCGCGGTAACGGTCAAGCTCGACGTCTTAGTGGCACCGTACGTTCCCGTAATCGTTGCCGAGGCGTTGCTCACGACCGGGCTGGTGGGGATGGTGAAGTTGGCTGTGGTCGCGCCCGCCGCCACCGTCACGCTCGCCGGTACTTGTGCGACGGTTGCATTGCTGCTCGACAGGGTGACGACGGCGCCACCCGCTGGAGCCGCGGCCGCCAATGTTACCGTGCCCGTCGACGAAGTTCCGCCGACTACCGAAGTCGGATTCACCGTTACGGAACTAAGTGACCCCGCCAGGACAGTCAGGCTGCCCGTTTGTGTCTGGCCATAGGTTGCAGAGATCGTTACTCCCGTATTCGATGCCACGACGCTGCTGGTTACGGTGAAGGTGGCGGCGGTCGCCCCAGCCGCCACCGTTACGCTGGCAGGTACTTGCGCTGCCGCGGTATTGCTGCTTGCGAGCGTGACCAGCGAGCCACCGGTTGGTGCGGGGCCGCTCAGGGAAACGGTGCCTAGAGCAGACACTCCACCTTGAACCGAGGCCGGACTGACTGCGACGGAGCCGACGGCCGGAGCGTTCACTGTCAAGATCGTGTTCTGGGTTGAGCCGTAAGTGGCGGCGATTGTCACGACGGTGTTGGTGGATACCGCATTTGTGGCTACAGTGAAGGTGGCTGTGGTTGCATTAGCTGCCACGGTGACGCTGGCCGGAACCTGAGCGGCTCCAGTGTTGCTGCTCGATAGAGAGACGACGGCTCCGCCGGATGGAGCCGGCGCATTGAGCGTCACTGTTCCGGTCGCTGAAGTGGCGCCGGTAACGGCAGCGGGATTAACGGTGACGGAGCTGACGACGGTCGCAGCCACGGCGATGAAGTTCACGTTCATGACGTGGGCTGTATTGATCGTTACCGATTGGCTGGCCGGCGTGAAGGCGAGGCCGCTGTTGCTGGGCGTCACCACGTAGGAGCCGTTAGCCAAGCCGCTGAAGCTATAGTTGCCGGAGGCGTCAGCCGTGGTGGTGGCCGTCGTCTGCCCAGTCAGGCTGACCGTAGCTCCGGCTCCTCCAGGTCCGGTGATCGTGCCGGTAACGCTGTAAGTCGACGTCGGCGAGTAGATCAGGTCTACCCAGTAGTTGACAGCGTTGTTCAGCAGACTTTGGGAAGGAAATCCTCCAGTGGCAGAGTACCCGTACACTCCGTTTTGTCCATCGACGTTATTTTCAAGGGCGTGAACGGGGGGCGAGTCGACGCCGGCACTTGTGAAGTACGAATGATCCGCCGAGTAATGCCCGGCAGGAGCGAAGTAGGATGCAACATACGTTGTGTTTGCGGCGACCGCGATGGGCGAGGAGAAGAAGACCTGCTGCCATCCGCTGTCGCTTTCACTCGTAAACGTAGCCGTGCCCAGGAGAGTACCAGTTGAGGTCCAGATCCTGCCCAGATGAGTGCCGGTATTTGTCGCAGCCTTATAGAATCGCAATCCGGTGATATAGGCATCGGCGTCCACACGGAACTTCACTCCCAGTTCGACCGAATTCGCGTCTCCTGAATCGGGTAGAGCGGGAACGGACGAGGATAGCCAGATCGTGTCGCAGGGACAGTTCTGGGGAATCGTGAAGTTCAGGCCCGATACGTTGGATCCATTCAGCACCACCGTTACGGTTCCGGGATTGAACACTGTCCCGGACGTCGTTACAGGGGCTACGGTATATCTCCCCACGGTGAGTCCGGTGAAGGTGTAATTCCCTGACGAATCGGCTACAACGTTAGAACTTGAATTTCCGCTAAGCGCCACGGTCGCTCCCGCACCGCCAGTGACCGTTCCGCTGATCGTGAAAAGGTTTTGCACGGCTGTAAAGTTGACGCTAGTCACCGCGGCCCCATTGACGGTGATGGCCTGACTGGTCGGAGTAATGGCGAATCCTACTCCGGATGGCGTCACTGTATAGGAACCGTTTGGAACTGCTGAGAAGGTGAAATTGCCTGAAGCATCGGCGGTGGTGGTTTGCGCCGTGGCCCCGGAAAGCGTGACGGAGACCCCGGGCGCCCCGGCGACGGTTCCGGATACGGAGAAGCCCGGCACGGCGGATGTAAAGTTAGCCCCGAGATCGTGAGCTCCGCTGATGGTGACCGAGAGGACGGCAGGAGTGAAGGTAAATCCAGCCTGGCTCGGGGTCAGCGTGTAAGTGCCGTCCGCGACGCCACTAAAGGCGAAGGTGCCCTGGACCCCTGTAGTTGTGGTTGCGTTCGCGGATCCCTGAAGTTGGATGGTCGTACCGGCAGCTCCAGGACCGCTGATTGTTCCTGCAATCGTATGGGTTGCAGTTTTCGCGTAGATCGCGTCCACCCAGTAATTGGAGGAATTGTAGGTGCTGCTTGGGAACGTGCTGGTAGTTCCATAGGAGAAGATACCGTCGCTCCCATCGACTCCATTCTGAAGAGCGTGCAAAGGCGGTGTGTCCACCCCGGCGGTCGCAAAGAATGCGCCATCCGCCGCGTAGTGTCCTGAGGGCGCCAGGTAAGAAACGACGTAGGATGTATTGGCGACTACGGGAACCGGATTGGTAAATATAAGCTGCTGCCATCCGGACGCGGTCTCGTTGGTGAACGTGCCCGTAGCCAGTAGAGTCCCGGTGTCGGACCACAGATTTCCCAGGTGTGTTCCGATATTGGTCGCAGCTTTGTAAAATCTCACGCCCAGAATGTACCCGTCATTATCGGCGCGAATCTTGACACCCACTTCGACTGATGCGGTATCGCCCGAGTCAGCGCGTGTCGGCGCTGCGGAAAGCGGCCACACGGTGTCGCAGGGACACATCGACGGCGTACTGAAGTTCACCCCGGTGACGTTGCTCTGTGAGATCGAAACGTTCTGGCTTCCCGGGACGAACACATATCCGGTTTGGCTGGGCGTAATTGAGTAATTGCCCCCGTAGACATTTGCGAAAGTGAAATTCCCCGAAGCGTCCGCGGTCGTCGTAGCCGAGCTGGTCCCGCTCAATGTCACAGTGGCTCCGGTGCCACCGGCACCGCTGATGGTTCCGCTGATGGTGTAGGGCTGGGCGGCATAGAGCACGTCCACCCAATAATTGGTTGCGTTGAAGGAACTGGTCGGGAAGCCTCCTGAAGTTCCGTAGGTATAAATTCCGTCCGACCCACTCACTCCGTTTTTCAGCGCGTGCAGCGGGGGCCGGTCGACCCCGGTGGTTGCGAAGTAAGCGCTGGATGCCGAGTAGTGGCCGTTGGGAGCGAAGTAGGAAGCGACATAGACCGTTCCCGCGGTGAGCAGGACAGGGCTGCTGAAATAACCCTGCTGCCAGCCCGATGCGGTTTCGCCCGGGAATGTGGCTGTGGCAAGCAGTTGGCCGGAGGTTGTCCACAAGTGTCCGACATGGGTTCCAGTATTTGTACTGGCCTTATAGAAGCGGATTCCAGTCAAATAAGCGGCAGCGTCTGCGGAAAAGCGAACCCCCACCTCGACCGCCGTCGTATCGCCGGAATCGATGGTCGCAGGAACATCCGTGGGCTGCCAGATCGAGATGCAAGTGCAAACCTGGCCCGCGAAGTTCACATTGGTAGCACTGCTCCCGGACAGGGTGATGACCTGCGTGCTTGGATTGAAGATATAGGTCGGCTCAGCCGGTGTCACGGTGTATGTCCCGCTCAACAGTCCGCCGAATGAATAATTCCCGGATGCGTCCGCCGTGGTGGTCAGGTTCGCCGGGCCTGCCAAGGCGACCGTCGCGCCTGCTCCTCCGGTGATTGTTCCCGAGATGCTCAGCGGATTGGTAACTGTTGCAACGAAATTGACGCCGCTCGCACTGCCGAAATTGATGGTTACGGACTGACTAGTGGGAGCAAACGAGACGCCGGGGTTGCTCGCGGCTACGGTGTAAGTCCCGTTGACCACGCCGCCGAAACTATAGTTGCCGCTGGCATCTGCGGATGTAGACAGGGATTCCGGTCCGGTGAGCGTGACGGTAGCTCCATCGCCGCCTGGACCGCTAATCGAGCCGCTGATGCTATATGTGTTCGACGATGCGTAGATGACGTCGACCCAGTAATTCGTGGCGTTCGACCCGGTGTTCGGAAAACCTCCGCCGGAGCTGTAGACGAACTCTCCGTTGGCTCCATCAACCCCATCTGCCAAAGCGTGAAGAGGAGGATCGTCGTAGCCGGACTGCAGGAAAAACCTCTGGTCCGCGGAGTAGTGCCCTACCGGCGCGTAGTACGAGGCTATATAGACTGTGTTGGCCTGGGCCGGTATTGGTGCGGAGAAGTTGACCTGCTGCCATCCGGAACTCGTCTCACCGCCAAACGTGGCTGTACCTAGCAACTGACCCGTATCGCTCCATACATGGCCGATGTGCGTTCCCGTATTGGCGGCGGACTTGTAGAACCGGACTCCGACGATGTTTCCGCTTGAATCGGCGCGGAATTTAACCCCGAGTTCCACGGCATTTCCATCGCCGCTATCGGCTGTGGCTGGCGTATTCTGGCCGAAGATCGTGCATGGGCAGGTCTGCGGCGCCACACTTACGATCACTCCATCCGTCGGTGTCTCGAGGTTTCCCGTGTCATCCACAGCCCGGGTCAACAGTGTGATTGAACCGACGACTGTCGGGGTCCAGGAATAGGTCCATGTTGAGCGGCCGGTCGCCGGATGCCACGTTGAACCACTGTCAGTGGACACCTCGACTCCCGCGACGACACCGCCTGTGTCGCTGGCGGTTCCGCTGATCGTGATACTGCCGCCGGCTGAGACATTGGCTCCCACGACCGGGCTCAGGATCGTGGAGTGTGGAGGTACGGTATCGGTCGATTTGGAGGCGGTGCTGAGCCCGGATAGTATCGTGGCCGGCTGCACTCCCATATCGGCAAGCAGATTGACGGTTGCCTGCTGCATGTTGACATCAGGATTCGGAGTGGGATAGTTGAAGGGATTGTCGTGATTGCTGTTGAGACCGAATGCCCAATCGACCGTACCGGCACCGAAGACCAATGCGCCACTGGGGGCGCGGTAACTCATCATGTGATGGGTCGCCGTTCCAACGCCGTATGTGGCCCCGTAATCCAGCAGGTAATCGGTGGTGAGATTGTACGTTGATGTGGATAAGCGGAATGCGCCGGCGGGACGAAATCCGTTGTCCGCATCCACATCCCATTCGTAGCCCAGTGATCCGGGGACAAGCGTATACGAGGCGCCCGGCGCAAGAGTTGCGACCGCGGTGTTGCGCCAGAAACGCATCTTCCCATCCGCGGCGGGAACGATGATGCTCAGAGTGCCCGGATTATCGTCTCCGGTTCCATTAACCATGAAGAGAGTGCCGGTCAGGGCATTCTCGGGCAAGCCTCCGTCTGCCGGAGGACTGAACGACGGATCGCGCCAAGTACCGGTCCAGGTGGGCGGATCGTCCGGGTCAATCTTGGCGAAGGCCAGTGTCTCCTTGTAGCAGACCACGGTGCGATACGGCGTATTGGTTCCGTCGATGCTGTTTTCCCAGCGGGTTTTCCAGAAGACCTCGTTGCCGCTGAAGAATGCCAGGTTTACACCAGCATCTCGCGCGGCCAGGATACTTGCGCGCGCGTCTGGGGAAACATATTCGTCATGTCCCGAATCCATGAACATCTTGTGGTTCTTGATCAACGCGCCGTTTCTTGCGGTGTCCACGCCAGACGAATAGGTGATGTCATAGCCGTTCGCTTCAAGAAATTGAATCATCGCGAATTCGGCGCCAAAGATGTATGTCGCCGCTTCATTATTGAAGCCGCGGGTCAAGAATGGCCGATTGTAGCTGACTTTATAGGAACGGACCGACAAGCCGAACACCGGGACTCCGGCCCCGTAGAGACTGCCATTCCCATAGTAGTTATAGGCCTCCCAGGAAGTGTCTGAGGTTTGATAAAGGATATCGGAGTGGCTGGAATCATTTCGCACGATGAAGACGATATGGCTGTCCCCGCCGGTGTCGGTTCGAATCAGATGAGCGAAGTAAACACCGGATACCGCGTTGACAGGCACTTGCCAGGTGGCAGATATTGCCCAGTTGCCGCAGTCCGTCAGTCCCGTGGTTGTGTCACCCAGGCAAGCCGGTTGCGTTTGCGGTAAGTGTGCCGACGGCGCGATGCTGGTGACCTTGCGTGCACCCATTCCGCCGTAATACCCAATCCTGTAAATATCGATGGTATAGGCGGATGCGTTTGTGTCGATTTTGAAGTTGACGGTGCCGCCCTGATTTGTACTGATGTCGGTCGCGAAGCCCTGGATTGACAGGTCTCCGGCGTCTGAATTGGACGTATCCCACTGGCTGGATGGGTTGCCGGTCAAGCAGTTCTCGGCCACGATAGCATTCGCGGGGCTGGTGCACTGCGGATGCGCCTGTGCGACAAGGCCGAACAGAACGACGGCGAGGGCGCCAAGTCTACACAGCCAGGTATGTTTCAACGCAAGGGGAAATGACTTGGACATCGGTGTCTCACTCTTTTCTTATCGGTGAACGCGAGCTGAAAGCCGCCGGGCCGAACAAGCACGGCAGGCACACTGGGGTCATTCGGGGACAAGCACGTCGATTGCCGAACGAAGCACCCGCGGAACCGGGCTGACGGCAATCGGCATCCCGAGATGCCGATGAACCCAATACGAACGGATTTTCGTATCTCGGGCGCGGCGGTGGGGAGCGCTTGCCATTTGCGCGTGAAAGTGATCCCTCGAATTGCATGAATGCACCGAATCCGAGACGACCGGGCTTGCGGAAAGATGCTGCCGGAAGCAGCCGCAATCAATTCGCGAAGTCCCGTAAACGAGCCTCCGACAGACTGAATTCTCGGGGACTGAATTGCGGTTGGACACTACCGCAATCCGGCTTTTTCCCATTTCAGGTGGCTGCAACGTTTGCGCAATAATATGCAATCGTGTGCATATCCGCGCGTGCAGAAAGCAGCGATCAATTACGACGGCGACACTTTGTTTTGGCATGGGAACTGCAACGAACCCGGGCATGGCAACTCTTTCTGCCGTAATTTCTGAATCGGTAGTATCCAGACTCGAGCGCATCCACAGCAGAACCGCAAGCATCGGCGTCATCGGGCTGGGCTATGTCGGCCTGCCTCTCACCCTTCTGCTGTCCGAGGCTGGATTCAAAGTAACGGGGTTCGATATTGATGCGGCGAAAGTCGAGAACCTTGAGGCAGGCCGGTCTTATATCCATCGCATCCCGCAAACGGAAATTCTCCGTGCGCGCACCCAGGGCTTCGGTGCAACCTGCGACTTTGCGAAGCTGGTTCATCAGGACGCAGTGATCATCTGCGTTCCAACTCCGCTGGATGAACATCGCGAACCGGACCTCAGCTTTATCCGGAAGACCGCAGAATCGATCGCCCCCTGGCTGGTGGAGGGGCAGATTATTGTCCTCGAGAGCACGACGTACCCGGGAACTACGGAAGAAGTCCTGGTGCCGATTCTCGAAGCCGGCAACCGCCAGGGGCTGCGGGCTCGCCGTGCGGATATGCACGCGGAAACGCGCACGTTCCAAATCGCCTTTTCGCCAGAGCGCGAAGATCCCGGTAACGATAGCGTCGCGCGTCGCGACATTCCCAAGGTTATTGGAGGCCTGGACCCGCTTGCTTCTGAGATGGCTTCGGGCGTCTACGGCGCCATTTTCAATCGCACCGTGCCGGTCTCTTCCACCGCTGTCGCGGAGATGACCAAACTGCTGGAAAACATCTATCGCTGCGTCAACATCGCGTTGGTCAACGAACTCAAGATTCTCTGCCTGAAGATGGGCATCGACATCTGGGAAGTGATTAACGCCGCCGCCACTAAGCCTTTTGGCTTTCACCCGTTCTATCCAGGCCCCGGGCTAGGTGGTCACTGTATCCCGATCGATCCGTTTTACCTGAGCTGGAAAGCTCGCGAATGGGACTTCCATACCAGGTTCATTGAACTTGCGGGTGAAGTGAACGGCGCCATGCCTCAGTTTGTGGTGCAGTCGATCGCTGCGGCGCTCAACCGGCACAGCATCGCGTTGCGGGGATCCCGGATCCTCGTGCTCGGTCTTGCATACAAAAAGGATATCGACGATCTGCGCGAATCTCCTTCGCTGACAATCATTGAAAGTCTGCAACAACAAGGAGCTGAGGTCTCCTACAACGACCCATACTTTCCGACTGTCGGTCGCGGGCGTCATTACAACCTAAATATGACCTGCGCTCCGCTCACCCAGCTGCACACATACGCTTGCATCGTGATCGTGACAGACCACTCTGATTATGACTACAAGACAATCGTTCAGGAGGCGCGACTGGTGGTGGATACCCGGAATGCCACCAAGGGAATTGATTCTCCGAAGATTGTTCGGTGCTGAAAAGCGCATCTAAACCCGGACTGAACCCTGAGAACCCGAGTTTTCCAATGGAAATCCGGGAACGCCTGCCACTTCGCTCCGTCCCCCAGGCGACACAAAAATAACGATATCCCCAAAAAGAATGCATGCCCGAATGGGTAGCATGATTGTGTTAATGTGGTAGGCAGCAAATCAATAAAGCCGTACACAGAAAACGTGCAAGACATGTCTTGGTTCCGGCATGCAAATTGGTTTGTTAAATATGTGTAAGCCCACAGCGGGCTACGTATTACTGAACGATAGATAACTCTTCATTAAACCCATTCTCTTACCTGCCTTGGCAATCAGCGACAAGGATCTGCTTCGCTTGGCATTGCCTTGGAACATTTGTTCCGTGCAGAGGAGAGGGTACTGTGCCCGTATTCGGAATTTTTCTCCGGGGCCCTAAGCTCTATATCACACAGCCGATTGATGTTGTTTCTGTTACAACGACTGACGACGTGATCTCTGGCAGCTCATCGCCCGCCAGAACCGGAAGGCTTTGGAGGTGGTTCTCTCTTTTTTTTGTCACACTGCTGGCGTCCTCGATTCTTTCCGGGTGTGCGAGTTTTGTCATGAATGCGTCACCCGCTTCTCCCGGTTCCCGCCGGCTCGCTGTTACCCCAGGGAGTCTGGACTTCGGAAACGTGCCTCTCAACTCGACCATGACACAGTCAGTAACTCTGGCGTCCACCGGCACCGGGTCGGTCACGATTGATTCTGCCGTCCTGAGCGAGGTTTCCTTCACGATGTCCGGAGTCACGTTCCCATTGACGCTGGGGGCGGGTCAGTCGGAAGTTCTAAACGTTACCTTCAAGCCGACCGCCTTCGCGGCGGCCTCCGGTGTACTTTCCATCAGCAGCAATTCCGAGGACAGCAGCACAGCAACCGTGCATGTCACGGGCACCGGAGTCGCCGTGCCTGTGCCTCAACTTACCGTGAGCGCCACCAGTCTGAGCTTTGGCAACATGACGGTGAACAGCACGGCAACCGAAACCGTTACGCTTACGTCCACTGGGACGGAGCCGGTCACGGTCAATGGGGCCGGCATCTCTGGAACAGGTTATGCGGTATCGGGGAGCACGTTCCCGGTGTCACTGAATCCGGGATCTTCCCTGACGCTACAGGTGGCGTTCGATCCCAAGGCCGCTGGAGCCTCCGCGGGAACCCTCACCATCAGCAGCAATGCCAACCCGGCGACTGTCAGCCTGAGCGGCACCGGAGTCGCCGCGCCTGTGCCTCAGCTCACCGTGAGCGCCACCAGTCTGAGCTTTGGCAACGTGACGGTGAACAGCACGGCAACCGAGGCCATTACGCTCCAGTCCACTGGAACGGCTCCGGTTACCGTGAATGGTGCCGGCATCTCTGGAACAGGTTATGCGGTATCGGGAAGCAGGTTCCCGGTGTCACTGAATCCGGGATCCTCCCTGACGTTGCAGGTGACGTTCGATCCCAAGACGGCTGGAGCCTCTACGGGATCTCTCACCATCGGCAGCGATGCCAACCCGACCACCGTCAGCCTGAGCGGCACCGGAGTCACGATGCCAGTGCCTCAGCTCACCGTAAGCGCCACCAGTCTGAGCTTTGGCAACGTGACGGTGAACAGCACGGCAACCGAGGCCATTACGCTCAAGTCCACTGGAACGGGTCCGGTCACGGTGAATGGGGCCGGCGTTTCCGGAACAGGCTATGCCGTATCGGGGAGCACGTTCCCGGTGTCACTGAATCCGGGATCCTCCCTGACGCTGCAGGTGACGTTCGATCCCAAGACGGCTGGAGCCTCTGCGGGATCTCTCACCATCGGCAGCGATGCCAACCCGACCACCGTCAGCCTGAGCGGCACCGGAGTCACGATGCCAGTGCCTCAGCTCACCGTAAGCGCCACCAGTCTGAGCTTTGGCAACGTGACGGTGAACAGCACGGCAACCGAGGCCATTACGCTCAAGTCCACTGGAACGGCTCCGGTCACGGTGAATGGGGCCGGCGTTTCCGGAACAGGCTATGCCATATCGGGGAGCACGTTCCCGGTGTCACTGAATCCGGGATCTTCCCTGACGCTACAGGTGGCGTTCGATCCCAAGACCGCTGGGGCCTCTGCGGGAACCCTCACCATCGGCAGCAATGCCAACGCAATCACCGTCAGCCTGAGCGGCACCGGAGTCACGACGCCTGTGGCTCAGCTCACCGTAAGCGCCACCAGTCTGAGCTTTGGCAACGTGACGGTGAACAGCACGGCAACCGAGGCCATTACGCTCAAGTCCACTGGAACGGCTCCAGTTACCGTGAATGGTGCCGGCATCTCTGGAACAGGTTATGCGGTATCGGGGAGCAGGTTCCCGGTGTCACTGAATCCGGGATCCTCCCTGACGTTGCAGGTGACGTTCGATCCCAAGACGGCAGGAGCCTCTGCGGGGACCCTTACCATCGGCAGCGATGCCAACCCGACCACCGTCAGCCTGAGCGGCACCGGAGTCACGATGCCAGTGCCTCAGCTCACCGTAAGCGCCACCAGTCTGAGCTTTGGCAACGTGACGGTGAACAGCACGGCAACCGAGGCCATTACGCTCAAGTCCACTGGAACGGGTCCGGTCACGGTGAATGGGGCCGGCGTTTCCGGAACAGGCTATGCCGTATCGGGGAGCACGTTCCCGGTGTCACTGAATCCGGGATCCTCCCTGACGTTGCAGGTGACGTTCGATCCCAAGACGGCTGGAGCCTCTGCGGGAACCCTCACCATCAGCAGCAATGCCAACCCGGCGACTGTCAGCCTGAGCGGCACCGGAGTCGCCGCGCCTGTGCCTCAGCTTACCGTGAGCGCCACCGGTCTGAACTTTGGCAACGTGACGGTAAACAGCACGGTAACTGAGGCCATTACGCTCAAGTCCACTGGAACGGCTCCGGTCATAGTGAATGGGGCCGTCGCCTCCGGGACGGGCTATGTGGAATCGGGGAGCACGTTCCCGGTGTCACTGAATCCGGGATCTTCCCTGACGCTACAGGTGGCGTTCGATCCCAAGACCGCTGGGGCCTCTGCGGGAACCCTTACCATCGGCAGCAATGCCAACGCAATCACCGTCAGCCTGAGCGGCACCGGAGTCGCCGCGCCTGTGCCTCAGCTTACCGTGAGCGCCACCGGTCTGAACTTTGGCAACGTGACGGTAAACAGCACGGCAACCGAGGCCATTACGCTCAAGTCCACTGGAACAGCTCCGGTCACGGTGAATGGGGCCGGCGTTTCCGGAACAGGCTATGCCGTATCGGGGAGCACGTTCCCGGTGTCACTGAATCCGGGATCCTCCCTGACGTTGCAGGTGACGTTCGATCCCAAGACCGCAGGAGCCTCTGCGGGAACCCTCACCATCAGCAGCAATGCCAACCCGGCGACTGTCAGCCTGAGCGGCACCGGAGTCGCCGCGCCAGTGCCGCAGCTCACCGTAAGCGCCACCAGTCTGAGCTTTGGCAACGTGACGGTAAACAGCACGGCAACCGAGGCCATTTCGCTCAAGTCCACTGGAACCGGTCCGGTCACTCTCAGCGGGGTGTCTGTGAGCGGTTCCGGATTCTCCACAGCAGCAATAACCGTGCCCCTCAAACTGGATCCAGGCCAGGCTTTGAATTTACAGATCACCTTCACTCCAACGGTTGCTGGCGCGGCTATGGGCAGTTTGGTGGTTACAAGCGATTCGTCCTCGAACGCCACGGCAACGGTATCCCTGAGCGGTACGGGGGTGAGCGTTTCGAACCCCGTGCTGACGATCAGTGCCACTAGTCTGGACTTTGGGAGTATCGTGATCGAATCATCGGCGACCCAGGTCCTCACCTTGACATCCACCGGCAATGCGCCAGTTACCGTCAGCAAAGCCAGCATGACTGGCTCCGGATTCACAATCTCGGGCCTGACATTCCCGGTCACTCTCAATCCCACCATTGCCGTGAAACTCACGGTTGTTTTCACCCCGGTGGCGGCCGGCACGTCGACAGGGCAACTCACCATCACCAGCAATTCGACTTCAGGGAGTACCGCACTTGTAAGCCTTAGCGGTACTGCGACAGCGGCGCAGCATTCGGTAGACCTCAGCTGGAGCGCACCTTTGAATTCGCCGGTTGGTGTCTCGGGGTACAGGGTATATCGTGCCGACAGCAATGGCAGTTTCGCGCCTCTGAATACCTCCATCGTTACCCAGACCAGCTATGTGGATCACTCGGTACAGTCTGGAACGGCTTACACCTACTACGTGACAAGTGTGGATGCTGCTGATGTGGAGAGTTCGCCGTCTAGTCAGATAATCTTGACCATTCCATAATGCCGCGGGGGCAGCCGGCACTTATAAGTGCATCTCGATGTGGCTGCCGACCAGGGCGGTGCCTCCTCTCTCCGTGAGAATACTGCCGATCGACCTGTGGTATGCAACCCCTTGCATATTCTGAGACGTTTGTGACAACTGGCTTCACAGGACCGCCCTGGAATCGCGCAAGGTCAGGATCCCGACAGCAAAGGTACAACCTCCGATCTGGCCAGCAATACCTGGAAATGAAGGCGTCAGTCAGAGAGTCTCAGAATTGGGGGCTGCACCTGGGCTGCGTCGTTCATTGGCCTCCGAATTGCTAATCATCAGGGCAGGGAAGTTTCGCCCGCAATCCTCGACCCAAGTCGGGGGAGTCGAGTCGGTTCAGCCGAGCTCCCGGCCTGACTGAAAGAGCCGATGCATTGGCAAAAAGGGATTCTGCACCTGGCTCGGATGTGAGTCACGATCGCGGAGCGTTGCCCAAATTCATCCCTTGTGCGACCAGCAGTCCCGTCCCGGAACCATGCAGCTGAACAAAATCCCGTGAGACATTGGCATCCGCGCGGGACGCGCGCGGAAAACGCTTCATTCAACGACAATCGCGGCTATGCGCGGCAATGATTATTATCCTCACGCTTCAACTGGCCATCGTGGTGAGCTTAATTCGGGCGAGTCGACAGTCGCTCGAGAATGCTTTGCCGGTGTTCGCATTCTTTGTGGTGCTGATGCCGCTCGAATCGCGACTCGTCATTCCGGGGGTGTGCGACTTCAACACGATGCGGCTGTCGTTGATGACATTGCTCGTCCTCTATCTGGTGAAAAGAGAGCCTTCGACGCAAGACACGATTCCGTTGAAATGGCTCATGCTCCTGAATGTTGCATGGGCTATCTGTTCCACCGTCTTCTCTTTGTCGCTGGTAACCAGTATCAAGCAGATGATCTCGCAGGTATTGGAGTACTACCTTCTCTACTTCCTCTTTGTTCGAATCACAACCAAACTTCAAACCCTCTACAGCGTCCTCTACGCTGTCGTCATGGCCATGGGATTGTGTTGTGTCTTTTCTCTACTTGAAGCCTATGACCACTGGAGTATCCTGAGAATCTTTCCTTCCAACTTGTGGATCACATATGACGGTGGACGCGACCCCCTGTACATCGAATGGGGCCGCGGACTTCGGGTGCGATCGACTTTCCCTCACCCGATTTTGTTTGGCGATGCACTGGCAGTGACGATTCCCATCGCGCTCTTTCTCTTAAGCATCTGGGAAAAAGGCCGTCAGCGCCTGATGCTATCGATATCGCTTCTACTCATGATCTGGGCGATCTACAAGACATCCAGCCGTGGTCCGTGGATAGCGCTCGGGATGTGCTGCTTCCTCCTGTTCTTACTGACGAATGGTCGGGTAAGAAAATACCTCCTCATCACTGCAGTTGCCGGTGGGCTGATCGTCGTATCCCGGCCGGGGATCTGGGAAACCATTGCCGGCCTCTACCAGTCCAGCACTGACGCGACCAGCCCCGTGGGGGCCTCGTATCTCTACCGTGACACTTTGAGCCAAACCATCCAGCAGGTTGTCGACAAAGATGCGACGCGATTCGTCTTCGGCTACGGGCTTGGCACCTTCCGCGAATTGGGTTTGGACATCACTTTCCTCAATGTGACGCAGCGCTGGTACACCTGCGACGATAACTGGGCGCTCTTTATCTACGAATTGGGTTACGGCGGGCTCTTGATCACTTCGTGTCTCCTGTTTGCCCCGCTTTGGATTGCCTTCCGTAATCTCAGACTCCTGCCTCGACCGGAAAACCGGCTGAGCGGCGTTCTCCTTACATCACTTCTGGGATTCTATTTCCTACTTCTAAGTGTGGCTGGCTACAGTTGGGGGCAGCAGGGATATCTGAATTGGATACTCATTTCGATTGTGGTTTGCCACTCCCGCCTTGCATTTCAGGTCGAAGAACAAGAAAACCTGCTTGAAGTAGAAACGCGAGAATTGGATGTCTATGACTTCGACGTTGCCTGAAATTCCTGCCATGGACACAGCTTCCACTCCTCCGATCACGCTCAATGGCCGGCTGCGGCGTCGCGTGTGCATGGTGGCCTATGCCTTCTATGAGAGCGATACGCGGATCATGCAGTACGCGACCGCCCTGGTGCAGCGGGGGGACGTTGTGGACGTGATCGCACTTCGCCGCGATGAATCACATCCTGTATTTCAGGTCATGCACGGCGTCAACGTCTATCGCATTCAATCGCGACTAGTGAACGAAAAGGGTCTTCTCACCTACTCTGCCAGGATCGCACGCTTCCTCGTTGGGTCGTTACTGTTTCTGCGACGTAAGCATGGACAGGATCCGTATGATCTTGTCCATGTGCACAACGTCCCGGACTTTCTGGTGTTTTCCGCTCTCTTTCCCAAGCTCAACAAAGTCCCGGTCATCCTCGACATCCACGATCTGCTTCCGGAGTTTTATGCCTCCAAGTTCAAGGTCAGCCACACTTCCCTGGTCTTTAAAGCGATGACCCTGGTCGAAAAATGGTCAGCGACATTTGCCGACCATGTGATCATCGCCAATCACATCTGGCGTGATCGCTTTGTGGCGCGGTCATCTCGGACTGACAAATGCAGCGTCGTTCGGAATCGTCCTGACCTCGATATCTTCAGCTCACGCTCGAACCGCAACAATGCATCGGACGGGCGCTTCCTTCTGATTTATCCGGGTTCCCTCAACTGGCATCAGGGACTTGACATCGCGATCAGGGCATTCGCGCGCATTGAGAAGGAGATGCCGGATGCCGAGTTCCATATTTATGGCGAGGGTCCGGCGAAGCCCGAGTTGATGGCTCTAACTAAAGAACTCGATCAGCAGCGCATATTCTTTCATGATTTCCTTCCGAGCGCGGAAATTGCGCAGGTGATGGCCCGGTGCGATCTGGCGATTGAACCGAAGCGCACCAATTCCGCCTTCAGTAACGAGGCGCTCAGCACAAAGATCCTCGAGTTCATGAGCCTGGGCGTCCCCGTCATCGCGTGCCGGACGAGAATCCATGCCTACTATTACGACGATTCAATCGTTCAGTACTACGAGAATGATGATGAATCGCAGTTGGCGGAACAGATCATCCGTCTGCGCAAAGATTCGCGGCGGCGCGCATCTTTGATCGAAAACGCCAAGAACTATGTCAGAGACAACACGTGGAATGCGCGCAAGCATGAGTACCTCGAACTGGTGGACGCATGTGTAAGTCAACGGAAATCCTGAGGCAGGAGCGACGTGAATCAGCATGGTGAAATACGCAATCATCACTCCCGCACGAGACGAAGAAGCGTTTATTGAAAAGACGATCGCGTCGGTGGCGAGCCAGTCAATTTTGCCCCTTTATTGGGTCATCGTGGATGATGGGTCGCGCGATCGCACCGGCGAAATCATCGACGCGTACGCGGCAAAGTATCCGTGGATTATAGCGAGGCACCGGCCCAATCGCGGATTTCGACAAGCGGGAGGCGGCGTCATCGCGACGTTCAACGACGGCTATGCGCAACTTCCCGACTCCAATTGGGACTTCCTGGTCAAGCTGGATGCGGATCTGAGCTTTTCCGACGACTACTTCGAACGCTGCTTCGCCGAGTTCGCGGCCGATCCAAGACTGGGTATTGGAGGCGGCGGAATCTACCACGAAGAGAAAGGCAGGCTCGTTCTAGAGCCCAATCCGCAGTTCCATGTCCGTGGCGCAACCAAGATTTACAAGAAGGCGTGCTGGGAAGCGCTCGGAGGCCTGGTGCAGGCTCCAGGATGGGACACGATCGACGAACTCAAGGCGAACATGCTTGGGTGGAGCACCCGAACCTTTGCGGATCTTCGCTTGTCACACTATCGCTTTACGGGTTCGGCCGACGGCGCCTGGCGGGATTGCATCAAGAACGGCCGCGCCAACTATATCACCGGTTACCATCCTCTCTTCATGCTTCTCAAGTGCGCTCGGCGCGTTCCCAAGAAACCCTATGTCACGGGTTCCGCGGGACTGCTGTGGGGCTTTGTCAGCGGTTATTTGCGCCGTATCCCGAGGGTGCAGGACGCGAACCTGATCCGGTACACGCGGGTGCAGCAAATGCGCAAGATGATGATGCTCGAGAGCATCTGGAAGTAACCCAAAAGTTGAACTCACGAAACCCATAGAGGATTCTCACCGATGAGCGCAGAAACCAGCTTGGACCAGGCAGCGAACTCATTGCCGCAAACCGGGCGAGCAACGAATAGCGGCAAT
>Ga0207098_10162_pt1 | contig 22437 bp, 22 predicted proteins | sample Alteio_BWMinHeat_84_FD_153548 | JGI IMG/M metagenome (GOLD analysis project Ga0207098, IMG submission 153548) | Enriched cells from forest soil in Barre Woods Harvard Forest LTER site, Petersham, Massachusetts, United States -... | ecosystem: Environmental > Terrestrial > Soil > Temperate forest >...
GTAAGCAATCTGGATTTTCTGATCCGGCACTCCGTACTTGTGAAACATGTAAGCTTGCCGGCTTCCTCCGGGAAATAACACCACAGCCCAGTGAAACAAACGGGGATAAGCTAATTCCTTTATTGCTGCAATCCGTGCGTGGTCATCTTCCCGATATTGAGTATCTGATTCTAAGGAAAATGGCACTCTTCGTAACCGGCAGAGAATTATTACTGCAATGAAGAGCAACCGCCCCCATCCCGCCAGGTGCACAAAGGAGTATTGGCGAGAAACAATACGTGAAAAGAGACAATATTTCCGTTGCAGATTCTCCCACCACCTACCTTCTCCTGGTGACAAAACGATGGATTTTAGCTCGTCTTCAGCGTCGTCACCCCAATTCTGCGAACTATTGCGTGTTATGTAGAAGACGTCCGAAGCACCGGGAAGAAGCTTAACGAGTGCTCGGACCACCGGAGTGATGTACGGCGTAGGTTCGACATACAAGAGCAAAAACCGCTTTGAACCCACGAACACCGCCTACCGGTGCTTTCTCTGCCCGCGTGCCGATCCGTCTGCAGAAAATGCCCCCAAGGCCGACTCGTAAACATGCATCAGCTTGCGAGTGCTCTGATCCCATGTCAAATCGCGCCAGGCGTGATCTTTTCCTCGCTGCGCTATCCTCTCGGCATCCAACGGGTTGGCTATTATCTTCAAGAAAATATCGGTCAACGCGCCTGTGCTTCGCGGCTCGACGAGATAACCGGTCAGGCCGTGAGAAATAAGATCGGCAGCACCCTGCCCACGGCAGCCGATAGTAGGTTTACCGAGCGCCATAGCTTCCATGTAAACCAGGCCGCAGGACTCGAGCCAACTCGGAAGGCAAAAGATATCTCCGGCGCCGATTTCGGCTATTGCGTCTGCGTGAAGTAATTCGCCTGTGAAAGAAACCTGATGTTCAATTCCAAGATCTCTTGCCAGGTGCAAGAGATTATTCCGTTCGGGGCCGCTACCGACAATCACCAATTCGACTTCAGAGTTGTTGTCAAAAACCAGTTCGGCGATTGAGCGCAAAAGGTAATCGACTCCTTTAGTGGAATGCAAATTCGTTACGGTGACTATTCGCGTCTTAAATCGGCGCGGAATTCGATTTGACGGAGAAACCGTTGCGGGTAGATGGAATCCATTTGAGACTATTTCCAAGGAGGACCTGCTTACAAACTGCTCGTAGAAAGCACCAATCGGTGAACCGACTAGAACCACTCGCGCCGCACCACTGAGAGTGGCGGACAGTTGGGCTCGCTTCGCCGCGGAATTCAGCAAACGGCCGGCTGTATTGATCCCGTGTAAGGTCACGATGACCGGAATGCCAAGCCGTCTTCCCACGATAATCGCAACGTACGCCATTTTATGATCGTGCGCGTGAATCAAGTCGATGCCTCTTTCGGTCGCAATAGCGGAGATCCTGCGGCACAGAAAAAGAGCTGCAATCCAGTTCGCGGCCCTTCCCAGCACATAGCGGGGAAAGCTGATAAATTGTGCTCGATGAAGTCGAAATAAAGGACTACCGTCAGAGGATGCCCTTCGCTTATTTCCGGAGAGAAATGTTAGTCGAGGCCGCCACGATTGCGCGAAGAGTACGTCGACCGATGCGCCACATCTTGCAACGGCGCAGACCTGAGCATGAATGAAATTACCGTTCTTTTCGCCAGGCCGCTCGGGAAACAACGATGTCAAAACGAGCACTCGCATGGTCGGCAAGGATAACCTCTTTATACTGCGGGACGGATAAAGGGCGCGAGACGATACTCCGGCCTTGGAAGCTCTATGAGCGTCCCGCCCATTCGCTTCTTAAAACTGTAAACTCCCGGATTGCCTTTTTGGTCAGCACCCTCGAGATCGTACAGCTCGACCCCCTCAGCATGGAGACGATCCACGATATGCCAGTGTAAAGCGTCGTTGGCGCAGGTTTTTCGCCGAGCATAGTCGAACGCGCCCCATATGTAATGTGCGGACTTCGAGCTATGAATAACCAGTGCTGCCGCCGCGATTTCACCTTCAACTACAGCAGTAAACAGACGGAGCCGGAAAAACGGTTCGGAGTGTACGCGATAGGTTCGCCATGCGGCTCTCATCAACCCTTCGGTCCCATACGCTCTGAAATTCTTGCGGCGAGCAAGTAAAGAACACATTGCTTCCAACGCTAGAAGGTCCCGTTCGTCCAGACTTTCTCCAACCACGCCGTTCAGTCTTGCGAATCGTTTACTCCCCCAACGGAACTCTTTTTCAATCTCGGCTATACCCGAATGTATCTGAACGACAAACGTCTTGCGCAGCTTTGTGAAGGGAAGCGTCACTCCGACCCTGTCGGACGCTGGATCATAGCGTTGCGCAAGTACATGAAATATACCCCTGCGAGAATAGTTGTAAGCCAAGCGGGTCACAGCCTCCGGCGTCAACAAACTCTCTCGTAAGGCATTTACTGGCCCGTTAGGTATCCAGGCTGCGCGACCGAATGGCCGGAGGCTCTTGACAAAAGACTGCGCCAGCAGGATCGGAATCCCATCCTTCGAAACAATCGTCCGATTGACCTGCTCTCCAAGACTACGCTTTGCCTCGCCCCATTCCCAAGATTGCAGCGGATGAACAATCCGTTGAGACCTGAGCAGTTCATCCCACATTTCACGAGACGAGGCCTCTTCAACTCTCCACACTCAAGACACCAAGCCAGAACAGGACAGTTTCAGAATATGCCTCATCAATCTCTAAATTGCTGATAGTTGCGACGCTACATGTTCTCGTGGAAAAGATTTCACTGGCGATGGATATTCGCTTTCGACGTGGGTCCCAAAAACCGGCTGTCGACATAGAGCGCGCAAACTAAACCAAATCTCAGCCTGAATTCCCAAAGAATCGCGCCAAGATTCTCATTAAATATCCCACATCGCTGACATAAAGCACGCGCAATTTCGTCACAGCAATGTGTTCATCAGTTCGGGCGCTTCGTAAAACTGCTATCTTGCTCGTCCTTTCCCCAATAAAGACCTTGAGAAGTTGGACTATTCGGTATTGCGCACCGCTTGTCCTAAATTGATTCGAGCGTTGCTATGAGCGAGCGAGAAACGTCTAGCCGAACCACCGAATATCTTATTGACGAATTCAACTTGAGTGCCCAGCATTCCCTGAGAAATGTCAATCCCAGTCAGCGGGCTTACAGCATCGGACACCACACCGTGGATAAGTCAGGATACGCATTCGGGGCAAATTCAAGCGATCGAATACCGCAACAACTCCAAGGCACAAGGCGATATGCGCTCGTCATCGAGGACAACCCAACCGGTCTCCTGAGATTCCCGGCCACTCTTTTACCCTGCCCACTCGATGCCAAATCCTTCGGCTAGTTCTGTTGGGCACGCAAACAAATCTTGCAGTGGCGTCACGCTTTCTGTTGCAGCCCGAGGACCTATTGGCGATAGCTCGAACACTGAGTATCCAACATCCCGAAACAGGGACAGCGTGTCCACAATATTTGTTTGTTGCAAGTATTCGAACATAATGAGTTTCGGCCTCCGGTGCTTCAAGAATTCCTTCATACCACGCAATACTGAATTTTCATGTCCTTCCACATCGATCTTGACCGCAGTAATCGGATGCGTAACAGGGTTCTTCATCAGAAACTCGTCGAAAGTTGTGCGCTGAACCATGATCGTCGGAACACTCGGCCTGAATCCATCGACTGTCCGGTTACATGCGAAATTTGTAGAGTTCTCAAACTCGACGGTCCCTGTGCAGTCGGACAACGCGCAGTTCACAATCTGAAAACTCAACCGATTCAAGCGTAGATTCTCTTTTGCCCGCTCGACAAGTATTGGATTAGGCTCAAACAGAATTGCATGCTGAATCGTGTCGGCTACCAAAAGACTGACGAGACCTATATTGGCTCCAACGTCCACAAACGTTCCGCCGTCGAGATGTCTCCGTAGAAAAACAATAGCTGTGCTGTTCGGAATCGCGAAGTACAACGCGGAAGGAGAGGTATCACAATCGCGATAGACTCGTATTCGTCGACCATTGAACAATGTCGCATTGAACGGAGTTCCAATACATCTCTTCCAACATTGCCACCAAAAGAACAAAAGAATACGGCGAGCGCGTTGCCCCTGGTTCGAGTGCTCTTGCCAGATTGATCGCAGAACATAACCGAGGGTGTGTATGAGCAAGGTTTTGCGTTCTAACTCCCTGACCAGAGCAACCTCAGGAATGTATTCAAGTTCCTCGCCAGAGGGTTCGCGATTATATTCTGGACGTCCGAATCTTGATGACTGCCTATTCCTGCAAAGACGGCCCGGATTTCTTCCTCTTTGGTATCGGTGAGAAATAAGCGGATGTCTCCGCCGCGATACGCTTCGAGTTTGCCGTCGATCGCACTCTGAATCAGCGCACGACAATCGGCCAGTGTTCTGGCAAAGTGAAATATACCCAACGGCTCTATTTGATTCTTATACGCGAAGTGGTGCCAGCCAAAGCTTATGATCGGCACGCCGCGCCTCAGGCAATCTAAGAAAGCAGTCGAGTGATAGGTGACCACCGCGCAACTGTTATCGATCAAGCCGACGAGGGGTCACAGTTGTGTCAAGTTTAGTGACAAAATTAATCGTGCTATCCATAATTGAGAACGTGAGTCGACAGGAGAGTGTGGTCGGTGCTCTAGTTAGATGTCACTACGGCCGCCACCTGCAGAAAAGCCTGCCGCCATGACGTCGACCTGAGCCCGCTCGTAGTCACCATGTCTTCCGATATCTAACCAATATTCCAGGATAGGAAAGCTTATTACGGAACGTTTCATTTGAAGCAGCGTGCGGATCAGATCGGTCGCATCGAAGCGGTCGTTCTTTGGCACTAGGCGGCGAGCTTCAGGGCCAATGACATAGATACCGGCACTCACAAGGAAATTTGATACAGGTTTCTCGGTTATCGCTTGAACAAGCGGTCCATCACATTGGACCACACCGTAAGGAACGCACACATCGTACTGGCTTACGGCGACCGTCATGTCCGCTGCATACTCGTGGTGGAAGAATAGCATGGCTTCAAAATTCACGCGCGTCAGAATGTCCCCGTTCAACAAGAACAAGGTGTCAGCCTCGTCGTCTATCAAGCTTAAGGCTCCTGCAGTGCCGAGCGGTTTGGATTCATGAAGGTAAGTGATCTCCACGCCAAATTGTCCGCCATCGCCAAAATACTTTGTTATCTTTTCCGGCATGTGGTGTGTGGCGACATACACTCGAGAGATCCCGGCGGCACGTAATTGACGTATGATCCACTCCAAGAGTGGCTTGTCACCAACGGGCAGCATTGTCTTGGGCACATGATCTGTCAAAGGCCGAAGTCGAGTTCCCAAGCCACCTGCCATAATCAGGGCCGCGACCGGCAGTTCAAGACCTGTTTGAACGTCATCGAGCGTAACTAATTCCACCACTTCGCCTCGATCGTTTACCAGCGGAACTTGTCGAATGCCATTCGCCTCCATGAGTTGCAATATGGATGCGTGATCTGTGCCGGCAGGTGCAGTCACAGCCGTGCCCCTGCCACGGGTCATCTTCAGTGCAATGGCATTCGAGACTGGTGAATTAGTATCGCTACCTGCCAGGATCGCTCGTCGAATATCGCCATCTGTGAGAGTGTTGCAAAGCCGCCCGTCCTCTTGAAGGACTAGCGCAATCGCCTTGCCGCCTATATCAATGCACTGGAGTGCGTCCCGAATGGTAGCCGTTCGGGGTATCGTTAGCTGCCGAATCAATTCCTTCATTGCATTCTCGTCTAATGGTTGTTGTTAATTTATTAATGGGTGCCTCACGTTCGCCGATCGAATCACACATTCTGAACTCCTTTTTAGGATGTCTGCCTCAATCGAGTTCGGCGAAAAACGAGAAACTTTAAACCGACAAAGTTGGTTAATGTTGACGTGCCTGTTGCAGCAAGAAAAGACGCCCAGCCGAAGCCAGTCAATCCCATGATCAAATCGTGCATCAACGTATTGGCGAGCCAGCCGAACGCGTAGACCAACACAAACATAGGAGGTTCAACAAATAGCCAATTCGCACTGCCAAACGTGAAGTACTTGTTAGCGAAGAAGGCCCAGACAGCACCGATAGCGAAACTTACGCGTTTCGCAAGCGATGGATCAAACCCGAAAACGCGTTGCAGCAGGACGTATACCAATGCATCAATCCCGACGGCTATGCCTCCTACAACGATGAAGCGCGCCATTTCGGCACGCAGTTCACCAAGCCGTCCAGCCACCGTCCACCATAAGGTTTTGTCCCGTTACATATGCGGACAAGTCACTTGCTAAATAAGCAATTGCGCCTTTGAAGTCCTCTTCCACACCCATCCGGCCAAGAGGGGTACGGGAAACATACCGCTCCACAAATGCTTCGGGTTGACGACGGAAAACTCCGCCCGGACTGATGCAGTTCACTCGGACAGCCGGCGCAAGAACCGTCGACAGCCAGCGAGTGAGTTGAATGAGTCCACCCTTGCTCGCGGCGTACGCTGCCGGATTTCCCATTGTGGTGCCGTCGTAAAGTCGCAGGTCTGGCCCAGACACGCCATAGATTGATCCGATGTTGACGATTGCTCCTGTGCCGTGCTCACGCAAAATGGGGGCGAATGCCTGACTCAGATGGAATGCGGCCGTGAGGTTAACCTCCAGGGCTCGGCGCCATGTGTCTACCCGTTGATCTTTGAAGGGGACCACCCAGCCTTGCAGTTGGCTGTCACCAACGAAACCGGCATTATTGACAAGTATATCCAGACGTCCGAATAATGTGCCGATCGCTTGGGGTAAACAGGCGCGTTCGTCTTCATTCTCCAGGTCAACCTTAAGCGTTTCCACACGTACGTCCCAGTCAGCTTTGAGTTGATTCGATACATGAGCCAGACTGTCGGCATTCAAGTCGAGTAAGCAGAGTTGGCAACCCATTTCCGCCAGGGCATTTGCCATGGCGGTCCCGATGTAGCCGGATCCTCCAGTTATGACTGCTACCCGGCCCCGCAAATTCATGAGTTCAGCAATTCTTCTCATTTTGTTCCAATTGTTCGGGCCTACCTGTTCGTCGACGCTGATCTATGCCGCGCGATGCACTCCGCGATCATAAAGTCGTAAGGCGTGTCGATGTCCAATGCTCTTTCTGCCGGAACTATCACAGCTCTGACCTTCCCGCCAAACAATTGACTGGAATTCAGTACGAAAGCGGGACGCGCCGCGTAGGCAACCGTAGTCACATCAAATACTACAGGCACGTCCTGGCGGCGGGCGACTGCAGCACCGGATTCAATAACGACGTGTGCATACCCGGCATTGTCCAGCCGTACCATGTTGAAATAGGGGCTTCTTTCTGCTTCCCTCACCGTTATAACCACATCGGCCCCAGAGTCAGCTCGGAGCGTCTCAATGCAGGCCACAACATCCTCTGTGGAGCGGAAGGGTGAAGTGGCAGGCAAACTGACAAAAGCGTCGAACTCGCCTCGGTGTGCTTGCGTCCATCGTATCGCGTGCTGCCAGGATAGCCACTCAGGCGACGCGTCTGTGGCCAAATCCGCCGGACGAATGAACGGGACCTCAGCGCCGAAATTGCGTGCGGTGGCGGCAATTTCCGAATCATCTGTGGAAACAATGACGGTTTCCAAAAGGAGACAAGCCCGCGCGGTCTCGATCGCATAAGCAATAAGCGGTTTTCCCGCCAGCAGTTTGATATTCTTACCGGGCAGACCCTTGGAACCGCCACGCGCAAAGATGAAACCGATTGCTCGCGATCCGGCCACGGTCATTGCGCAATCATCTCCACGCTTATCGATTCCTCCATGGATCTCCGGGCGGCTTCCGCAATAGCCAGGACACTCTGACCTTGAACACCATCGACCAAAGGAATTTCTCCGTGCTCGATGCAACGAAAGAAGTGTTCGAGTTCATCCAGGTACATTTGATTGCGATCGCGGCATACAAACTGATCGAACGTCTCCCATCTCCCCGTTCCATCGGTCCAGTACTCGATACGATCCGTCAGGCAGTCCCAAAGCAGAGTGCCCTTATCGCCTATGAAGCGACAGCGTCGCAGCGGAGCGCGTTGGATCAAATCTAGGTGAACATTAACTAAACGTTGCGGCGAGTCGTATTCGAGAATGACTTCAACCATGTCTTCGACGTCTATTTCCAGCGGGCTGTAATGTCCGCCGCGAGCCGTAACTCGAAAAGGATGTCCAAATAACCAGAAAAGATAGTCGAACTCGTGGCTCAGTTCCAATAAGGCGCCGCCGCCAAGAGCCCGCTGGGCGGATACAGCCTGACGATAATCGCGATCCGGCCGCCAATCGGGCAAGTATTGACCGACTTCCGCGCGGGCTCCAAAGACCTGACCTATTGCCCCGAACTGAACCAGTCGTCGGGCCTCGCGCAGCGAAGGCAGAAAACGCAAATTGTAACCCGTCATGAGAACAATTTGATGTTTTCTACAATACTCGACCAGAGCGTCCACGCCTTCCGGTTTGTCGGCTAACGGTTTTTCGATCAGAAGGTGAACTCCCGATTGAGCCAGCAACCAAGCTACAGCAAGGTGACTAGTGGCAGGACCGGCAATAATCGCTGCATCGGGTGCGAAGGCAACTGCCTGTTCGAACGTAGTGAATTGCTCATCGGCACCTTGCGGAACCGCGTCTTTCTGCACATCCGTGTGCTGCCGCAAAACACCTATTCGAGCGTCAGGGCGCAACGTGCGCAAGTTACGCAAATGACGCCGGCCGATGCTACCCAAACTAACTATCAGGAAACGCAATCCGTCACGCCTTTTCAGCCTCGATGACGAACTCGCGCACAGTGTGAAGTCTGTTCTCCCGGGTGTGCGTAATCATCTCTATGCTTCGCACCTGCCAGCCGGAAACAAGATCGCTGATCTCATCGAGGGATGTAAACCTGCTGAACCCCTTACCTGCCAATGGACCATGGCTACAAAACCACGCGTGATGACCGGCCGAAACGCCAGTACCGTCTCCCCAACTGTCCCTTGCAAAAGTGCGTGAAAACAGTTTGCCGCCGGCCTTTGTAACACGTGCCAACTCCTGGTAAATCTCACGTGATGCGTCAAAAGGATTGCTGTAGATGCATTCCACGTCGATCGCGCCATCAAATGTCATGTCCGGATAGGGCAGACGTCTGATGTCGCCACGGTGTAGCTTACCCTGCCAGCCTGGACACTCACGATCAAGTCGGGAATGAGCCAGGTTGATCGCGGTTTGAGATCCATCAACTCCATGGGCTTGGAATCCTTCGCGAGTCAAGAACCATAAATTGGCTCCAGGTCCACAACCAGCCTCGAGAAGGTTTATCTGCGATCTGTCCGCCGCATCATAAAAATTCCTCGCTACAAATCGAATGAGGTCTTCACTTGGGTACTTCCCCCAAGCCTGGCTTTGAAACACCTCTTCCCAAACCGGATCCCAGGTCATGATCAACTGCTAGTCCTGTAAAACAGAACCCTCTTGGCGGATGTACCAACTTCGGACTCCCAGTTGCGCCTAAGGTTGTCGTATATCGCCGGGTGATGAACTTTGCGGCCGATCTTGAATTCGGCAGTCTGACCGGAGAAGCCGCGCTTAAAGAAAAGCAACCTGTTCTCCTCTGAGGAATCGGTACCACCACCAAGATGGAAGATTGTTTTCCCTTCATCTTGACCTCTCTCTGCCGCCCGGTGAATCAGCAAATTTGTTGAAGCCAGCGCTTTACCCAACGCGCTCGATGCCGACAAGTGATACTCGATCAAATCCTCGCCCACCAGAAATATAGCGCCCGAAACTGTCTCCGAATCCTTGCGGCAAAGTCCCATCCATACGATATTTGATGCAACGATACTCTCGAAATAAGAACGAGGAAAGTAATACGACTCGGCGGCGCCCAACGTTTTCATGGCTGATTCATAAAGACCGGGAAAGATGCCAAGGAAAGACTCCGGTGTGACCCACTCAAAATCTACTGAATTGGCAACCGCCTTGCGAATCGATGTCCTGGAACGAGCGGCGTATCCGCTCATCAAATCCGCGCGGGTCAGATCAATCCACACTGTCTTGCGGTCATGTATGACGTCACCCGAAAAGTAACGCCAGTTCTTGAGACACGGGTGAAAACGCAGGAACTCAGCGAGTACCCTGTTCTCTTGACACCACTGGTCGTATTCCGCCCAGGCATCGGCAAGAAATCGTTCGTCGGCAGTGGTAGCGATGGGACCGCCATAACCATACGGTGATTGAACATCGATCAGGTCTGTTCCAGGAATGGATTCGGCGTGAAACGCATGATAGAAGAGTTCTCCCCCGCTTTGACGAACGAAGAAAGTTGGCTTGATAGACTTCGACCTTTTCGCATCCGACATAACATAATCCGGATGAAAAGAAGGCGCTTGCAATCGCCCCGGCAATTCATCAAAAAATGTTATGGCATTAGAGACATCGACAAGCGGCATCACATCAACTCGTCATCCGAATACGCACGATCGGCCGTTTTTCCCAGAAACTCCCAGTATTTGAAAGGGCTCACCCCAGTCCCCGGTCGTTTGCATGTCAGATTTCCCTCAGTGAATAGCTCTCCTGCTTTGATAGGTCTTGCCGCCACCAGACTCTTTCGTGCGATATCGCGGTTTTTCCACTCCGACGCAGTGGGGCGTTTGATGCCATCACCCAACGCGGCTTCGACATCGCGGATGCCGGCAACCATCCGCCCGAGTTCATCGGGCTCCAGCGACGCTTTGTGATCCGGACCGGGCATGTTGCGATTGAGTGTGAAATGCTTCTCGATCACGACGGCGCCCCGAGCGACCGCAGCAATTGCCATATGAATACCTGGTGTATGATCCGAATAACCGACCGGCAACCCGTACGCCTCAGCCATCGTATCCATAGCACCCAGATTAACTTCGGCGAATGGAGCAGGATATTCGGTTGTGCAATGCAGCAAAGTCGTTCGCTCGCGCAGGGCTTGTTGCCCCGCATCCGAAACGAACGCTCGCTCGAAGTCCCCGCTCTGAGGCTTAGCTGCAACCGGCGAAATAAAGCCAAAGGCGCCGCCTCGACATCCGCCAAAGTGCTCATGCCTGTTGAAACAATCACTCGTGACGAGGCCCGGGCAATGGCCAGCAGGAAGGGCGCGTTGGTTATTTCCCCCGACGGAATCTTAATGGTCTGCAGACCAAATCGTTTCGTCAGAAGGTGGAGGCTTGGTTCGTCAAAGGGCGTAGAAAGGAAAGCGATGGCTCGGCTTTTCGCATGATCGATCAGTACTTCATGCTGCGCCTCGGAAAGTTCCAGCTTTCGGACCATATCCAATTGGCTTTCGTCGGCGCCAGTGGTTCGGGTCTGGTATTCCGCCTTTGGCGCATGACGGCTTATGACCTGCTCGGAACGGAAAGTCTGAAACTTGACGGCATCGGCACGAGCATCAGCAGCAACGTCAATCAACTGTGTCGCGAGATTAATGTCGCCATTATGGTTGACACCGGCCTCCGCAATAACGAATGTTTGATTTTTGTTCAACAACACTCCTCGAAAAACGCGACCAGCGACTTAGCGAAATACTCCAGGTGCTCCGACGACATGCGCTGGTCCGTGGGGAGGGTGAGCAGGCTAGATTGAAGCTGACGTTCTTCAGAAAAAGCAGAATCCGCCGGCAAATGATTCAGCGGCCAATGCACCGGGCAATATATTTCTCGAGTTGTCAGGAACGCCCTCAAGGAGTCTCGCAGATCGTCAACGACTCTGACCGGCATTCCGAGCGGAACATCGTCTTCACCAAGGTTATCCATTACGGGACACAGCCGACCAAGCAGCCGGCTCTGGCGTAAAATGTCCAGCAAGGTCAGCCAATTCATGCGTCTCTTCCGGGCGGCGTCTTCCCGATCCAGCCGGGCGCTCATCCAGCACGAAAGCCAGGATCGAGATCGGGGGACTATGCGCCCTTCAACGCGCGTCTCTGCCTCTTCAAAAAGAGCCAGGAAGGTTTCATCCGGCGTATCCACCGCTCGCAGAATCTTCCCCGTAAGCTTGGCGGAAACAAATGCTTCATCGGGATCCGACAGCTCTATACCGATCTTCCGCAAGTCCAATGGCGCTCTCGAAGAGATAGTGGCACCATCCGGAACGGGCAAGACTTTTCGATCGCTGGTCACGGAAAAACTCCCCACGAGGTCCGCCGCCACAGAGAGACTCGCATGGACGCGATCTTCGATAACCCAAACACCCTCGTTGATGTATTTCGGTGCCGCTTCGACCATGGGCCAATTGCGGTGACCAAAATAGTCGATGAACAATAGCGACTCCCCGGGTAAAGGCTGTGGAAGACTGGATCCACATTGGAGATTCCGGCCAACCGGGTAATACCGCACCTCAAATTCGGCCTGGGTGAAGGGACGCGCAATCGATTCGCAACAGTATGCAGGCAGCCAGACCCTGGGCAGACCACCTTGTTTTCTTATTGCAGTAGCCGCGACCAGAAGCGCTGAACGGCCGGTGTCGATCCACAGGCAAGTCGGCGAGTTCGTTTCGACGCGTTCAGCCAAAGGTCTTCGTGCGTAGTCGTCCGGATTAAATTCAAATTCGCCGCCAATTTGTAGGGACTCATGCCGGAATGTCATAAAAGTGCTTAGCGTACCGGCGATCGACGCTCACTTCACGTAATTTGTTCACAATTTGGGTCGAGGCATTGCAGTTCCCATAAAGGGAGACCGCCCCTGTCGCGGATCGCTTGAACGTCTCGGAGGTAGCTTTTTTCAGCGCCTCAATAATGCTGATTTCGTCCTCGCCGCAATCGATCACGGAACTCGCCTTAAGTCGGCCGTCTTGTCTCACACCGACATTGACTGTAGGAATGCCCATGGCAGGCGCCTCGACAATTCCCGACGAGGAATTACCTACCACCGCCGAAGAGTGTTTCATCGCGCTAAGATAATTGACCTGGCCAAGAGAAGTAACAGCAATTGCTCGAGTGGCATTGCGCACGGCATATCCATCGACCATTTTGCTCAGACTCCTGGATCCGGCATCGGCGTTGGGCTTGGTCAGAAGAACGCCAAAATCTGGAAATTCGTCCAGAGCCTTGAGCAAAGCCGAGAAAGTCCCATCGGGATCAGAGGCGCCAACGGTGGTCGGATGAAAGGTCACCAGGAAATAGCGTCTGCTGATGTCTAACGAGATTTCCTGGGCCAGGCTCTCCCGCGACAGCAAAGGTAAACGAACGATATTGTCGAGCGCCGGATCGCCGACGTTGAAAACACAGTCCGGCGATTCGCCAAGTTGGATGACGCGGCGGCGATAGGGCTCGGCAGCAACAAAATGATAGCGCGCCATCTTGGTCAGGCAGTGACGTATGGTATCGTCAATCGCGCCTCTGGTAACTTCTCCTCCCGAGATGTGGGCAATGGTGACGCCCGCAACCAGCGCCACCTGGGCAGCCGCCAGGATCTCAAATCGATCCCCAAGGACGACCAGGACGTCCGGAGCCAGGCGAGCCATGGCATCCGCGAAACCAATGACCCCGAGTCCGATAGACTTCGAGATGCCAACTTCGGTGTCGGACGAGAGCAACATTTCTACCTTCGCATCGATAACCAAACCGTCTGCCTCGATCTGCCGATATGTCAATCCGAATTCGGGCGAGAGGTGCATTCCAGTGACGATGATTTGTAGCTGCAGATCGGGAGCGGAAGAAACTTCCTTCATCACCCAGTAGAGCAAACCGTACTCAGCTCGAGTCCCCGTAACGACGCAGATTTTTCTTTTTGTCATTGCCTCAGTGCCGCCAACTTCGCACTACTAGGCAAATTGATCAGGCTGGCTTCCAACTCCTCTGCCACCGGCAAGGGAGCTCTTGGACACTCGGCAAACATCGGAAGCCGGTGCAGCAATGTCCAGGCGGGACGACATTGGTAACCGGCGTCGTTGGCTGTGGCAAGCAATCGGTCCCGCGTCTTCATGTCGGCTTCTTCGATCCGTACGGTGTTGAGCCAGTAATTACTGCGAGAGCCTTTAGGTTCGATCATGAAATGAACTCCGTCTGTTCCGGAAAAAGCCGTCTGGTATTTTTCCGCCAGGCATCTCTTTCGCTCGAGAAAATCCGGAAGGCGTTCCATCTGTGCGCAGCCGAGTGCGGCATTCAAGTTGGGGAGGCGATAGTTCCAGGCCACGTCGTCGTGAAAGAATTCCCAGCGATGCGGCCGCTTCGCCGTAGTCGTCAAATGTTTCGCGCGCTTTGCGAGTTCCGGATCGTCCGTAAGAATAGCGCCGCCCCCGCCCGTCGTTATTATCTTGTTGCCATTGAAACTGAGCGCACCAAGCTTGCCAAAGGTCCCTGTATGTTTGCCGTGATACGTACTGCCCAACGACTCTGCGGCATCCTCGACAACCGGCAGATCATAGCGATCCGCTATTTCCATCAATGAGATCATCTCGACAGGATGACCGAACGTGTGCATAGGCAGGATCGCAGAAATTCGCCGCCCGGTCTGGCGATTAAGTACGCCACGCGTCGTTGTCTCGGCTGCCGTTGTCAGATATGTCGAAAGCGCCACGGGATTCATGCCCATAGTGTCAGGACTGCTATCGACAAAGTGAGGTATGGCGCCGCAATGAACGACTGCGTTCGCGCTGGCAACAAAAGACAGGGCAGGCATCAATACCTCATCTTCACGTTGAACCCCGCCCAGTTTGAGGGCGACCTGCAGGGCGGCCGTACCATTGACAACCACTACCGCATGCCTGGCTCCAGTGTATTCAGCCAGCATCGCTTCGAACCGATCGACATACTCGCCAACCGAGGAGACAAACGTCGAGTCCAGGCAATCCTGAACCAGCGCGCGTTCGCTCCCTGTGAATTCAGGTTCGTGAAGAGCGATCAACCGATTGGGCACACCGAGGACCTCATTCAATCCACGAAGAAGGCACCGGTCGAGTGCAGCTATTGCTGGGACCATCTCAAAGGTTGTAGCGATTCGATTTGTAGCCGGCAAGATTTGCGGGTTGCAGGAACCATTCTGCGGTTTCGCTCAAGCCACGCTTGAAGCCTTCACGGCCCGAATATTGAGGTTGCCAATTGAAGAGCTGCTTTGCTTTTGTGTTATCCGCACAAAGACGTTCGACTTCGGAATTCCGGGGCCGCAACCTGGCTTCGTCGGTGACGATCTCGATCCGAGCATTCATGACTTCGGCAATGAGCCGCGCGGTATCGCCGATCGAGATTTCCGAATTGCTGCCTAAATTCGCTACTTCCCCGACACCCGCGTCACTCTCCAAAACACGAATGAATCCTGCAACAATGTCTTCAACGTAGTTGAAATCGCGAGTGGGCGACTCCGCCCCCAGCTTGATCTGGCGCTGGCCATTCGCAATCTGCGTAATGATGGTCGGAATCACTGCTCGAGCGGACTGGCGCGGTCCGTAAGTGTTGAAGGGCCGAACGGTCACGACCGGAAGGCCGAAAGACGCATGAAAAGAGTACGCCAACTGATCGGCAGCAATCTTTGTCGCTGAATACGGCGATTGTCCCTGGAGAGGATGCTCTTCGGTGATCGGGACAAAGCGGGCTGTGCCATAGACTTCGCTGGTGGAAGTTTGTATCAACCGCCCTATTTCCAGCGCTCGCGCAGCCTGCAGAACATTGAGCGTGCCTTTAACGTTGGTATCCACATACGTATCGGGTGAATGGTAAGAATAGGGGATACCGATCAACGCTGCCAGATGCAGAACCGCTCCGCACCCCTTCATCGCCTCTTTCACGCCATGCGGGTCGCGGATGTCGCCAGGGAAAACCTGCAGGCTGTTCCGGATATCCGCCGGAGAATGATCCAGCCAACCCCACGAGTTAAAGGAGTTATAGAATACGAAGGCGCGTACATCGTACCCATGACGCACGAGGGCTTCCGTGAGGTGCGATCCGATGAAGCCGTCCGCACCGGTGACAAGGATCTTCACGCCGAATTCACTGTGGCGGAATATTGAGTAGTGGTGACCGGCGTTTGCAGTTCCAGCGGCAACTGAGCGGCGAGCATTGAGTTCAGAACGCTACCCGGTCTCGCGCTCAGGACCGGGAACGATCCCTCTTCGATGACGCGTCCCTGATGCATGACATAGACCTGATCGGCATTGGCGATGGTCGACAGACGATGGGCAATAATGAAGATGGTGGTGTTACGCGCTACCTGTTCAATCGACTGTTGAATCAACCGCTCGGACTCCGAATCCAGGGAACTGGTAGCTTCGTCCAGGACCAGCAACTCCGGCTTGCGCAGAAGGGCTCGAGCAAGCGCGATGCGCTGCCGCTGGCCGCCGGATAGCTTAACACCGCGGTCACCGACAACAGTATCCATCCCCTCAGGCAGCTCTTTAACAAAATTCTCGGCATTGGCAAGCCGCAACGAATCCCAAAGATCGCTCTCTGTTGCCTGTTCGAAAGACCACTTCAGATTGTCGCGAATCGAAGTGTGGAACAGCAGAGGATCCTGAGGAACATAGCCAACACGCTCGCGGAAGGTGTTCGGCTTGAATTCACTCAGCGGGATGCCGTCAATCAGCACCGTGCCTTGCCCCGGTATCTGTAAACCCAACACGATGTCCGTTACGGTAGACTTACCGGCGCCGGACTCTCCCACCAGAGCGGTCATCTGTCCCTTGCAGATTTTCAAATTGACGTTCGTCAATGTTTGCGTCCGGCCCGGAAAGGTAAAGTTGAGATCTTTCAGCTCGATACCGCGCTCGATGCCTTGAAAAACAAGGGTACCCTCTCCTTCTTCCAGTTCAGCCGCCCTGGTTCGAAGCCAGACGAGTTGCTCATAGCTGGGCAAAAAGTTACTGATACTCAGGTTGCTCTGAAGCAGATCGGAAAGAATCGGTAATGAGGCCAGGAGGCTCCACATCACCGCGGAGAGTTCGGAAACGCTTGTCTGCCGCTGCAGCGACACCCCCATCGCAACCACTGCAGCCAGCATTGCGAAGGGCTGGAAGAACTTTGGCACAGCGGTTGCCAGCGTTTGTGAACGCAGGGTAACGTGTACATGCCGATCGAAGGCAGTGAGATAGCGCTCCCTGGCCACTCTCTGACGGCCAAAGCCCAGTATCAGGCGCGCCGCCTGTAATGTCTCGCTAACTACGCCCATCATGACGTTCGACGTCTCGGTATTGCGCCTGCCTAAACGGTAGCTCACCCGATGCAACAGCATAAACGGCAACCCGAACAGAAGAATAAGGCCAAGCGCCAGAAGCGTCATTCCGGTATTGAGCCAGAGAGGAACGGACAAATATATGCAAAGCTGGATGGCTTGAGCGAACAGGGTTGCCAGGTGCCCCAGCGTATCGCCGATCGTGTTGAGTTCCTTATTCAAGGTATTCAGGAGCCGCCCCTGTTCGGAGCCACAGAAGAACTCCCATCGCGCTCTAAAAAAAGTCCGAAGCGCGTCATCGAACAGTCCTCGTACCACGGCGTACTTGATTCGGAGAATCGCATACCGCACCGCGACGTCCAGGCCGCTCTTCAGAAAATTAAAACCAACAAACAAAGCACCGAGTGTCCAGAATGTGTGCGGCAAACCCAAACTTGACAAGGCGCTGACTACGATCTGGGTTACCCGGCTTGCCTTACCCAAGGTAGGATCGAGAATGTAGTCCGCCATCGGCACGAGCGCTACGACCGACATGGCTGCAGCCGCACCATTGATGACCAACAAACCAAGAAGCAGAGCAAAGTGTTTTGGATAGCCGGTTACGAACTCGCCAAAAATTGCGCCGATGCCCGACTTGTTCTTCGCCTGTGATGAATCTCTCATGGAGTCTTCAGGCCCTGACTACTCGCTCCGAAAATGGAATCCAGGTTGTTTGAAATGAAAAAGCGTGCTGCTGTGGCTGTCAGATGCGCTTCATCAAAAGCCGTCAGGTCCTTTGAATTCTCAGAGCCGATGGTAACAAGGCAACCATCGGTATTGCAGAAACATCGATAGGGCGAGACATAATTTACCATCAGCTTCCGGGCGGTTGAGGCAAGGCTACTGTCTAAGCCTTCCACGGAATCAAACAAACCGTAATGCATTCTTTCGGGAACCGAGACTGAATTCGTTCGCCTCATGACTCTGAACATCTCGGTATGCAGCGGGCTTTTCCAATGTGGCACAGGACCGACCAGAATTATTCGTTGGACGCCGGAACGGCGCAAAGCAGCAACAGTTTCCGGCAACATCCTTAGAGCGTCCTCGTCAAGCGATTGGAGCCAGTCGTGGGCAAGAACGACTGTCGCCGGATGCAGTTCAACGACTTTTCCGAAAACAAGGTCATTGATTCTTCGACATAGGGGACGATCGATCTTTTCAAAACCGAGGATAGGTGGACAGGAGCTCGACGTATATTGCGCCACACCTATCCCCTGGGGTTGCGCAACTTCGCTCAGGGCGTGATAGAGCATAGCGCCGTGGGAATCGCCCCAGATCAATATCAAAGGCGTTGTCGATCCATTTCGTAGGCCACCTGAACATTCCTCGGCAAAAGCCTGTTCATCGCCACTGAGAAGGCAGCGGTCACTTCGGAAGAAGGTTTTGTAATCGAACGAATAATCCAGAAAGGGCCGCAATTGTTCGGGAAACCTATCAATCCCCCCATGACGGACATCCACGATTATCCCTAGCATAGCCAGGAACGCAATGGATCCCAGAAGGCCGGCGGTGACCCATTCCCGTTTCATCGCGACGCCATAACGCAGAGGCTTTTCGATGAAGTGATATGTTGCCAGGCTCAATACGAAGGCAAGCACAATCATTGCTGCGATCGTGGTGCGGTGATAGTCCTCTCCCAGGGAGGTCGCCTGGCCAAAGAACAGGAGCGGCCAGTGCCAAAGGTACAAGGGATAACTGATAAGTCCGACTGTCATCATTCCTTTGTTGGAAAGCAGGACTCGGTTAACCCAACTCTGCTCACCGGCAAAAATCACCAGAACTGCTCCTATCGTTGGAACCAGTGCCCACCAACCGGGGAAGCCGCTCTTTTCACTCAACCCAAAGACGGACGCAATAATGAGCAAAAGGCCGGCGAAAGCAGCAACTTCCCTGAGTGGAATGTCAATTCGCCGAAACGTGAAGAGGACATTCAAACGATACCGCTTCAAGTCTCCGGCGTTGTAAAGGCTCATGTAGGCGAGTGCGCCGCCGGCCAATAACTCCCAAAAACGCGTAAATGGAAGATAAAAGCTCGCACTGGGATGGCCATTAACCAGCCCGATGTTCAAAACGAATGAAATGACCGAGACGGCAAGAATCCACAACAGGACCTTGAACCGGGTCTTCCACATCAACCAGAGGAGGAGGGGCCAGAGGAGATAGAACTGTTCCTCGACACCGAGCGACCACAAATGCAACAGCGCCTTGGATCGTGCGGGGGGATCGAAATAACCCGACTCTGTCCAGTTGACGATATTTGAGACGAAGCCTGCCCCTGCCGCGACATGCTTTCCAAGCATTGCGTAGGGTTCCGGTTCCAGCAGAAACCAACCTAACAGGAGGCTCGCCACCAAAACCACGATCAAGGCGGGGAATATGCGCCGGACTCGCCGAACGTAAAAATCGCGGAAACTGAATCTCCCTTTTTGCAGACCCTTCAAAATGATGCTGGAGATCAAAAACCCGGAAATGACGAAGAAAACATCGACGCCGACAAATCCTCCGGGTGCGACCCGCTCGGCCGCGTGAAAGGCAAGAACGGCAAGAACGGCAACCGCTCGAAGGCCGTCGATATCCGGGCGGTACGACGCCTGTGCATCACTCGGAAACGAATTACCGATAGCGGGTTCGCCGGCCAATTCGCCGGCATGTAGTGCGGAACTCATCACTGCAGCCAGCTTGGGTTGTTGCGAACGAATGCGGTTCCGATTCGGCTTCGGATCTCGCCGTGGAGGGAACGTGCCTTGTAACGGCTCGACCCCTCTGTCAGGAACACCTCTCGAAAACACGCCTGCATCTCATCGTCGCCTTCGTGGACTTGCCAGATTCCCTTGAGGCGCTCGCACACTTCGACCGCGACATCACGGATCTCTTCGGGTGTGTTCTCGATGAGCTGAATCCCTTGTTCATCGAAATCGGAGGACCGGAGGCAGAAACCGCCGCCTTCCGTAAAGATTTCCCGGAGTGTCAGTTCCCGATTCTTCTGCATAGAGAAATGATGCTTGGGTATGGCTATAAAATGAGCGCTATAGGTATATAAGAAGCCCAGCGGCACGACGTTGACACATGCGATCGGACGACGAAATATAAGCGGTACCCCATCAAACCCGGATTCAACTGAAATGCAGAACTCGCACTTCGCGCCCAAATAAATATCCATGAAGTCACTGCGCATACCATTGGTGGCATAGTCGATGACCCGTGGGTGACTGCTCTTTATGGACTCGTGAACTTTGGCGCCCATGCGAATTACGAAGTACCCGCGTTCAGCGAGTTCTTCGGCTGCCAACACATAGTTCTGAATGTCGCTATCACGATAGTCGTGGTAGCTCCAGTCGACCAACGACATGCGCGTGGACATGTAGGCACTATCCCGAATGTTCAAACACACGAAAGGACTATCGACCGGCAATCCCATCTGCCGCAGGCCGGCTTGACCGAAAGTTTCCTCCTCTGCGGAGAAGCTGAGATGAGGTGGAAATCGATCCACGAAATTGTGCATATCACGGTCACAATACCGGTAATTGCTGATCTCATGGACTGCGCCGCCCGGAATCAGCCGGTTGATCTTATAAATGGGCAGCAAGATCCAGGCGGGCCAGATTCGAAGAACCCGCCTCCACATTTTGGCCAATTGCTGGTTACAGATCGCATCCATGAAAAAGAGATCCACATGCCGCTGTTCCGGTACGTTGATTCCGGCGTCCCGCTCACAGAGATAAAACTCCGTGTTGGAGGTAAAGTGACCGAGGCGCGCGCTTCTCAAAGGTTCGCACCGCACAAGAAACCATGGTCTGATCAACCGAATGAACACGACGGCCGGTATTGCCAGGAGGTATAAAGGCAGCCAGTGCAGACGGCCGAGGGCGACCTTGAACTTTCTGAATATGACGGCATATCCGCCCTGCCGCATCTGAACAATATGCCGGTCAATGGTTTTCGTATTCAGTACAGGATCGTTCCAGCTCACTTTGCCCTTGTATTGCCCCTTAAATCGATCACGCGCTTGAAGGTAAAGATGTCCGAAGAAGTCAACGCCGGAAGTTCACGAAAGCTTCGGAAATCGTCCCAACGGGCGCTGAGCACTTTTCCACTCAGTCCTCTGGATTCGTCGGACAGTAACCAGGTTGTCAAGCGGGCGGCGAAATCGGGGGCGGTCCCTCCATCGGCTTTTTGCTGCAGGGCATTTTGATATTCAGCCTTACCTACGCGCTTCTCACCCGCCAGGAGGAGATCCTCCAGGAATTTGGTGTTCACAGGCCCGGGAGCAATCGCATTCACGTAAATTTTCGACTCGAGCAACTCGGCCCCGAGGCTCTCGGTTAAACGCCAAATGGCTCCCTTACTCGCCACATACGCTGTGCGCCGGGCTTGAGGGCCCTGTCCTCCACCTGAGAAAAAAACCAGACGTCCTTCACCGAGTTGCTTCATTTGAGGAATGGCGTAGTGGGCGCAGTAAACGGAGCCGAGAAGATTGATCTGAATGGTCTTCTCCCAGACAGCGAGATTGCTGTCCTCGAGTAGGCCCGGTTCGCCCAGAATACCGGCGGCACAAACTACTGCGAAGACCGGTCCATGCTCGTGGCGCGCTTTTGCAAACAAGTCCTGCACTTGTTCGCGGCTCGAGACGTCGCATTGAGCGATGGTTACAACCGCGCCCGGTTCGGCTTTCCTGACTAAAGCGGCGCTCTGCTCAAGTTCTGCCAACGTTCGCGACGCCAGGATTAATCTTGCTCCGTTTCGCGCGCACTCCTGAGCGATCGCCCGCCCGATGCCACGGCCACTCCCAGTGATTACAACCAGGCGGCCTCTCATTGCAGGACCCTGGCAGCAAGATCGCTCAGAATGCTATTGATCCACAGATCGTTGTTAATATTCGTTTCCCCGCGCTGGCACAGCTTCTTGAAATGCAGGTACTCGAGCGCCCAGGTAGGGTCATCCTCCACTACAGTCAGGGACTCCTCATCGGGTCTGCCGCTCGGCAGCTTACGGTCGCGTAGAGTAAATGTGCTCGGCCCCCACTTGCACAAGGATTGAATGTGTGCGCTACCTTTTTCAGCGAGTACGTCGGCATAGAAGTGGTTGCGCCAACTGAGCAACGACATTTCGAATTGCAGCACCAACGGCCCAGAGGAGCCGAAAGAAAAGTGATCGAATGCCCTATTCTCGAAGCGATTGCAAGAGTAGATCTCAAACCGTGCTTTCGGCTTGCCGAACCAGAAGAGCG
>Ga0207098_10023_pt2 | contig 22436 bp, 22 predicted proteins | sample Alteio_BWMinHeat_84_FD_153548 | JGI IMG/M metagenome (GOLD analysis project Ga0207098, IMG submission 153548) | Enriched cells from forest soil in Barre Woods Harvard Forest LTER site, Petersham, Massachusetts, United States -... | ecosystem: Environmental > Terrestrial > Soil > Temperate forest >...
AGCAATGTCTCAACCGAGCGGCCAAGACGCGCCCAGAACTCCACCTGCCCGGCGATGGATCGCTCCGTCACCTCACCGGCGAGCCGTGCATCTAGTACAAGAGCATCGGAAAGCTTCACGGGCTGGCTCATGGAAGCCATAGTAGCACAATGCTACCGGAAGCCCCGATGCCGCCCTATGCCTTCCATGCGGTCACATGCTCTTCCTTGCCATTCGGTGCGATCAGGTGCAATCTGGTCAGAACTGGAGTTGGAGCCTTCGAGCAAGGCGGAGGCGGGAATCAGGGGTTTCGAAAGAATAAATGCGCCTGACCAATGCGACTAAGAACGTGAATTCCAGTTTGGATAAGCTTCATTGAATATTCGTTGACTGTCATCATCGTTTCGCGTTCAGGACAGCCATCGCATCCACAACCTGTGACGGCGCGAAGTGCGCATATCGCATGGTAGAGGCGATTGAAGCATGCCCCGCAGCTTCTTGGACAACCTTGAGGTGAACTCCCGCCTGGACCAATCTTGAGCAAAAAGTATGCCGGTTATCGTGCCAACGGTAGTTCTTGATGTTCGCTTTGTCCAATGCCGCTTGCCACCACTTCTTGTTGTCCGCTTTTGCAAAAACCGCGTCCATGGGCGACTTGTTGGGCTGATTCCTCGATCGATCTCGCCGCTCCAGATCGAGTTCGTGTAACTGCTTCAGTGCTGCAGCAACATCGTCGATTATGAAAGCGTTCCGAGGTTTTCCGTTTTTCGTCTTCCGAAGGCGCATGATGCGCCGTTTAAAATCTACATCCCCCCAACACAGGTTGTATTGTTCCGATCGTCGCATGCCCGATTTCAGGGACACCTCGAACTCAACTAGCCGGTGAATCGCCTGCTTACGCAGCTCAGGATGACCGATGGGATCGTGCGAATCTATGTGCCGCTGAAGTACCCCTCGCAGTCGCGTCTCCTCCTCCGTGCTCAGGAACCGCTCAATCCCATTGCCCACATCTCGTAAAGGGACATCCGCAGGTGGATTCACGTCCACAAGATCCTTCCGCCTCCCATGCTTGTAAATCATGGAGAAAGTGCCTCGCATCTTGTTGATCGTGGCATTGGCCAGGTTCCGATCTTCCTGAATCTCATCGAGCCAGTTTTCGATCTCGGACGACTTCAGCTTGGCGGCGTTCCGGTCTCCGAACACCTTCCTTATTTCGGCTATCCGTTTCGGCGGATTGATCTGGTCCCGATACTCCTCAGGATGAGCCTTTACATACCGCAAGAATTCGTTGCAAAGCTTTCCGACCGTGATGGCATCCGTGTCCCCGAGAACGGCGACCTCGGCAGTCGTGAGGACCGGCCGCTTTGCCGTGGCGGGCAGCACTCCCTCTCCAGTGCGCTTGATCGTCCTTGCTTTTTCGACCCACGCGACCGCATCAGCACGCCCCAGAGGACCGCGCCCGAAGCTCTTCCGAACGAGCTTCCCATTAACCCTGATTCGCGCGGACCAAATATCGCTCCCCACAATCCGCTCATAGACCCCAACCACCGCGCCCTTGGACGTTTCGGCATTTGCATTGACTCCTGTATCACAGTGCGTATCACACTCTTGGGACCCACGCCCTATTTGCCAATTGTGATACGTTTTTCGCGCAGATGTGATACAAGTGTGATACACGAAGTCCGTTTCTCGTGCAACTCCTTGCGACGGTTCGCCGTTAACTTATGATGTAAAAACCCTTATGAATATTGGCGATTATCAACTTTATGCGGTTACATGCGGCTCAGTGCAGAATCGTCAAGAATGCCCTTTTAAGGCGTGGGTCCTGGGTTCGAGTCCCAGCGAGCTCACCAGATCGTTCCCCGCTTTCAATTTCTCCCAATCACCTGGTGCCGGCGGTCTTGTCTGCATGGCGGTTGTATGTCAGGTCGTATTCAACCTGCCAGGTCTTTCCGCCATCGGTCGATCCCTGGCTGAACTGGCGCACCTTGCCCGGTCCGAGGTTGAAGAACTCCAGATGGCGCCGCAGCTTCTGGCCGTTCGGCTGGGGAATGTCGTCGGTCCAATAATCCATCAAGCCGTTTTTGAGATTGCCGTAAAAGAAGATCGTCCCGGCCGAGTTATCCACCCAGTACTGTTCCCAGCGATGCAGGTTCAGATTGTAAGTGTTGTAGCTCTTGCCGAAGTAACTGCTCCCCGCCGACGTCCAGTTCTCCCAGATCACACATCCGCCCATCTCCTTCGCGATATGGCTGGAGCCGCGCGAAATTCCATCCGCCGTTGAGGTCACATCCCAGTCCCCGATCCAGAAATCGAATTGCCTGAACTCCTCATCCTCGCAAGGCGCCGCGTTGTGCTTCACCTCGTTCGCCAGGGCAACAAACTGGGGGTCCGTGCGAAGGGAATTCCATTCGGCATCGTTCTGCAAGCGGTCCGTCTGGAGGAAACCCCCATCCGCCGCATCCTTCAATGCCTTGATCGCACGGCTGGAATCGCCCATTGCGGCGTAAGTTGTACCGACTTCGTAGTCCACCAGGGAGCCGGGCAACCCCTTAGCTGCTCCCAGGGTTCTGGCTTCTTCAAAGGATGCCAACGCCGGCTCGAGGTGCCTGGTTCCTCGCTGTGATACCCCGAGCCGATACCAGAACCGGGCGTTGTCAGGATTTTCTTTTGTAAGCGACGAGTAGAGATTTTCGGCCGCGGCCCAGTTATGGGCGTTGTAGGCCGCATCGGCAGCGGCCACAGGATCGTTCGCAGGGGCCTGGGCAAGCAAACGATGCGGCCGAATAACAGTGAGCAGTGCGAAGGCCAAACACAAGACTGCCCGACTCGCATGTTTCATGGTGAGATCCTCCCCATTCCGACCACCAGTATGAGGTGGGGGTCCCAGAGACGAAATGCGAATCCATCAGTTTGTGACCAGCGATGCCATTTCAGTGACGCGGCGCTATGTCAGCCTGAAGTATGGGAGGATACTCCTGTGCTCCGCCGAGGTTGAGACTTACTTCAAAAACTCCTTGCCGCTCGATTGCAGCGCTGCGCGCAGAATTGCAAGGGCTTTCGGGCCCATCCCATGAAGAGCAGCGAGGTCCTTCTCTTTTGCTCCGGCGAGCGCATCGAGATGCGGATACCCTGCGGAAGCGAGCGCACGCAGAGCCGGCTGGGAGACCCCGCGCGGGAACGCCTTTTCGCCGGCATCCGCTTTCTTCGCGCTCATGCGACTCCCCCACTCCGTGCCGTCCTCCGCAGTGGAAAGACATGCCGTAGGTTGGAATCGCGCAGCAAGATGCCAGCCCAGACCATGATGCCGAACATCACTGGAAACACTGTCTCGAACAGCGGGCTTCCCGCACGCAATTGGATAGCGGCGGCGCCGCCAAGATACCCGGTAAGCAGGACTGCTCCCAGAACCGACGTACGAGGAATGGCGTAGAGTATGGAGCTCAGCGTAAGCAATACGCCGAGTGTCGGGCTAAGGCTTACAGGAAACCCGAGCCGGACACTTGCCTGCACTACCGGTGCGGGCATGATGAACTTCCCAGATGCATCGAAAAGCAAAAAGACAACCGCCAGCGTGGACAGGACCCGCCCGGTCCACAATTGCCCTTTCGAATTAGTGACCTGCGCATCGCCGGCCATTGGCATTGACCTCCTCTAAATCTCTTGCTCAAACTCAATGAGGAAATCTGGTTCATACCGCCGGAATCAGGATGTGGGTAATCAACTGATCTTCCGGGGTGCTGCGGGGATCGTTCATGTAGTTCTCGATGGCGAAGTCGTCGCGCAGAGCAATCTTCTTTTCGCCGACTGTGTTCCACACGGCGCCCGAGGCTGCCGGCAGATCAGAATACGGTCCGGTGAGAACGAAGCTGACATATTTACCGCCGTTGAACTGTTCGTAAGCTAGCCCTTGCGGCAGATCGACCGGCGCGCCGGCCAGCGCAAATCCCGCGCGGTACACCTGCGGCCCCCTCTTATAGAGGCTCATGTAGCCCGTGATCTGGTTCTGTTTCGAAAGCTCAGGCACAAATGCGTGTGCGCTCTGCCAGGCGGCGGGCGCGGTGTTCATGAATGGGCCGGTCTTCTCGACAAAGACATAATGCGTAGCAGGAAAATTCACGACCTGGGGGTCAGAAGTGAGATTCATGGGGGTCTCCTATGGGGATTGAGGTTAGTGAAAATCAGTTCCAGGCAGCGACGCAGATAATGCAGACCATTAATTTTATTTTCTTGAACCTGTCGGACGCGGTCCTTCGATCGAGCTTACGCCGTGGGGCGCTCGGGCGGCGGCATGGATGCCAGGAACATGTGCGCAAACTGCGCGCTGTAGTCCTCGAGAAGCTCCCGCACGCGCTCCGGTTTTTGCGAACGCACGATGAGTCCGGCGTGGTGGTGCTTCTTCATGCGGTGGACGATTTCGGGCGCATTGAAAGCGCTTGTGTCGGGCTCCGCAGTGTGAGACAGGCAAAGGACGCTGCCGGCATACTCTTCGCTCGTGGGTGGGAGAACATATATCTCGCCCCGTAAATCCGCAACTTCGAGGCGCGCCCACTCCCGCCACAGGTTCACGCCGGTCGACGCCTGCACCAGGTCGGAGATAAAGGCTCCGCCGACGCGGGCGGCGATCTCGAGAAAATAGATCTGCCCATCGCCATGGGCTTTGATGTACTCGGCATGGGTGACGCCGCTTCGCAGGCCCAGTGCGGGCGCCAGGGCCGCGTTGAACGTGGAGAGGTCCTTCGAGTCGCTGCTGGAGCGATCGACCGTCCGGGTGGTGAAGACACCGCCTTCGTGCATCACCTGCATGGGGGGCCTGCCATACTGATGCACCGTCGAAAAGACCACCTTGCGCTCGCTGACGATCGAGTCCACGTGGAAGATTTCGCCGGGAACGAACCGCTCCATCACAAAATGGCTTTGCCGGTCTCCCAACTCATCGAGCGTGCGCCACAGCTGCTCGGGTTCGTGGATCTTGCGGATTCCGAGCGCCGAGGCCGAGGTGCGGGGCTTCAACAGCCAGGGAGCCGGCACGCTTGCCATGTAGGTGCGGAGTTCGTCGTAATTCAGCACACGGCAGAACTCCGGCACGCGAAAGGCCGCGGCACGCGCCCCCATGCGCATGGCCAGCTTGTCGCGATAGAAAGCCGTGGTGGTCACGCCCATGCCCGGCAGACGCATATGCTCGCGAAGGAGCGCCGCCGTTTCGAGATCGAATTCGTCCAATGCCACCACACGATCGAAGCGGCGCCCGCGCGCCATCCACGACACCGTGTTCACGATCTGCTCAGCGTTGAGGTTCTCCGGCATGGTCACCAGGTCTTCCAACGCCTCGCGCGGCCAGGCCGCGTCGCGGAGCTTATCCACGGTCAGCAGAGTCGTCTTCACGCCTGACTCTGCGCAGGTGCGCAGGAAATCCTGCCCCTTCTCGTAACTGGAGATGCAAAGAAGGCGCTCGTTCGCGTCGGCCATCGTTTTCCTCGCGGCTGAGATTTGGACCCCAGGTCAGGATAGTTCTACCATAGACGCTGCAACCCATCTGCTTTTCCTGTCGGCGAGGACTTTCGCATGCTTTCGTCTAAGGAGATCGTCGATCTGCATGACCATTGCACACGCCGCTGGCATGTCTCGCCCGACGACACGCTCTCCTCTGCCTGCGAGGGAGGCAGCGACTGGCTCGATCGAGTGGCCCGCCAGCATCGCGCCAACTTCGACCTCTGGCACATCGAAGACGAGGCCCGCACGCCGGGCGCCACGGATGCCAATCTGGCGGAAGTCAAGCGCCGGATCGACAGCACCAATCAACTGCGCAACGACCTCGCTGAAGATCTGGATCGCTTTCTTCTGGAGCGGCTTGCGCCACGACACCTCCCGGATCCGGGCGCCCCGCTCCATTCCGAGTCTCCCGGGCTCATCGTCGACCGGCTTTCGATCCTGGCGCTGAAGATCTACCACACCCGCGAAGAAGCTGAACGGCACGACGCGCCCGCCGGCCACGAGGAGCGCAATCGCAGCCGCCTGGGCATTCTCGAGGAACAGCGTGCAGACCTTGCCCACTGCCTCGACGCGCTGTGGCGCGACACGCTCGCCGGCGCGCGCCGCTTCAAACTTTACCGTCAGCTCAAGATGTACAACGATCCGAGCCTCAACCCCGCAATCTACAGCAAGTCGCAGGAAGATTTGGATCGTTAACGGGTGTAGTGGCGCCGGGCATTGACGAATGGGGGGGTTATGGGTATAAAGAGGGCCTATGCGGAAGGAACCTCAAACGCAGGCTGCGTGCCGGCAAGGCGAAAGGACCGACAGTGCGAGTTGAGCCTTCCGTTCCCGGTAAATCTATGATGCAAGATGCCAGATCTTCGGCCCCAAGCCGCAAAAAGATTACATCGACGGGTAAATCAGCCACTCATCACACTGCGGGTCCGGCCTTTCAGCAGTACCAGGCGGCCGTTCAGCTGGTGCAGCAGGGCAAGTATGACAAAGCCCTTGCGGCATTCGAAAAGCTGCTGCCAGCGGCGCCTAACGAAATCCTGGAACGCACGCGCATGTACATCAGCACCTGCCAGCGCCAGTTGGACCGCACCAATCTCGCCTTTCAGACTCCGGAGGAGCGGTACGATTACGCGATTTCGCAGTTGAATCAGGGCTATTACGAGGAGGCGCGGGAACAATTCAACGGTGTTGTTACGGATGATCCGCGGGCCGATTACGCCTTCTATGGCCTGGCGGTTTTGGACAGCATCACCGGCCATCCGCAGGACTGCCTGGATAATCTTGCCCGGGCCATCGGGCTCAATCCCAAAAACCGCCTTCAGGCCCGGTCCGACAATGACTTCCAGAGCATGGTGGACGATCCGCGCTTTACCGAACTGTTATATCCCGAGGTTCCGTAAGGCCGTTCGTAAACTCGGTCTCGTCCGAAAGTGCGCCGGATGTCCGTTCTTCCGTACAATGAGCCTGCCGTGAACTCGTCCCAGGAATCCGTGATCAGCGCGGCGACGCGGCCTCTCCGTGTGGTTGCGATCGGCGGCGGCACCGGCCTTTCCACATTGCTGCGCGGGCTATGCCGCCACGTTGTCGAGCCGGGCCAACTGTCGGTCGTGCCCGGACAAATCGCCGACCTGGCCGCCGTGGTCACGGTTACCGACGACGGCGGTTCATCCGGCCGCCTGCGAAAAGACTTCAACATGCTTCCGCCTGGAGACTTGCGCAACTGCATGGTGGCGCTGAGTGAGGAAGGCGACCTGCTGGCAAAGCTGTTCGCGCACCGTTTTCGCGCCGGAGACGGGCTCGAAGGGCATAATTTCGGCAACCTGTTCGTGGCCGCGCTTACCGAGATCACGGGTGACTTTGGCCATGCGATCCAGCTTGCATCCAAAATCCTCGCGACCCGCGGAAAAATCTACCCCGTTACGACCGCCAATGCCACGCTTGTTGCGCGCATGGACGACGGGTCCCTGGTGCGCGGCGAAACCAATATCACGGCCAGCCGGTCGCGTATTGCGGAGTTGATCCTCGAGCCTGCCGACGCTGAGGCTGTGCCCGAAACCCTGGATGCGATCGAGCGCGCGGACATCATCACGGTGGGGCCCGGCTCGCTCTATACGTCGTTGATCACCAACCTGCTGGTCAGGGGCATCCCCGAAGCCCTGGCCCAGGCCCGAGGGCTGCGCGTTTACATCTGCAACCTGATGACGCAGGCCAATGAGAGTCTCGGCCTCACGGCGTCGGAACACATCGAACGCATCTACGAGCACACGCGTGCGCCGATTTTCGATTACGCCGTGGTCAACACCGCGCCGTTTTCACAAGCGACGCTGGCTCGCTACGCGGCCGAAAACGCCGCGCCGATTCTGGCCGACATCGAGCGGATCGAGGCGCTGGGGGTTCGCTGCATCGCCGGGGACTTTGCCAGTGAAGGCACTGTAGTGCGCCATGCCGCGGCGCGGGTCACGGGCGCACTTCTGGCGTTGGGCTGCTCCGCCCTGGCGTCGCGGGCGTAACCCATCGTCGGCTCCGCTTTGCCCTCCCATTCGCAACTCGTGCAGAATTGAACGGGCGCTACGCAGGCGGGAGGAATCGTGCACAGGAGATTGTTCTGGATCGGATTCGCTGGTTGCGCATGGGCGGCCTCAATGCTTGCTGGAGCGCAAACCGGCAGAAAGGCAGGACTGTGGGAAGTGACTTCCAAAACGACCTGGCAGCAATCGCCATTCGCCGGGGCCGCACAGGAACCGGAGGGGTCGCCCGTAAGCGCGGCGCCACAAACCACAATGGTGTGCCTGACCCAGGAGATGATCGACAAGTACGGAGGACCCATTCCGCAGGCCCACAACGAGTGCCAGGTGTCTAATGTGAACAGAACCGCCAAAGGGATGACTGCGGACTGGGTCTGCAACGGCGGGCTGAACGGAAAGGGCTCAATCCAATCATCCTGGACCGACGACAACCACTCTTCAGGCAAGGTCCACTTTTCCGGCACCATGCAAATGGGACAGGCGGGCTCGAGGCCAGTCGAGTGGACAAACCAGTTCACGTCAACCTACAAGAAGTCGAACTGCGGCAGCGTGAAGCCCAAAGGGGAGACGCCCGCCCAATAGGCATATCGTCTGATCGGCCCATTGTTTCGGTCTGTGATTCTCCTGTCCTTATTCGTTACTTCCAGCCTCGATGGTCCGCTTCAACTGCCCGCATGCTGCATAGATGTCCCGGCCTCGCGGCTTGCGCAGGTAGACTGCAACGCCCTCCGCCGCCAGCGTGCGCCGAAATGCCTCTACCGCATCGGGCCGCGGCATCTCGTAGGCAATTTCCGGCCCCGGATTCCAGGCGATCAGATTGACCTTTGCCGGCTGCCCGGTTCGCCGCACCAGCCGTGCCACCTCGCGCGCGTGTTCCGGCCGGTCGGTGACGCCTCCCAGCAACACGTATTCAAACGTAATTCGCTCGCGCGGGCGCAGCCGCACCTGGCGAACCGCGTCCAGCACCGCTTCGATAGGCCACTTCCGGTTCACCGGCATCACCTGGCTGCGGATGGCGTCGTTGGGCGCGTTGAGGCTGATGGCGAGTTTGGGGCGGACTTCGGGCGACTCACGGGCGAAGCGCTCAATGCCCGGCACAATTCCCGATGTCGAGACCGTCATCCGTAGCGGGCTCAGGCCAACCTCTTCCACGAGCAATCGAACCGCCCCCATAAAGTTGTCGTAATTGAGCAGCGGTTCACCCATCCCCATGAACACCAGGTTCAGGCGGTCCTTCCCCACTTTAACCCCCTGCCGGGCCAAAACGGAAACCACCTGTCCCGCGATTTCTCCGGCGGTCAGATTTCGCTGCAGGCCGAGACGGGCCGTCAGGCAGAATTGGCAATTGACCGCACATCCCACCTGGCTCGAGACGCAAATGGTGGCCCTAAGCCACGTTCGCCCTGGCGCCTCTGCAGGTTCTCCCGCCTCGCTGCCGTCGCCGGTTTCACCCTCGTCGCCTTCCGGCATCCACACGGTTTCGACGGTGTCTGAGCCGCCGGCTCCCGCCAGCCCCTGAACCAGGTACCGCTCCGTCCCGTCTACCGATCGGAATGGCTGGACAATGGTTGGACGCCGGATCTCCCATCCCTCCTTCGCCATTCGTTCGCGCCAGGACCGGGGCAGGGTCGTTATCCCTTCAATACTCGTAACCCATTGACGATAAATGGCTTCGGCCAGTTGTTCGCCGCGCCATGAGGGTTCCCCGGCCTCCTCAGCCAGGACCGTCAATGCGGCGCGGTCCATACCGAAAAGCGGCTTGGGGGTGACTTGCACCCCCCCCCGTTGGCGTCTAATGAAACAAACTGGGTGTCTTTTCCGGTCACGGCTTGGGTCAGCATAGTCCATTTTTCCCCGCTATTGCAGCCTTCCCGGTCCGAAACCATCCAAATTTAGGGCCCGCTGTCCGCGGCCCATTTCCCCTTGCAGAGCCTTTTGCCATGCTACTGTCAGCCGGCCCTGGCATCTCCGTCTCTTCAGCCCCGTAACCAAAGAGAGTCTGTGTCACCTACAATCGAATCGAACAAAAGACGATGACGATCGAACGCAATCTACGCCGCACTGTTTTGCCCAACGGACTGATTGTCCTGACTGAGCGCATGGATCACCTGCGTTCCGTCGCCATGGGTGTATGGATCAAATCTGGATCGCGCGGCGAAACAGCGGAAAGCAACGGCATTTCCCATTTTGTCGAGCACATGGTGTTCAAAGGCACCCGTTCGCGTTCGGCGCAACTGATCGCCCGGGAAATGGACTCCATCGGCGGCAACCTTGACGCGTTCACCGGCAAGGAGACCATCTGCTTCAACGTGAAATCGCTGGCCGACCACGTACCGATTGCGCTGGATGTGCTCGCTGACCTGGTTCTGAATCCGGTCTTCGCCTCGAACGATATCGAGCGCGAACGGGGCGTGATCCTCGAAGAAATCAAGATCGATGAGGACAATCCCGACGTCCTGGTGCACGAACTCTTTACCCAGAACTTCTGGAAAGATCATCCCCTGGGCAAACCCATACTTGGTACCACGGCGACGGTGGCCCGGCTCGATCAGCCCAAGCTGCTCGACTACCACTCGGGCCGGTTCCACGCCGGCAACATGGTGTTTTCCGCAGCCGGCCATCTCGACCATGATGAGTTCGTCGCAGCGGTAGCCGAAAAGTTCGCGCCTCTCCACAGCGGCCAGCCGATCGATGAGCTTGCTGCCCCGCTCTCGAGCGCGCGGATCCTGCTGCGCAACAAGAAGGCCCTGGAACAGGTGCAGATTTGCCTCGGCGTTCCAGCCCCGCCCATTACGGATGAAAACCGCTACGCGACTCTCATTCTCAACACGGTGCTGGGCGGCGGCATGAGTTCGCGCCTCTTCCAGACCATTCGCGAAGAGCGCGGCATGGCTTATTCGGTCTTCTCCGATCTCAGCCCCTACCGCGACACCGGGACGCTCTGCGTGTACGCCGGCACCTCTGCCGGCAAGGCTTTGGAGACGATCGACCTGATCATGCGTGAATTCCGCAAGCTCAAGGAAGAGGAGCTTCCGGAGGAAGAGCTGACGCGCGCCAAGGACCAGTTGAAGGGCAACATCCTGATGGGCCTGGAGAGTTCAAACTCGCGCATGGCTAACCTGGCCCGGCAGGAAATCTACTTCGGCCAGTTCTTTACCGCCGAAGAAATCACCGCCCGCATCGACGCCGTGGAAGCTCCGCAGGTACAGGCTATGGCACAGCGCCTCTTTGACCCCGCCCGGATCGCGGTTACCCTCCTCGGCCGGCTCGACGGAATCAAGCTTAACCGCACCCGGTTGGTGTGTTGAGAAGCAGTGGTCAGTGGACAGTCATCAGTGATCAGTTTTCTTGTGCCTGAACGACCTGATTGGAAGGCGTGGGGTTTTGGCCGGAGAGGCCCCGACCAGAGTGCTCGAAAGTGCATGAATCTGCGAAGCTGCGCAGTACTGATCACTGATCACTGTTCACTGCCTCTTTGAGCATTCCATTTCCCTTGCGCGTCTATCCGTTGTAGCATTTTGTCGGACGCGTCCACTTGGCCGCGCTCCCACGAGGCGTCAAAAGACCCATGAAAAGCAAGATGTTTCTCTGTCGCGCAACCCGCAGCGCCCGCCCGGCCCGTCCCAACGGCTTTACTTTGATGGAATTGCTGATCGTGATGGCGATTATCGCCATTCTCATGCTGATTGCCATTCCCACCGTCGGCAGCCTCAAGAAGAAGGCCAATGACCTCTCCGCCATTCAGTCGGTCCACACCCTCATGAATGCGGAAAGCATGTACGAGTCGAACTTTCCGACCAACGGTTATGCATGCTCGGTCACCGCACTCGGGGGCGACCCCAAGTCCGGGCCTCCGACCATCACCGCGGCGCAGCTCATCTCGCCCGATCTTGCTTCCGGCGTCAAATCCGGCTACATCTTCACCATCACCAATTGCACCAAGGTGAACAACGGCGGCACGGATCGTATCACGGGCTACCAGGTAACGGCGGTTCCGTTGACCGTGGGCCAAACCGGGGATCGCTCCTACTGCGGCGACCAGTCCGGCAGCATCAAGTTCGATCCGGCGGGCGGTTCCAACTGCAGCCAGAACCTCGGTCAATGAAGCGGAGAAAAACGTTTCGGCGCGGCGGCCGCTTTCTCCTGACCGCTGCGCTGATGACAGTCCGCCTTTGCGCTCAACAACACCCGCCGACCGCGCAGGACTTGGCCCGTCGCGTCGACCAGCACTACAACAAGCTGCACTCGTTGAAGGCAGGCTTCACGGAGAGTTATGCCGGCCTGGGAGTACACCGGTCCGAGAGCGGCACCCTTTTGCTGCTCAAGCCGGGCCGCATGCGGTGGGACTACATATCGCCTCCGGGAAAACTCTTTCTGCTGGACGGCAAATCTGCCTGGTTCTACAGCCAGGGGGACGCGCAGGTCCAGCGCATCCCGGAAAAGCAGCTTGACGATCTGCGTTCGCCGCTGCGGTTCCTGCTGGGCCACACCGAGCTTGAAAAAGAGCTGACCGGCGTAGCCCTGACGACCGCGCCCGATGGCCAATTCACACTGACCGGCCAGCCCAAAGGGCAGGAAAAGCGCATCCCGCGACTCGCTCTCACGGTGACGCCGGCCGGCTCAATCACCGGGATCGAAATCGAAGAGATCGATGGCGCGATCACCCGTTTCACATTCAGCGGCGAAGTCCCGGATGCTGCAATTCCGCCCGGCGCCTTCCACTTCAATCCGCCCCCCGGAGTGCCCGTAATCGACACGCATGCGCCGGAGTGAGGCACAGTTTCAGTGCCCTCGAAGGTACCGGCAAATCACGCACCGACCTCGATTCTCCCGCAGCAACGAGATGCGCCGCAAAGGCATCACATCCCACCGTACGAACACCAACGGAGGATGTATACATGAGTGTTGACACGGTTGAGAAACTGTTCGTGGACGAGTTGAAGGATCTCTATTCGGCGGAGAACCAGATCACCAAGGCGCTCCCCAAAATGGCCAAAGCGGCCACCAGCAGCGAGTTGCGAACAGCGTTTGAAACCCATTTCAAGGAAACCGAGGGACAGATCAAGAGGTTGGACCGGGTATTCGAAATTCTCGGCAAGACCTCGAGCGGAAAAACCTGCAAGGGCATGCGGGGCCTTCTCGAGGAAGGAGCCGAGGTCATGGGTGATACCGAGGGCGAAGTGCGCGACGCCGCCATGATTTCGGCCGCGCAGCGGGTTGAGCATTACGAAATGGCGGGCTACGGAACGGTTCGTACCTACGCCGAATTGCTCGGCCAGAACGAGATTGCCAATCTCCTGCAGCAGACGCTCGACGAAGAAGGAGAAACCAACAAAAAGCTTACCCAGATCGCATCCAAGGTAAACAAGCACGCCCACCGGCACGCCGCATAGCTTGATCGCCTCCGGGAGCGAGGATTCGACCATGAATGTGCTCGTCATCAATCCCGGAGGCAACTCTCTCAAGGCGGAGGTCGTCAGTTGCGATCCCGGCGAGAAGTCGGCCTCCGACGCACACTACCTCAAATCCGTCATCGTTGAAGGCATTGGCAACGAGGGCAAGCTTTCCGAATATGAGGGGAAAGCAATCGCGCACTCCGAACCCATCGAAGCCCCCGATTACAGGACCGCGGCAGCAAATATTTTCGAGTGGCTGCAGTCGCACCTTCCGTCGGCCTCCGACTACCAATTGGTCGGGGTCCGCGTTGTGCATGGGGGACCTCGCTTCAGCGAACCAGTCCAGATCACGCCCGAGGTAGAACGCGAGATCGTCGAATTCGAAAAGTGGGCGCCTCTCCACAATCAGCGCTCCGTCGAGATTCTTCCCGCCATCCGAGATCGCTTTCCGGGCGTTCCGATCTTCGCAGTTTTCGATACGGCTTTTCATCGAACCATCCCCGATTTTGCCGCCACGTACGCCATTCCCTATGAACTCAGTCAGAAACACCAGATCCGGCGCTACGGATTTCACGGAATCTCGCATCGCTACCTGATGGAGCGGTACGCTCATGTTACCGGGCGAACGCCGCAATCTCTCAACCTGGTGACCATGCACCTCGAGAGCGGGTGCTCGGTCTCCGCCATCGCGCAGGGGCAGTCCGTCGATAACACGATGGGGCTCACGCCGCTCGAAGGCCTCATGATGGGAACCCGCAGCGGAGACGTCGATCCGGCTCTCATTCCGTTTCTCGCTCGGGCGGAAGGAATCGAACTCGACGAGGTCATGAAGATCCTGAACAAGAAATCCGGCCTTCTCGGTGTCTCCGGCGTCTCTCTCGACACCCGCGTTCTGGTAAAACAATACGACTCGAATGCCCGCGTCCGGCTGGCGATGGAGATGTTCGCCTATCGCGTGCTTAAAGCGGTAGGCTCGTATCTGTGCGCCCTGGGCGGCGCCGACGCGGTGATCTTCGGGGGAGGCATTGCCGAGAACACGATGATCTTTCGCGAGCGAGTCTGCGCGGGCCTGCGCTGGTGCGGTCTGGAGATGGATCGGGAACAGAACCGCAAGCTCATCGACATCGAAGGCCGGCTCTCCACTGCCTCATCCCGGCTCCAGGCCTGGGTCATTCCCGTCGAAGAAGGCCTGCAGATTGCTCACGAGTGCTGTCAGGCTGCCGCCGCGGCCCGGTCTTCGCAGGCCGCCTGAAGCGACCGCATTCCCCATCTTCAGTCCGCATCTCGGCTGGTAATTGTGACCCTGAAATACGGCTTGCTCTTCTCGGCTGGGTCCGGCATGAACTGCTGCTCTGTCTTCGCCGCATCATAATCGCGCCACAACCAGATCATTTCTTCAGGAAACTGCGCCGCTCCATGGCCCGGGTTATGCGTGCCCTTGCCGAAGCTGAAGTGAAAATCGTATTCCCTGGTCTTCAGCGAATTGGCCATGCGAATATTGGCCATCGGCCAGTCGCCGTAGTTGGGGTTCTCGAGGTCGTTCGATCCATCCTGCAGCCACACGCGGATATTGCGGTGCGGCTCGCGCAGCACCTTGTCGGAATAGTCCTGCCCCCCGTCGGGAACCGCCGGATCCTCTTTCCACTGGATGCTCTCGAAACTCCCGATCCAGGTAATGACCCGGCTGAAAAGATCCGGCATCTGCCACGCGGCGTTGAAGCTGCATATCCCGCCGGAAGATAACCCTGTGATTGCACGGCTGTAGCCATCTTTGCGCAAGTTATACTTCGCGCCCACTTCGGCAAGTATCTCGTCGCGCAAGAATCTCGGGTACTTATCGCTCACGGTGTCATAGAGCGTGCTGCGCATCGAGTCCTTCAGCGTGCGATGCCACTTGTCCGAGTAAGCTTTGACGAAGTTATAAGTCGGGGTGCCGGGCGAGTCGCTGATATCTCCGGGATTAATGAAGATACAGATCATCACCGGAATCTTCTTCTGTGCGATAAGGTTGTCAATGACATTGAGGATCGGGTTATTGCCGTTGCGGTCGATGTAAGCGCCCCCATCCTGAAACACCATCACAGCGGCTGGCGTGTTCGCATCATATTGCGCCGGCACATAGATCCAGTACTCACTCTTCATGCCGTCATAGATCTTGCTCGTATGGGTGAGTCTCTCCGACAATTGCCCCGAGGGCACGCCCGGCTGTAGATAACTCAGCGGACCGAGCGCCGGGAGATCGAGCCGGCCGCCGAATTTCGCTCCGTCGACCAGGTAGTGAAACGCGTGCAGGTGGCTGACCGGCTCGATGTGCGCGACGGAGTACCAGAGCTGTGCGCCCGGCAACTGGGTCATCGGCGGTCCGGCCGCATCGTCAATCATCAGTGTCGGCGTCGAAGGCGCTTCGACGGCGAAGAAGAAATCCGGCCCGTGTCCCGCCCAGGCTGTGCCTTCTTTCAGATCCTTGGCTTCAAAGGTGGCCTCGATCCCCGCGCGCAGTTCCGGGCTTTGCGCCTGGGCCAGCGCGATCAGTTCAGGGGCGCCGAGTTTGTCGGCTGCCTCGCCACGCAGGGCGAAAAACCCAACCAGAATCAATACCAAAAATCTCATGCGGCCCATCCTACACCCGCAGTCCCTGGTTCCTAGGTCCCTAGTCCCTGCCTTTACACTGGAACCATGATTCGGGTTCTGAGTCCCATTCCCGTCGCATCCATCCGGCTCATCGTCTTCGATCTCGACGGGACCCTGATCGATTCCGCGCGGGACCTCTGCAACAGCGTCAATGCGGCGCTCGAGCACATGGGCCGCCCTCATCTGCCTGACGAAACCATCGCCAGCTTTGTGGGCAATGGCGCGCCCTTGCTGGTGCGCCGCTCCCTCGCCGTCGAAAACGGCGTGGCCCCGGACGAAGTGCATGATGACGAACTCGCCACTGCGTACAACTTCTTCCTGGCGCACTATCGCGAGCACAAACTCGACTTCACGTATGCGTACGATGGTGTTCTGGATTCCCTCTCCGCTCTCCGTCTCATGCCCGACGGCACGCCGCGTGCGATGGCGGTGCTTACCAACAAGCCGGTCCGTCCCTCGCGGGCCATCTGCGAAGGGCTGGGCATGGGCAGCTTTTTCATGAGCATTTACGGGGGCGACAGTTTCCCCCTCAAGAAGCCTGATCCGATGGGCCTGCGCGCCATCATGGAAGAGGCCGGCGCACTTCCCCACCAGACCCTCATGATCGGCGACAGCAAGGTTGACGTAATGACCGCGCGCAACGCGGGCGCCTGGAGCCTGGGGTGCCAATTTGGGTTCGGTCCCCAGAACCTGATGGAAGCGCCGCCGGATGTGGTGGTGGATTCCGCTTTTGACTGGACGACGGTTCTGATCCCTGAGAAAATCGATTTAAGGCAATAAGTACCAGATGCCAGTGAGTTTAACCACACTCGAAGCAATTTTGTTTCCCGCTTCGGTCAACGGTGGAATCGTTACCATCGTCGCTCTGTAAACGTTTAGCTCCGTCCGCCCGCCCGGAGCGGGGCCCTTGTAGTTGTCCTGGAGATTCGGATGATTCGCCATTTTGCTCTGACCCTTGTCCTGCTTGCGCCGCCCGCAGTTTTTGCTTCCAATCCGGCTGCCACGCCTCCGCCTCCTGCGCCGGCCGTCAACGGAGTCGTCGCCGACCCGACCGGCGCGATTGTCCCGGGCGCCGAGGTCGATCTCGTCGACACGACCGGAACCGTGGCGGGCAGTTGTCATTCCGGCGACGATGGAACCTTTCAACTCGTTCCACCTCATTCCGGCAATTTCACCCTTGTGGTTTCCGAGCCCGGATTCGAGACTACCAAGACTCCCGTTGTCATCGCTGCCCCGGCTTCCGCAGTCGCCGGCGCCACCGCAGCCGGCCGGTTTAGCGCGACCCTGCACGTGACACTTCCCATCGCGGCGCTTTCCACCAACGTCCAGGTGAACGCGGAAAACAGCGAAGATCTCACCGCGTCGGAAGACAATCACGATTCCTCGATGATGACGTCTCAGGATTTGAAGTCTCTTCCCATCTTCGACAACGACTACGCCACCGCCATGAGCGCCTTCCTCGACGACAGCGCCACTGCGACGGGCGGCTCGGGCCTCATCGTCGACGGCGTCGAAGCCAACCGGGCGACCGTCTCCGCTTCGGCCGTGCAGGAAGTTCGTATCAATCAGGACCCGTATTCCGCGCAGTACTACTGGCCTGGCCGCGGCCAGATGGAGATCGTCACCAAATCTGCTGCCGACAAGTACCATGGCCAGTTCAATTTCCTCTTCCGCGATTCGGACATGAACGCGCAAAACGCGCTGGCTCCTTCCAAGCCCTATGAACAGCGGCGCGTTTACGAAGGCCACGCCACCGGCCCCATCTTTTTCGCGCCCAAAAGCAGTTTCCTGGCTTCGTTCAATCGCGCCGAAGAGGATCGTGACGCGGTGGTGTACGCCACACTTGCTCCCACGGCTGAGAATCCTTCGGGCACCTACAACGCCAACGTACCCGCCCCGACACGCGACACCGAATTCAGCACGCGGGCGGCGCATCAGTTCGGCGAACACCACTCGGCCTACGCGGAGTACAGCTACGAGGACTGGACCGGACAGAACCAGGGCGTGGGCGGACAAACCATGGCCGCCGCCGGCTTCAACAACCGCTACCACGAAGACGACGTCAAGGTTCACCTGGACTCGACGCTTTCCTCCGTGCTGCTCAACCAGGCTTCAATTGTGGGCGAGCACGACTTCAGCCACAACGTCAATGCCGCCGAGGCTCCGCGCGTCACGGTGCAAGGCAACTTCACCTCCGGGTCCGCCCAGAACGACTCCCTCTCGACGGAGTACAACTTGCGCCTGTACGACATGATGACGTGGACCCACGGACGTCACTTCGTCAAGTTCGGCGCCGGCGTACCCCACATCAGCCGCCGCGCATTCGACGACAACACCAACGCCCTGGGCAGTTACACCTTCGGCCCGACGCTCGCCCCCGACGGCATCACGGTACTCACCTCGGCCCTCGACAACTATGAGGCCAATCATCCGTCCGGCTATTCGCAGAATTCCGGTGACGTGCACTTCATCTACCACCAGTTGGAGATGGGTGCCTTCGTTCAAGACCAGGTCAAGGTGAATAACCGGTTCTCGGTCACTCCAGGCCTTCGCTACGATTGGCAGAATTTCTTTGCCGAGAAAAGGCTGGGGTTCTCGCCCCGCGTGTCCTTCGCCTGGGTACTCGATGAAGCCTCCAAGACGGTGCTGCGCGGCGGCGGAGGCATCTACTACGACCGCACCGGTTCCGGCTCCCTGCTCGATCTCGTGCGGTATCAGGGCACCGAGCCGCGCCGGCGTGCAGTCACCCTCTCGCTCGATCCTGCCTCGCAGCCCGGCACCGGATGTGTACCCATCGACGCATGCATCGATGTGGCCTCGTCGCCGGTGGCGCGGGTCGTGTTCGACCCCCACTCCCGGATGCCCTACCAGGTTCAGTACGGCCTCTCCATCGAGCGCCAGCTGGGCGAAAAAGCCACCGTCGTCGTCAGCGCCTACTCGGCGCGCGGCATCGGAGCCTTCCGCTCCATCGACATCAACGCGCCCACGCCGCAGTCCGGGTACACGCAACGGCCCGACGGGGCGTACGGCCGCATCCGCGAGATGCAGCCCGAAGGCTTCTGGGAAGGCAGCGGCCTGGACATCTCCTACCGCGGCCGTCTCAACAAGTACTTCACGGGCTTTGGCCGCTACACCTGGTCCCACTACGAGTCCAATACCGACGGCATCGGCTGGTTCCCTGAGAACCAGTTCGACCCCGATTCGGAGTGGTCCAACGCCAGCTTCGATCGCCGCCAGCGCGTGAGCATGTACGCCATGTTCAATCCCGAAAGCGTGTTCAATCTTTCCGCGGGCATCTTCGCCAATACCGGCCGTCCCTGGAGCATTCTCACCGGCACGGACCCCTACGGGACGGCTCTTTTCAACGCCCGCCCCGACGACACGCAGCGCAACACCGAAACCATGCCTTCTTATGTGGACCTCGACCTGCGCTGGGGGCACGACTTCGCCATTACCCCTGACAAGGGCGACGATGCGCCCCGCCTGGGCTTTTCCGCCGGCGCATTTAACATCCTCAACCACGAAAATCCTGCCAGCATTAACCAGGTCGTTACGTCGTCAGGTTTCGGGGAAGTGACGGCGGTCAACCCTGCCCGCCGCATTCAGCTTGGTATGCGCTTCGAGTTCTAGGAATCCCCGTCCGTTACACTGGTCGTGTGCGGATTCCAGGCCGTCTCCGCCGGGGAACTTCCGCACTCCATCGCGCGTACCGCACGGAGGAGGCCTCATGAAACGCCACCTGCTCAGCATCTGCCTGCTTATCGCAGCGCTCGGAATCTTCTCCATTCCGGCCCGGGCCGCCGGGGATGTGGTCCAGTTCGGCAGCACGATCCACGTGCCGCGCGACACCTCGATTCATGACGCGGTCTGCTTCTTTTGCGATGTGGATGCCCAGGGCTCGGTTGAGGGCGACGTGGTCGTCTTCTTTGGCAACATTCACATCGCCACCACCGCCAACCACGATGTGGTGAACTTCTTCGGCAACATTACCGCGGATGACAATGCTCATATTGGCCAGGACATGGTCAGCATGTTTGGAGGCATCCGCCTGGGCGAGGATGTTTCGGTCGGCCAGGACATGGTGGCCATGTTCGGCAGCCTGCGCGCCGGTGAATCGGTCACTGTCGGTGGCCAGCGCGTGGTTCAGCCGGCATGGATTTTCTGGGGACCGCTCCTGTTCATTGCCCTGGTCGTCATTCTCGTTGTGAATGAATTTCGGAATCATCGCCGGCGCGCTTACATGCGCTACCCTTATCCGCCACGTCCTTAGCGCCGAGCCCGACAATCGTGGGGGGCCCATCCTAACCGCGTCATTGTTTTTGCGGTTAGGGTGGGAGACCACGAACGTATTCCTGCCGCCACAAGCCTGTACGCTTAGAGAATGCACCCCGTTGCAGCCTTCAGTCCGCGCCCTCTCCGCATTGTCATGCCCGGGGGCAGCGGCCAGGTTGGCCAGGTGCTCGCCCGCTATTTTCAGGAGCGCGGCCACCATGTGACGGTGCTGACGCGGCTGCCGTATGCGGCTACGTACCAGACCGTGGGCTGGGATGGAGAGACCGTCGGCCCATGGACCGCGTACCTCGAGGGCGCGGACGTGTGCATCAATCTCACCGGCCGCAACGTCAATTGCCGCTACACCGATGCCAATCGCGCCGCCATCTACAATTCGCGCATTCGCAGCACCCGCCTCGTCGGCGAGGTGATCGGCGAACTTGCTGATCCGCCCAAGGTCTGGCTCAATGCTTCCACGGCAACCATCTATCGCCACGCGCTTGATCGCCCTATGGACGAAGCTACGGGCGAACTGGGCGGGCATGAGCGGATCGGCTTGCGGCGACGCGCGCCGGATACTTGGAACTTCTCTGTCGGCGTGGCAAAGGACTCGGAAACTGCTTTCTTCGCCGCCGAAACGCCGCGCACCCGCAAAGTGGCCCTGCGCAGCGCCATCACCTTCAGCCCGGTGGCCGGCAATGCCTTCGCCTTGCTGCTCAATCTCGTACGCCTCAGCATTGGAGGAACCCAGGGCAACGGCCGCCAGTTTGTGTCGTGGATCCACGAACTCGATTTCGCGCGCGCCGTTGCCTTTCTCATCTCGCGCGGCGACATCGACGGCCCCGTCAACGTCGCCTCACCCCATCCGCTGCCCAACCGCGAGTTCATGGCCATTCTGCGCGATGCGTGGGGCATTCCCAACGGCTTCCCGGCGCCGGCGCCGCTCATTGAGCTGGCCGCGATCTTTATGCGCACTGAGTCGGAGCTGGTGCTCAAAAGCCGCCGTGTCGTTCCCGGTCGCCTGCTCGATGCCGGCTTTCAGTTCAATTTCCCCACCTGGCCCGAAGCCGCCCAGGATCTCGTCTACCGTTGGCGCCATCGCTACGATTGATCGCTCTTCACTGCTTCTTCGGCGTTATCTCCGTCACGGGCAGATCCCAGTGGGCGGCGAGAATCTCAAACCGCCGCTGCTCTTCCTGCTTGTACTTCGCCTGGTCCGGCCAAAGCTCTTTGATCAGCGCTTCTTCGTCCGGATTGGCCGTCGTAGCCACGGTTGAATTTTTGAACCGGATCGTGACCCGGTAATCCCAGCGCCCGTCTTCCGTGGTGTGATACGCCGGAGTGTCAATCTTCACCGAAAGCATGCGCCCCGTGGTCACGATCTTCTGCAACAGGGGGTAATGATTCTTGAGAAACAGCTCGAGGAACTCCTGCTGATGGCCCCACTGCACCTTGTAGTAATACTCGACAGCGTACGGCTGGTCAGCGCCACCCTGCGGCGGCGCGCCCTGGGCTATCAGCATTGCGCTGGATTGAAGTGTGAGCAGAACGGCAAAGATAAAGAGCAAGAGTTTGCGCATGGAGCCTCCGCGGGTGAAATAGCAAATATATATCGCGAAGGCTCGACGCGCATTTGGGGAGGAACCAAGGTTGAGTTGCGGCGCCACGATCTCCACCGCTTGGTTTCTTGTCCATTGCGAACCCGGCGTCGGTTAACAGCCGGAATCCCTTCTAAGCATGTGCGTAGTTTGCCAGTGCCGTGCAGTTAGTTATCGTCAACATGGAGCCCTGGAAGGCCACCAGCCGGCGAGTCTTGAATGTGCTCAGGGTGCGTGTTACGGTTTCACGCGATGCCCCGATGAATTCACCGATCTCTTCGTGCGTCATGGAGAAGCGGAAGCGCTTTCCGCCGCACTCTGTGGCTTGCCCATTGTCGCTCCACTCGAGCAACAGCCGGGCAAGCTTTTCAGGCGCTGTGGCAGACAGCCCGACGGTACGCAACTGGTCGCAGGCCCTGGTGACGCTGCGGCTCAGTTCTTCAATTACGGTTTGGTACGCCTCGGGATGGCGGGAGAGAAAGTTGATGAAATCGCGCCGGCTGATATGAGCGACCTTGGCGGTGGAGATCGTGGCGCCGCAACTC
>Ga0207098_10164_pt1 | contig 22390 bp, 22 predicted proteins | sample Alteio_BWMinHeat_84_FD_153548 | JGI IMG/M metagenome (GOLD analysis project Ga0207098, IMG submission 153548) | Enriched cells from forest soil in Barre Woods Harvard Forest LTER site, Petersham, Massachusetts, United States -... | ecosystem: Environmental > Terrestrial > Soil > Temperate forest >...
ATTACGAAGGTGAAGCCTATCGCACAGTATCCGGACAGAACTCCAATAACTCGGTTCGTATACCCAATAGCTTTTTTGAGGCCTTAAAAACCGGCAGCGACTGGAACCTCACCAGCCGCATGAGCGGAAAAACCATCAAATCCATATCGTCAGAAAAACTGTGGAACGATATAACTTTTGCTGCCTGGGCCTGTGCCGATCCCGGTGTGCAGTACGATACCACCATTAACGAATGGCACACCTGTCCCGAAGGTGGTCGTATCAATGCATCAAACCCATGTTCGGAGTACATGTTTCTGGATAACACGGCCTGTAACCTGGCATCCATTAACCTGGCTCATTTTTTCGATAGTGAAACACGGGTATTTAATGTACAAGCCTTTGAACATACCTGTCGTGTTTGGACCATCGTTTTGGAAATATCGGTTTTAATGGCGCAGTTCCCATCAAAAGATGTGGCGCAATTATCTTATGATTACCGCACCCTGGGTTTAGGCTACGCCAACTTAGGTTCGGCATTGATGGTGAACGGTATCCCTTACGATAGCGATAAGGCCCGCGCTATTGGTGGTGCGATAACTGCGATTATGACCGGTACCGCGTACGCTACTTCGGCCGAAATGGCCCGCGAAATGGGGCCGTTCAGGATGTATGGCGAAAACAAGCAGCATATGCTGCGCGTAATGCGCAACCATCGCTACGCGGCTTATAATTCGACCGAAAACTACGAAGCGTTGGAAATAGCTCCACCGGGAATTGACCAGAAACACTGCCCTGATTATTTGTTATCAGCAGCCTGCAATGCCTGGGACAAAGCGGTTGAAATGGGCGAACAATATGGCTACCGCAATGCGCAAACCACGGTTATTGCACCAACAGGTACCATTGGTTTGGTGATGGATTGTGATACCACCGGTATTGAACCTGATTTTGCCCTGGTGAAATTTAAAAAATTAAGTGGCGGCGGTTATTTTAAGATCATCAACCAGGCTGTGCCTGAAGCTTTGCAAAACCTGGGATATAAAGAACACGAGGTTACTGCTATTATTAACTACGCCAAAGGTACCGCTACCCTGGACGGCGCTCCGCACGTCAATCTAAAATCGCTTAAAGCAAAAGGCTTAAAGGATAATGAATTAGAAAAGCTGGACAAGGCCGTGATCTCTGCTTTCGAGATCAGTTTTGCATTTAATATCTGGACCCTGGGCGAAGATTGCCTGAAACGCCTGGGATTAACTGCCGAGCAATACAACGCGTCCGATTTTAACCTGCTGCGCGCACTAGGTTACAGTCGCCAGCAAATTGCCGAGGCTAACGAGTACATCTGCGGCACTATGACCATTGAAGGCGCGCCTTATTTGAAAAAAGAGCATTACCCTATTTTTGATTGCGCCAATAAATGCGGTGCTAAAGGCGAGCGTTACATCCATGCGCACGGACATATCAAAATGATGGCCGCTGCGCAGCCCTTTCTTTCGGGAGCAATATCTAAAACCATCAATCTGCCCAACGAGGCCACGGTTGAAGAGATTAAAGATTGCTATGAATTATCATGGACATTGGGCTTAAAAGCCAACGCACTTTACCGCGATGGTTGCAAGCTTTCGCAACCGCTATCAACCAAATCCGATCAGAAGGAAGAAGTTGAAGAAAAGCTGGAAACGGTTGAAGAGGTTTTGGGCGAAGCCGCTAATGTAAAATTGAGCGATTTGACCCCCGACCAGGTGATAGAAGCCGCCATAGCCATTATAGAGCAATCGAAAGATACGCACTTTATGCGTCAGCTGAGCCGCGTGGTACAGAAAAAGAGCCTGCCATACAAACGTCGCGGATTTACGCAAAAGGCCAGCATTGACGGCCAAACAGTGTTTGTACGCACCGGCGAATACGAAGATGGCACCCTGGGCGAAATATTTGTGGATATGCACAAGGAAGGCGCAACCTTCCGCTCGCTGATGAACTGCTTTGCCATTGCCGTGTCGGTTGGCTTGCAATACGGCGTACCGCTGGAAGAGTATGTAGAAAAATTCACCTTCACCCGCTTTGAGCCTGCCGGTATGGTAATGGGGCATGCCAATATTAAAAGCGCAACATCGATTATCGATTATATTTTCAGGATGCTGGGTTACGAGTATCAGAACCGTACCGACCTGGTGCACATCATCACCGAGCAGAACGGCATTACCGGTAACCCACAAATGAGCGATGAGGACATGAATCCCGATATGAGTAATGTTTACGAACCTGTTTTACAACCCTTAGCAAATACTAACGGCAATAACGGTCAAAAGCAATACAGTGTAGACCTGAGCATGGGGGTACAAAGCGATGCGCCGGCTTGCAACGTTTGCGGCCATACCACATTGCGCTCGGGTACCTGTTATAAATGTCTAAACTGCGGTAACAGCATGGGTTGCAGTTAGAGCTTCCTGCTTTGTCAAGTAGTTAGGTTAATGTGTGAACCCTTTCGCTTTACGGCAAAAGGGTTTTTATTTGTTTGTATAGTTTAGTAAATTTATACTGCATATAAATCCACTAAAATAACTCATCATGCTTGCAGATAAAGAACTTAAAGTCTTTGTCCCGACGGTAAAGCCGGAGCTGGCAAAGGCTTTTTATCAGGATGTTTTAGGGTTAAAGCTATTATCAGAAGATAACTATGCTTTAAAATTTGATGCTAACGGCACCTTGCTACGGGTAATTATTGTGCCCGAATTAACTCCGCACCCATTTACAGCAGTAGGTTGGAATGTTAGTGATATTGCTTCGGTAATTAAATCGCTAAATGCAAGGGGTGTTTTTTGTGAGCGATATGGTTTTTTTGAACAGGATGATTTAGGCATCTGGATTGCACCCGGAGGTTCAAAAGTAGCCTGGTTTAAAGATCCTGATGGTAATACACTTTCGTTAACGGAATGATTGTATCTTGTCATCAAACCATTACTTTTGAATATCACTAACCAACTATGCCTATAATGAAACACACTATCACCCGCCGGTTTTTTATTACCTTCTGCTTTAGCTTATTAATTGCGACAGGCTTATTCGCGCAAGGCAAAATAAAAGTAGCCTGCGTGGGCAACAGCATTACGTTTGGTTACGGCTTAAAGCCCGGTGAGGCTTATCCAACCATATTGCAGCAATTATTAGGTGATAAGTATGAGGTAAGTAATTTCGGTATTAGCGCGCGAACGTTGTTGCGTAAAGGCGATAAACCTTATTGGAACGAAGTCAAGTACAAAGAGGTACTGGCTTTGAATCCTGATATCGTGATCATTAAGCTGGGCACCAACGATACCAAACCTCAAAACTGGCAATACAAGGATGATTTTGTGAAGGATTATGAGGATTTTATCGAATCGTTCAAGCAATTACCATCGCACCCTAAAATTTATGTGTGTTATCCTTTCCCTATTTTCCCGAATAAATTTAACATCCGCGACAGCATTGTAAGTAACGAAATGCTGCCCGACCTCAAGATCATCACTGCAAAAACCCAAGTAAATACCATCGATCTGTACCATGCCTTTGCCGGGCAGGGCAACCTGGTTTTTGACGGTGTACATCCTACGAAAGAGGGCGCTGCTTTACTTGCGCAAAAAATATACGAGATTATTAAATAATATATCTATAATACAATATTATTGTTGAGCAGCTTTAGTTTTTATAAGCTTTGATGCTATAAACGCAAACAAGCCTTGTACTAAACCGCAAATAGCGCCAATAATTGGCCCCATGATTAATTGTGTAAGGCGATGGTGCTCGTGAAAAGGCATGCTATCAAATGATTTTACCATGTCGGCATGATGCGCTGCATAAGTTTTATAAAAAATAATATGTGTTGCAGTTAACCATACACTATTAAGCATGCTTACCCAAAAGCCCTGCCAAAAGTAATTGCGGGTACACACTTTAGCTATAACATAGGCACAGGCTACAAATATTACCAGCCAGAATACTGGTTCAATCTTATCAGGGATGAGCGCGATTGTTCCGAAAGCCATGATCAGACCGAACATGGATAATTGAAAGCTAAGTTTCCAGTTCATAATGGGTTAAGGCTTAGTTAATGAATTAGGTTGATTAAAGGTATAAAATATCGTCAGGAATTAATAACCCTTTTGATATTAACATCTTTATTTCGCAAATCTATGCCGCCCTCTAAAATCGATTTAAGGTTGGTCAAATAAAATGTCCAGCCTTCGCCGCAAGCTACGTATAAACTTGATGAAGGATCATCAGCTAACGGAATATGTTCCTGGATAAGTTGAACAATGGTTTGCCCTTCTTCAACCAATACATTTACCGAAACAATACTATCTCCCGAAAACTCAAACCGGATGATGTCTTTTCCATTCGCTTCAACAACCTTTCTTTTTTCGGCGCTGCCATCATCATATCCGTGCCATAGCCAGGTATAGCTATCACCTTTCCAAATCGGGCTATCGGGAGGTCGCAATACATTTTCGGCTGTAACGAATTCCGCTTTGCGTAAAAACCAGCTTTCGAGTCCGTTACCTGTGGCCCAGGCTTTGTAAATAGTTTCAATATCAGCATTAACCGGTATACGTTTAGTAAACTTTATCCATGCGCTTTTTTGCATTTTGATTTAATAATTGATATACTAAGATAATAGCAATCAGATATTTATACAATAGTAAATTAAGTACACCCTTGCCTGAATTTTTATTAATTTTTAAGTAAATAAAAAATAATTTATCGCAACTAAAACAATTATGTCTGCGTAAAAGTTGTAGCGTAATCATATTAAATGCAAATACCGCAGAAAACGGACTAAATTTTTGATAAATAATAAATTATTTAATAATAATCAGCATTTTAGAGGCCGTTATTGTGCAAGTAAGTTTATTTAATATACTTTTGCCAAAACATTAAAAATTAATTAATAGCAAGCATGAACATTTTTGTAGGTAGTCTTCCTTTTAAAGTTGAAGAAAGTGAATTAAAGGAAGTTTTTGAAGAGTTTGGTGAAGTTACTTCGGTAAAAATTATTACCGATAGGGAAACCGGAAGAAGCAAAGGCTTTGGTTTTATTGAAATGCCTGATGATGAGGCAGCTAAAAAAGCAATTGCAGAAGCAAACGGCGCCGAACTTTACGGAAGAACAATTGTAGTAAACGAAGCTGAAGAGAAAAAAGAAAGAAGCAGCGGTGGTTTCCGCAGCGGCAATCGTCCATCTGGTGGTGGCGGTGGTGGTTACAATCGTGGCGGAAGCGGCGGTGGTGGCTATAAAAGATAATTTGCCCTTTAGCCTTTAGGTTTAACAAAGGGAACATTAATTAGTGCTTGCCTTTTTAAAACTTTCTCATAACCCGGTTTTGCTCCGGTAGATATAAAATAACCCTGCATAATAGTATGCAGGGTTATGCTTATGTTAAATTGCTATTGCCCGTCCGGGCGTGTGCATTATTTTATTGCCTTTTTTTCCTGCCAGTATTTAATGGTTGAAATGCCAGAATCACTTCTTTTAAGTCGGCTTCAGTAATTAGGTCCGGCTGCTCAAATTGCTGCCAGATAAGCGTTTTTAGCAACGGGATTTTACCATTGGTTGTTTTTACAACAGCACTATCAACAGATATAGCATGGCCTTTATAATCGCCGATGTGCGGATCTATTTGTGCCAGGCGGATTAGTAATTCAACAATTGCGTAAGCAGGCAGCGTATCTTTTGTCACACCGCGAATATAAAATATTATTTACTTAACAATAGATTAACATTTTGTTAACTATTGACAAGCCGCTTAACATTGCATTAGCGAGTCGGCTTGTTCGCTCATTGGTCTTACCTGTTCAATATCAGGCATTTGTCATTCCATGTTCATTATTTCTACATCGTAGTTATTGGCAAATAATTTCAGTACCTTTGCGGCCGGATTAAAAAGGCACTTCATTCTGATGAAAAAAATAGTTGATTATCGTAAGCTTTTGGGCGCAACCGAAGCAAGTACATTAAACGAGCTGCGGTCGGTTTACAAAGGCATGATGAAAACCTGGCATCCCGACAGGTTTCAGGATGATGAATTAAAGCTGGAAGCAGAAGAAAAAAGCAAAACCATTATTGAGGCTTACCATTTTTTGGTAAGCATAGCTCCGGAAACCCGTGAGCAATCACTTGCCGATTATTCCTTGACCACAACCACATCGGCTATATTGGATTTTGAATACAAATCGCAAACACTACTCATCAAGTTTTTAGACGGTAACGAGTACGAGTATTTTGATGTACCTAAAGCCGTTTATATTAAACTTGTTAATGCCGATTCGCCGGGCCGTTTTGCCCGCAGGCATATTTATAACGAGTTTGTTTACCGCAGTACCAGCCGGTTGGTAGCCGCTCAATAAGCAAGTATTATTGCTGAAATTGTTTCAGCATAGTCTATATTTCAAGCACTTTTAAAATCTTAATAGGTTGTATCGCCGTTTAAATTGCCGTTTGGTGATTTTTCTGCCTGTATTGCCTTGTTTTTTGCCAATTTAAGACATTTCTCCCCTCTCAAACCGGTATCAATTATTAAACGAAAACCGCCTATAGCTTTAATGCTTATAGCGTAAATTGTCATTTATTAAATTCCGTGTAAAAATTCATCTAAAAAACATATTTCGCTGTTATAGGTTGTTAACTTACCTTATGTTTACTTAATTTAATGGCAATAATATTACGGAATGAAGATTTTTCATTTGAGCGCCGAATGTTACCCGGTAGCCAAGGTTGGCGGCCTGGGCGATGTGGTAGGTGCGCTACCTAAATACCTTAACAATGCAGGCCTCGATACCTCGGTAGTGATGCCTTTTTACGACCGCAAATTTACCCGCGAAAACGAATTCGACATCGTTTTTGAAGCATCGTCGCGTTTAGGTGACAGGCGCTATGAGTTCCAGGTTTTAAAAGAAAAGACCGATAAACTTGGCTTTCCTTTATATCTCATCAAAGCGCCCGGGCTGCTTGATCGTGAAAACGTTTATAGTTATCCCGACGAAACCGAACAGTTTGTGTTTTTTCAACTGGCATTTCTGGATTGGCTCAACTGGTCGCAGCAAACTGCCGATGTAATACACTGCCACGATCATCATTCGGGTTTGGTGCCTTTCCTCTTGTATCATTCAGCTCTATATAGGCGCATATCACATATCCCTACAGTATTAACCATACACAACGGACAATATCATGGTGCATTTGGCTGGGAGAAGTTTAATTACCTGCCCGAAATTGATCCGGTTGCCGAGGGTTTACTCGACTGGCGCGGCGGCATCAACCCGCTAGCAGCGGCGGTAAAATGCGCCTGGAAATATACAACCGTATCGCCCAGCTACCTGCACGAATTGACCATACAGTCAAACGGACTGGAATACTTGTTTTACACCGAAGGTGCGAAAGGTAAAGGAATTATTAACGGCATAGATACCCAGGTGTGGAACCCCGAAACCGACCCTGCCTTATTTAAAAACTTCAACATTAAGCAAGTCGATAAAGGTAAAAAAGAAAATAAAAATGCGCTTTGCGAAAAATTCGGGCTTCCGCCTGATAAGCCATTGTTTGTATTTATAGGTCGTTTGGTGGACGAAAAAGGCGCCGATCTGCTTCCGCAGATAATTAGATTAAGTCTTGATGAGCACAAAGGCGAACTGAGCTTCTTGATCTTAGGCTCGGGAGATTCAGCGGTGGAATTGGAGCTAAACCAATTGAAAGAACAATTTGCCGGAGAATTCAATGTATTTATCGGATATAACGAAGACCTGGCACACCAGATCTATGCCGGGGCCGATTTTTTACTGATGCCTTCGCGGGTTGAACCCTGCGGTTTAAACCAGCTTTACGCTTTGCGCTACGGCACCGTGCCTATTGTACGCAGTACAGGCGGCTTAAAAGATACGGTGATTGATTTTGGCGAAGAGAATGGCTATGGCATCCGTTTTAACAATATTAGTGTGGCTGAAGTCTGCGTTGCTGTTAGCCGTGCGAAAGAACTTTATGCCAATACACCGCATTTACAATTGTTGCGTAAGCGTATAATGGCACTCGATTTTTCGTGGGATAAATCGGCTAAAGAGTATATCGAATTATATAAAAGCATTAAATTATAATATATTATGACATCGAAAGTAATGTGCATCGTACTCGGAGGCGGCCAGGGTAGCCGCCTTTTCCCACTTACTGCTTCACGGTCAAAGCCTGCGGTACCCATCGCAGGTAAATACCGCCTGGTAGATATTCCTATTTCAAACTGCCTGCACTCGGGCATTAACCGGATATTTGTATTAACGCAGTTTAATTCGGCGTCGTTAAACAAACACATAAAAAACACATACCACTTCAGCAATTTCAGCAGCGCTTTTGTTGATATCCTGGCTGCCGAGCAAACGCCTACCAGTGTGGCCTGGTTTCAGGGTACGGCCGATGCGGTAAGGCAAAGCCTTCACCACATGTCGGTACATGAGTTTGAGTATGTATTGATCCTTTCCGGCGATCAGCTTTACCAGATGGATTTTGCCGAAATGATTGCTCAGCATGAGAGCAAAGGCGCCGATATTTCTATCGCTACTATCCCGGTTGTAGCGGCTGATGTACCCGGCTTTGGTATTTTAAAAACCGACGCCGACAAGTGGATAACCCAGTTTGTTGAAAAGCCTAAAAGTGACTTTGAATACCTAATATCTGACGTGGGCAAAGAGATGGAAGCACAAGGCCGGATATACCTGGCATCGATGGGTATTTATGTATTTAACCGCAAAGTTTTATACGATTTACTACAGGGTAACGAACGTACTGATTTTGGTAAGGAGATCATCCCACAATCAATCGATAATCACAAGGTGTTAAGCTACCAATACGAGGGCTATTGGGAAGATATAGGTACCATACCGTCGTTTTTTGAAGCTAACCTGGAACTGACAGATGAAATACCGAAATTTAACCTGTTCGATAAAAATCACATCTACACCCGCTCACGGATGTTACCACCTTCAAAAATATCGGGGCCAACCTTAAACAATACCATTATAGCCGATGGTTGTATTATAAACGCCAGCCACATTACCCGTTCGGTAATAGGTATCCGTACCAGAATTGGTTTTGATACCATTATTGAGAACTGTTATATTATGGGCAGCGATAATTATCAAACCCTGGAGCAGATCCAGCAATCGCGGGAAAATGGTACACCTATAATGGGTATTGGCGACAGATGTTGTATAAAAAACGCCATTGTAGATAAAAATTGTTACATAGGTAATGATGTGAAAATTAACTGCGGCGAGAAGCTCGAAAACGGCGATTATGATAAATACACCGTTATGGATGGCATTGTGGTACTTAAAAAACGCGCTGTAATACCCGACGGTACTGTAATTTAATTTAAACAATAATATTTCTCGGTGGTTAATATTAATTAAAAAGCATCACCATGAAAAAAGTAATTTGTTTGATTGCCTTAGCGGCGATTACCTTCGGAAGTGTTTATGCAGGCGTAAGCACTCCGGTTAAAACTAAAGCGGCTGTAGCCGATACCACTGTAAAAAAGAAGAAGGTGAAAGTTAAAACACCAACTGAAAAAAAGAAGGTAAAAGTGAAGGACACCACTAAGGTTGTGCACTAACCCTTCAAACAAAAAGCCCCGGATAATTATTCCGGGGCTTTTTGTTTATAATCAATTGTATTTACAGTTCCATGGTTTCGCCGATAGCAGGCAACTGGATGTTGATACCTGCTTTGGTAAATTTATCTCTTGCTTCTTCCACATCTATCTTTATCTGCGGGAAAGTATCGTAATGTACACCGATCACGTTTTTACAATCGATAAAACCCGCGGCTTTAATGGCATCGTTAACCCCCATCGTGTAATTATCGCCGATAGGTAAAATTGCCCAGTCGAGCTTTTCATCCGCCAGCAGTTTCATGTCATAGGTCAGTGCGGTATCGCCTGCAAAGTATATTTTCTTTCCTTCGGCATAAATTACAAAACCTGCAGGATTGCCGCCATAGGCGCCATCGGGCATTGAGCTGGAGTGCAGGGCATAAACCATTTTTACACGGCCGAAATCGAAATCATAGCCGCCGCCAAAATTCATTCCGTGTACGTTGGTTATCCCTTTATTACCTAACCAGCCTGCAATATCGGCAATACAGATAACTTTGGCTCCGCTATTCTTTTCAATCGCGAAAAGGTCGGCAATATGATCGCCGTGACCATGCGACAATAAAATGTAGTTGGGCTTAAGGCTGTTTATATCAATGTGTTTAGCCAGTTGGTTTGGCGATATAAAAGGATCAAACAATAGTTTAATACCATTAATATCAATCTCCAGGGACGAATGTCCGTAAAAAGTTAATTTCATAAGTGTCGGTTTTTTGTACTAATAAAAGCAATTAGATTAAAATAATTCAGCGTGAATCAATAAATGATAAACAGTTAACAATTGCTTAATTAATCAGGGGGGTATGCCGGCTTATTTACCGAAAAGGTTGCCCATACCGCCAAGCATATCTTTGGTCATGGCGGTCATTTCGCTTTGGCTCACGTTTTCGGCTTGCTCAAGTGCTTTATTAATGGCAACCAATAGCAACTCTTCAAGCTCTTCTTTATCGGCATCCTTAAAAAAGGCATCATCGATATTTACCGATTGGATTTGCTTGTTGCCATTAGCTGTGACGGATATTTTGCCGCCTTCGGCAGTACCGGTTACCGTAACAGCGTCAAGGCGTTTTTTAACTTCACCAGCTTTTTGTTGCGCTTCAAATAATTTATCGAACATGGGTTTATCGAATTATAGCTTTGGTATAACACCGTTTTGTTAAAGATGTTTATTTGTCTGTTTGCTCACTGGCAAAATTATCAAGTTTATGGGTTAAAGCAAAAAATACCCGCTAAGCTACGTGTAACTTAACGGGTACAATTATCTTGTATTCATAATATCAGTAAACTTTATGTTCTTTTAACATCGCTATATCTTTTGGTTGTATATCGGTTATGCCGTATGTTGGGTTACCGGCTATATTTAATTCGTCAAGCACATTAACCATATCAGCATAAACCGAGTGGTCGCTTGGTTTAATGATTACCATGATGGGCTTATTTGTGGTTGTTGCCACACGCTTTTCAATATCTAAAATGGCTTCCCTTATCTCTTTGTTACTACAATTGCTGATCCTTGGTTCGGTAAGTGGGTTATCGGGTAAACCCAGATATGATAATGCCTGGTTGTTTTTACCAATACAGATGGTCATAGTGCGGCTCGCCGGCTCATAAATATGTTCTGTGGTATCTGTTATATCAGGCATTACCACGTTAAAAATTTTAGGCTTTTGCAGCGATGTGGTGAGCATAAAAAAGGTAATGAGCAAAAAGGCAAGGTCGACCATCGCTGTAAGGTCGATGCGTGGGTTGAGTTTTTTGCGCGCAGATTTGCCACCGGTTTTTTCGGGTGAAGAGTTTAGCTCGGCCATGATTTCTAAGGTTTAAGTTAACAATTGGTTAATTAACTTAACTGGATGAAATCCAGTTATTTACTACCATGGAAACGCTTAACGCGAACCTTTTGTTGCGGGTATTAACAGAAATATTTTATTGATGTTATTTTGCACAATTAGTGATCACATTCGTAAATACTGCCATCGGCAGAGTGAAATATCAACGTCATATTTTTATGTTGCTGTATTTCTTTCAAGGGAAGCAATGCCGGATCGGGCAGCTGGTCAAACTCCACTACAAAGAAATGCTTTTGTGCATAAAACTTGCGTATCGCTGCCGGGTCATCCTTTTTAGGGATATACTCGGACCCTAAACCCGTGAAAAAATAAAAGGCCTCGCAGGCATTATTGTATATGGTATAATCTGGTTTAAAAATCTCCAGATGGGTTTTCATCAGATTAATCAGGTCTGATTTGTTCCAACTGTCATCGGTATAGCCAGGGATCCCGTAGTCGTTCTCGTCATCATAGCGTTGCCAGTCTTTCCGGTATTCGCCATATAAAAAAAGTAAAGCCACAGCAGCGGTCACAACTGTCATGCTTACCCGGTATTTCATCGCTTTTATTTTATGCAAAGCGGCGGGTATCCAGTAAGTGCAGCCCCATAAAAACGGGATAAATAAAGCAGATAACAAGCGGTTGTTGATGCGTTCGTACCTTGAAATGGTAGCGGAGATGATCATAAAAAGCGCATAAACTATAAAGAACGCCAGCGCAATGTTTTCGTAAGTGTTGTAGTTTTTGCGGTTGCGGAAAGTATTAAATAAAAATGCGGCGATAAAAGCCAGCACCAGCAACAAAGTTATGGTTAAGGCATAGCCATATTGCTTTTCGGTGAGGGTAAACCAATCGCACATTACGGTGCCGAAATAATGCATATTTTCGGATAACGACGTAAGCGACTTATACCTCGGCCCCGTACCGGTATGGGTAACCATCGCATTGCGGATGAGGTTGATAATCAACAACGATATAGATATGGCGCCGAATGATAAAATATGAATGATCTTCTTTTTCAGCTTAAGCTCCTGATCGAACAATAAAAGCATACCGCCTGTACCTACCAGCGTAATGCCGGCATAACGGGTTATGAGCGCCAAAGCGGTAACAATACTTAGTATGATCAATGCCTTAACCGAGTGGCTTTGCGCATAGTGGTGATAAGCCAGTATAAATATCAGCATCCACACCATAAAAAGCGTTTCGCTCCACAGCATGGTATAAATTTCGAGCAGCGAAGGGCTTAGTACCAGGGCCAGCAGAACAAACCATTTGTACCATTTTGATGGGCTGGCAAAGCGCTCCATAATAACTCCCGAAAGGAAAATAAGCGTGGCGAATAATAAACCGTCGAGCGTTGGACCTAATATCAATGGATCGGTTTGGGTGATAAACTGCGCGATAGCCAGAAATGTGGGATAAAATACCGGGAACGCAACGATAGGCTTTAACCCGAAATACAGATAGCCTAAATGATCGTTAAGATTGCGGGCGGTACTCATGTACATAATACTATCCGGCGAGATACCCACGCCACTGTATTTGGTGTAAACGTGCACCATAACAAACCCGGCAATGGCTGCTATTAAAGCATCGAGGTGCCTGATTATGAAATTACGAATGGTTAAACCTGCGGCCATAGTTAAAAATAGTATTTAAACTTTAAGATCGGTGTTGTTTTACTTTCTTTTTTGGGTTCGTTTTATCAATACCCATAAAATTAGTCCTAAAATTATAAATGCGGAATACATGCGCAATTTAAAAACCAATACGCCCAGGTCATATCCTAATCTTACAGCTGAACCGATAACGAAACAGCTGTTTAAGGTAACGGCTATAATAAGCAATACGAAGTAGTCAGTTTTTTTCATCAGAGCCTGCGAAAATAAAAAATAAACGACGATATTAATACATCGTACCAACCTATTGGCGTTTTAAATGTATATAAACCTGTGTATGTGTAACGATTATAACTTAAATTGCATTTATGGGGTCTGAATCGCTACGCAATTGCTGGGGTTATAGTATTTTTATCGTCAACCGTTTACCCAACAACTTTCTATGCGAACCGCGACAGTAGTTTTACTGATGCTATTTTTATGCTGCACTGCCGCGTTTGCGCAAAGCTACGTAGTTGAAGGTAATATTACCGATATGAATGGCCGTCCTGTAGCTTTTGTACCCGTGTATATTAAAGGTACAAGTAATGGCACTATTGCCAACGAGCATGGCGTGTATCAGCTTAAGGTTGCGCCTGGTACCTACAGCGTGATATTTCGTTTTATTGGTTATGCACAGCAAACCGACCAGGTAACCGTTGTGAATAAAAATGCAAGGCTCGACACCAAGCTTGAGCCCGAAAATTATACTTTAGAAACCTACTTACCGCAGGATGCCGAGCTTGACAGCGCGACGATTATTATGCGGCAGGTGATTGCCAAACGTAAATTTTATCATGACCAGGTTCAGCAATATTCTGCCCGGATTTATGTTAAAGCCGATCAGAAACTTTTAAACGCTCCGCATACCTTTCTAAAGGCGGATGTAGCCAAAGTTTTAAATCTTGATCCTGATCGACGCGGAATTATCAGCCTGTTTGAATCTATTTCCAATTTTAACTTCAAGCGTCCCGGTAAGGTTAAAGAAATAATGATCGGATCGAAAAAAGCAGGCGGCGAAAACCCATACGGCTTTAACCGGGCGCTTGATCTGCAAGTGAATTTATACGATAACCTGCTTTCGTGGAATGGTTTGAGCATGCGCAGTTATATATCACCCGTTGCCGATAATGCCATGCGTTTTTATCATTATACACTGTTACAGCGGTTTACAGACGATGGCAGAACGATAGATATTATAAAGGTTGAACCCAAACATGATGGTGAGTATGTTTTTCACGGAATTATTTATGTGATTGAAGATGCATGGCGGCTTTATGGCGCTAACCTGCATTTGTATAAACGTGCACACATTGACTTTGTGGATACGCTTAACATACAGGAGCAATACATCCCGGTAACGGATAGTATATGGATGCCGCTATCGTTAAACTTTAATTTTACTGGTAAAATACTGGGCTTTAAATATGGCGGTTATTTTATAGGTGTAGCCAACAATTATAATATAGACCCAGGCTTTAAAAAGACTTTTTTTGACGGCGAAGTTTTTGAAGTTAGAAAAGAAACCGCTAAGCAGGACTCGGTTTTTTGGAACGAAAATCGTGCTGTCCCGCTACTCCCCGATGAAAAGCGATATTATCATCTCTTCGATGTGGTGCAGGCGGATAAAAAAAATACACAGGCTAAGGATTCGGTTAAAGCATCCAATAATAAATTCAGGCTGATACCTTATTTATTGCGTAACTACGATTATTACGATCAGTTTAAAAAGATCAAAATATCTATCCCATCTCCATTTAAAATGGTGTTTTACAACACAGTTGAAGGTGTCAGCGTTGATGTTAATCCTCATTTTTCGCGTGAGTTTGATCGCGGTAAAATACTAACCATCGACCCTGAAGCGCGTTATGGCAGCGCCAATAAAATATTTACATTTAACACCAATATCAATTACCGGTATAACCCGTTAAAGCAGGCGGCAGTATATGGTTCTTTCGGATCGGATTTCCTCGATTTGAATAATTCGGGTACCTTAAGTTTATTCTTAAACTCGTTGAGTACCTTATTTACGGGTAATAACTATTTGAAGCTCTACAAATCCGAATTTGCCATGGCCGGTACACAAGGCGAAATAACAAATGGGGTTTTGCTTAACGGACAAATAGAATACGCTTACCGCGAATCGGTGAACAACAGCTCCCACCCCAATATTGGTAAGGATAGCACACAGCTGACTTCAAACAACCCGCTCGATCCGGGCAGCGATGTGCCTTTATTCCCAAATCACCAGGCTTTGTCTATCCGGGGCTCAGCAACTTTTACGTTTAACCAGCAATATACCATTAACCCCGACGGTAAATTTATCGAGCCAACCAAATATCCGAGGCTGCGCATTAATTACCGCAAGGGTATACCTATACTTGGCTCGGATGTGAATTATGATTTTGCCTCGGTCGACTTTTTCCAGGATCTGGTGCGGGTAGGTATTTTAGGGTATTCATCCTATTTTATATCGGCAGGTAAATTTTTTAATGCTACCAGCCTGTATTATCCCGATTATAAACAATTCAGAGGTGGTCAAAGCTTTTTCTTCGATTCGAGTTTGGGCAGTTTTCACTTTTTGGATTACTATACCTATAGTACTGATAAGAAATATCTTGAGGCGCATTACGAGCACAATTTCGGGGGATTCTTTTTAGGCCGGATACCTTATATCCGTGCGCTGAATATCGAAGAGATTATCGGCGGATCATATCTGACCAATGAACTGTTGCCAAGTTATAAAGAGTATTATATTGGTTTAAAACGAACCGCTCTCAGGTTGGATTATGGCTTTTCTTACGGTCGCAATTTGCCGGTTTTACAGGGCTTCAGGTTTACTTACAATTTTTAACTATCCCTGTTTTTGAATGCTCCTTTTTTATAATCGGATAAAAACTGTTTATAATCTTTTTTAACCTGTTTAGCATAATTTTTTGAATAAGCGATCAGTGCATCGTGCCATTGCGTATTGTACCCGAAGGCGATCAACTCATCGGCCATAGCAGAACCCTGCCTGCCGCCGCTACGGAGCTGTGCCGAGGCCGAAAGGGTAGCCATGTCATCAATTACCTGGTATATATCACGGTAACGCTTTTTAATCAGGTTAAAATCTATCTTATCTTCAGTGGGCTGCATTTCCTGTATCACGTATGCTTCGTCCTTAAAAATACTTACGCTCAGCAAAGCGGGCGATACATTTTGCATCCGCTGCTGGATAGCGAGAACACGGTCGGCCTCGGTTTCCCAGTGCGGCTGCTGGATGTGTATGTACGGCTGCACAGATGATGTGCGGGCCTGTTTCATATCAAGCAGTAAATACTTCTTTTTATCTTTTTGGCTTCTTAACAAAAACATATAACGTTTTACACCAACACTGCCTGTACCCGCCAAACGGAATATGGCGTCAAGTGCTTTAAAATTGTAGGGGCCATCGCTGCTGTTGGCTATCCATTCGTTAATATGATAAAGCAATTCAGCCTTTAGAGGTTTTTCAATTTCAAAATGCCTTGCATGGTCTAACGATAATAACAGTTTGCCTTTTTTTGTAACGGTACGCTTATCAAGCAGTTCTTTAATTTTGCGGTTAGCTTCTTTTTCTAAAAAAGCACAAACAATACCCTTTGCTGTTCGGGGCTCAAGAGAAATTGCTTTGCCTTTTTTTAATGTGGATGAATAATTCTTTAAAAAAAGCTGTACCATCCGCTCGGCTTCGTTTTCGCTGATCTTTAATGATTCGAAGGCAACAAAAATGCAGGTTAACATTCGCGATATCTCCCAGGTTGCAGGCGCCAGCAAGCCTTCATCAAAATCGTTCATATCAAAATAAACCAGGCGATTATCGCCTTTATAGCTTCCGTAATTTTCGATGTGCAAGTCGCCGCACGTCCAGGTTAAAGGAGACGGTGGCATGGCGTTGGCTTGGCTAAGATCCTGATAGTATAAATGGCAAGTGCCTCGATAAAACCGAAAAGCATTTTCGCTCATGGCCTCATACTTTAGCTTAACCATGTGCTGTAAAAAATCCGCGTTAAATTCTTTTATCCTTTCAGAAACCTGGTGCATATTAAATTAGGTATACAACCACAATAGCAGAATGCTATAATTGTTTCAGAAAGTTAAGAAGATGGATTGTTATAACCTAATAATCAGATTATTTCTTTTCCTGGTTAGGATCTTTAGAAGGGTCGTTAGGTTTGCTTTCGCTGGCATCTTTAAAATGACGGATACCTTCGCCAAGGCCTTTAGCAAATTCAGGGATTTTTTTACCGCCAAACAATAACAATGCAAGTACGGCGATAATAATCATATCAGGCCCGCTTAAGAATAAAAGTGTTGCTTGTGTCATGGTTTTTAAAATTTAAAATATGTACCGGTAAAATAATGCAGCTAAATTACAAAATATAATTAAATCAGGTATTTATTTTTGAAATGTTACAAATAAAAAAGGATCATGATCAATTATGACCATGATCCTTTTAATTTATCCGTCAAATTTTATTGATTTGATGGCGGAGGATTATTTCCGTTAGTATCATCTTGCGGAGCACCCTGATCGCCAGGGTTTGTGCTTAATGCACCATCTTTACCGGCAATTTGATAAGCCACAGTACCATCATCGTTAGTTACCGGTTGATAATATACACCGTCTAACTGGTAATATTGGACACCATCAATAACAATGCTTTGTGCACCTTGTGGCAACTGGGTAACTTCGGCGCCAACTGGTGGAGCTACTACCTGGTAACCGTTGTTAGATGGCTGATAGAATAAGCCCTGATCATAATAATACTGAGCACCGCCATAATAGAACGGATAGTAACCGTAAGGCAATACGTTTAAATAAAAGCCTAAGTGCGGAGCATAAAACCTGTTATAGTATGCGCCATAAAAATGGTAGTAACCGCCGCTGTAATATGGATGACGGTAAGCGCCATAATAGTTATTATGGAAACCACCATAAGTACCTACACCATAGTGATTGTACCCTCTTGCACCACCTCTTACTGTTACATTAGCGCGCACCTGTGGAGCATTTCCTCTTGGTACTGCATTTGCCCTTGGCGCAAAATTATTACCATGGCCTTGCGGGTATGAATAATTACGTGGCGAAGAGTTAAGTCTTGGTGCCGGACTAAAATGCTGTGGCGAAAAAGATCGGCCGCCACCACCATTGCTGTGTCCTCCAAATGAACCTCCGCCGGTATGACCGCCACCGCCACCACCACGGTGTTGTGCGTAGCTGGCTGAAAACATAAACATTGACAGGATGCCTGTTAATGCTGTGAACAAATATTTAACTGACTTTTTCATGATCTGTGTTATTTTATTTTGTTAGTATGACTGTGCAGGAATTAAATGGTTTACTGCGTTTAAAGCCCGTAATAGCTATTTTACAAATCGCTTACAAAACCCTCAATCTTGCAACAGCCGTTATATTAACGCGTTTAATCAACATTTAATATACTTAAGGTTAAACTATTGGCTATAACTATTATACTGATACAATACGCATGCCAATAATTAAAATTGATTAAAAACAAAAATGCCCACTATAGGATAGCGGGCATTTAAAAAGGCAATAATTTTCTAAAAAACTTAGAAGATATACTTGGTACTCAAAAAGTTAGAATCGTGATTGTTTACGATTTCGTTGATGAGGTGCTTGTTTGATTCGTTCAGTTTGGTGGCCACCAGCGAGCGGATTGAGAAGCTGCGCAAAGCGTCGACAACCGAAAGTGTACCCTCGGCGCTGTCTTTACGTCCGGTAAACGGAAACACATCGGGCCCGCGCTGACACTGGCTGTTGATGTTTACCCGGCTAACCAGGTTAACAAACGGATCGATCAATGCGGCGATCTCTGTTGGATCTTCGCTGAAGATACTTACCTGCTGCCCGTGTACCGAATCGATCTGGTATTGTATCGGTTCTTCGATGCTTTCGAAAGGCACAATCGGGATAACCGGGCCAAACTGCTCTTCGCGATACAGTTTCATGCTAGAGTTAACCGGGTATACAATAGCCGGATAAACGATAGATGCTGCGGTTGCAGCACCGTTCTCATTAATCACCTTAGCGCCATGTGCGGCCGCATCGGCAATAACTTCTTTAATATAGTCAGGTTTTCCCGGCTCGGCTAATGGCGTAATACTTACGCCTTTTTCCCACGGCATACCTAATTTAAGTTTGGCTACTTCAGCGCTTAGTAAGGTATTAAACTGATCAACAACATCCTTATGTACAAAGAATATTTTTAAAGCAGTACAACGTTGCCCGTTAAATGACAATGAACCTAATACAGCTTCGCTTACCGCATTTTTCAGGTCGGCGCTTTTGGTTACGATGGCAACGTTTTTTGCATCCAGACTTAATATCGCGCGTAAGCGGTTAACTTTAGGGTGCATCTTTTTAAGCTCGTTAGCTACCTTGCTCGAACCAATCAACGTAAGCACGTTTACTTTGCCGGTTTTCATCAAACCCGGAACGGTATTGGCGCCACGGCCATAAACTGTATTCACCACACCTTTGGGGAAACACTCGCGGAACGCATCCAATAATGGATAGTGCAACAGCGTACCATGCTTTGGTGGTTTAAAGAGTATAGTATTACCCATAATCAGGGCCGGGATCAATGTAGTAAAGGTTTCGTTCAACGGGTAGTTGAAAGGGCCCATACACAATACCACACCCAGCGGTGAGCGGCGCGATTGTGCCACAATGCCCTGCTCAATTACAAAACGCGATGATTCGCGGTCGATATCTTTTAATGCATCGATGGTAAGGTTCATGTATTCAACCGTACGGTCAAACTCCTTGGTCGAGTCGGCTATAGATTTACCGATCTCCCACATAATCAATTTGATTACCTTATCACGCTGCTCCAGCATTTTAAAGGTGAAGTTCTCTACGCATTTAATACGGTCGGCAACGCTCATGGTTGGCCATTCGCCGCGGCCGTTGTCGTAAGCGGTAACTGCAGCATCAAGGGCTGCCATGGCTTCGGTTTCGGTACCTAAAGGGTAACTGCCTATGAGCTTACGGGTAAGCCCGTCAGCTCCCGGGAAACATATCGGCGAGAATACTTCGCAAACCGGGCCGTCCCATTTTTTCATTTCGCCATTGCTCAAATACTCGCGCTGGTGCAGCTCGCCATCCAGGCGGTACTCAGCAGGTACCTGACTTTCCTCAATAAATAAGGATTTTAGTTGATCTTCAAAACTCATTATAGTTTAATTAGGTAATATGAAGCAGGCTGGTTGAAGGCCGGCTTCACTTAAATAGATTTTAACACAATTCTTCTTTGCTTATCGGCGTAAACTTAGGCACCAAAAGCTTCATTATTCCCCACGCGATAATATAGGCTAAAGCACAGGTACAAAACATATACAGGTATGCTGTTTGTGGTGTTGCTTTATAATAATCGGTTAAGTGGCCTGCCAATTGCTGTACTAATACACCGCCTAAACCGCCTGCTGCGCCGCCGATACCGGTAACCGATGCTACTGCTATTTTAGGGAACATATCGCTTACGGTAGTAAATAAGTTAGCCGACCATGCCTGGTGTGCCGCCGCGCCGATACAAATAACACAAATGGCTAAAATAAGCGCGTGGTCGCCAAAAATGGCTTTATCGCCAAAAAACTGTGTTGTTAGCAATACAAGTGGGAACAGAGCCAAAATAAGCATAGTGGTCATACGGGCTTTGTAGGTTGCCCAACCCCTGTTCATAAATAACATAGGGATACGGCCGCCATAAATGCTACCAACAATGGCTACGCCGTAAACAATAAAAGTTGGCCATCCTACGTGATGCGTATCGATACCAAATTGTTTTTTCAAATAATCGGGTAACCAGAACAGCAGGAACCACCAGATACCGTCGGTCATGAATTTACCGACAAAGAATGCCCATGTCTGGCGATAGGTTAGCAGTCTGAACCAGGATACTTTGGCTTTATCTTCATCTTTCACAACATCTTCAGACGGAGCGGCATGTACCGCGTAGTTATCCGCATCGCTATGAATGTAGTCAAACTCCTGTTTTGTTAAATATTTATGTTTGGCAGGAGAGTTGTACAGAATAAACCAGAATATCAACCAGATAAAGCCAATTCCGCCGGTTAAGATGAATGCCATTTTCCAACCCAATGCCGGGCCGAAAAAAACCATACACCAGGGTACAAACAACGAAGCCACCATAGCGCCAATGTTAGAGCCGCTATTGAAAATTCCGGTTGCCAGTGCACGTTCTTTACGTGGGAACCATTCGGCAACGGTTTTAATGGAAGCCGGGAAGTTCCCGCCTTCGCCAATACCAAATAAACTTCTAACCGCTATGTTTAAAGCTACTGTACGGCCAACAAACGCGTTTAAAACGCCGAAAGTTGACCATATTATTAACGACAGGGCCAAGCCAAGCTTAGTACCTATTTTATCAATTACCCAACCGCTGATAATAGTTACACCTGCGTAAAAAGCTGTGAACCATGATATCAGGTTACCATAGTCGATATTAGTCCAGCCAAAGCCGCCTTGCGCAACCGGTGTACAAAAATATTCCTTCAAGTAACTAACAACCTGCCGGTCCATGTAGTTAATTGTGGTCGAAAAGAGAAGCAAGGTGGCTATAGTCCACCTGTATCTTCCCAATCTGTCTTTACTCATAATGGGATTTTAATTTAATATTGGTTTAAGCAATACTATCTGCAAGATTTTACGATCTCGATAGCTTCTTTGGTAGCAGCAGTAAGCTCTGCATATTTTCCGTTTTCCATCACATCCTTGCTTACCAGCTTGCTTCCCATTCCAACAGCGCAAACACCGGCTTTAAACCAGCCTGAGATGCTTTCTTTAGTCATATCAACACCGCCGGTAGGCATAAACAACAAGTTAGGGAACAATTCTTTTATACCTGATAAAAACGCAGGACCCAAAATATTACCCGGGAACAGTTTAATTACTTTAGCCCTCAATTGTAGATAGATATTAAATTAACAAGATGGACAAGAAATCGACACTTTTAAAGCTGATACCTGAACAAGGTATTTTACCCCTGTTTTTTAACAAGAGCCCCGAAGTTAGTGTAAAGCTTTTACACGCGCTTTACGAAGCCGGTATAAAAACAATTGAATACACTAACCGTGGTGAGGCAGCTTTCGAAAACTTTAAAGTATTACGTAAGGTTTGCGATACCGACCTTAAAGGAATGTACCTGGGTATTGGGACTATAAAAGATGGCGAAACCGC
>Ga0207098_10166_pt1 | contig 22260 bp, 18 predicted proteins | sample Alteio_BWMinHeat_84_FD_153548 | JGI IMG/M metagenome (GOLD analysis project Ga0207098, IMG submission 153548) | Enriched cells from forest soil in Barre Woods Harvard Forest LTER site, Petersham, Massachusetts, United States -... | ecosystem: Environmental > Terrestrial > Soil > Temperate forest >...
CGGCGCGGTAGCGGACTAGAAGTAGAGTGATATCGTCCCCCTGGCTTGCTCCGCGGGTAAAATCCTTTACAGATTCGAAAATGCACTTTTGGAGTTGATCGAGCGGGGGGTCCTTCTTGCCGTCGAGAACTCCGCGCAGCCTGGGGACTCCGAACATCTCCTCGTTGAGGTCCATCGCTTCCGTAACGCCATCACTGAATAGCACGAGGGTATCGTCGGGCCTGAGTTCCAAACTGGAGGCAACGTATTCGGCGTCGGGGATGAGGCCGACCGGATAGGAACCCTCGCTGAAGGGTTCGCTTACCTCGCCGCGGCGAAGGAGGATTGGCGAAGGATGCCCGGCGTTGATGAAATCGAGGCGTCCGTTCACGTCCAGGATACCGAAAAACATGGTGGCGTAGCGGCCAACCTCCGAATGCTCGCAGAGGAAACGATTGATGAGGTTGAAGACACGCGCGGGGTCGGCCCCGATCGTCATTCCTGAAAGAGCGCCTTGAAGCATCGTCGTGAGCAGCGCCGCGCCGATACCCTTGCCGGAGACATCGGCAATCAAGAAAGCCGTGCGGTTATCGCTCATCGGGAAAACATCGAAGTAGTCGCCCCCAACCGAGAGGCAGGGAACATTGATTCCCGTCACCGCCAGATGGGTGAAATCCCGGAAGCCGACGGGAAGAAGCGCTTGCTGGATGTCCCGTGCGATGCTCAGTTCCTGCTCCATGCGCTGGCGCTGCCGCTCCCGTTCGACGAGGCGAGCGTTATCCAGGATGCTGGCGGCTTCGACGGCCAGGGCGTCCAGGATTTGGTGATCAAGTTTGGAAAAGGCGGCAGGGCGGCGGGAATCGAGATAGAGGACCCCGAGGAAGAGGCCGCGTTTGGATGTAATGCCAGATGACGTGGTTGAGCGCGGCATGGCGTACAGCGGAATGGCGACAATCGAGCGAAGCTGCTGCGCGACAATGCTCTGCGCCGCCTGAAGCTCGAGGTCGGCGATATTGAGATCCTTCGTGATTACACTCGATTGTTTTTCGATGGCCAAGCGAATAGCGGTCTGGCTTGGATGCACGCTTTCCGGCGAGACCCGCGCGCCCCCCTTGCCGCAAGCGAGCCGAGTGCGAAGCACTCCGGCAGAATCCGCCTCAAGCAACAGGCCGCGGTCCGCATCCGTAATGAGGATCGCGTGGTCAACCATGGTGCCAAGCACCGAATCGAGAGGAAGCTGGGAATGCAGCAGTGAGGTCGCCTCAAGAAGGAGATTGAGTTTGCGAAGCTCTCCGGAAACAGCGTCTGTGTCCGAAAGGGTCCCGATGCGCGTGAGGAGATTCTGAATCGGCATTTCGCCTTGGTTACAGCGAAAGACGATTTCGTAGGAATCCTCGATACCGAAACTGATGGTGTCACCGTCATTCAAGACACAACGATCCACTTTCGTTCCGTTGACGAAGACTCCGAGGCGGTGGCCGCGATCCTCGAGATGGCAGCGGTCGCCTTCGATGATAATTGCAGTGCAGTTGCGGGAGATTCGGCGGTCGGAAAGCTGGAGGTGGTTTCCCGTTTCACTCCCGCGGCCGATCAAGAAAGGCGATTCGGTGATGCGCACAAAACGGCGCGCACCATCCGGGGCATTGACTTCTAGCCCTGTCCCGTCGATGGGATACAATTCGGACATGAGGGAGCTGTGGGGGAGATTATTATATCATGCGGGGTTTAGCAACTTACAAAATACTATTTCGGGAAACTTCGGATGGCCTCCGCCTCGGTGTTGGAGACCTCGAAAATCGTTATCAACTTCGTGATCTGAAGCAATTCGTTGAACTTCGATCCCAGATGGCAGAGACGCAGCGATGCTCCGTGTGATTTAGCGGTCGAATAGGCCGATACGAGCGCGCCAAGTCCCGCACTGTCAATAAGAGTGACATTGCTCATGTTCAGGACCAGCTTCTTCTTGCTTGCCCCGATCAGGCTCTTCACTTTTTCTCGCAGAGTGCTCGTTTCTTCTCCGAGGACGATTCGGCCATTGAGCCACAAGACTGTCACGCCTTCCACATCTCCAATTGTAATCATTAGGGCCACGTTCCCTGCTCCTACTGGGAGGTCGACTCGCCTACCGCGGTAACTCATAGTACCACGCTTGGAATGGAAGCTTACAAATCGCTATTTCGGGAAGCTGCGGATTGCCTCCGCCTGCGTATTGGAAATTTCGAAGATAGTTACGAGGCATGTGACCTGAAGCAACTCGACGACCTGCGATCCGAGGTGGCAAAGGCGCAGTAGCGCTCCATGCAATCTCGCGGTGGAATATGTCGACACAAGCGCGCTCAGGCCCGAACTGTCAACGAATGTGACGTTGTCCATATTCAAAACAAGCCTCTTCTTGCCTCCATCGATAAGATCCTTCACCATCCCGCGTAGTGCGCTGGTCTCTTCTCCGAGCACGATCCGCCCACTGAGCCACAACACGGTCACGCCTTCCACATCTCCAACCGTGATCGCTAAGGCCACGTTCCTTCCTCCTGAGAGGGAGATTCGTCCGGCAAGATCAGCGGACCTGTAAAGCTACATTCGCTAAAACGTATATGACAGCCCAACGAAGGGAACCAACCTGGCACGCAATCCCCCCTGGTCCAGCTTGACGAGCACATTTCCGGTTGCGACCAACTTACCAAATGGTTTTACCTTTATTCCACCGGACAGGTCGAATCGATTGTAGGACGCAATATAGGGTTGGATCGTCGGGACGGTCAGCGCGGGATTCGTAATCGATTGAGTTACGACGCGAACCCGCTGCGCATTATTGACGTTTTGCGCCATCAGGTCACCCGCGATGGTCATCCATTTGGTTACCCCCCAATCCGCGCCGGCGGAATAAATCAGCCGGTTAGGAAGCCGCGCTTCTCCCCCTTGCGCGTTCGTAACCAGAATGCTATGCCCGTTGATTTCATACGCGAGGTTCACGTGGGGAGACACGCGCGTCCCATACGTCAGAGAAACAAAAGGCTTAAATCCGGTCGTTCCGGACCCCAAGAAATTTTGGGCATCACCCGTCGGCAGCCTCAACTCGGAGCCGACGGCCAGCCCTCCCTCCTTAGGCTTCCAAAGCGTTCCTTTGATTGCCAGAACTTCATCGCCTATCCCGCTTGCGCTACCTGATTTAATCTGATTTTGGAAAGTTACGACGCTCGCGGGTGACAGAATGTACTCGACTCCGCTTGAAGTGAACTGCTCGTGCACATCAAGGATCGGAATGGCGATGGAGATATCGATGCGGCTCGTCGCGCCATAGGTCAGATACAGGCCAACCTGGTGGGCCGTCAAATCGAGCCTGTTATTGCTTTCGGTGATGGCCGTTCCTCCTTGAAGTTGCAACAATATTGGCAGCGAGGTCAGGCTGAGCCCGTCAATGTCCTTGAAATTAAAAAATTGGTAAGTCACCGCGAAATAGATTTTGTGCTTGCCAATCGTCTCCGCCCGCTGCACCAAAACAGGGCCGAGAGTGTCGTTCGAAGGCACCGGCAGATTCAATTTCGGGTCGATGGTGTAGATAATTCCCGACGCGGGTGAAGCCAAGGGCAAGTCGCCGAGCTGACTCCCGACCGCCTCGTTCAAGAATCCCAAATTCTGCGAACTCGGGGTCGTCAAATTCAGCGCGTTGGGAATGAGGCATGCCAGCTTGGCGGATGCCTGAGTACAATTGATCTGGGCCTCCGCGCGGGGGCAGACCGCCCCTCCCACCAGCAGGCACATGAACAAAAGGCGCTTCATATTCACATCTCCTGATTTCGAATAGCCCACACGATTGGCATGAGCTGTTCTCACACCCCTATCGTGCTCTCCCGAAAAGCGTGAACCATATCAATTGACTGTTACCGGAACGATCAGCTGCGTTTGAACGAAGCCGCTACCGGCGCCGGCCTGCGGCGTTGCCGTCACCACCACCTGGTAGGAACCGGACGGAGTAACCGCCCGCGCGATAGGGGCAGCAACCGATGGCGTTGATGAATATCCGCTGCAGGATGCCAGAAAAACCACGGACAGGCACACCAACACCATCACACAACAGGCGTAACTCTTCAGTTCAGGCACCACACCGCGACGCAAACCGGCCAGCGCAAACGCGGGCAGGATCGATGCGAAGAGGAGGTACCAGGGTTTCCCGGTCTGGGTAGCCATTGGAGCGAGACTTGACGCTGTGCCTCCCGACGTGACGACCATGACAGTAAAATTTGGATTCTGCCCGGTGACGGTTGGGGGATTGAACACGCAAGTGGTGGCCACCGGCAAGTTACCGCAAGAAAGCGTAAACGGCACCGTCGAACTCGTGGGAACTCCGGCAAGCTGAATCGGGATGGATAATGTCGAGCCCGAAGTAACGGATGCGGGAGGCTGAGCGGTTGTGAGTCCGTCAGCCGCAATCGTGAACTGAATGAACGTCTTCTTCGACGGATCGGCCGCGGGCGTTGCAGATACCGTCACCACCGCCGTCGTGGAAGAACTACTGGGCGCCGTATATTTCCCCGTCGAATCAAGCGCGCCTACGCCCGTCAACTGCCACGTCACGCTTGTGTTCGTTCCCGCATTTTGCACGGTTGCGCTAAACTGGACGATACCGTTTGATGCCACATTTTGCGGGATAGGCGTGATTTGCACGCCCACCACAGGGGTGGTGGTCCCAACGCTTTGGCTCAGCAAGGACGAAAAACACGCTCCGAAATTAGCGTCGCCGGAGTATTGCGCGGTGATGGGATGCGTCCCGGCGGTAAGAGATGTTGTGCTGAACGTCGCCACACCACTGCCATTCAGCGCGGTGGTGCCGATGGTCGCGCCGTTGTCCGAAAAAATCACATTTCCCGTGGGCGTGCCGGCCGCCGAACTCATCACCTGCGCCGTGATTGTGATGGATTGGCCGAGGGTGGGCGAAGGATTTGGCGAGGAAGCCAGCGCGATGAAGGTGGGAGTGACCGCCCCGCCTCCGGTTGAGGCCACTACGACCGTTTGCGTTACCACTGCCGAAGTGCTGGATCCAAAATTAGTACTGCCGGTGTAGGTCGCCGTGATCGGGTGCGATCCGACGCTAAGCGAGGTCGCCGTGATTGTCGCCACACCGTTAGTGAGAGTGACCGGCGAGCCAATCGGCATGCCATTGTCGAAGAAGGCCACCGCGCCCGTCGGTATTCCACCCGTCAAGCTAAACACGCTCGCTGCAAACAACGCTGGCTGACCGCTTGTGGACGGATTGGGGGCGGCGCCGAGAAGCGTGAAAGTCGAATTGACGCCAACCGTTTGCGTTACCGCCGTCGATGCGCTGGCGCCGAAATTGGCGTTGCCCGCGTATTGTGCGGTGATGGAGTGGGCTCCGACCGCAAGCGTCGAAGTCGTGAAAATCGCAAGTCCGTTCCCATTCAGAGCGATCGCTGATCCAATTGGCGCTGCGCCGTCGAAGAAGGTCACCGTGCCGGCCGGCGCTCCACCTCCAGAACTGCTCACGATCGCGGAAAATTGCACGGATTGGCCGCTGGCCGACGGATTCAGCGATGAGAGAAGCGTCGTCGAAGTGGAGTTGAGAGTAACAGTCTGCGCAACTACGTTTGACGTGCCGGAATTGTATGTTGAATCACCAGAATATTGAGCGGTAATGGAGTGAGACCCGACCGTAAGCGTCGAAGTCGTGAAAATCGCCAGTCCGTTTGCACTCAGAGCGATCGCCGATCCAATTGGCGCTGCGCCGTCGAAGAAGGTCACACTCCCAGTTGGCGTTCCGCCTGCAACGCCTGTCACGTTCGCGGAAAATTGCACCGATTGAGCCCCTGCCGAAGGATTCAGCGAGGAGAGAAGCAGCGTGGAACTGACGACCCGTACGTTCGTCAGAGAGAAGTTTGCGACACCACTAGCCCCGGCCTGAGCTGTCACGGTAAAGACACCTGCAACACTATTCGCCGTGAATGCTGCCGTTGCTACGCCGCTGCTATTCGTCGAAATCGAGATCGTCGCCGTACTGTTCGAAAACGTGCCGCTGGCTCCACTGCTCGGTGCAAGGAATGTTACCGGCACTCCAGCCAGTGGCTTGCCGCCCGCATCGGACACGGTCGCCGCCAGCGCAGTCCCGAATGCTGTGCCGATCGTCGTGGTCTGCGGAGTCCCCGCTGTCGCCGCAATGTTGGCCGGCACGCCTCCGCCGATCTGCAAACCGCCAAATTTCGCTACGAAGCCGATATTGGGCGCGAGGCTTAGCTGGGTTGGGGGAGTCGTGTTCATCGCTCCCGCAGTGACAGGAAAGCTATTCGAGGTATTGACGGTAATTGATTCGCCGACCACATACACGGCACCGGAGATATCCATTGCGATGCCCGTGCCCAGGTCCTCGCCATTGCCACCCAGGTAGGTGCTAAAGATCAGGTTGCCGTTGGGGTCCAATTCAGAAACGAACGCATCAAACGTCCCTCCACCCCACGCGCTTTGGATCGGATTGGCCGTGTTGAGCGATGGCCCAGTTGTCCCCACAATGAACGCATTCAGGGAGGAATTCACTGTTACACCGTTGCCAATGTCCGCCGGACCGGTCGTTAGGTCTGTGGAATAATCAAGGCCACTGCCTGTGGGGTTCAACTTCATCGCCACGGCGATCCCGTCCCTGTCGCCTGTCATATAGGCCGCGCCAAAGGAATCGACGGCGATGGCAAAGTTCTCATCCAAACCGGCCCCTCCCAGATAAGTTGAATAAATCGGGAAATTACCCTTCGAATTCAACTTTATAGCAAATGCGTCTTCGGCTCCTCCTCCGTAAGCCGTCTGCAAAGAATTCGCTGTAACAGGAAAATCAACGGAAGTCGTAAATCCGGTCACGTATGCGTTGCTGCCCCGGTCCACGGCGATTCCCAGGCCCGCTTGGCTGCCCGAGCCTCCGATATAAGTGGCATACCCAAGAACGCCGCCGTTGAGGATCTGTGAAACGAAAACGTCCACGGCACCACCAACACCAACCGTCGAGGTAGCGGTCGCCGGGAACCCGCCAACCTCTTGTATTTGTCCTGTCACGTAAGCATTGCCGGATGGATCTACAGCAATGGCGCTTCCGACATCGGCCCTGAGGTATGTGGAAAAGAGGAGGCTGCTTCCCGTGGGATTTAGTTCCGTGGCGAACGCGCAGGTGCCGGCTGTGTCGGCATTAAAGCAGACCGAGAGGATCGGATTTGGACTCAGCGGAAAGCTTGAGCCTTGCGTGCTGCCGGTGACGTAGGCATTCCCGAGGCCATCTACAGCGATGCCGAGACCTGTATCTATCGCGGCGCCACCGAGGTACGTGGCATACAAGAACGCGGTGCCCGTGGGATTCAATTTCGCGATGAAGGCGTCGGCGGGCCCATCTTTGGTCGACTTGAACGAAGCAGAGGTAACGCCAGGGAATGCCAAGGATGCCGTCACTCCCGTGATGTACACCCCAGAGGCGTCCGCCGCAACCGCGCTGGCCGCGTCGCCACCGCCGCTGTTTCCGAGAAATGTGGAGAAGCTCACGACGGGATCGATGATGAGCGGCTGGCTGTGATCGTAGGCGGCCACGTCGAATCGCAACACGCGCCCCTTCAGTGCGTAATCGCCGGGAATCACCTTCTTTTGTCCCGCCAGTTCTTGATAAATGTGTGGCTTGCGAAGAAGGATTTCACCTGCTTCAGTGTGCAGAACCACGTCGCCATCCGTGTTGACTCCGGGTCTTGCCGAGGCTTCGATGGCGAGCGCGATTTGTTCAGGGTGGGCACCTGGAGCCACTACGAAGTCATATTCCAGGTGGCGCTGGCTGCCGTAGTAGACGAGGTCTATCCCAGGATAAATCTGTGAGTAGTGGACTTTCGCGAAGGTGGGGACGTTCGTGTGCCACCGCTTGGGATCATTGCCAATGAAGTAGTTGCTCTTGCCCGGCAGACTCTCAAGTCCTGCCACATCTGCGTTCCTGTCTGCGCCGAGGAGCTTCATTCGAAGGACGGAGTGACGCGACCAATTCGATTGCAAGGCCCTTTTGCCGGTCGCGCCCTTGCTCGCCTTCTCCTGCTCTGTCAGATCCAGAACGGCCTCTGTGGAGGTCAAGAAGAGCGTCTGGCCGACGCCTCGGGAAAGGAACTTGACACGAGAGTCGGTCTGACCGATATTGGCCTCGAAGGTTAGCGGGAGCCGGCCGTAAGCAGCAGCGATATGCACATTTCGAGGGGGCTCCGCCTTCGGCATGGCGTTTTGCGAGGTTGGCGTACTCTGTGCCGCAATCTTTGAGGCACAGACGCTCGAGAGTAAGATAAACACCGAGGTCAGAACAAGGAACAGATTGCGGAGGATGCGATGAATTCTGTTGCATTGGGCCGGGTGCTGAGAGTGCCGGGTAGCGATCATGCATTTTCTCCCACAGCCAAGTTCGCCACTGTTTGGTCCTGCCTAGCGTGGAACAATCGCACAATTGTCTCCCCATGAATACGTTCCTAGGCTCTCGTGCGCGCCCTTGCACGGTCCCGATTATCAGAGACTGTCCAGAGTAGGGCGCAGCCGCCGCATGCTAACCAACCGTTTTCTTTTTCAAGTCTAAATGGTTGTTGATCGAATTCGAAGGTTCGATCATTCAGCGTGTGCAAAGTGGTACACGGGGAGTGTCCCACTTGCGGAATGTGAAAAGTTTCTAACAGCGAGGAGGAACAGGCGTCGTCGTGGGGTCTACGACAAACGGAATCACAAGTGATTCGAGCTTAGAAGTTTGCGTCGTCTATGAACCATCTGCCGTTTTTCTTGAAGAACCGAACGTAGAAATTGCCGGAACTCGGAGTGTCCACGCCACGGCCGTCGCGCACCGCCCCCTCATACGTGCCGATCGCGGTTGCAGTATTGCCGTCGTTTGAAAAAGTTATGGACGGTGCGTGAAATTCGCGAGTGAACGCCTTAAAGCTATCAAAGGATTTCCTGAATGTACCCTTGCTTGAATTCTTAGGCCAGATTGCATCCATTTCCGACAAGCTCTTGCGCGAAAACGCCGCGGACAACTGCTGGAGCACGACTCCGATTTCCTGCCGGTCGAGGCTGTCAGGCGGTGGTTTATCCGGGGCGGAAGCCGCAACAACCGGTGGCTCACTTGCTTTGCTCGGCGGAGGCGGAGCCGGCTCTGGTGCTTTCGACGCAGGGCTGATCGCTGTTGTGGACGCTGGCTGGCTCACTGGCATGACCTGCTGTTGGATTGCTGTGGTTGGCTGGCCAGGCCGGTCGGAACTCGGCGCGACAGCGGGAGTGTTTGATGCCACAACAGTGCGATCCTGAGCCGGAGTCTCAGGGGCCACCACTTGCGTCGTTCCACCTTGGGTATTCCTAGCTTGCGGCGGGGGCAGTGTTGCGGGCGACGCCGAAGTGCGTGGATTTGCGCCCGGGTTATTCGTTGCCAAATCTTGAACACGACCGGGACCGCCTGCGGAATTGGTTACGGTGGGCGTTTGCCGGTTCTGCACAGCGGTTGGCGCAACATTTCCGGAAGTCGCGTCAGAAACAGTAGGTGGAACACTTGGCGCATTGATCGGAGAATCGGGGGCGGACTGTGGCCGCCCACCGCCAGCAGGAGGGTTGGATACGGCTGCCCCCCTCGGGCCGAGTGCACCGGAAGTGGCCGCTCCCGGCTGTCGGGACTTCCAATAGTAGCCTCCCCCACCTAGGATGATGATCCCAAACAACACCGCTAGGGCGACTGCTGCCGGCTGCTTCTGGCTTAGTATTTCAGCTTGAACCGGTGCCGGTGATGACGATTCCCGTCGCACAGGTTCTTTCTTCTCCACGACAGCGACAGGCACTGGGGAGGGCGTAGCGGATGGCGTGGGCCGATTGATTGCCGGGAGGACTAGTGTTTCGTCGGTCTGCGGATTCTTCTCGCTTGATGGAGCAACGCGGTTTAGGCGCAACTGCGTATTGGTCTGGTCGAGAAGCTTCTTAGCCTCCGCGTTGGTCATGTCAATTTGGAGAACCTTGCGAGCCATTTCGTTCGCGGCTTCGACGTCGCCGGCTAACAGCCTTTCCCGAGTGGCCGTGAGCAATTCCGATACTTCATCGTGCTGCAGACGTTTCCAGACAGGTTCCAATTCGAGTAGGGCGTCCTCCATCGATTGGAATCGTTGATCAATTTCCTTTTGCAGCATGCGGTCGATCACAGCGGCTACATCCGAAGGCGTTCCAGGTGCCGTCTCCGAGAGTGGGGGCATCTCTTGTGTGATGATGCTCTTCATCAGAGCCCCATAGTTATCGCCCTCAAACGGCCGGCGGTAGGCCAGCAACTCGTAAAACAAGACTCCCGCAGCCCAAATGTCTGACCTCGCGTCCGCACGGGCGCCGTCAATTTGCTGAGGAGACATGTACCCGAGCGTCCCGATGACCAACCCAGTTTGGGATCTCGAGTTCTCTGCAATGCGGGCGATGCCGAAGTCGACCACCTTCACCGTACCTGTGCGCGTCACCATCACGTTGGCAGGCTTGATGTCACGATGCACGATGCCTTGCTTGTGGGCGAATGCGAGTGCACGGCATAGATACGCAATGTAGCCGACCTTTTGCGACAACGGCAGCGCGTGCCGACGCTCGATCAATTTGTCGAGGCTCTGTCCATCGAGGTACTCCATGGCAATGAAGGGAGTATTGTCCTCTTCTCCCATTTCGTAGATCGTCACAATATTCGGATGTTGAAGGGTTCCTGCGGAGTGCGCTTCCTGATAGAAGCGTTGCAGCAACGCGGGGTCATCGGCCAAACCAGTCGTAATGGTCTTCAGGGCGACCATTCGCCCGATGCGCGGGTCACGAGCCTTGTACACTACGCCCATGGCCCCTTGGCCAAGTTTCTCCAGAATCTCGAATTTGCCCAGCGTCTTCATGCCGGTAGGAGAATAAGAACGTTACCTCGGAACTCGCCCGATTAACAAACCGCTTCCTGGGTGTTGAGCAGGGTCGCTGAGCGCTTAAACAGCGCAAATGTTCTCAAATGGGCCATAGCGAGTCAAGAGTTGCAGATCCAAGTAGTTAAGCCTCTTCAAAATTTGGGATCCATGTCTGCTCGCAGCGCCCGATGTATGGTGAGGTACGCGATTTTCGATTGACGCAGGCCGGCTCGATTTCTACACTGCAAGCCGAATGAAGCTCCTCGTCATCCTGCATCGCTGGCTTGGGATCACAACGTCGCTATTCTTTCTTCTCTGGTTCACATCGGGAATCGTAATGATGTATGCGGAGATGCCGGAACTTTCGGAAAGTGAGCGCCTGGAGGCACTCCCATCTCTGGATATCGGAAGGGCCCAGCTCTCGGCGGCGCAAGCTATTGATCGCGCACAGTTGGATGAGGTTTCAGCGATCCGGCTTACCTCGCTTTTCGGTAGACCGGTCTGGAGAATGCGTCCGCCTTTCGGACCGTGGTCACTCGTATTCGCAGACACTGGAGAACTCAGATACGGATTTCAGTATGACGAAGCGCAGGACTCCATTCGACCATTTCTGACTCCGGGGGCGCATCCGCGGTTAGTTGCCGCATTGTCCGAGCCGGATCAATGGACGTTGGAGGGAAACTTCGGCGGATTGAAACCCCTTTATCATGTGACCTTTGATGATCCAGCCAGTACCGAATTGTACATCTCCTCCGTGACGGCAGAGGTAGTACTGCGCTCAACGAGACGAACACGAATGCTAGCGTGGATGGGAGCCATACCACATTGGATTTATCTCACCGAAATCCGGCAGCACGCCGCGTTTTGGAGACAACTTGTCATATGGCTTTCGGGGACGGGTTGCGCAGTCGCATTGTTGGGACTCGCAGTCGGGATTTGGCGGTCAATCCAGCGCCAGGGAAATATTGCTCGACGCAGTCTTCGCGACGTCTCTCCATTCGCGGGAATGATGCGCTGGCACCACTGGGCCGGTCTCATTTTTGGAATACTCACATTTACATGGGTGTTCAGCGGACTCCTTTCCATGGAGCCTGGCGAATACAGTACCGGCAGTGTGCCAACATCCGAACAGTCCGCCGCGTTTTCGGGAGAGGAGTTGGATTACCACGCGTTCGACGCGCCGCCATCGCAGTTACTCGCCTCGCATCCATTGGCAAGGGAGGTCCAGATCCGCCAAGTCGCTGGCCGTCCCTACTACTTGATCGCAGAAGCCGGAAAGCCACAGCAATTGATTGATGGCACGGGCCAGCCCGTGGAACCATTTCCAGACACCTTTCTGATCGCTGCTGCTCATATCGCTGTGCCGGAAAACGCGATCACGGAGCAAGTCACCTTGCGCGACTATGACTGGTACTACTACGATCGGTCGCGCCAGAGGCCGCTTCCGGTATTGCGCGTGAAGTTCGACGATCCTCCGAGAACCTGGCTGTACATTGATCCACAACGCGGGGTCATCGAGGCGCGATATGATCATTCGGGGCGAGTCACGCGTTGGCTTTACCATGGATTCCACAGTTGGGATTTTCCGTTCTTGTACAGCCGCCGGCCCGCGTGGGATATCCTGGTAATAACTTTTTGCCTGGGAGGAATTCTGCTGAGCATATCTGGGGTGGTAATCGGCTATCGACGATTGCGGACGGTGCTGTTGCGGTGAAACTTCTGAACCCCGGGAGCTAGTGCTCCGGGTTTCAGTTCAGAAATATATAACTGGACAACACGGAAGTGCCAACTGTTTGCAATCCAAATCGATTGCCTATAGTATTCGTCACGCAGTTATCTAAACGTTGGCCTGCCCCTCCCCAGGCTTCCGGAGGCCGAGATGCAGGCAGAGATAGTCGATCGCCGCTACACTCCCCGCTTGGATCTGAAAATCCCCTTGCAATTGCGCCTGAAAGGCCTGCCTGCCGCACCGGAACACACGTGTGAATCCACAAATATTTCAGCGCGAGGTGTATTCTTTGTCACAAGCGTCCCGCTCGCACAGAACACGCAGTTGGAGTTAGTTCTGGAAATGCCCGAGGAGATCACTGGCAAGCCGCCGGCCCGCCTCTGCATTCTGGCGCAAGTCACTCGCGTCGAGCCTGCCGGTCCTTCAAGTCAGCACCGCGGAGTTGGAGTGAAATTTTTATGCTACGAAGCTGCTTGAAGAGCCTGGAAGCAGTCTTGATTATTGGCGGTTTGGCGGAAGTCCTTCGTGAATCTTAGGCGCGAGTATTTTCTGCCGCGCTCCAATCCAACTTCCAAAAATTGTCGCACCCGATAAACTCAAGCCCAATCCGAAGGCCGTCTTCGCCGGATGGAGTTATCCACGCGATGCGGGCTTGCGCCGTGTCACCCGTGTCAAATCGTTCCAACTGCAGAACCTCCCCGATCTTGGCGGGGTGTGCGCAGCGTAGCGAAGCTCCATACTTGCTGATTAAAACCGTCTTGGCGTTCTCTTCCCAGCTGCCCTCGGAATTCTCGTAAGCGATTCGAACTGCAATGCTGGCCGCTTTTCGAGGGCTCCGCCGCAGCTGACGGCCGAGGTCAGTAGCCCACACGATGATGCGCAGGAGGGAGGTCCCCTCGAGATCGGTAAGGTCTTTTGCGTTGTGTTCCACGTCGTCGGCCCGGCGCAAGCACTCTTGCACAAAGCGACGCATCGCCTCCGTTTCAGAAACCGTCAAACTGCGCGCCTTGTGCATTCTCTCGTAGTCCTCAAGTCGCGTGAGGCAGGCTTCAATAAAGTGCGTACGGCACAGTGCCGCGCCTTCAATCGATGAAACCATCGCCTGATCACATCTAGCTGCGCTGCATGGTAGTGTGTTGGTCATTTCCGATTTTGCCGAAACATCGCCCTATTTCAATCCGGTTAAGTGCACATCAAAAACATAGGCTACGTGTCGGGTCGTGTCAACATGTGGAAAGGCGTGTGTTGCAAGAATCCGCTGTCGCATTTCCATATGGACGATAGCGACATGTTCGTCTCTCACTTCAATATGAGGATTCGAGGCTCGAGATGAAGAGGGATAATATTCGCCTTGCTATCACGACTATTCGCGTTGGTACGTTCGTGATTGCAGGAATGCAGGTTTTCGCAAGAGGCCAGCGTTCGTCGCTGCGATCAGCAAGGTCGAAACAGTAGCGAAGTTTCAGGAAGCGAGTGCAACGGAGAATATTTGTCAGTCCCCAGAAATCTCCAACTGGCGACTTGAGTCACAAACTTCAAAAGGTTACCGGCTCATGACCTATCAGCATACAACGAGCATACTGTGTGCAAATGGCCATTCGTGGTCAAGCCATTGCATCTCGCAAGCGAATCCGGTGCGCTGAGCCAGTTCAATCACCTCGCGGGTGTTGTATTTGTGGCAGCTTTCCGTCCAGATGGTCTCCGATTTCTTGAAATCTATGTGGCAGCCGGCCGCGGGGATGTTCACGCGCTGATCTGATTTCGATTGAAGGTGCATCTCGACGCGACGTTCGTTCTCGTCCCATCGTACGGAGTGCTGAAAACCCTTCAGGGAAAAGTCCGCGCCCAGCTCCCGGTTGATGCGCCCCAACAAATTCAAATTGAACGCGGCAGTAACGCCTGCAGGATCGTCGTAAGCTTGTAGGAGTTCGTGTACAGGTTTCTCAAGGTCCGTCGCCAGCAATAGCGCGTCTCCCGTTTGCAAGATCTGCCGCACTTGCGCCAGGAAAAGCTCACCTGCGGGCCGGTCGAAATTGCCGATGGTGCTGCCCAGAAAAAGAACGAGTAATCGCTCCCCGGATCTGCGGCGGACAGCCACTTCCAAAAGGCCGTCGAGGTACGCGCGCTCGAAACCGACCATGCTGACCGAATCAAGCCTGCCCAACTCCTGTCTACATCGAGACAAAGCGAGCGGGGAAATATCGATCGGAAAATAGCTGACCGCTTCACGCCGGGAAAGCGCCTCGAGCAACCAACGCGTGTTCGTGCCGTTCCCGCTGCCGAGTTCTGCCACGATCACGGGCATCGGAAGCCGATGCACCAGTTCTTCCGCGTGCCGTTGCATGAGTCTCCCTCCCGCCCGATTCAGGCCATATTCGGGAAGCAGACAGATAGCCTCAAACAATGCGGAGCCTACTTCATCGTACAAATATTTTGAGGGCAACTCCTTCTGGCCAGGCTTCGTGAGCCCTTCGCGGACATCCCTCACGAAATCGGGCTCCGAATGCTGGGTAATCCCCTGCGTTGAAAATCGAGCTGGAGCGGCCATGGCTTATGACTCCACGCAGCGAAACTTGGCGTACAAATAAGGGTAATAAGGCTGAAACCAGTTGCGGAACGAGCGGCGCAACATGCACGCGGCCGTGCTCGAAGAGCCGCCTTTCAAGACGAAGTGCTTGCCGTCGAAGAAATTCGCTGAATACCCCGGATAAAATGAAAACGCATGAAAGCCAGGCAGCGGCGCGAACGGGGTGGAGGTCCATTCCCATCCGTTTCCAAGAAGGTCGGCGATGCCGAATGCGCTTTCGCCGCGCGGATGCGCCGCTATCGGAGTCGGGTCCCACCGCGCGAAGTCGAAATTCCCAAATTCGGGGGCCGGTTCCGAACTGCCCCACGGATACGCGCGCTCGTTTCCTTGTGCTGTACCGTACGCCATCCGGTGCCATTGCGCTTCGGTTGGGAGTGTCTTGCCCACCCAACGCGCGTATGCGGATGCCTCCGCGTGGCTAACATAGGCGGGCCACGTATGGGGCAACGGAATCTCAGCAAACATTGTGCGCAAGCGCCATTGATTCCAATGTTGCCGCCAGGAAATGGGATGGCTCAATCCAGCCGCTTCCTTCCATATCCAGTCTTCAGGCGACCAGAGAGAGCGATCGGTATACCCGCCCGCTAGAATGAATTCGAGGAAATCAACGTTCGTAATCGGGAATACGTCCGCGCGGAATTCCGGCACCTGCACGACGACAGCTTCAAATTCGTTGTCCCAGCCGAACGCGCCATCGCGGCTCCGCTGGCCGAGAGTTGCAGTTCCCGCAGGAATCGTGATCATTTGCGGATCACTCACCGCGGTTGCTGTCGGCGGAGGCGAATTGCGCGCAACTTTCTTTCCGAGCGGCAATTGATGGAGGAGATACGTCAGCGTCTCTGCGTGCATGAGCCGGTGCTCGATCGCAACATTCAATAGGGTGCTGTCGTCTGTCTTGTCGATCAGACGATCGAGTTCCGCGCGCGTGCGAGCATTGTACTGCCGGACTGCTTCTTCTCTCGGCCAGTCCGCAGACTGGTCGGTAGGCAAACCTCCATCGGTGGGGTCGATGCCAAATGCAAACAACCGGTCGAATTCCGGGTGAAACGAACTGCGGGCCTCGGTGTCACGCGCGATCAGGTTCCAGTCAAACGCTTCCAGGTGGCCGAGATAAAAAACCAGGCGGTGCCTCTCGGGGATCGGCCTTTCATAGAGCGCATCGGGGTGCACGAGTCCAAATAGTTCATCTGTAATTCGGCGTGAATGCTCCAGACGTGCCTGAAGCGCCGGCCGTACCGATTGGGTTACAGCACCTGTTGAAGTCAACGAATCACCTCGTTGCAGTGGGACTGGCGCTTCCAGAACTTACCACCGGCGTTATCTAAATCCTCAGCAACAACCGCCCAGAGCTGACACCTTGATCCTAGTTTCCAATCGTATTCGGTGGAGAGGCACTCTACAATTTGACTCGTTACGCACGATAGCGCCGCAAATTTCCTTGTCGTCCCAGCCTCAGACAGCCTACAGGGTAGCACTTCCTTCTAAAGTCGGGGCGGGCTGGAAATTTCCCACCCTATATAGATGCTGGAATCCTTTGAAGGGCGCAACAAATCCGGATTCACATCTGATTGGTGCGCCTGCGGCCGACCGCTGAGAATCCTCCCCGCGGAGACACGTCGCGCAATCCTGAAAGGCGGAAACCAAGTAGGAAATCAGCCCCGTGAGGGTGAGGGAAAACGGAACCGCAGGAGAAAGGTTGATATGCCCATCAAGCGATCGTCCCGGGGGTGGGCCGAGGACTACCCCACTCTTTCTGTTCCGCTGCCGGGTAAGCGGGGAGAAGTTCCATTCGCCCGTACCTCACCTAGGTACCTTCTTCGGGGAGCGACAAAGCGCCTCGGTCCGGAGTGAAGTCTCCGGACCAAGGCGTATGGGCTGTTCATCGGTTAGCGAGCCGTTGAATTCGACTTGGCAGGAGTAGACGCCGTGGACACCGGGCTAAACTTGACCACCTGGGATTGCCCGGAGAATCGAATTTCGGTGATGGCGCCGTTCGCATATAGAACGGCGTCTTGAGATGATTTCTCGGTTCCGTCCTTCAACGTGGACGTAACTTTTGCAATGACCTTGCGCCCCTGAGAAAACGTGGTTTCATTTCCGTCGACAAGAACGCTGTAATCTCCCGGAGCCAGGGTTGCATCGCCAACCTGCAATGGCTGACGAATGTGAATGGTACTCTTCATTGGCGCAGCGAAGACCGGTAGGGCAAGCGCCAGTCCCACCGTAAGAATCAACTTCCGTGCGGAAATACTTGACAACATACGAACCCCTCCCTTTTGACGTTGATTGTGGCCCTGGCGCATTCCACAAATTTGCGCACCGTAGGGCCGTCACATAAGCCACATACGAGCACACTCCGGGAAAAGTTCCCGGCCACGGTTATTTGGACCCATATGCTGAAGAAACGATTCCTTGGCTGACCTAAAAATAATTCTTATAAAGCCATATTGGTATGTGCTCCATGCGCAGGATAATCGCCACAATCAATCGAAACTTCACGCAGCATTGAAGCGGGAACGATCAAATTCAACTTGCTATGGCAGCTTCCGGGTTGTAATGTCCGCATCTGCGATCGCTCAATCGAGCATACTGTACCCATTGGAACTTTTTGGGCCGCAATTACGTTTCTAATAGTGGAGGTCGGAAGCCGGCGCGCGTTGCGAGGCGAATCACATGTTGGAACCAGAAGTTCAACTGGTCCAGCAATGCCTCCAGGGCAACGGCCTGGCCTGGGAGAGACTCGTGCAGCTCCATTCGCGGCGCATTTTTAACATTTGCTATCGCTTCACGAGCAGCCGCCACGAGGCGGAAGACTTGACGCAGGAAGTATTCCTGCGCGTGTATCGCACCCTTGGCAGTTACCGCGCGGAATCCGGAAGCTGCGCGACCTGGATGACGAGCGTCACGCGCAATCTGCTGATTGACCATTACCGCCGCACCAAACGCGATCGGATTACGGATTCAATGGAGGATGCACCTCAAGTGGAAAACAAGGTTGCGCCGGGCCGCCGTCCCGATCAAGCTGCTCTGGACACGGAATTGGGAGAGCGGGTACAACAAGCATTGGGAAGAATTTCACCAGACTTGCGAGAGGCTGTGATTCTGCGGGATCTTCAAGGATTGGAGTACGCCGAAATTCAAAGAATTCTAGAGGTACCGGAAGGCACCGTGAAATCGCGGATCAGCCGCGGGCGGATTGAGTTGGCGAAGCACTTGGAGGAAATGGGCCTGCGCCCGTCGTAAGAAAATGGATCCGAACTCTCACAATTGGATATGCGTCGATACGGAGACTTATCTTTGCGACTACCTCGACGACACTCTTCCGTCCGAGGCCCGGATTCAACTGGAGTCCCACGCAACGTCGTGTGCGGGATGCGCCTCAATGGTTGCCGGTGTGAGCGGGCTGGTGCGCCAGTTGCAGCAACTCGAACCGCTTGCGGAGCCTGCGCAACTTTCCTCCGCGATCCTGGATGCCACACTCGGCCCTCGCCGCGCAAAATCACGTTGGCGCCACTGGTTCGACTGGCTGAGCCCGCTTTCGCGTCCTCGCTTTGCGTATGGCGCACTCTCCGTGTTGCTGACTGTTATCGTCAGTTCTCAGGCGCTGGGTCTTCAGTGGCACAAATCCGCCGCCGCGACCTTGAATCCCGTGAATCTGGTCCACACGGCGAACCGTCAAGCGCATCAGGTATATGCTCGCGGCGCGAAAGTTTTCAGCGACCTGCGATTGGTTTATGAGATCCAGACGCGCCTGCAGCCTGAGGATGAAATTGAGCCGATTCCAGAGCCTCCACCGGTCGCGGCCCCGGGTGGCGCGGTTGTTCCTGGGCAGGAAAAACAGCAAAAATTGCTGAACATTTCAACCCGGAAGCATCGCATCCGGAATGAGGCCTCGAATGTGTCGGCTGGGCAACTCGAAGGGAGCTCTGCTTGATCAACTGCGCGACCCACGCAGATAAGGAAGCCACCGGCTACTGCGCGAATTGCGGGAAGGCTCTGTGCGCGGATTGCGCCCACCAGGTCCGGGGCGCGCTGTATTGTGAAACGTGCCTCTCGTCCATGGTGACACGTGCCGCGAGTCCTGCGACTTCTAGGAGCCGCCATCCTTGGGTTGCCTTCGGGCTGGGTTGGATCCCCGGGCTCGGAGCGGTTTACAACGGCGAATTCATCAAGGGTTTGGTTCACGTGGCAATTTTTGCGGCTCTCGTCACGATGGACTCGCACGGGGCGGACCAGCCGTTTTGGGGATTGGCGACGGCATTCTTCATCTGTTATATGCCAATCGAGGCATTTATCAGTGCAAAGGGCCGGTTCCCAAATACGCCTGCATTTGAATACGGGGCACATAATGCCGAAATCTCGTCCACATCCACGCGGGCTCCAATCGGGCCAATCGTGCTTATCGCGCTGGGATTTCTGTTTTTGTTGGACAACTTTCGCGTCCTCCAGTTTGACTGGGTTTTTGAGCACGGCTGGCCGGTTTTGCTGATAGGTCTCGGCACATGGATGCTCTGGAAGCGGACCACCGGGAGACCATAGAGAGGATGGCGGACGAAATGAGATGTTCATGCGCGCGGTGCTCGAGACGCGGTTTGATGGGACCCGTGATCCTCATCACGATCGGTGTGTTATTTCTGCTCGAACAGCTGCACGTGGCTTCATTCAATCACCTGTGGCCGGTCATTCTGCTCGTCGTTGGAGTCATCAAACTTCTGGAGGCCACGGCGTCAACCAGCGGGCATATTGGACCGCAGCCGCCGCAGCCACCGTCGCCACCACCGTCAGCAACATAAAAGGTTTGATCGTTCGAGCTTCGGATTTGGGCGAATCAAGATGCGAGGATTCAGATGAGTGACGGCAGAACGCGATACGGATCAATATTCAGCGGCACTGTGCTGATCCTTGTCGGCGCGGTTCTGTTGGTGCACGCTTACCATCCGGACTTCGAGTTCTGGAGGCCGTACGCGCAATGGTGGCCCTTACTGCTCATCTTCTGGGGACTGGTAAAACTTTGGGAGCGAATGAGTGCGAGGCGAGGCGGAGATCCTGGGCCAGCAGGCAGGGTGACAGGCGGAGAAATTGCATTGGTCGTAGGCGTCCTGCTGCTCCTCGGAATTATCGGAGGTGCCGATTGGTTTCGCACGCATCGCGGCAACGTTGACCTAAACGACATTGGATTTTTCCGCGGCACGCCCTACACGTTTACTGAGGTGGTGCCTGCGAAAACTGTGCCTGCGAAGTCCAGCGTCTCCGTCACCTGGGGTCGCGGCGACATCAATATACTTGCCGATGACACGGCCGAATTGCGCGTCACCGAGAAGAAGACTGCCTACGCGAGCGGGCAGGCGGAAGCCGAGTCGGCGGCTGGCCAGGTCCATGCCGTGGTGGTCGACAAGGGAAATGGAAATTATGAAGTCCGGCCAAACAACGAATCGGTCAGAAATCGCGTTGAAACCAGTCTGGAATTGCACGTGCCGAAGCTGGCAGGCATTTCCACGACGACGGACAGTGGCGATGTCCGAATTACCGGTGCGAACGGAAATATTTCAGTTGTCACGCGAAATGGAGACATCGCCGTGCGTGATGCCGGCGGCAATGTGTTGGTCACATCCTCCCACGGCGATGTTCAAGTTGCCGGCGTCGCCGGCGACGTGAAAATTGCAGGCCGCGGGGGTGAGGTCGAAGTCGGCGACATTCAGGGCCAAGTCGCAGTCGAAGGCGAATTCTTCGGCCCGATTCGCATGAATCACGTGACAAAAGGTGTGCGGTTCGTTTCGAGCAAGACGGATTTGACGATCACCCAGCTGAGTGGGCAATTGAAGGGCGGGTCGGGGAATTGGGAAATTTCTAACAGCAACGGAGATTTGACGCTTTCAACCCGAAAGAGCGACGTCTCGATTCAGGATGCCGGCGGTCGTCTCCAGATAAGTGATGATGGCGGTGATGTCGAATTGCACTTCTCGCAGCCGCCACGCGCCGATATCTCCGTTGAAAGCCGATCCGGCGATCTTTCCCTCTCGATGCCGCCCCAATCCAGCTTCCAATTGGACGCCCAAACACAAAATGGCGATCTGGATTGCGCCTTTCCCGGCCTGATCAGTGTAGGCAAACCGGACGGAGACAATCAGGGACTCCAGGGACAAGTCGGTAATCGCGGCCCCGCGATCCATCTCCGTACGCAGCACGGTGATATTCGCATTAGCAAAAAGTGATCCTCTCCCCGCCGAATTCTACGCATCTGGTCTCCACACGCATTCCACAAGGTATGTGTAACGGCAGTCCCTTTCGTGAACCTGATGAAGTCGCTGAGCGATCAGACCTATAAGACCGCCCACCCGCTATATCAACTGCCACTGAAGGGAGACCTGCGCCCAGTTCGCTGAGGCAATGAGTCCCTCTCTTGGGCCGGTGCAGGGGACTCCGAGATTGATCTGGTTTTCCCGGTGCAGCACGAATGAGTCTTCCAGCAAGGGTGCGATCAATGAAATCGAGCACAGGAACGCGATCTCTACAAGCAGGCGATATTCGCTGGATTTCATTTTGGCGAAACTTCTTCCGTGTTGGCGTGGCTTCACAATAGGCCAACAAACCACCTGTGCTTCGAGCGATGTGTGGAGCCGCACAAATGGAGGATCCGTCAGAGGCTAATCATCAGTGCCGAACTCTGGAGGACATGTTTGACTGGTCGTAGTCCCGGCAGGGGTCGCCTTCGTGAATGTACGCTTCGGGATCCGTATTCAACTTGAGCACCTTGGGACTCATCGCCCACGGTTGCAGGAGCACTTCGGGATCCTCCACAGTGACCTGGTAGGTGAGGTTATTCCCCTCGCGCCGGAATTTCTCAATTACGTGCATCAGGTCGGAGTGAAAATATCCGCCTTTTTCCAACCAAGTGATGTCATTGAAGCCGACAGAGTCCACTACCAACGTATCTCCCTCCCACTGGCCGACTGAGTCCCCGTAATACGTCACGTCGAGCGCCCTGACTGGATCGTGTTTGCGTCCATCGGTTGGGATGATGCGATAGTCAGCCGGCTGTGTGCCTGCCCCACCAGCGGCGTAGAGGAGGAGCA
>Ga0207098_10167_pt1 | contig 22201 bp, 23 predicted proteins | sample Alteio_BWMinHeat_84_FD_153548 | JGI IMG/M metagenome (GOLD analysis project Ga0207098, IMG submission 153548) | Enriched cells from forest soil in Barre Woods Harvard Forest LTER site, Petersham, Massachusetts, United States -... | ecosystem: Environmental > Terrestrial > Soil > Temperate forest >...
AACAAGGGATATTATGTTAGCGGCCCTCCGTGGCCTTAATTCTTGCTAAGCGTCTTCCTTGTACACAACGTCGATCACCTCATCAACTACCTTGAGAAGGGACATTGCGAGGCTTTTATCTTTTATTTGTGTATAGATGCCGTCATACCCCATCTGAAATAGAGTTACTAGATCTTTATCTTTATCTGTCTTCAGTTGAACAAGTAGTCCCGATTCTCTATAGCGGCTTTCATTGCCATTAGGGATAGGGAGAACGCCATCGCTCTCTTCTAAAGGTTTTTCAATGGATTGGTTTGTGAACTTTGTCAGTCTGTTCCATAGCTGAAGACTTAGGACGCCCCACGCTTCTTTTTGTTGATGATTAGGAGCTGTCTTAAAGTGGGCTCCGTATGAGACGGTTGTCTTTGCGTAGTTGCCATAAATAATGATTTGCGACCAGCCAATAGCGTATTTAAGAGATTTATCGGGTTCTATGAGTTCTTCGAGAGGTGGATTGGGATTATTATAATTATTCGCATCGTTATTATTATTCTTGTCGGCGCCGGGAGATGAAGTTCCTGTCCCCGTGTAAGTGCCTATCGGTTTTGCGCAGGATCCTAGCATCAAGCAAAAAGAAAATAGAATTATAATAATTCCTCTGTTCATAAAAACAGCAAGTTGCAATTAGCGTGCTCCAAGAGCACTCGGGCGCTGCATGCATGGGCATTGTAAAAATCAGAGCTTTACAAAAGAGGGGAATAAAAAAAAAGGGGCTAGGAATATCCTAGCCCCTTTTTATCATCTCTAAGCTAATGAGAGATTATGAAGACGGGTACAATTCCGAATTGAACTTTAAACCGTCTTGTCTTTTGCAGACTCCTGCGTCACAACGAGGTGCTTTATTCTGTGTCCAGAGGTAGTCAAGTTCTGATCGGCAGTCATCTTTTGCTTTTTTGTCGCCGCAGACTTCGCCTATCTTCTTAAGATCGCCGCGCAGGCTTTCAGCATCTTTGTTGATTGATTGAGCGTTACCAACCAGAGGAGCTTTTGCTAAATAGCAACTATTTTCAAAGTCCAGGGTGGCAACGTAGTCGGAATCAACCCCGTTGATAGCGTTGAATTCACTGTCAAAGTAAGAACAATCTGCATCTGTTGCACAAAATTGAGCAGATTTGACGCGTGCTTGATAAGCGTCGACTTGGTCCAGACAAGCATTAGCACTGGGGAAGGGCGTTAAATAGTACTTCTTTGCAAGCTCCTTCATTGCTTTATGAACGGCCATTGCGTCTTCTTGTTTGTCCATGCTGAAGCTTAAACGGCTACCTTGTTCTTGTTTCTGGGTTTGAACGAGATCTTGTAGAGCTTCCCCTGAGCGAGAAATCTTAATGAGGTCATCACTCTGAATTTCTGCTTCTGTGCCTTCAACGACTTCCGGCTCCAACGGAACGTCCTTTTTCCCACTAAGCTGTGAAGCGCTAAGCGTTGATTTGAGCACTTCCTTTAATTTTTCGAGTTCCTCGGAACTGACTTGTCCTTGTTTGACGGGCTCCTCACTGTTGAGTCCCCCTAATTTATATTTACCTTCAGCGTCGACAGAAAACCCTTTGCTCGCTACACACTGAGCAGGATCTATTTCTTCGCCACAATTAGATTCCAGCTGAACAACCCAATTTGCCTTCTTGGCGGGCTGGACTGCGGTTGTCGCTTTCGCTTTTTGAGGTGCCTCATCTTTTGACTGCTGCTGGGATGAGTTACACCCGAACATAGCAACGCTGAGGCACAATGATGTAATGAATACTAATTCTTTTCGCATAGAACTATCTCCTTGCTCTAAAAAGTTGACTAATTTCCTGTAAAATGCCACACGAGGCGTCCACGAGGCATCGGGCGGCCACGATGTTTGGGCCAGATGTGCAATCCACGTGCCTAGTTAGAGAAATTGAGAAGGTCTGGAATTAGCGTTCAATGTACGGTAAGTTCCTTTTACTATGTCGATTTGGATTATTATAAGTTGGGTTCTTGTATTGATACTCACTGCAATAAACATCTTCTTGTTTATCAAATTGAAACAAGCAAGTGAGCAAATGCTGCAAATGGCCTTCCCGGGAGCGAAAAATATGAATGAAGCTCTCCTGCGCATGCAACAGATGATGAAAGGTGGTGGGGCTGGCCGCGGAGCTGTTCCAAGAATGGGGATGGGCGGTGGAGGTCCTGGGATGGACGCGCAGCTGAAAGCAGCGATGGATATGCTTCAGAAGATGCAGCAGTCGAAAAGACGATAATGCGAAATGTCTTTTTGACCTGATACTCTTTGATGCCAGGGATTGGCCGAGAAGCGCGACAACCCTAAATGTGTTGTCAAGTCCAGGATGGACTTGAAGCGTCAGTTTTTGCTCAAAAATTCTATTTCGCGACAGCGACTAATTAACTCTTCTTGTACTTGGTAAGAAGTTCCTGAAACAGATCGCGCAAATAGTTTCCAATTTCTGGTTTTTCGCCAAGAGCGGTAAGTGTTTCTGCAATGGATTCAATTGTGGACAAGCACTCTGGCCGCGGTTCTTTTCGCAGGCCTTTGTAGAGTGACGGTTTTGAAGGCGTAAGTATGGCTCGATTCACTTTGAGAAGCCACGGGTTGCGCCACCACAGTGTCTTTGCTTGGCTCCAGGTGCCGTCGAGAAGGATCACACCGTCGATTTTGGTGGGTCGAGGGATAGGTTTGTTTTTTTTTGCTCAAGAGTTGAAGGGCCGCTTCCGCTTTTTCCTCTTTGAGACCGCTGCCGAGATAGAGGACGACCCAGTGAGAAGGATTGGCGGGCTTGCCAAGGGCTGCTTTGAGATTGGGCCAAGATAAGCCTATTTTTAGAAGCGAATTTTTAAGAGCGAGATGAGCCATTCGAGCAGTTCCCAAGAGATGGTCGGGTTCCTGGGGGTGCTGCAAGATAAGGATTTCGGTTTGGTTTTCCTGAGGTTTAATCAGGCCGCAAAGACAGAGTCTTTGTGGTTTTTGACAAGTCTGACATTCCATTCCAGGCGTTATGCTTAAGTCGAGAATTTAAGTCAAGTCAGCGTTAGCTGGTGCGAGTCAAGTTTCATGGTTTAAATGCTCGCCTCCTTCTGCAATTGCATCTGTAATATGAGGCGGAATCCAGGTTTCTCCTTCCAAAGAAACAATTAAATGACCGAGAAGCTGGATTCCAAACTGTCCTGCCATTTGATTTATTTTCTGGGTAAGGCTGATATCCTGGTGGGAAGGCTGAAGATATCCGGACGGATGATTGTGAAAGAGAAATAAGCCCTGTGGTCGGAGAGCTAATACGCGAGCAAAAAGTTCCGCAGGATCGACATTTACATGAGTGCGAACGCCTTGCTCGACGAGGCAGAGCTCGCCTACATCGCCAGATCGATGGATAGGCACAAACCCAAACCATTCCTGAGGGTTAGCGCGGTTTTCCATACTAATTCGCTCCAGCGCTGTTTTCATTAATTCAGAATACGAATTATGTTTGCCATTAGTATTCCTGCGGCAGTGACGATACTGGCTGTACCGACGTCCAAGTTCAAATGCCGCGAGAATTCTAGCTCGGCCCGCTGGGCCAAGTCCGGCGATTTGTTTAAGATAAGTGTCGCTCTCTATTTCAATACCTGTGAAAAACGCTCGCTCTTCTTCTTGAGCGTTCAGCCCTTGACCGGGAAGTTGGAGAATACGTCTGGCAATGCCAAGGCAGCCTACGCCCGGTGGTCCTGATCCAAGGATGAGAGCTAGGCATTCGCGTAAACTCAAACACCCAGGGCCATACTGGAGACAACGTTCTCTAGGTCGTTCTAATTCAGGAATTTGATGGATAGGTACATTCATGGGGAAGGAGCTTCTACAAGTCGTGGGCCTTAGCTGTCCCAGAAAAGGGCGCTGGATGTGATCGAAATTCCGACGGATAAATCGATTGGCAGACTATATCAAAATTAGGTATATCCTATTTATCGTTAAGGAAGTTCTATGATTTCAAATGCAATTCTAAAAGTAGATCGACCTAGGGTGGGAATTCTTGGCGGTGGGCAGCTTAGTTTGATGCTGGCAAGTGCAGCAAGGAGAATGGGGCTGAATACGACAGTTTTGGCCGACAACGCTGATTCTCCGGCAGCGCAAGTCTTTACACAAACCGTTTTTGGGCCTGCTAGTTCGGCTTTCTTTTCACAAGTGGACTTGGTCGTTTTTGAAAACGAATTTATTGATTGCAATCAACTGGCGGCCGCGACTACGAATTCTAAAGTGAGATTTTTGCCCGGACTGGAAACGATGGCGCGCGTTCAAAATAAACTTAAGCAGAAGGAGTTGTTGAGAGAGCTCGATCTTCCGACTGCACCATTCGTAGAAGTAAAAAATCTCGAAGAAATGAGAGATTGTTTTGAACGGCTAGGCGGTAGCTTTGTCCTAAAATGGGCGTACATGGGTTACGACGGTAAGGGAGTACTTCCGGTAAGGGAGCTGAGTTCGGCCGAAGTTACGAAAGTGGAGAAGTTTGCACTCGAAGCTCGGAAGCGACAGAGCGTCCTATTTGCCGAGGAGATGATCTCGTTTAAACGAGAACTTTCTATTATTGCTGTTTACTCGGTGAACGGAGAATTTCTTACTTATCCTCTGGTTATTTCGGAGCAGGATCGAGGAATTTGCAAACGTGTGCACGGTCCGGCTCTCGCATTCGGACTAGATCCGAAGCTGGAAAAGCAGGCGCGCGAAATCGCACACAAAATTGCAGTAACGTTGAAGTTGGTCGGAAGTTTCGCAATCGAATTTTTTGAAACTCAGGACGGCAGGTTACTGGTCAACGAAATTGCTCCAAGAGTGCATAATTCAGGTCATTACACGCAGAACGCGTGTGCGGCCGATCAGTTTGAAAATCACTGGCGTGCGGTATTGGGGTTGCCCCTTGGGCGAGTCCATACGGCTCCTGGTTTTGCCATGTTGAATATACTAGGGCCCAGCGAAAAAACGACAGCCTACAAACTGCCTATTCCGGGGCCTCGCTCTCATTTACATTGGTATGGCAAAAAAGAGCTTTCGCCCGGGCGTAAGTTGGGACACGTCAATGGCGTTGTGGATTCACCGGCAGGTGTTCCGAGTTTGTTAGAAGAATTGGCTGCGGTGGATCGCGAATGGCTGAATCAGTTTGCTGCTAGTTCATCCAAAAGGGAAGGGGAGTAAAAATGGCGAAACCTCAACCGTTGATTTCGATTGTAATGGGAAGCGATTCAGACTTTCCGACAATGAAAGAAGCTGCACTCGTTTTAAAGAAATTTGAATTGGAATATGAGATTTCCATTGTTTCAGCACACCGCACCCCTGCGCATTTAAAGGAATTTGCCGAAGGAGCGCGAAAAAGGGGGATTCGAGTCATTATCGCGGGGGCTGGGGGGGCCGCACATTTGCCTGGAATGATTGCTTCGTTTACGGAACTACCGGTTATTGGAGTGCCCGTAAATATCGGTTCCTTACAAGGAGTGGATTCACTCTATTCCATTGTGCAAATGCCACGAGGAGTCCCTGTTGCGTGCGTTGCCATTGGCAATGCATGGAATGCTGGAATTCTAGCAGCACAAATTATTGGAGCGAGTCTCGGGGAAAGTCATCCTGATATCTTAGATCGAATCGGAAATTATAAAGAAGAATTGCGGCGCGATGTCCTCTCAAGACAGCTTCCGGAGCTTTAAGCTAGTTTCCTGCAACGAATAAATTAAGTTGTCGATTCTGACCTTCCGATAATTTCTGTATCTGTATTTGCGGATAGAGCTCGGTGATCTTTTTTGCGGCACCCAGTTCTGTGCCCGGCGTTGACACTGTCGCGAGAGCCGCGGCAAGACCCCAACGCAGTAGATTTGGGATTTCGCGAGCTTCGTTCGCGGCGAGAAGAATGCCTCTTTCGGTCACAAGTCCGTTTTTCCAAAGATGCGCAGTTATCGCTCCTACCATGGAGTCGCCAGCACCCACAGAGCCTTTTGATTTTATTTTTGGTCCTTTCCCAAACCAGGTCCCAAACGGAGTGATCAGTGCGGCACCTTTTTCCACAGAAGAAACACAAATCAGAGGAACTTGCGTAAGCAGAGGCTGTACCGCCTGGACCACTTCGGGAAGAGTCGTAATATTTTTATTATTTAGTAAATCTTGAAGTTCCGTCAAATTTGGTTTGATCATCAATAAGGATGAGTGAGGCAAAATACTCTTAAGAATTTTTGCTGGAACATCAACAATAGTGGGTAATTTCTTTTGCCGGGCAATCTGCAGTAATTTTTTGAGGGTAGCAGTTGAAAATCCCGGTGGGAGACTTCCGCCGATGACCAATAGGGAAGGTGCTTTAATTTTCTCCACAAATTGAAATAACGCTTTAATTTCATTTTGTCTGATTTCAGGTCCCGGAAAACTGAGCCTCGTCTGTCGGTGGGTTGCTTTATTCGCCACCGTCACACTGACCCTGGTGTGGCCTGCTATTTTTATAAACCGTGTTTGAACCTTCTCATTTTGGATGAGCGTTTCGACTTCTTTGCCAATGCCGCCACCCAAAAATCCAGAAGCAATAACAGGCGCTCTTAATCTTTTGATGATTCGCGCTGCATTAATGCCGTTTCCACCGGGACATCGAAGCTCCTCGTGGACATAGTTTTTTTCGTCCTGAATGATCTGATCCACATTGCCGCTAATATCTAGCGCGGGATTTGGCGTCAGGGTGTAGATCATGGTCGATATTCCTCTTATTACTTACTATTATCGGAGTGGATGCAAAATCAACTTGATAACGAGTTTTCCCAGATAGTTAAAAAGTTAGCTAAAAAGTCGGTGAAGAATAAAAATACGATTCTTGCGATCGCCATTTTTTTTTGCGTACTGGCAATCCCGCTTTTTTTTTCGAGTCATTCTCTGAATAAAGGACAAGTGATCAAGCAGTTCTTTGCTTACTCTATTACGGAATCTTTAGCCAAAAATTTAGGCGGTGCGATACTGGATACCACCATTCCGTGTATTGGTAAAGATCAGGCAACAGCAAAGTGGGTAGAGGAGCCTCCTGTTTTTCATTTGCTGGCAGCTCTTGGGTTAAAGTTGTTTCCGAATTTTCCTGCGCTCGTCCCTTGGTTGTCTTTTCTGCTGCTCGGAATTGCCTTTTCATGGTTTCTAGAGAATCCGGTATGGGCGGGTTTGGCATTATTCTGTCCCATATTTCTCAGGTATAGCATCCAACATCTTCCTGATTTGTTGGCGACTGGGTTTCTGACCCTAGGAGCGGCACAATATCTCAAGCGTGGGCGCTCTAAGCTAGGTCTGTTCTTGTTCATGCTTGCTATTACGACTAAAGGACTTACTGCTTTTCCGGTTCTTGGTATTTTATTTTGGGAAGAATTTTCCGGGCAAAGTAAGGCATCCGGAAGACTCCTAGCTGGTTCCGTAAAGACTGCAATAAAGAAAGGAATATGGATCTTCGCTACTTTGGCGGGACTATGCTTGCCGTTTGCATTGTGGCTCGTAATGATTCAGCAGCGCAACATTCCCAGTCCATTTACGTTTTCCACCGGACTCGAAAATTCACATACTGGAAACTTTTCGCTTTTGCTGAGCTTTCGCTATTTCGAAAGATTGTTCACTTGGCTGGTTTTAAAGGGCGTTGGGATTTTTCTATTTATTCCAGCCCTGGCAATGGTGACGGCGGTCGTTCGAACTTTGCGGCTTGATCGGGATGGAAAAACGCTCCTGGTTTGCTGGATTCTGAGTATTCTTCCCTATTGGATTTTCGTGCGTCAGGGCAATAGTGTACACGACTATTATTCCCTACCGTTTATTCCTCCTTTAGCCTTGCTAGGTATGCTTCAGCTCCGGATTTGGTTCACATTGCGCGGAGCAAACTGGAAACTGGGTTACAGCTGCATGGTTTTAGTGCTCCTGAGTCTAGCCAATGGAATTTGGAATCTAGCTAGTTTAAAAGCTGTTCCTAATGACGAGCAGCTGGGACGGCCAAAATTTTGTGATCAGCGGCATTATGTAACTAATTAATAATATTAACTATTTATTGATTGCTGGGAAAGCCATACGCAGCTGGATTGAGCTGTGGTAGTAGTGGTAAGGTTGAATTTAATGAAAACCGCGAGATTAGTCGCAAGTAGATTGGTTCCGAATAGGGTTGAATCGCCGTATTTGCGATTCTCTCGTCAGGCTTGGAGCGGCTTGAGGCAGGATGCACCTGGGCCTCTGACAGAAGACGAGCTGTGCGGGTTGCGAGGCATTCACTCGCCGACGACTGTTTCTGAAGTCGAGGAAATTTACCTGCCTCTGGCGCGCCTCTTAGGGATGTACTTCGATACATCGCAGGCGCTTTATCAAACAACGGCGCGATTCTTGGGTGCTGGTGCAAAGGTTCCTTATATTATCGGGGTAGCTGGAAGTGTTGCGGTAGGTAAAAGCACCACTTCTCGTATTTTACAAACTCTACTTTCGCGTTGGCATAAAGGAATCGAAGTAGAATTAGTAACGACCGATGGTTATCTTTTTCCGAATGCCGTTCTGGTTGAAATGGGCATGCTCAATCGGAAAGGGTTCCCCGAAAGCTATGACGTACGGAATTTAGTAAACTTTCTGTCTGATCTAAAATCGGGTAAAACGAATCTGAGAGTTCCGCTCTACTCACATGCCAGATACGACGTACTGCAAAATGAGTACAAATCGATTAATCGCCCTCAAATTGTGATTGTCGAAGGACTGAACTTACTGCAATCCAATCGCTCACAAGGCAAAGATGACCCGCATGTATTCGTTTCCGATTTTCTGGATTTCAGTATCTATCTGGACGCGCCAATGCCGATAATCAAACAATGGTACATTAAGCGCTTCATGTATTTTAGAGAAAAGGCACAAGGCGACTCGAGTCTTTTCTTCCATCGGTTTAGTCTTCTGACAGACGAAGAAGCGCTCCGCTTCGCCGAAGGCATTTGGGAAGACATTAATGAAATAAATCTGAAGCAGAATATTCTGCCGTTCAGAGAGCGCGCTCAGCTCATTCTCAAGAAGATCGACGATCATTCGATACAAGAAGTGCTATTGCGAAAGACCTAGGGCTTGGCTGTGTTTCTCCGATGCTTGTCGAGGCCTTCCTTCGGCCTATCCCGTGCTCAGTTCACTCTTAGTTATTCAATCGTGTCCATATATACTGTGGATAAGAATAGGACGGTTGAGGATTATTTACCATCTGTTGTCGTGGTGCAATATCGTATTGCGGATACGAGTTGATATTCAAATTTCCCTGCTGATGTATAAAAGTAGATTGAACTTGAAAAAATAGCCAATTTCTCGTTGGTTCAGAGGTGAGTTTACCTGCGAGCTGGAACGCTTGCTTGAGGCAGAGTGGACTCTCTTTGAGTGCACCTAAATAATATTTTGAAAACGCGAGTCGTTCTAGGACCCATTGATTTTCCGGAAGCAGAGTCAGGAATCGAGCTGCACTTTCAAAGAACTCAATCGTAAACTTTCGATCCTGGCCTTGTGGATCTCGAGTCCTGGCGAGGATTAAAATTCCTTGGTTGAATAATTGATCTGCAAGGTTGGCAGCGATCGATTCGAGTGAAAAAAGCGCCTGCATAGGCATTGTTGAAGAAGGAGGTAGAGTGGAACACGTACTCGGATCCTTGTGAGGGGTGAGCATGGGTAGAGAGGGCACAGTGGGGCGTGTGCTTGTGTCTTTTTGCTCAAGTGCAAAAGGGGATGCATCAAAGTTGGAACGAGTACTCATGGGTAGAGAAGGTGGCGAAGTGAAGCGGACGCTTGGGCCCTTTTGTTCAGATTCGGGAATTTCTTGCTCGAGTGCAAGATCAGTTGCATCAGAGTTGAGAGTAATGCCCGTGGGTAGAGGCGGAATGGCATTTGTGGCTCCTTTTGCAACTGGAGCCACTGGTGCAGGATCGGGTGCGGCCTCTGCTAGTGGTTCTGGTTCTTTCTTCGGCGCGACTTCCTGAGACTGAACCAGTTCAGATCTTTTTTTGCGGCGTTCGCGTTGGGGCAGGGGAATGATTTGGAATTGTAAGTCGTTACTCGCACTCACCAGCGTTTGCCCGACAGGCTGGGTGGTTTCAGTAGGCTGATTGGTTTTAGGCTGTTCTTCTTGACCACTTAGAATTGATTCGTCATCTACGAGTATAGATTGTTTCAAAGCGTTTTTATTTCTCCCACTTTTTTTTCTTTTTCCCCGATGCTGACGGCTCTTTTTTTCTGTGGGTTCTTCCATTGAGGTAAGAATTGCTTGCGAGGATGCAATTTTCGGCGCCTCATCTGGCGTCGGCTTCTTCTCTTCATTTGCCTTTGTTACAATCGGAGAGTCTTGCTGTTTCTCGGGCTCTCTTTTCTTCGCGGCTGCTGCGGACGTCAGCGGATTAGTTTTTGTTTCCGCCTTCTTTTTGAGTTTTGCAAAATAAGGCTCAATTCCATTTGGAAAAATATCCTTATTCAATTCATTAGATTTTAGTTCACTTCTGATTTTTTCTAGCAAAGTCCGACCCAGTTCCGGTCCAAGGGAATTGATAATATCAACCCAAGTCGATTCGATGGGTAATTGGAGAATGGCTGTAAAATCCTCCTTAATAACGGCCATATCAACAAGGAACTTATCGGCGCGAGCTAAAGTAAAGAAAGCATAAGCCAAAAGATTTTTTGCAAACTTGAACCGTCCTGTTAGCTTTTCTGGAGTTTCTTTTCTGTAAAGATGAGCCAAACCGACAAATATCTCATAGGCGTTATCCGATATGTTTGGATGGGTAAAATCTGACATGAATTTAAGACTTGGAGTCGATTGCACTTCGAGCAACTGATGCGCCCTTTTTTCCCAGAGCTCGAGTGCCTCACTCCCGATGAGACGAAGTTTTTCTTCGTGTTCCGGTAATAATCTTGGTCCGTATGCTTCTGCAAATCGAGCTTTCCATCTTTCGTCAGATGCATTGGAGATCTGGGTAATAATGGCAAAAATAATACCAAACGACTTTCTAAGTTCTAATTCATCTAGGGAGCTTTCTGTCGCTAATTTCACCCAATTCCAGAGAAATTGCCGACACTTCGCAAAAATTATTGGAGTGTATTGGGTCAAAAACACTTTGGAATATTGATTTCCAGAATCACTCGGAACATACATAACAGAACAGGCCGACCGGATCTCCTCAGACTGAATCAGTGTCAAGTCTTTTTCGTTCTTCAACTTTTGAATAAGGAATATTAGTTTGGCTTTTTCTTGATTCAAATCCTGATCAAACCATAACGGAGAAGTCGGGGTAGAAGAGGTATCTGCAGCAAATGAAAGAGTTAGGAAGGAAAAAGAAAACAGGAATAGAGTCATTACTGCGGTAAGAGCAAAAATGCCCGTTATGCTTTTTTTCATTGGCTTCTCCTGAATTCAGATATTGGGGTCTTTAGCTTTTCACCGCTGATACAAGAAAAAATGGGTTTGTTCAATCAAATAGTAAGTTCCTGCTCCAAATTCAGACGGAATATCAATTGAATAAATTCAATGAATTTAATTCAACTAAATGGAAGTGTCGTGCATTACTGCTGGTAAACTTTCTAGAAATCCTGGTACTATTTCTTTTCTCTTATAAGGTAAACTGCGGCTTTAAGCTGTGCATCTGCAGTGAGACGAACTTCAATGTTGTTTGCAAGAGGACGAAAGTCTTTCTTGCTCGCAACTTCTAAATCAGGTTTTAAGCCGATTTCATGGAAGGAAACACCTTTAGGTGATAGGAAGTTCTGGGTGGTGTACTTGATCGCAAAACCATTCGGTAGCTTTTCTAACGTCTGAACATTCCATTTTCCGGCAGTTTTTTCACCGACCAGAGTTGCTCCTCTGTTCTCAATCAAGGCAGATGCAAAAAGTTCGGCTCCAGCTGCTGTATACTGATTTGAGATTAGGGCAATAGGCAAGTTCTCGGTAAAAACAGGTTCCTGATTGGACTTCTTTTTTTCTTTATTATTTTCCCTGTCAATTATCGTAGTAATAGTTGATCCTTTTGGGACGAAAAGCTCAGAAGACCGAATCGCGCTATCAAATACTCCACCGTCATTGTAGCGTAGATCTACAATAAGCCCACGAACGCCTGCGTTTTTGAATTTATCTAGTGCTGATCGAATGAGGTCCGGTGTGTTTTCGCCGAAATAATAGACGTAAAGTAATCCTATTTTATGCGGCAAAATCTCCGATTCAACGGGATTCCAGTGGATTGATTCGAGTTTAAACGATTTAGAAATAATTTGGTCGCCACGCAATATCTTGAGGTGGATACTATCACCAACGCGGCCTCGAATATCGTGTACCACATCGATAATTTTCTTTTCCCGATAAGTCTTACCATTAACGCTAACAATGTTGTCGTCGACGTGAATGCCATTTTTCTCGGCTGGACTGCCAGGAGTAAGTCTAAGTACTTGAATAAGTCCCGTATCGGCTAAAAAATTAAACACTATTCCAATTCCCGCAAACTCCGAAGCATCTTCCTTCTCCATCTCTTTGAGTTCTTTTGGGCTGAAGAGTTTATTCCATTGGTGATCATCTTCGTTTAGACTCGAAAGCATTCCTTGAACGGCAGCCTGATAAAGAGCTTCTTCCGTGAGATTTCTGTCCTGGTATCGCTGCAGGAGAATCTCTTTCGCTTTTTTGAACGAAGTTTCTGGATTTTGAAAGCGATCAGAGGAATGCCCGTTTTTGCTATTTTCGCCGGAATAACTGATATGAGGGTTGGCGATCATAATCGCTAATAGGACCGCAAATACTGAACTGCTGTGCATATAAAAGTTATTTTTCATAAAAACTCCTCTTTCTTAGAATTTAGTCTTTAGTTCATAGATAATGATTTTTGATCGAAATTTCGCCCGCCGAATCGATTAACTTTCTGTTGGTTTTGTTGTCTGAGTCTCGTTCAAGATGGGAAATTTGAGAAATATAAGTCGGATTTGGATCTGGTTTGAGAAGCAATCCGCCAACGAAGAGTACCAGGACTATTCCTATTGCTGCAAAGGCTCCACGGTATTTCCAAAAATTTAGACTTTTCAAAAAATCTGTCGTCCCAAAATCAACTACGCGCGAAGACGGCAAAAAAAGCTCTCGCACGTCCTGTTTGAGTTTCTGCTCAGCTTTAGCAGATGGAACGGCATCAAGATTGGAATCTGAAAGTTCAAATGAGCGCTTCAATGCGATAAAGTCCATCAGATATGTTTTTGAAGTTAATAACTTTTCTTCGATCTCTGTACGCTGATCGTCACTCACTGTCCCCATATAATAAGCAAAGAGTTCGTCGTTAATTCGTCCTGAAATTTCCGAAATATGATTTTCCGTTTTCATAATATAGCTCCCTGCTATTTAATTTCTTTTAGGCGTATTTTTAGCGCTTCCACCATCGCGTGAACCCTCGACCTAACCGTGCCCAGCGGAATTCCCAGCACTTGTGAAATCTCTTGATATGCCATTCCCATTCGGCGCATTTGAAAAAGCTCGCGTGTTGGCTCAGGCAACGTCTTTGCTAAAACAAAGACCCTCTCGGCAAACTCGGTCATTTCCACTTCTGAAGATTCCTGCGGCTCTTTGTTAGCTTCATAATTGTCGTCATATTGTAAGAGAGCGTCTTCACCGCGTTTCCTGGAACGCAATCGATTTAGACAGCGATTTCTAGCAACAGTGTAAATCCAACCGCGAAATGTTCCTTGTTGTTCCGGAACCTGGCCAAACCCGGTTTTAGAATCGCTCTTCAGTACTTGCATAAATGCTTCGTGAAAAACCTCCTCCGCCTCCGGCCGGTTTTTCAAATAGCCATAGATGAACTGAAACAACCCCCGCTGATGGCGGGTATAAAGGACATCAAATGCCGCAACGTCGCCGGATTTGATGCGATTGTAAAGATGTTCATCCGTTTCCATAAGTTTCAACTCTTCTTATTGGAAAACACCGTATCGAAGAAAAGGTTCAGTTTGATAGCTATTTTTTCCGTGGACAAGGGCGCGGGTCGCGGGAAGGGTAGGTTAGGGTATTGATAACATACTAATATAATCAAGTAATCAATCCTCTGACCAATGATTTGCGTGGTTGATCCGTTGGGACCGGTATGCTAAGACCCCAAAATCTGTCTGTTATTTGAAAACCTTGAGGAGAGATGTCCGAGTGGCTGAAGGAGCACGCTTGGAAAGCGTGTGTGCATGAAAGTGTACCGAGGGTTCGAATCCCTCTCTCTCCGCCATAAAACAAAAGACCCGCGAAAGCGGGTTTTTTGTTTTATGGCGATGTCGAGATGAATGAGAACCCTTGGGTTCGACGAGCGTTTGCCGAAGGCAAGCCTTGAAATGAGGAGGCCAGGAGGGCCGACCCACTCTACGAAGCCCCTTTTCGCAGGAATGCGAAAAGGAAATCCCTCTTCGATTTCGGCCTCTCATATTTTCTTACTTAAAATAATATGTGTAGCATCGACTGTATCAGCTTTTTCAGTCACAGTAAATCCTAGTTTGGGCATGTCGATGCCCGAAAATAAATTTTCACCAGAACCAAGAAATACTGGGCTGTACACCAGATGTAATTCATCGATTAGTCCTGCTTTCAAATACTCGCGAATGACCTGTACACCACCACCTATACGAATATCTTTACCTTTGGCAGCTTCCTTCGCTTTTTTTAGAGCTGACTCTATTCCATCGGTTATAAAATAAAAAGTTGTTCCACCCTCCATTTCAAGAGGCTCTCGCTTGTGGTGGGTAAGAACAAATACCGGTGTGTGATAGGGAGGATTTTCTCCCCACCAACCGCGCCATTCACTATTAGGCCAAGGACCACGTATGGGGCCAAACATGTTTCTCCCCATAATCCATGCGCCTATATTCTCAAACGACCTTTCACCAAAGGTATTATCAACGCCTTCTACGCCGGTGCCATCACCATGCATTCTTTGAAATACTTTTGTTTTAAAGAACCATTTGTGAAGTTCAGGCCCTCTGATTCCAAGTGGATTCTCTAAACTTTGATTTGGACCAGCTCCGAATCCATCAAGCGATACGGCAAATGCCGCTACTTTCACTTTACTCATTCTTCCTCCTCGTTCTTGATTGTTAATTAAGCTAATTGTACCAAATATTGGAAATAGATTATAGCGAAGACATAGGTAACACTTTTGACCCAAACGGATTCCTCAAGGGTTTAATTCCGTAACTCTCTCCATCAGGGTATCTAAGTCATGGCTCAGAGAGCCGCAGGTATTTTCGTTTTCTGACGGCATTTAGCTGAATTATGGAGAATAGAGCAACTACTCCTGTCATAAAATGAGTAGTGAAAATGAGGTTATGAGAAAAGTTCTTTGAGAGGAAAAAATTAAATAGTCCAGGCGTAAGTCCAGCTAATACGTAAGCGATGTTGTAGCAAAAGGCTATCCCAGTGAAACGCACTGACTCTGGAAATAAAGTCACCAATAGCGGCAGATAACTTGTAACTAGGGCTGCTATGAACGTCTGAATAAGTATTAAAAACAAAGCCAGACAGGCAACGCTCTGCTCACTAACCAGTTCAAACATCGGAAAAATAAATAAACAAAATAAAAATGATGTTGCCATTAGAATTCGCGTAGGCCCGATCCGATCTGATAGAAGTCCAAACACGGGAAGACAGCAGGCTGCCCATAACAAACTAAATGTATTTGAAAAGTAAATGTCTGGTAAGGCATAGTTAAAATATTTACTAAAATATTCTGGAATATAAAGCATGAAGACTATTAAAGCTGATGGAAACAACACAATGGCTGATCCTAATAGTACTTCTAAAGGGTGAAATTTAAATAAACTAATAATTGGTATTCTGTGTTCACCGGGTTTTCGCGCAGAACGAGTTTCCTGCATGGATACTCTGATAGCGAAACTCACAATTGCCAGTACACCGCCAAACAAGAAGGGGCAGCGCCAACCCCATCTAAGGATTTCTTCCTCGGTGAGAATCCGGGATAAGAGCTGTAGGACTAGCGATGCGAGGATAGAACCGAATGCCACGCTAGACATGATGATTCCACAATGAAATCCATATTTGTTTGGAGAGGTCTGTTCTGATACAACAGTGATGGCTCCGGGCAACTCTCCACCAAAAGACAGGCCTTGAAAGAAACGTAAGAGAATCAGAAGTAATCCTGATATCGCCCCTATCTGCGAGTAAGTCGGAAGAAGTCCAATCAATAAAGTGGATAATGTCATTAGTAACATTACTGATACAAACGTGACTCTTCGTCCAAAACGATCCCCCAAAGATCCAAAAAGAATTCCGCCAAACGGACGGGCTATATATCCAACAGAAAAGAGTCCTAGTGTATGAAGATACGGGATTTCGCTCTGGCTATCGGGAAAAAAGGCCCTATTTAAATAAGGCGATAACATCGCGTAAACAACAAAATCATAATACTCCAGACTGGCTCCTAAGCTAACTAGAGTAAGAAAAATACGGCTATTGGGTTGCTTTTTCATGTTATGAGGCCTGGTACCATATTCGACGTAGAAACTTGCAAGAAAACATGCGTTGTCTTTACCGGGACTCGCATTCTCTCGGCTACTTCGCCGGCATCGGCGCTTCAAGAAACTCCTGAATAAATCCCGCCGTGAACTCCGGTGCGTGGCCTGCCGCGTTTCCACTGAGTATTTCGCCCAGGAATTCGCCATGGCTTCCGGGTAGGATCATCAATCTCGCATTCGAAATCTTGCGGCTCAATTCAGCTGCATGTTCGGGCTTTACGAGGTCTTTGTCACCGATCAGAATCAAGGTTGGTGCTTGAATGGATTTAAGTTCTTTATCAGTGGTATTTTTAAAACTATGCATGCGCTCGATATCTTTTTCACACATATTCTTGAGCTTTTCTGGATCAGGATTGACCTTCAAGAATGCGTCCTTCAGAGGTTGAGGCATGTTTTTGAAATCGGCCTTTTTCATAAAGTCCCAAAGCCAGGAATAGGCGCCGTCCTTGTGAGCCATGTAGGAAACGTACACCAACTTGTGAACAAGCTCGGGATGACGAATCGCCAGCTGCATAGCGACTCCGGCGCCATTGCTGAAACCCATGACGTCAGCTTTTTTGATTTTCAGGTAATTCAGTAGGCCTGCGACGTCTTCGGCCGAAGTTTCTGCTCGAAACGGTTTATTTCGATCGCTTGTGCGTCCATGTCCTTGTTCTTCGAGTGCGATCACTTCTCGATCGTGGGCGAAGACGGGAAGAATTTTTGAGTACGTTACATCGATCGTGGATCCGCCACCGTTCAAAAGCACTAGAGGGATGCCTTTGGTTTTGCCGTGGACTTCGTAATAGACACTAATCCCGTTAACGGGTGCATAGCCACTCTCTGACAAGGTATCTGCATTTGCTTGCGTACCCGAAATGAAACAAGCAGTCAGGAATATTGAGACAAGGAAGAAAGTTCTCATTTGTTGGAGCTCTTTTCTCAGTTTGTTCGCCGATTCTTGGCGAAGGTAGCGAATTGGGCGTCCAATGCCTTTTTATATCCAGGACGAGCTTCGCAATTTTGGCGATAGGCGTTCAGCACAGGTATTTGTGTAACTACATCCTCGCGAAATAGTCTTGAGATGCCCAAAACCGTCGTCATTAGAAGATCAGCGATTGTAAATCGATCTTCGAGATAATCTTTTCCGTTTAGCCAATTTGATAGATCTATCAACCGATCTTGGGCGTCTTCTAACGCTTCCGGTCGATGTAAGATGGCCCATTGTTCTTCTGTAGCCCAACGGTCGATTTGAACCATATTCATCATGTATGGTTCAACTGAATTTAGCGCGGAAAACATCCACGCATGAGTGCGGGCCCGTTCAATGGGATTTGAGGGCATCAGAGTTTCAGATTTTTCTGCAATGTGCAGCAGAATCGCGCCGGACTCAAAAAGCTGCAAGTCGCCTTCCTGATAGATTGGTACTTGACCGAACGGGTGCAGTCGCATGTATTCGGGCTTATTCGTCGATTCCCAATCGAACAGCTGTTCATCGTATGGCAATTGCAATTCCTCCAGCGCCCATCTGACTCGGAGGTCTCGCACAAATCCGTACGCAGCTTTTGGAACTGATCGAAGTGTACCTATTTTGATTGAGTTCATACAATATTTGTTGTGCATCTCGTAGAGAAAGTCAACTGTGGTTCATAATAGAAATTCCGCTACCGAGGCTACGTCCACGGCGCAGTGGCCGCCGTATAGGGGCCTCCAGTCAATCTTCATTCCCATTTTTGAAGCTTTTTTGACGAAAAAGTCGGCACCTTCAAAATTTCCGTATTTGTCGTAAAGTCCGCAAGAGAGATAAATTTTCGGGGTTTTAGATATGTCTATGTGGTCCAGAATTTCAATTGGCGAAAATTCCTTCCAGTCTTCTTCGCCCCGCATATATTTTTTCCCTAAAGCGAGGATGCCAAGAATCGTCCGAGGCTCTGCCCCAGTTCGTTCTAAGAAAGCCCTAATGTTGCTAAATCCCGAAAAAGGCGATTCTTTGTAGAGGGGTGGGCAAAGAGACGCGATTTTGTTAAACAAGCCCTTGGTTTTGAGACCTAAAACTAGAGAATTTAGCCCACCCATGGATTCTCCGAAGAGAGTTCGATAGGTCGGTTTTCCTGTTCTTTTTTCGACTTCTGCTATTACTTCATTCTTAAAAATATTTGCGAGATCGGCGTCAGAATTGCTGCTTGGGGCAAATAACCAGACAGGTCCGAAAGTCACGGACACCACTTTCGGTGGTTTAACATTTCGGTTAGCCCAGTACTGTTGAATCAGAGAAGTGTAGTAGTCTCTGTCGTTCCAGACCGTTTCATCTAAATTACGACCATGTAAGTGATAGGCAATCCCACCGTTTGAGCCATTAACCGATGTATAAATACAGGTTCGCCACGCTGCATTTTTCCCTCCGGAGAAGCATTCCTTTTCTGCCGGTGTAAAGCTCACTTCTTGCTTTATTGAAGATGAACTGAGGTACGTCCAGAATAGATAAAAAGAGCCCAATGCGATGATACAACTAGCCCATAGTAAATGTTTTTTGCAAATCCTCATAAGGTACTAAGTACAGGTTCGATCTTGTGGGTTCAAGATTTTGTTCTCGGATTTTATTATGATTCGATCCATCACAATACTAGGAGCGATTTAGTTCGCGCAGACTCTGTCCTTATGATAACTTAATGCGTCAAATAAGGATGTGAATATTGAGGTTTGTAATATGGCTGATATGGTAACGCATGTAGAAAGATATACCTGTTCCAGTCACAAGAAAATTGCACAGCTTTTTGAGCCATTTCAAAGGAAATTCGGTCTTAATTTTTTTAACTACCATGCTATATCGTCCGATGGAAAGTATACGGCGTTAACCAGTAGACCAGACGTGTCTGAGCACTACGTTACCAAGAAACTTTATCTTTTGGACCCCTTGTTGGTTCACCCGAAGCATTTTGGAGAAGGCGCGTTTTTCTACCATTCGCTTGGGCATGAGGCATTGTTGAAGTTCTTTAGTTCTTTTCAAAAAAATTTTGAAATGGATTATCCATTTGGCTTAGTCATGAAGTCCAGTAATCCCGAATACGAATTTGAATTTTTTGGGTTTACTGCCGCGACACAGAACTCTACGGTTTTGAATTCTTACGTCAACGAATTATCTGCATTCTATAAATTTTGTAACTACTTTAGGTCTGAGGGAGCATCCCTCATAAAGCAAGCACACAACGACCCAATAGACTTACTCGCAATAGATAAGTCCCGCTTTTTTCAGGGGCTTCCTATTGAGCTCTGTCCTTCCAAGGAAAAGAAGAAAGACCCATCGGAGAAGGATGTTCTGCTAACGCGATCAAAGGATTTATCTGATCGGGAAAGAATATGCCTCCGTTGGATGGTTGCTGGAAAGACTGCTTTCGAAATAGGCATAATTTTGGGTATTTCCGGTCGCACTGCTGAAAAACACATTGAGAATGCGCTTAAGAAACTTGATATTCCTTTAAACCGTACGGGCGCTGCTTTTCTCCTCGGGAAGTATCAATTGATTGATGAAGTGTGAAAAAAACCAGAACGTCAGTTCATCGCCCAGTATAAGCTACAATTATATCAACGAGTACTTTCGGAATAGATGGAGTTACCTGGTCTTCTAGGCATGTTCTTACTACTTTCCTGACTTTTAGGTCATTCTCCTTTTGCTGAATAGCTTGATTGAAGTTTTTAAGCTGAAGTTTTGCCTCTTCTTCACCACTAAAGTAGTCATACTTTTCCAGTCGACCCCAGAGTTTCAATTTTCCTCTCTCAAAGAAGGACATAGTCATGTACATATCGTTGGTGAGAAATTTCTTTCTGGCTTGAATCAATTCGGCGAGGGTAAATTCGTCGAAGCGTTTTTCCAAAACCGTCTGATGCAGTTTTGATCCATGGTCTGCAACTTTCACGACAAGACTAAAGTTCTTATTCGAAACAATCGTTTTTTGATGATTCAAGAGGAGAAAGAATACAGGCATGCCTGGTAGAGCGTATGCAATGGGTGGATCTCCAGCTTTATCAAGCTGCATAACATTAATGCGCGGATCATTCAGAAACATTCTAGTAACTTCGAAAGCGTTTCCGCGGATGGCATGGGTAAAGGCTGTCATTCCATCTTTATTTTCCGTATTTGGAAGTACACGAGGATCGTCCAGAAGTGTGGCTACTATGGCAAGGTGATTCTTTTGAGCAGCCCGCATCAGTGCCGTGTTTCCATCTCGATCGGGTTGATTCACCTGGACTCCTGGGACTTCCAGTAATCTGTTCACTACTTCTTCATGTCCATTTTTTGCGGCGAAAATTAAGGCGTTGTTTCCTCCGTCGGGACTTACTTTGTTAATATTAGCTTCGTTTACGAGTTCCTCGACCCGAGTAAGATCTCCTGATTTTGCAGCTTCCTGAAGATCAGATGCTAAGGCGCCCTGGGCAAGGAATTGGACGGTTAAAGCGATGAAAATAAAATAAAACATATTTAGTAGCCTCATGATTTGGATCCTGTCAATCCCTAGGGACCAGCTAAACCAGACCTGTTTGGAATTCACACTCGATGTCATGAGCTACTAGGAGTGAAAGATTTTTACTATTCGTAATTTTACGTAGTTCGATAGATCGTACTCGCAGTTTATTCCTGCTGGAAATAGTCATGGACTGCCACGAATTTAAAAGTATGATCAGCTTTAGGGGAACGAATATGGCTGATTCAAAAAATTCTGTTCGGTTGCATCGTGTTTTGAGGGCTCCTGCGGAGCGCATTTATCGTGCGTTTCTAGATCCGGACGCCATGGCGAAATGGCTTCCACCCTATGGTTTTACGGGCAAAGTTCATCAAATGGATGCTCGTGTCGGCGGAACGTACCGTATGTCGTTTACTAACTTTTCGAGTGGCAAGAGTCACTTCTTCGGTGGGAAATATATTGAGCTGCACCCTCATGAGCGTATCAAGTATGTTGACCGGTTTGAGGATCCAAATTTGCCAGGTGAGATGCAGGTAACAGTTACATTGCGAGAAGTCATTTGTGGAACTGAAATTCAAATCGTTCAAGAGGGCATTCCTGCCGTTATTCCATCGGAGATGTGCTATCTCGGTTGGCAAGAGTCCCTCGCCCAACTCGGTCAAGTCGTTGAACCAGAAATTCCCGAGAATGCATAGATTTTGCACTCATACAGAATAAAAGATCTGTCTAGAAAAAAACTTGTTCAAGACTTAATTAGGGAGGACCTATGAAAGGCTTTAAACAGTTTCTGATGAGGGGGAACGTCATTGATCTTGCTGTCGCAGTGGTGATTGGTGCGGCATTCACCAGTTTGATTTCATCTCTTGTCAGAGACTTGCTTACTCCTCTGATTGCAGCCATCGTCAAGCAGCCTGATTTTTCAAATCTGTTTTTTACTGTGAACGGAAGTCGATTTACTTATGGAAATTTTATCAATGCGCTGATTTCCTTTTTACTGATCTCTGCAGCGGTCTACTACGCCGTAGTTTTGCCGATGACTGCTCTTGCGAAAAGAAAATCAGCAGAAGCTGCAACTCCCCAAATGAGGCCTTGCCCGGAATGTCTTAGCACAATTCCGATGCAGGCAAAAAAATGTGCCCACTGCGGATCTCCTGTAGCGTCTGTGGTTGATTTTCCTTCGGCCATCAAACGCTAGCAAGAATGTCCTTATTTGTCGTCCTACAAACAATTCCCATAAAAAAACTTACCTGAA
>Ga0207098_10128_pt2 | contig 22163 bp, 8 predicted proteins | sample Alteio_BWMinHeat_84_FD_153548 | JGI IMG/M metagenome (GOLD analysis project Ga0207098, IMG submission 153548) | Enriched cells from forest soil in Barre Woods Harvard Forest LTER site, Petersham, Massachusetts, United States -... | ecosystem: Environmental > Terrestrial > Soil > Temperate forest >...
ACCGGACAGGCTTTGGCGTCGACCTTTCCGCCGCCATGGCAGGCCTGGCACTTTGCGTCATAGTCGGCCGGCTGGGCGCTAGCTTCAGTGTGCGGGTCGTGGCAGGCCAGGCAACTGATGCGCGCGTCGTCGGGGTCGTAGCATTTGCTGCCCCAGAGCCGGTAAGGCTGGAAGCGAATGTTGTTGATACTGTGGTCTTCCTGCATCAGGATTTCTACCCAGGTGCGATGGCAGCGGCCGCAGAAGTTGGATGTCTGTTCAGCGCTGAGATCGCGCAGGTTGGCTAATCCGGCAGGTACGGCGGGCTTGCCGCTTCCCCGCGCCATGGCTGCAACATGTGCCTCCGTACCTTCGTGACAATGGCTGCACTGGACTCCCGGGGTCATCTTGTCCAGCGATAGCTGTCTTCCCGAAACCGCATCGGTTGCGTGGCATCCAAAGCAGCGCAGTGTCTCGTCCTGGCTTATCAATCGGCCAGCGGCTTCATTGATGCCGGCCGGGTGAGTCGCTTGCCCACCGAGCGTCGGTCCAAGGCCGTTGAACTCCCGGAACCAACTCATCCGGCTCTCGTAAAACTTTCCGTCTTTCTCGAGGACGTACGTCTGACCGAGGGCCGAACTGGCACCCATGGCCCAGCGGATGGGCATCGTGACCGTGGCCGTGCCGTCGGTTACAGAGTAAAGGCTTTGATCACCCTTGCGTTCGATGCGATACGAGTATTTGCCATTGGTCGCTGTGAGGAGCGGGTGGTCGATGAGAATACGGGCTTGCTCGACGCTTTCGAGTGCGTGCGCCATATGAGTGGCGGGCTGCGTACGCCCCTCTGCATGACACTTGGCGCAAGCCGTAGAACTCTCCTGGCCGGTTTGCGCCCAGACGCATGCGGGAGCAACAAACAGCAACAGGAGTTTCGATAAGACGCGGTCCAGCAGAGTCATCACGGAAGCGGTAGCACGGCTCCCTGCTTCTATATCGACGCAACGCCGACTATTGAAGTTTACCTCGGGCTGTTTGACGCTATAAACGCAGATGCACGTGCGGTACTCGAGCTAACTATGACCGGTTCACGATGATGATCACTGCGGATCAGCTTCGTGTCGCGGAGATCCCATGATTAGAGCCTGGTCACGTTCAAGAGAGCTTCGACGGATATCCTGAGAGCGCGCCAGAGCCTTTTGCGCGAGGTCGGCTTCGCCGAGCTTTCGATACGCCTGGTACAACTGATAATGGACATTACCGTAACGATCGAAGGGCGCCGCCTTCTCAAGACTCGGGATTGCATCGGCAAAGTGTCCCATGCGCACATATGCCGTCCCTAACAAGCCGCTGGCTTCGTTCAGATTGGGTTGCAGTTGCAACGCGCGACGTAGAAATGGCACGGCTTTTTCACTCTCGTTATCCAGGACGTACAGGCGACCGAGCAGATAGAGCGTCTTGGTGCGCGAGGGGTCGAGCGCCACGGCCTTCTCCAATTCTTTCTGCGCGTCTTCGTCAGAACGATTATCGAGGTAGAATTCACCTACTGCTTCGTGAAGTTCTGCCTCGTCCGGGCGCAAGTGGAGTGCCGCTTCATACTCCTTGATGGCATCGTCATGATCTCCTCGAAGCTCAAAGCCTTCAGCGCGCAGCTGATGAGTTCGCCAGGAATCGGGAAACGAATCCTCGAGTTGAGCATAGGATTCCGTCCCCAGGGCCTGGTATGTCCGTTCCAACCAATAGCTGGCCTCGGAATTTGCATTGTTGTCTCCGTGAACTTGCGCCAGCACATCAGATGCGCGTACGTATTGCTGCAACACAAAATAAGTTCTCCCGAGAAGCAGGTAAGCCGAGGATGTCAGGGGCTTTGCTTTTGAAAGCGCGGCTATGCAGAGAGAGTAGTGATGGAGTTTGCAGGAATCGGCATCAGGATGTGCTTGCGACACAGCGCCAGGCGTTTGTTGCCAATTCAACAGGTCACTTTGGAAGGACTGCGATTCCCGCTCTGAAAGAGCGCCCTCATTTGCAGAGAGGTATAGAGCAGACAATAGAAAATGTTTTGCTGGGGTCTCGGGCTGATGCAGTAGGAGCAATATGCAAGCTTGCGCCGCCTCCCTGGTGAGTTCGATCGAGGGGAATTCCAGGTGTGACTTCAGGAATTCGGGAGAGTTTCGCCAGACTGTGCCCACGGAGTCAAGGGCCTCGAGGGCTTGCCCCTTGGCCAGTTGAATATTGGCCAGGCCAATCCAGGCCCGCTCATATCGCGAATCAAGCTGGAGTTCGTGGCGAAACTCTGTTTCTGCGTCCTCTAATTTTCCTGTATGCAAATAGGCTTCCCCGAGCAGAGCATGCAGTCCGGATTGGCGAGGTTCTATGGCGAGCGCTTTCTTGTATTCCTGTGCGGCATCTTCCCAGCGGTCCCGCTCGAACAGCATATCGCCGAGGAACCGATGCCCCCACGAGGACTCCGGATACAGACGGGCACTCCGATAGGCCAGGCGCGCCGCCAAATCCAGGTATTGATGTCCGATTTTGAACGAGGCCTCGGCCTTGTCTGAGTTGAGGTCAGCCACCTTACGGTACTGCTCAGCTGCGCCCTGAAAGTTCTCCTGAGTCAAGTGATAGAGGGCCATGGCATCATGCGCGTCAGGGCTTGAAGGATCGAGTTCCAGTGCGTGCTGAAGGTAGGGAACGGCTTTTTCGGGAGAGCCAAGTTTAAGGTAATCCATCCCGACAATGACATTGAGAGCCTGCAGGTTTGGCCGCTCGCGGAGGGCATGAGTCAGATAACGGACCGCTGTTTCGTATTCAAGGAGGCTCTGGTAAGCGAGGCCCAAGTTGACCTGTGCCTCGAGCAGGCCTGGATCCAGCGCTAGAACTTTTTTAAACTCTTCGGTCGCCCGAAGAAAATCACCCTGCTTGAGAGCCGCTTGGCCGGCGCGAAACGATGTTTCGATATCCTGCTCTGACGATTGGCCGTTCGCCCATTTGGGGATCAGCAGCGAAAGAGTAAGCAGAGCGAGCGCCAGGGACGTGAAGTGAGAATACCCTCGCTTGTCGAGCCCCATGGTAGCAAGACTGGGAACGAACCGAAGAGGAAAGCGAAATAGTCGAGGCTCATTCGTAGTTATCATTGAGCGGATAGAAGATGATTATCAGACGAGCAACCGAAGTTTGCACCCAATGGATACAAGAATAGAGAAAGAAACGCTGCGTCCGGACGGCCCTCGATCCGTCCGGACACCAACGTGAGGAAATCAGAAAGTGACTCGCCCGGCAAATTGAATGACGCGCGGCAGATTGTATTGGCCGCTCACCTGGCCTATAGTGCCGCCCCAGCCAGCCGGCGGATTGAACTGCGTTCGGTTGAACACGTTGAAGAATTCACCCCGGAACTCGAAGCCAAAGCGTTCACCCGGCCCAAACTTCGTGTTCTTGAAGGCCGCAAAGTCAAAGTTCTTTTGTCCGTCGGAGCGAATGTTGGGCTCGGTACGCGAATCGGTCCCGTAACCATAGTAGTCGGGGGCGCCGGCAGTAAATACCGAAGTGTCGTACCACTCCAAGATTTTCTGGGCTCTGGAGCCGCCTGTCAGGTGCGACAAGGCGGTTCTGGTCGGCCGGGCGCAGCCTACGTTGGGAATACCGGAGTTGCTCAGTGCTCCCGGGCAGCCCTGGACGTTAATCGGGTAGCCGCTCTGGAAGGTGATGATCGTATTAACGCCCCACCCGCCGATTAACTTCTCCGTCACTCCATTTACGCTATTGGCATACTTCTTGCCGTGCCCAAAGGGCAAATCCAGAATGCTGCCGATGACCAGCCGCTGCGGGACATCGAATCCATCCAGGCTGCGCTCGCCGCGGAGGTTATAGGCGTTGGCATCCCCCCAGCCGGGGGACGACGCCTCAAGCCAGTTGATCTCCGAGTTGGTATTGGTGATGAGCTTGGCGATGGAGTAGCTGGCAAGCACTTGGGCGCCCGCTCCAAACCGCTGCTGTATCTTCAGCTGCATCGAGTTATAGCTCGAATCGCGGTTATCCGGCTCGGCCATCCCGACGTCATCGAACTGCGGGTAGGGCAGCAGGAACTGGGCTGCCTTCACCGTCGCATTGGTTCCGACGCCGCCGGACATCACCGGCCCGGTGCAACCCGTACAAGCTCCGGCAAAGGGATTGGGGACTTGAGCCGTCAGTTTTGTCACGTCCGAAGAACTTTGGGGCAGAAATTGCGGTTGCAACTGGTTGAGATCCTGATTGTGCATGGGCAAATGCGTACCTTTGGATCCGGCATAGGCGATGTCGAACAGCAGGGAGCTGCGGAATTGGCGCTGAATGTCCAGATTCCACTGCTGAACATAGGGAGCCGGGTAGTTGGACAGAGCCGCGGCATTTCCATTCCCTTGAACATCGATCAACGCCTGGTTTCGGCCGAAGGGCGGAATGATTCCGCCCACGGAAGCCGGGAACGGGTTGGAGATAGGGTTCTTCGGCGTGACTCCGTCGGACTGGTAAGTCAGCCAGGGCGTGGTGAAGGAGTTGATAAAGAGGTTGTGGGGCGCATCATCCCACCGCACATCCACCGGCAGGTAGAACATCCCGTAGCCGGACCGGATCACCATGTCCTGGCCCAACTGATACGAAACTCCGATACGCGGGCTCACGTGGTTCCAGCTGGGAAAAGCCGAGCGGCTTGAATGACGGCTTGAGGCCACCAGGTCGTATCCGCCCTTCAGGCTGGGAAACGCGCTGGCCACAGCAGAATTCAATGCGATCAGTGGGCTGGCCTCGGTGGTATTCACAGCGACGATGCGATTGAAGCGCTCGGTCCAGTTGCCTTGCAGATCGACGCGAGCGCCAAGATTGAGGGTGATCTTCCTGGTCAGGTTCCAGGTGTCGCCGGCATAAATCGCCGTGTAAAGGTTCTGATCGGCTGTCTTGGCCGGCTCGGTGACGCTGCCGCTATCCCCGTAGCCGAGAAGGAACGAGGCAACGCCGTTCCCGCCCGCCGATGCCTGCGAACCGATGTTGCCAAGGGCGGTGTTGTTCGGGTTGGCCGCGGTCGTTTTGGCGTTGAACTGGAACAGGCCGGCGGGATCGTTGCTCTGGTAATAGTTGTTGCGGAGGATGCGGTATTCGAATCCGACCTTCAGAGTGTGCTTGCCGAAGATCTCAGAGAACGACGGGTCGAAGCTGTAGGTATCGTCAAACGCGCCGATGCCGCTGCCGGTGCCCTGTGCGCACCAGCCGCCGCCCCAGCGGTTGTCGCCTGACGCGGCAGACAGGCACACCTGCGGGATATGGGTATAGGTCATTTCAGGGGTTAGCGCCTTCCAGTTGGCGCCAAACGGCGTCAAGTCGATGCCTTCGCTGAGAGGTGTGCGCAGGTAGACGTAACGCGTGTAGCCGAAATGCAAGTCCAGGATCGACTTGGTTGAAAGCTGGATCGTGTCACCCAGGGAAACCTGGTTCGCCGTGGTGGTTTCGGTGCAACGGTCCGTGCAGACCTGGCCAAAAGGTGCATCGGGAAGCGAAAGGACATGCGAATAGGTGTATCGTCCGAAAATCCTCTGCTTCTGACTCAGGCTGTAGTCGATGCGCCCATTGTACTGATTTACGTCGCCGCCGGTGCTGTAACTGTCGGCGAAGTTGCCGTTGGCATTGGGGGTAATGTTCGGCTCCGGGAAGAAAGTCTTGATCATATACGCCGCGGTGGGGTCGATCTGGCCCGGGGGGATGACGTTGGGTGTGCCGTTGTATGCGAACTGGGTGCGGCAGGGGCTGGCGTTACTCCCAGTGCAGTCCGCGCTGGTCGTCGGATCGTAGATGTTGAATACCGCGCCCCCGGGATTCGTTCCACCTTGGGAAAAGTCCCCGTTACGCTCTGCATCGGTAGGGACCCATGCCTGGAACGGACTCCCCTTCCGCAGCCGAAAGCCTTCATAGGTGCCGAAGAAGAACAACTTGTCCCGGACAATCGGCCCTCCGCCGTTGACCCCGAATTGGTTTTGAGTAAAGGGAGGACGCGCGACGCCATTGTGATTATCGAAGTAGTCATTCGCGTTCAGCACCTTGTTGCGAATGAATTCGTAGAACGAACCATGGAACTGGTTGGTCCCCGATTTTGTCGTAAGGTTGATGACGCCGCCGGCGAACCGGCCGTATTCCGGCCCCAGGTTGTTGGTCTGGACCTTGAATTCCTGGATGGCGTCCTGGGTTGGGATCACCGTGACAACATTCAGGTAGGCTCCGTTCGTCGGCACACCGTCAATCAGAATCTGGCTTTGACCGGCCATGCCTCCGCCCATCTGAAAATCTCCAAGGGCAAAAGGATTGGCGCCGACCGGGTTACCGGTCGAGGAGTTCCCGGCCGAAGGCTGACCCTGCGGCACCACGCCGGGCACGAGTTGCGCCAGGGCAATTGGATTGCGGCCGTTGAGAGGCATCTCGGTGACGGATCGTTGTTCGATGACTTGCCCCAGGGAGTTCGTTTCCGGCTGGAGTAAAGGCGCCTGACCGGTTACCTCAATCGTTTCGGTGGCCGCACCAACCGGCAAGGTGATGTCGATCTTAAGTCCGCTTTCGATCTCCACAACGATCGGTTCACGGACGAAATTCTTAAAGCCGCTCTTTTCTACCTGGATTTTGTAGCGGCCCGGCGTGATATTCGGGAACGAATAGCCGCCGGATGAATCAGTTGAAATCTGGTTCTTGGCGTTGGTGTCCATATTGGTTAACGTCACGGTGGCTTGGCCGATTGCCGCGCCGGAGCTGTCTGAGACGTTTCCGGAAATCTTTCCGTATACGTTCTGTCCAAATACCGCCACAGGAGTGACCGCCCAGAGGAGAACAGTCACTAGAAAACTTCCCGACCTCCGAATGTTCATCAGTTTCCTCCCGTCCTTTCCCTCCGCTTTCAAAGAGACACACATCTGGTACTGTTGCCAAACGTTGGACAGGGTGTATAGGCGGAGTACATGAGTGTTGTCAAGAGAAGAATCGCTAAATCGCTAAAGTAGAAGCATCCTTTAGATCAAGGGGCTGCGATATGTGACCGCCGAATCCAAAACTGCGTGTTTGATTGCAGGATCCACAGCGAACCTTCTTGTCCCGCGCTCTGCGTCGCCCACCTGACGGAAGGGAAACCAGCCCTCGGCAGGGCTTCCGCGAAGCTGCGGTCATGCTTGAACATCGCGCCGACGGCATAGCAGTCTGTGGCGTAAGTAACTACTGCCCGGCATGGCTTGGATCGCGCCGTAAATGAAATTGCTCTGGCTCGAGCGGTTAGCGATCTTAGAATCATGCATCTGCAACGCTGGTTGCGCTCCTGTCGGCATGTGAACATGCCCAATAGGAACAGCAACAGCATTCTGGCCCGGTTGTACCACTCTCGCGGAGTACCCGCGCCCAGCAGACGGCGGAAGATCAGGCTCAAATTGAACCCGGCCACATGGATTAACTGCCGCTTGAGGATGTTGGGGTGTTTGCGCAGATGTGTGCGCCGCATTGCACCAGTGTCGTAGCAATGGGCGAAGCTACGTTCAACCAACTCTCCTCGCCGTCGCAGCAGGCTCTTGCCATAGTTGCCTTGGACACGCCGCCGGTTGGCGTACACCGCCAGTTGCTGGCCGGCCTTGCCTTCCCATTTGCGCTGCCCTTTCTGCTGCCGCTCTGGAATATAGCTGCGCACCTGGTAATTCCTTACCCGCTCCAGCACCGCGCCGGAGTGGTATCCCTTGTCGGCCACCATCTCTTCGATGCCCTTGATGTTGACCTTGGGCTTCACCTCGGGATGCAATACGGCTTCGCGCCCGACCAGCTCTGCCACTGCTTCACCGGCTTCGCACAGCGTTCGATCCAATGTCGTGGTGTCGCCCTTGTCGGCTTCCCGCAAGGTCACCGCCACCACCGCGCCCGTGTCCAGATCCACTGCGTGCTCTGCCTTATGGGCCAGATGCGTGCGTCCATCCTTCATCTTCGTGACCCGCGCATCTATGTCCGTGGGGCTCATCCACTCTTTATTCGAAGTACGCTTCTTCCTCTTACGGTCCAGGCGCGCCAGCTGTTCACGCGTCGGCGTCGCGATGCCCGAAGCTTTCGCCAGACCGCTCAGGAATTGCTCGTAGCTCGCCCCTGTATCCCGCCGCACGATCGAGCGCATGGCTGCCGAGGCCTCCAGTGTCGTCGCATCCACCCCTACCCGCTTGCCCTTCAGCAACCCGCGATCCGCCAGCAGGCCCAGCACCCAGCCGAATACTTCCCGGTGCGTTTCCACATCCATCAGCCGCCGCGTCCGCGAAATCGTCGAGTGATCCGGCGTCTGCTCCGTAATCCCGATGCGTACAAACTGCCGCAACGCCAGCGAATCGGCCAGACGCCATGCGATGCCGCGCTCGCTGTCGATCCCCTCGAAGTAACCGATCAGCAGAGCGCGAAAGTAAATCCCCGGCACGAGGCTCGGCCGGCCCATCTTGGCCGCGTAGAACTTCCGGCAAAGCCCTTCCACAAACAGATCGAACTTCTCTGCATCCAACAGCTCGTTCAGCCGCTGATAGAAAGGATGACCCGGCGACCGTGCCAACTCCACGTTCGCGATCCAGATCTCTTCCTGCTGCTCCTGCGACTGCCGCGTCCCCATCCCCATACCTGAAAACTACCGATTCATCACCGCCAACGCCATGCCTTCTCGCACCGGAGTATCAAGACTTGCACCACAGGCTGATAGGCAGGCGCCAGCAAAAACTGGGCTATTTGTAGAACTCACTCGGAACCGGCCATCTTTTATGTTTTGGACCAGCCGCGGCCGGCTATTGGTCCGACCCCCTCCTTGAGCGTGACCAGTTGATTCACCGGCAATTGCTTGAAAGTTTCACGGAGACCGCTGGGCCAATAGATGTCTATGTCAACGGTAGTGGCGGTCCCAAGGCCGAAATGCAAACGGGGATCGTTGCAGGAGAGGTAGCTGGACTGGCTCGACACAGCTTGCGCCTGGGTCCTATTCCCGTAATGCGCGAGAACTCTGGCTCCAATGGCACTGCGGTTGGACTTTACGCCCTCCAATTTCACCTTGATCCAATTATTAGTCTTGCCGCTGAGATCATTGCGTAGCAGCGAAGGGGGCTCGTTCAGGTTAATGATGAGGACGTCGATGTCCCCGTCGTTGTCGAAGTCTCCAAAAGCGCATCCCCGGCTGCAGTGGGGCGCCGCCACGCCCGGGCCCGCCTCCGCGATGAGTTCTTCAAAGATGCCGGCACCCAGATTCCGAAAGGCGGCGCGCGGTGTCTTGTTGGGATATTGCGGGAGAGTTCGTTCGACTTCAGGGTAAACATGACCGGTAACCATAAACAGGTCTGGAAGACCGTCGTTATCCAAATCCACGATGCCTGCTCCCCAACAAATGTACCGGGTTTCGACTCCAATGCGAGCGGCTCGCGTGGCGTCATCAAAATTACCCTTTCCGTCGTTGTGGTAAAGAATGTTGGCGTCATCCAGGAAATGCGTTTTGAAAAGGTCTAAGTGTCCGTCCAGATCGTAGTCGCCGACGCCGACGCCCATGCCTGCTTGCTCCATGCCATCTTCGCTCAGCCCTACGCCTCGCAGGACTCCTTCTTCGCGAAATGTCCCATCGCGATTATTCATGAACAGAAGACTCGGAGTGGAATCAGAAGCGACGTAGATGTCCTGCCAACCATCCTCATCGAAATCGGCCGCCACGACTGTCAGCCCATATGTAGCTGGAGCCCGATCAATGCGTGCTTCCCTGGTGACGTCGATAAAGGTTCCATTGCCATTATTTCGATACAGGGAATGCCTGCCCGTTCTAAGCCCGCGAGGTCCGCATTCGACGGGGATCCCTTTCCAGCGGCAATAGGGGTTCTCGCCGGGAACGCCTGCGCCTTCAAACGTGAAGCCCACGTAATTCGAAACGAAAAGGTCAAGATGTCCGTCACGGTTATAGTCCAGAAAGCTGCAGCCCGCACCATACCTAAGTTGGTCACTCCAAAGCCCTGCCTCCTTGGTGACGTCCGTGAACGTTCCGTTGCCGTTGTTACGATAAAGGATATTCTGCCCGTACGTGGTGCAGAATACATCGTCAAAACCGTCATTGTTGTAGTCTCCGATGCACACGCCGCAGGCCCACCCGAGCGAGTGCAAACCGGCCTTTTCTGTGACGTCCGTAAATGTGCCATCCCGGTTGTTCTTGTAGAGTCGATTCGTCGTGCCCGCAGGAACTCCCCCAAGGCGAGTGCCGGTGAGCACAAATAAATCCATCCACCCATCGTTGTCGTAGTCGATGAATGCACAGCCGCATCCGGTCGACTCGACAATGTACTTATTCGTCTCTCCGTCGCCATAAATCACCGGCGCGCGTAAACCCGCGTTTGCGGCAACATCGACGAAATGAGCGTTAAAGGGACGGCCTGAGGGCGCGCCTCTCGGTAAGGGCTTGACGGTATGACCGCCCATGCCCTGCTGCCCTATCAATCGATTGGCGGGGACGGAGAGGGCGGCCCTCACTCCGAGTCGGACAAAGCTACGACGGCTGAAATTCATGGCGCAGGGGGTCCCGAGCGTTTCACTTTCGTAAGTCGTTCATGTTAGCACCACCGTGTTGCTCGAGATCGCCGTTCCATCGATCACATGGCCGGATATTGCCAGTGTGGGCACCTTCTACATGAAGGGGAAACTGTAGCCGAACGCTAATGTCGAAGTCGAGAACGATAAGTCCCGAGTCTAGCAGTTCCTGATGAGGCTCGGCATTCGCCCGACATGATGCAAGTTCTTAAGCGGGCCGAGAAGGATTTCGTCTTCTCACTAGCCAAGAACCGAAGGAGTGCGATGTTTGCATCCGCACGAACGGCGTAACACAATCTCCACTCGAAGAATGATCCGGCTGCCGGTTTGCGGCAGTTCACCGCGCTCGATGCGGTCGAAGAGTTGGCTTGTTGCAACTCGGCCCATCTCCTGCGCAGGCTGACGGACAACCGTGAGCGGTGGTCAACTGGTCAATGGCCGTGCGCACGCGCTCCGCTGTCTCGGTTGGCTCTTGATCGACTGAGACTCTACGGCTTCGCTTTTCGATGCTCGTCTGCAGAGTTTTGGGAGAGTTCGTCAAATCGGTAGACTCCCAGAGACTCACTTAGCGCGTTCCCCGCTACCCGGAACAGGGACCCTAATCGCAAACCACGATCGCCGGCTTTTCGCCGCGGGTGTCGCGTTCGTCTACTTCGGTCAACAGAGTGCGGCTTTCGCCCGGCATCAGCGACACGTAGTTATCGGAATAGATCACGGGGAGGATCCGGTCACCCGTCTTCTCGCGTACGGCTTTGAGGCGGACCATGAGTGCCGGCCAGGCGGCGCTGTTACTCAGCAGAGTCTTGAGTTGCCAGACATTGCCTTGCCGTTCCACCGTGGTCACCGCCTTCACCCGCGGCCTCGGCAGTTCACGAATCGCGCGGTAATTCCCGGGTTCCATACCGCGCAGGTAGAAATTCGATGAAACACTTTCAGAACCGCGCGTGAGCACGAGGCGAAGGAAATGGACTGGTGTGAGCCCCGCCGGGTACTCCATCCGGAATGGCGTTGCCGTGCTGTCTTCAATGCTGTCGAGCGTTGCCGATTTCTGACTCATTCGGGTTCCATCCATATTCAGAACCTCGACCTGAGCAGTCAGCCCGTTCACATTGCCGGCGCTGTAGTTCACCACTTCGATGGTCTCGTCTTCACAGTTCCACTGAATGTGGAGCGGCTCGGAACCTTTCTTGCAGCCGAAGTAGGCAGCCGTAGGCTCGAAGTAGTAGTCGTACGTTTGCCACACAAAAGACGGCCAGCATGGATGGCTCATCCACAGCAACACGCCCATGCGGTGGCGGCTCTGCGCTTCGAAAATGGCGCGGTAGGTTTCATAATTCACAAACTGGGCCAGCCGGATCCATTCCTCTGCGCTATTGGCTCCGCCATATTTATATTCAACAATGTCGCGGAAGCTCGAGCCGTCCATCGCTCCCTGCAGGCAAAAGTCATGCAGACCCCAGGAGAGTCCCTGGGGCCAGAGCGCGCTCTCGGGCATCATGAGGCGGACACTCTCGATAGACGGAATGTTGGGCGCGCCGATCTCACTGTGCAACATGCGGTCCGCGGCCCGGAAGTAGAAGCTGGATGGCATGGCGGCATAGGGACCATGGCCACTCACGACTTTGTCGGCCGAGCTGGGAATATAGTGCAGGTCGGGATGAAGATCGCCGAGGATCTTCCGGATACCCGTTTCCAACGTCGGGGGGGGAAAGCCCTCGTTGCGGCCGCAGTAGAGACCCACCGAGGGGTGATTACGAATGCGCGCCACCAGGTCCTTCACATTGCTCAGGAAGAGCGCGTTATCGTCCGGCTCCGGACCATCCCAGGGGTTGGCTAGCCAGAAGTCCTGCCACACCATGACACCGTACCGGTCGCAGGCTTCGTAGAAGGACTCGTCGCCAATCTGACCCACCCAGTTCCGGACCATGGTGAAGTTCATCTCGCGGTGATGTCGTACGGCTGCATCGTACTCGCGCGCGCGGAAACGCAGCATTGATTCGCCGAATCCCCAGTTGCCGCCGCGAGCCACGAAGCGACGGCCATTGATCCATATCTTCAGCACCCCGCCATCTTCGCTGTATGTCATCTTGCGAAGGCCGGCCTTGAATGACTTGGAATCGAGTGTCTCACCGCCCACTTGCACAGACAGTTCCACATCGTAGAGATTCGGCCCGCCGTAGCCGACGGGCCACCAAAGCCTGGGATTCTTCAGACGCAGCCCAGGGACGGTCGTCGGGTCGAGCTTGATCTTCTTCCGCTCCATTGCTGCAAGTGCGATCCGCTGTTCGAAGCGCAGGTCGCCGATCCGCCCCCGGAGCGTGCCTTTGATTGGCCGCGCACCATGATTTACGAGATCCGCTTCAAATGTGATTTCGGCAACGGAGTTATCAGGGAGTTGCAGCGCGGTTGAAAGGAATGGGTCTTCGATGGTGACGGCGCCCGTCAAGGTCAGGAATACGTCGCCCCAGATGCCGGTGTTGCGTCCGCGAATGGTGGGAATCCAGTCCCAGCCGATGGAAGCATGGTACGTCGGGTTATCGGCACCGGGCGCGCCGCCGTTCTTGCCTGCGCTCGCAAAGGTCTTCTGCTTGGCGCTGCCCGGAGTCGCGTTCTTTTCAATGAGAACCACAAGCGCGTTGACCTTACCCGGAATCAGTTTGCCCGTTACGTCGAAGCGGCCGCGCATGAACCCGCCCTCGATGCGGCCGAGTTTTTCGCCGTTCAAATAGACTTCTGCTTTCCAGTTGATTCCGTCGAAGTTGAGCCAGGCGGTCTGCTTTGAGGAAACCGCCGGCGCGGTGAATTCAGTGCGATACCAGAAGTCCGAGTAGAAATACGAGTCGGAGATGTGCAGTTGGTTTTCGCCGAAGTTTGGATCGGGGATCGCTCCTATGTTCAGGTACGAGGTCAGGACGGTGCCGGGCACTGTGGCCACAATCCACTCGGAATCCTGAAAGCCGGTCTTCGACAAAGATTCTCCGCCGTCTTTCACAAGGCTCGACCGTTGAAGTTTCCAACCACCACCGGCCAGCAGCAGACGCTTATCCACAGCGGCAGGCGGTGCAGGTTTTGGCCGGGCCGTGAATCCGCCGCGGCCGTAGACCTCAATCTCGCTCAGGATGTAGCCGTATGGCGAACTGGGCCGCATCATCCGCAGTCGCACGTATCGGCCCTGCGCGGGTTGAGCGAGTTTCAGGTCGTCCAATAGTCCCGCCTCGCCGGGAAGCTCCATTAAGTCGCGCCAGTTCTCGGCGTCGTCTGAAACCTGGACCGAACCCTCCGCCGCGCGCGCGATCCAATAGAGCTTGATGCGGTCGAATTCGAAGCGTGCGCCGAGATCAACGTAGACCCACTCCTCACCGAGGCCCGCACTTATCCAGGCGCTTGTGAAGCTGTAGGGGCCACCGATCTGAACCCGTTGACTGCCGTGGAAGAATGCGACCTCGCTCAGTCGCCACATCATCGTCTCAGCGTTCGTCGGGTCGTCCGGTATGCCTTCGCCCCGGCACTCCACGCGATAGTAGCGATTGCTACTGACGGATTTGAGCGGAATCACGGGAGTGAAGAACCGCCCCGGCGCGGCGAAGTCCGGCGGATATCCTGCAGTGGATGCGGACTTTGGCGCCAGGACACTGCCATATTCCTGCCATGTCCTCCCATCGGAAGAGACGGACACCGAGAATTTCAGTGAGGCCTCCGGGATTTGCGACGGCGGGACTACAAAAAGCTGAATGCTGTCAACCTCGGGCACGCTGTCGCCGCCTCCGAGCTGGATATCGACGCTGAGGCGTGGTCCTCGCACCTCCAGAGCGCTCATGGGACTGTGATCGACGATGTACTCGCGTTCTTCCCTGGGAAGGGGACCGTGCAAGCCTTGCGAAACGGCGATCCAGGCGGGCAGGCGCGTGTCTTTGATACCGTCGGTCACCAGCTGTGCCGTCAGATTGTAGTCGTAACTGCTGGAGTGGTAGGCGGGACGCAATAGAGCCAGGTTGCGGTAGGCAGTGTCAGGAACCAGTTCCGGGCTGAAGTCTGCGCTGGGCGCACCGGGATAAATGCCGATGCCTCGGGTGTACTCTTGTTTACCGGCAGCATTTAAGGCGCCGCTTGCGTCAGGTGCGCTTCCTTCCGCCCGCGCACGCATGGGCTCCGACAACGCCGACAGCCTCATCATCGCCGCGCCCGCGCCTGCAATCGCCGTTGTCTTCAGAAACTCCCGCCTCGATGCTGACATGCGATTTCTCCCCTGAATGATTTCTCGCCGTTATGTACAGTCCTCCGCCGCTTCACTCCTTAACTCTATTGATGGAGTAGTGTTGATTTTCAGCGACTTCCCGGCAGAATTACCGAATGCGAACCGACTCGTCCCAAGTGTTGGACTCAGGACATCTCATGATAGCGGTATCATGAGCGAAGATATCGTTCTCAGGATCGAGTCTGCGGTCGCAAGGATTTTTCGCCTTTGGTTACGGGAAACGAACTCTCGAAGTGCGAGTCCAGAACGAGTTTAAATTTTGATTTGGAGAAGAGTGTTGCTTTGTGAGTGCATGGCCCCAGCCGTGCCGGCCTGGCACTACCTGGCTCGAATGCGAGACGATCCAAAATCCATCGCGCTCGAACCTTCGGTGCCGTTGTTCATCTCCAGCGTGTCTGGAAGCCGTTCAAGGAAGAGCGGGAGATTGCTGCGTAATATGATGTGAGGCGCCAACCGCGTGATCGGTTCCGGCTGAACACGCTCGACAAGGTATCGGCACAGCGTTTCGAAGGCAAGCTTGCCTTGCGTAAAAGGCCGCTGGTAGAGCGTGGCCAGGATTTTGCCAGACTCGATCAGCGGAACGAGTTCGTTGAAAAGGTCGGTAGTGATCAGCCGTACCCGTCCCCACATTCCGTTTTCCTCAATGGCGCGTAAAACGGGGATGCTGTTGGCGGTATTGATATAGATGCCGATCGGCTTGCTCTTACGGCGCAGGAGTTCGAGCGTCGCCCGGTAGGCTTCCCGCGGGCTCTCGTGCGATTCGATCGCCGGCAGCAGCGTGAGATGGGGAGCCATGGTGGCGAGCGTGGCCGCAAATCCTCGCAGTTTTTCGCCGTGATCGAATGTGTTCAGATTGCCAGTGATAATGGCGACCGGCCCGTCGCAATGCAATACGGTTCCCAGCAGTTCCGCCGCGATGCTTCCGCTGATGGCGGCATCGGCCGAGATGGAAGCCAGGCGGCTGCTTCGAGGAGCGTCGCTGGCCACGCAAACTACCGCTGTGCCACGCTCGGTGAAGCGGCGAATCACCGGTTCCAACGGGTTCGGATTCCCGGGCGTAATGAGAATGCCGTCGAAATCTTTCTCGAGGTCCTCCTCGAGAAGTTTGATGTCGCCTTCACCGAGGTGCGGATAGGTTCGAATGCTTAGATCGACCGTGACACTATGCAGGGCTGCCGCCGCTTCCCGTATGCCGTCTCTCAGTGGATCGAAGAAGGAAGCGATCTGTCGCGGGAGGTGCGCCGCAATGCGGAGCCTGCGATTCAGTTTGAGAGTTCGCGCCGCGATGTTGGGCTTGTAGCCAAGCTTTTCGGCGATCTTGAGAACCTGGTTGCGGGTCTTTGGATTGACACCTGCACGATTGTGAAGCGCACGGTCCACGGTGCCGATGGAGATCCCCGCGGCGGCAGCTATCTCTCTTATGCCGATTGACTTTGACCCTGTGTCTCGCATGGATGGTAAACATTGTATCGGAGTTGTGGTTATGGCCCGGGTGCATCCTTGGTGATTTCTGTTCCGAGACCAGCCGAGGCGTTAGGCCAATCCATGGCGAGTTTGGGCCATTCTTGTTCCAGTTCCGGTTGCGAGCCCGCGATTCGAATCAGGTGTTTACGCGGCCTTCCGGAGGCTCTTTCGATTGGCTGCGATCGCGCGGATGGGCCCCACGATCAGGTTCCGGTTACGTACACGAAAAACTTCTTGACAGTGACTGTCGGCCTTACTATAGTGATCCACAATTTTGCGGGTACGTACACGGTCATCTGGATACGTATACAAAAGTCTCGATGAGGCCAGAGTAGTGCCGCAAGGGCTGGAGGTCCACGCGATGAAGTCATTGAGGTTTGTCAGGGGGAGCCGCCTATCGCTGGTGTGGTTTGCATTTTTGCTCTGCGCTGTTGGAGCAACGGCGCAAGTCGACACCGGAACAATTCTTGGAACCGTGACCGACTCTACCGGGGCCAGTGTTGCGAATGCGCGCGTGACCATCACCAACCAGGCCACCGCAGCGCCTCTTACCGCCACTACGAAGGAAGACGGCCGATTCGTGTTCACGCCGCTTCCCATCGGCACCTACTCGGTTGTTGTCGAAGCCGGTGGCTTCAAGAAAGCGATCGTTCAGAGCGTTCATCTGGATATTCAGCAGCAGGCCCTGGTCAACGTCCTGCTTCAGCCGGGAACAGTCAGCGAAAACGTGGAGGTGACCGCGGCGCCTGAACTGATGCAGACGGAGAGTAGCTCGGTGGGCCAGGTCATCGATGAGCAGTCCATTGTCAGCCTTCCGCTGAACGGGCGTGATTACACCATGCTCGTGCTTGTGACTCCGGGTGTGACTCTCCCGCAGCAGGGCGCGCGCGCCACCAACCAGTTTGTGGCCAACGGCGCCCGGGTGGCGCAGAACGACTATCTCCTCGACGGCATCGACAACAACAGCAACAGCGTCGATTATCTTGATGGGAAAGCGGACGTCATCAAGCCGCCTGTCGATGCCATCGCCGAATTCAAGATCATGACGAGCGACTTCCCGGCCGAGTTCGGGCGGGCCGGAGGAGCCATCGTTAACGCCACGCTGAAGTCCGGTTCGAACCGTTTACATGGCTCGATATGGGAGTTCTTTCGCAACGACGTATTCGATGCCTACAACGACTACTTTGTCCCGAACGCCACCAAAAGCAAGAAGCCTGAACTGCGGCAGAACCAGTTCGGCGGAACGGTGGGATGGCGCCTCTGGAAAGACAAGACCTTCTGGTTTGCCGACTATGAAGGAACACGGATTCGGAACGGCTTGCAAGGCTCTGGCCAGGGCAGCGCAAACCTGGGCGCGGGCCTGTTGCTGACGGTGCCGACTTCCCCCGAAATCAACAGCGGCTACACTGACTTTTCTGACCTGATTAACGCCACCGGATCCTTTACCCGCACCGACCTGCTGGGGCGGACATACCAGAACGGGCAAATCTTCGACCCGGCCACGACGCGTCCCGTCACGGCGGGCCAGGTTGATCCGGTTACAGGCACGGTGGCGACCGGCACCGGCTACGTCCGTGATCCTTTCACCAATAACCAGATTCCGCTGAACCGCCTCGACGCGAACGCGGTCAAGTTGATGCAGCTTTATCCTGCGCCCACATCTCCAGGCGTGCAGAACAACTACAACGTCATCAAAATCAACACCAACGATACGAATACAGCCGATCTGCGCATCGATCAGCGCTTCCGCGACCAGGACCAGGCGTTTTTCCACTATGACTACATCAGCAGCCTGCGTGTCGTTCCTCCTCCGTTCGATGGGGTCGCCGACGGCGGCGGGTATTCAAACGGTACCGAGATCTACAATGTGCGCGGCTTCGCTCTGGGTTATACCCACACGTTTTCTCCCACCCTGATCAACGAAGCAAGGCTGGGCTATACGCGCGGCCACGACACGCGCATTCCCGCCGCCGCCAGCACGATGGGCATTCCAGAACAATTCGGAATCATGGGCATTCCGCAGGTGCCTCTCAATGGCGGTCTGCCTTATCTCGGAATCGGCACGCTGAGCGGCCTGGGCGGCGCAGGATGGCTTCCTGGCAACCGCTTCAGCGACACCGAGCAGATGACCGAGAACCTGACCAAGGTTTACAAGAAACATACCTTCAAGGGTGGAGCGGAGTTCCAATACATCTACTTCCCATGGCTGGCGCCGCCGGCTTCGAAGGGCACGTTCTACTTTGACGGCAACTACACTTCGATCCCGACCCAGGCCGACGGCACAACAGGGAGAGGGCAGTTTCTGATCACGCCGCAGAACGCCACTGTTCCCAATGGCGTCAACCTGGTTGGCGGCATGGATCAGATCAATGCATCGAACTTCGGCACTGTGCATGCCAACCGCAATTACTTCGGTGCGTACTTCCAGGACGATTGGGCCATCACGCAGAAACTGACCCTGAACCTCGGATTGCGCTGGGAGCATTTTGGGCTGACGGGTGAGTCCGGGGGAGCACAGGCGAACTTTATCCAGCCGTCGCGCACCAGCAACACCGGCGCCCAGTTCATCATGACCGCCGGGCACAAGAGCTCTCCAGTCCTTTCCACCAGCTTTACCGACGCTCTGGCCAGAGACGGCATCGCGCTTATCTACACCGACAAATATGGAACGGGAATGGGCACGATCCAGGATCTGAATTTCTCTCCGCGCGTCGGATTCGCCTATTCGCTTACACCGAAATGGGTTGTTCGAGGGGGCTTCGGTATTTTCTATGGGGCGTTCGAAAACCGGGGTGGCTATCCAAGCCTCGGGTATAATTATCCGTTCCAATTCGAGGTCGGATTAACAGACACTTCGAACGGCGGCATCTCTACGGTTACTCCTGTCACTTATACCAACGGGACGACGGGCACACTGGAGAACGGCATGTCCGGCATTCCGCTCGATACGCAGAGCGTGAGCTATAGCGGACTTGCACTGCGCGGAATCACTTTGAACTATCAGACGCCCTACACCCAAGGCTACAACGGGACAGTGCAGTACCAGCTCACGCAGCATGATTCCCTTGAGGCGGGATACGTCGGGTCTCAGGCTCGCCACCTTGAAGCCTCAAGCGGACACAACAACGTCACCGAACTTCTGCCGCCCGGTACCCCGTTGACCGGCACTGCTAACTACATCCCGTTCCCAGATTTTGGCGCTGGTATGCCGTTCTTCGGGACCATCGGAAACGCGGGCTACAACTCCCTGCTGACCAAGTGGGTTCATCAGGCGTCGAAGGGCCTTGACCTTCTCGTCGGCTACACGCTTGGTAAAGCCACGACCGACGCCGGAGACTCGCTCAGCGGCGGCGGCGTCTCCGGGTACCGCGCTCCGGGCATCGTGCCCATCTCCTATGACACCGGGCTGGCGTCTTTTAACATCACTCACTCCTTTGTTGCCAGCGGAACCTACCAGCTTCCCTTCGGGAGCGGCAAGGAGTATCTCAACAGCATGAACCGCGCCGGTGAACTGATCCTGGGTGGCTGGAGCGTGAATACGATTCTCAGTTTCAGCACCGGCCAGCCACAAACCATCGGCAGCCAGATCAGCACCGGTTCTGGATTCGGCGCCTATGCCGTCGAGGTTCCCGGTCAAAGCAAGTACAAAGGAAGAATCCAGCACTACTACAACCCGGCTGCATTCAAGGACCCGCCGCTGGTGGCCAGTATCGGCCAGACGGATCTTTCTCCCCTGGGCGGTCCCAACACGCAGGTCAACGGACCAGGCTATAAGGACTTCGATTTCTCCGTCTTCAAGAGCTTCAGAGTTACAGAAGGAAGCCATGCGGAGTTTCGAGCCGAGGCATTTAACCTGACCAACACGCCCAGCTTCAACTTGCCAACCAATACTGACTACAAGGATCAAACCAACTTCGGACAGATTACGTCGACCCGGAGTAACGCTCGCGAGTTGCAGTTTGCATTGAAGTATTACTGGTAGCCAAATGAAAGGACCCGGGCAATCCAGGCGGTTGCCCGGGCCCCCGCAACCTGCGGAACGAAGTCTGTGCGAAAGCTTTTCCAATGCGTAGCGCTTGTGTGGATACTTACTCTGCTATTGCAGATCGGCGCACAGCGCACGTGCGCGCAGTCGGGTTCAACCAACAATTCGGCCGAGAAGGAAAGGGAGTTACTGCAGGGCGCGCAACGCGACCCGAATAACCTTCAGGTGATTGGCTCGCTGGGGGAATACTACTTTCACCGCGAACAATGGCCACAGAGCGTCCGCTGGCTTACGCGGGCTTATCAGCTTTCCAGCGGCGACGCGCCCGTGGGATACGATCTGGCGTTTGCCCTTATGGAGGCCGGCGATCTGGACGCCGCGCAGCAGCAGGTTGAGCAGTTGCTCAACAAGGCCGATACGGCAAAGCTGCATAGTCTACTGGCCGAGGTTGACGACCGGCGCGGTGCTTACGTGGATGCGGCGAAGGAGTACCATCGCGCCGCCGAGCTTGAGCCGTCCGAGTCCAACATCTTCGACCTGGCAACGTTTCTGCTAAAGCACAAGAAGTATGTCGGGTCTCTGGATGATTCAATCAAGTTCTTTCGTTATGGAGTCGCGCAGTATCCGCGCTCTTCGCAGATGATGGTTGGCCTGGGCGTGGCGCTTTATGCCGACAACGAGTACGACGAAGCCGTGCGGGTGTTCTGCTCTGCAGTGGACCTTGATCCCAACGACCGCCGCCCGATCCAGTTTCTGGGCAGAGCGAGCCGGGTATCGCCGGAATTGGCGCAGGAAGTCGATCGGCGCCTGCAGGATTTTGCCCAGCGGTATCCGGAGAACGCGGCCGCGAATTATTTCTATGCGCTCAGCCTGTGGGAGCGCGGCGGCGGTGAGCAGGGCCGGGACCTGGACAGGATCGAGCGCTTGTTTCGCAAGGCGGAGAGCCTGGCGCCGGAGTGGTATGAACCTCACTACCAGCTCGGCGTCGTCTATGAGGCGCAGCAACGCTACGGCGATGCGATCCGGGAGATGAACCGAGCCGTCAAAATTGACCCCGACTTTTTTCCGGCGCACTACCGGCTCGCTGTGCTTTACAACCGGGTTGGCCAGCGGACCGCCGCTGCGGCCGAAGCTGCGGCGGTCAAGCGACTGAAGGAAAAGGACAGTGATGCGACCAGCCACGATGTCAGCCAATGACGTGGGAACTTCCGTGGCGGAGGCAGGCGCCGTGCGCCGTGTCATTGACAGTGAGTGCATGCACGTGTACGTTAACGTAAACGCAAAACTGCCGTGCCATGATCATGCGTGACCAGGACCCATGCGCGCGGCCAAGTTCATAATGCCGAGGTTCGAGTCTGATGGGCGGAACGAACAAATCTGAACCTGTCCGCTGCCGGGAAGAACAGGTCGTCATTCCAACCTACCCGGTCCAGGACGCTGATCCGAACCCCATGTTTCTGGAGAAGCGCGTCTACCAGGGCAGCAGCGGCAAGGTTTACCCCAATCCGTTTACTGACAGAGTGGCGCTTGAGAAGAAGGACCAGGCCTACCGCGCCATCATGCTTGAGAACGAGTTTGTCCAGCTCATGATTCTTCCTGAAATCGGCGGCCGCATTCACGCCGGGCTCGACAAAACCAACGGATACGACTTCTTCTATCGCCAGCATGTCATCAAGCCTGCCCTCGTGGGACTGCTGGGTCCGTGGATCTCCGGCGGTGTGGAGTTCAACTGGCCGCAGCATCACCGGCCGTCCACCTATATGCCGGTTCATGCGAGCATTGAAGAGCATTCCGACGGCAGCCGTACCGTCTGGCTCAGCGAGCACGACCCCATGCTTCGCATGAAGGGGATGGTTGGCATCAGCCTGTCGCCGGGCAAATCGCTCGTCGAGGCCAAAGTCCGGCTCTACAATC
>Ga0207098_10138_pt3 | contig 22072 bp, 20 predicted proteins | sample Alteio_BWMinHeat_84_FD_153548 | JGI IMG/M metagenome (GOLD analysis project Ga0207098, IMG submission 153548) | Enriched cells from forest soil in Barre Woods Harvard Forest LTER site, Petersham, Massachusetts, United States -... | ecosystem: Environmental > Terrestrial > Soil > Temperate forest >...
GGATTTCCAGACACTGGACCAAGGGGAGACCGGCGTCAATCATGACGGAAAACTGCCGGAAGAAGATCGCGATCTCCTTGGTCTTGACCTTGCCCGAGCCAAACGTGGGCATGACAAATTCTTTGCCTTTTTCCCGAATGGCACCCGCGGTAATGCGCTCCTTGCGCAATTGAGCCGCCAACGCCTGCTTGTTGGGCGCTACTCGCTCGCCGCTGATCTTTTCTCCGGCTTCGCTCTTCCCAGAAAATGTAAAAACTGGCATGGTTAACCTCTCCTTACTTCGCTATCGTTGCCCCGTAAGCGCCGGTTCTTTCGCGCTGCCGGTTACTGACTTCCCAAAACTAACGTGCTTTCAGCTACAAACTCGTTTAGTGCTTTCCCGGTGCCGCTCCTTTGGCCATGGCTGGGGACTGGTTCCGGTTCTGCAAAGTCGTGCCGCGATTAATCATTTCTTGCAACTCATCCACGTTGCTGGAACGAGCGATCGCCACTTCCATCGTGATCTGCTTCTGGAAGTAAAGCGTGGACAACGACTGGTTGAATGTCTGCATGCCGAACTTGTCCTGACCAGACTGCATGGAGGAATAAATCTGGTGGATCTTGTCCTCACGAATCAGGTTGCGGACGGCCGGGTTGGGCACCAGAATTTCCATGCACATGGCACGTCCCTTACCGTCTGCTTTGGGCAAGAGGGCCTGGCCCATGATGCCTTCCAACACCAGTGAGAGCTGCGCTCGAATCTGCGGCTGCTGGTGGGCCGGAAAAACGTCAATAATACGATTGATGGTGGATGACGCCGAGTTAGTGTGCAAGGTGCCGAAAGTCAAGTGGCCGGTTTCAGCGATACGTAGGGCCGACTCAATGGTTTCCAGGTCACGCATTTCGCCGATCAGCACAACGTCCGGGTCTTCACGGAGTGCAGCTCGCAGCGCGTCGGTAAAGCTCTTGGTATCGGCGTGCAGTTCACGCTGGTTGACCACGCAGTTCTTGTTCATGTGGACGAATTCAATGGGGTCTTCGATAGTCAGAATGTGGTCGTGACGCTCGGTGTTGATCTTGTCAATCATGGCCGCGAGTGTGGTGGACTTGCCGGAGCCGGTAGGGCCGGTCACCAGCACCAGACCGCGCGGTTTATCGCACATCTTGCTGACAACCGCCGGAAGCCCAAGCTGGTTGAAAGACTTGATTTCGAAGGGAATCAAACGAAAGACGGCGGAAGTTGCGCCTCGCTGATTAAAAACGTTGGCACGGAAGCGGGCCAGACCTTTTAAACCGAACGAGAAGTCCAGTTCCAGGCTCTCTTCAAAGCGGTGCTTCTGCGAATCTGTCATCACGCTGTATGCAAGTTGCTTGGTCTCCGCTGGTGTTAGCTGCGGCAGGTCAAGCGGCACCAGGTGGCCGTGAACGCGGATTTGTGGCGGCGAGTTGGTGGTCAAGTGAAGATCGCTGCCGGACATCTCCAGCATTCTTTTCAGCAAATCACTTAATGAGAGCGCCATCTGTTAATCCCTTTCTTCCTTGTCGCAAATATGATTTTCCGTGCAAATGTTTTAGTGAATCGTTTCGCGGGCCACTTCTTCAAGCGTGGTCATTCCCGCTGCAACTTTGATCAAACCGCTGCGCCGCAGCGTAATCATGCCGCGTTCGATCGCCTTCTTCTTCATTTCCACGGCGGAAGCGCCAACTAGAATCAGTTCCCTGATTTCGTCGTCCACTTCCATGACTTCGTATAAACCGCAGCGTCCCTTGTAGCCCGTGTTGTTGCAGACCCCGCAGCCCTTACCCTTCTGGATCTTCACGGTCTTGGATTCTTCCGGAGTAAAGCCTTCTTCGAGCAGCGTCTGCTGGGGAACGTCCACTACTTCCGCGCATTCCTTGCAGATACGGCGAACCAGGCGCTGCGCGCAAATCAGGTGAACCGATGTCGCTACCAGAAAGGGTTCAATACCCATATTCATAAGCCGGGTAATGGTTTCGGGGGCACCGTTGGTATGTAGAGTCGAAAGCACTAAGTGGCCGGTTAGGGCCGCTTTGATGGCGATTTCAGCGGTTTCAAAGTCGCGAATTTCGCCGACCAGAATGATGTTCGGATCTTGACGCAAGAAGGCACGCAAGGCGGCTGCGAAGTTCAGACCGATCTGCTCCTTCATCTGCACCTGGTTCACGCCCGCCAACTGAAATTCAACGGGATCTTCGGCGGTCATAATGTTGGTGTCCGGCTGATTCAACCGGGCGATGGAGGAGTAAAGCGTATTGGTTTTGCCTGATCCGGTCGGTCCGGTCACCAGCACCATGCCGTACGGTTTCAGAATGGCTTTCTCGAACTTGACCAGCGACTCTTGCTCGAAACCCAGCTTGGTCATGTCGAGGCGCAGGTTTTCTTTGTCCAGCAAGCGGAGCACGATTTTCTCTCCCCAAAGAGTGGGCAGAGTGCTGACACGGAAGTCGAGTTGTTTCTTGCGGCCGCCGATATTCATCTTCAGCATGATGCGGCCGTCTTGCGGCAGGCGCTTTTCGCTGATGTCCAGCTTCGACATGATCTTCAAACGGGAAATGATGGCGTCTTTCAGCTTGAGAGGCGGAGTCATGATGGCCAGCAACACACCGTCAATGCGGAAGCGCACGCGAAACTCTTTTTCGTAGGGCTCCATGTGAATGTCGCTGGCCCCACGCTTGACTGCGTCCGTCAGCACCAGGTTGACCAGCTTGACAATGGGAGCTTCATCGGCAGCGCGCTCCAGGTCGGCTAGTCCGAGTTCCTGCTGTTCCGCCTGCAACTCGACGTCGGCCTCGTCCATCTCCGTCATCGAGAGCATCACCTGCTCGAGGTCTTCTTCTTTCGTCGTTCCGTAGGCCTTGTCGATGCCTTCGAGAATGGAGCTTTCCGACGCTACCACCGGTTCGATGTTGAAGCCGGTCATGAACTTGATGTCATCCATCGCGAACACGTTGGTGGGGTCCACCATCGCAATGGTTAGAGAAGCTCCAACTCTACTGAGCGGAAGAATTTGATAACGCTTGGCGGTCTCAAACGGGATCAGCTTGACTACCGAGGGATCAATCTCGAAATATGAAAGGTTGATTGCGGGGACGCCGTACTGCCTGGAAAGAAAGTTGGTGACGTCTTCATCCGTCAGAAAACCCAACTTCACCAGGGCAGCCCCCAGCCGGAGGTTGGATTCCTTCTGGGTCTTCGTCGCTTGTTCCAACTGCTCCGGGGTTATGACCTTCTCTTTGACGAGAAGATCACCCAGCCGTTGAGACATACCTCGATCTCCTATCTGAGCGGCAGAGGGATAATGGCAACTTCGCTTTGGCTCACACGAAATCGCTGCGTTTAGGGGAGTAAATGCAGCCTATCGCGTTGACACAAATTGTCACAGCAGAAGCGTTACTTCACCAGTAACTTTGGTACCTGTACCCTGCGACGTAAGCCTTGCTGCACACTTGTAAGTCGCGAAAGCCGCGTCAGACGTGCTGTTCCCTTGCCCTGACTGCCCCAGGGCCATGCACTTCTGTAAGCTGAAGCGAATGGACGATGCAAGCGGGTCCACTTATTACGGGCACTTTCGATCTGACTGGCTATCGCAGATTTGCTGCATCTACTAGTCGCTGGCGACGCGTATCCGCTTATAATTAAGCCGGTTAAAGTAAGGGAGTAACTACAAGAGATGTCGGTTGCCACCCCAATTCGGCCAGATCAGAAACCTTCCAGCCGGAAGAAGGTGATCATCCCGCTGGTCGTCGGAATTGCACTGCTGTTTGGAGTACTACTTTCACTGACCTCATTTGACCTGCCGCTGAATCCGGGAACGAACCAGCAATTGTTGTTCTTCGCTTCCCTTTCGTTCCTCATCTTTCTGGTTTTTGTCGCGCTTACGTTCGTGCTGGCCCGCAACCTCCTCAAGCTCTTTGCAGAAAGAAGACTAGGAGTTCTGGGGTCAAAGTTTCGCACGCGGTTAGTAGTAGGGAGCCTCTTACTTTCGCTGCTTCCGGTTATCGGGATGTTTTTCTTTGCCTACGTGTTGATGAACCGCTCCATTGATAAATGGTTCTCCACTCCAGTGGAAGAGGTGCGGCGAGATACAGCCACGATGGCTTCGCTGCTTTCCAGTTACGCGGAGCAAAACGCAACTGCCGAAGCTGAGGCCATTGCCGCGTCCCCTGAGGTTCAGCGGGCGTTCGCCAGTCATAGTTTTTTCGCGGTGCACAGCGAGTTCCGGGAGCACGAGTCCACTCTGCAAGGTGGATTTGTTCTCGCCGTCCTCAATGGAAACGCAGAAGTCACTTTTAATACGCCCACGGCCTGGGCTGCCATGAAGGCTAGCTTTCCTCTCGAGCCGACGAAGTCGGAGACGCCCGCTTCTTATAGCTGGCAGAACACGGACTACATCATCGGTAAGGCTCCAGTGGGTGATGATGGTTTGATTCTGGTGGCCATGCCGTTGCCCAGAAAATTCTCTGAAACTGTAAAGCAGGTCGAGACCAGCCAGCAGCGCTATCTCGACTTGGCCCATGAACGCCGACTGGTGCGGCGTACATACATGGAAGTCTTACTCCTGCTCACCGTGGTTGTGTTGTTCGCTACCACTTGGTTTGCCTTATTTCTTTCCAAGCTAGTTACGCGCCCTGTGGTGGCGTTAGCGGGAGCAACGCAGGAAATTTCCCGGGGCCGACTCGACTATCGTGTAGAAGTTCGGGCGGCCGATGAACTCGGCGAGTTGGTGCACTCTTTCAACAGCATGGCGGAAGAACTGGAATCTAGCCGCCGCCAGATTGAAGCATCCAGCCGCGAACTGGGCGCTGCGAACGTCGCCTTGGAACAGCGCCGGCGCCATATTGAGACCATTCTTGAGAGCATCCCCAACGGCGTGCTTTCACTGAACGCAGAACGCCGCATCACCCACGTGAACCACGCCTTGCTGCGCCTGTTCCACCCCGCGGGCGTGGAGTCTGGTACGCCCAATACATTGATCGGCGCGTCGTTGCGGGATGTATTCGCACCAGAAGTCATGGAGGATCTCGAACCCCTTCTACGCCGTGCTGACCGCATGGGCACAACGACCACCCAGATGGAAATGATGGTGGAGCACGCGACTGTGAATGTCGCCATCACCGTCGCCACGCTTAAGCATGATGGGCGGCGCCTGGGGTACGTGTTGGTATTTGAAGATCTTTCCGAGTTATTGAAGGCGCAGAAGCAAGCTGCATGGCGCGAAGTTGCACGCCGTGTGGCCCATGAAATCAAGAATCCGCTTACGCCGATTGCTCTCTCAGCTGAGCGCATTCGCCGCCACTTGCAAAAGGGTACGCCTCCCGATGCCGCTTCCCTGAAAGTTCTGCATACCTGCGCTGACACCATCGCGGGGGCGGTGGAGACGGTTCGCACTCTGGTGGATGAGTTCTCTACTTTGGCCCGCTTTCCCACAGCCCGACCCCAGCCCGCCAATGTTAACTCCATCGTGGAGAGCGCGCTTGCGATGTTCCATGAGCGCTTGGGCAACATTCGCGTGCAAACATCCTTAGCATCTGACTTGCCCAGTGTGATGGCCGATTCCGAAGCCATTAAACGGGCCCTGGCTAATCTCATTGATAATGCCGCCGAGGCCATGCAGGAAGCGATCTTTCGTGAGATCCAGATCTCGACTGCGCTAGTTCCGAGCCGCGACGTGGTCGAGATCACTGTGGCTGATACCGGTCACGGCGTGACGCGAGAACTGAAGGAACGGCTGTTCCTGCCTTACTTCTCCACCAAGAAACGCGGTACAGGCCTGGGCTTGGCGATTGTCAACCGCATTATCGAAGACCACCACGGCGCCATCCGTGTGGAAGAAAATCAGCCGGTGGGCACTCGCTTCGTAGTGGAATTGCCGGTAGTGTCGGATATCGTCGCTGCACCTGTTGCCAATCAGCATGCCTAATATCCTCATCGTTGATGACGAACCCACCATCCGCCAGTCGCTCAAAGGCGTGCTGGAGGATGAGGGATTCAAAGCCTCACTGGCTGAAAGCGGCGAGGCCGGGTTGGACGTCCTTGCGAAACGCGCTTTTGATGTGGTGCTCTTAGATGTTTGGCTGCCGGGCATTGATGGCTTGGAAACCCTAAGCAAGATCCGCGAGCTGGAAAATCCACCTGAGGTCATTATGATTTCCGGCCACGGCACCATTGAAACTGCCGTTCGTGCCACCAAACTCGGTGCTTACGATTTCCTCGAAAAACCACTATCCATAGACAAGACCCTTATCCTGATCAAAAACGCCATTGACGCTAAACGGCTGCGCCAGGAGAATCGCGACCTCCGGAAGCAGCTAATCCCGAAAACCGTGATCGTCGGCGACAGCATTCCCATGAAGGCCCTGCGCCAGCAGATCCAAATCATGGCGCCGACCAATGGGCGGGTCCTGATCTACGGCGAGTCTGGTACTGGAAAAGAACTGGTCGCCCGCGCCATTCATGCGCAGGGGCTGCGTAAGGATGAGATGTTCGTCGAAGTGAATTGCGCGGCCATTCCTGAAGACTTGATCGAGAGCGAACTCTTCGGTCATCGCAAAGGTTCATTTCCGGGAGCGACCGTGGACAAGGAAGGAACATTCCAAAAGGCCCACGGGGGCACGCTTTTTCTCGATGAAATCGGGGACATGAGCCTGAAGACGCAGTCAAAGGTCTTGCGGACGCTCGACGAGCAACGACTGGTGCCGGTCGGTGGCGATGAAGCCATCACAGTGGATGCTCGCGTGATTGCTTCCACGAATAAAGACCTGGAGGAAGAGATCGCCCGTGGAAATTTCCGGGAGGATCTGTTTTACCGGCTCAACGTCGTACCTTTTTCCGTACCACCCTTACGCGAACGCAAAGAGGACGTGCCTCTGCTGGGGCGTCATTTCCTGAAGGAATTTTCCGCGACTTATGGCCGTCGCCTGCGCGAGATCAGCGATGATGCCATTGAAACGCTGATGCGCTATTCCTGGCCGGGCAATGTGCGGGAGTTGCGCAATGTGATCGAACGCATCGTCATCATGAATCCCATGACCATCCGCTTCGAGCGCAAGCATCTGCCGCCGTTGGTGCATCGCGACGGCACGCGTCGTACAGCTGGCGGCGATTTCTCCACTCTGCACCAGGCCCGCGCCGCCTATGAACGCGACTATATCCTGAAAAAATTAGACGAGAATCACGGCAACGTCAGCCGCACAGCAGAGGTGCTTGGATTGGAACGCAGTCACCTGTATCGCAAGATGAAAACGCTGGGCATTGCGGTGAAGGAATGAAGGTTCTTGGTGAAGGGGTTTGTTAGCGTTTGATCATGTGAATTTCAGTTCCATTTTTCAGAAACTTAACTTCATCCATGAGCTGGTTAATCAGGTAAACCCCGCGCCCGTGGCCGGAGTACAGGTTTTGCCCCCGCACCGGGCTGGGGATGGTCGCAGGATCAAAGCCGTCCCCGGGGTCCCGCACGACGATCAGGAGGCTGCGGTTTGCATCGCAGGCTATATCACATTCCACGATTTTTGACGCATCCGATTTAGCCCCATGAACGACTGCGTTCGCTAAAGCCTCCGACAACGCCAACTCGATGGCATTGTCCCGGCCCTCGGCACAATCTTTCTCCCGGATGACGTCCATGACCCGTTGCACTACGCTATCCACTGCCGCTTGATCGGCGGCCATCGTGATGTTGAGTTTCAAAATCAACTTGTCAGCCAGGAAGTCGGAGGAGGATTCGGGATTGTTTGACATCAATCGAGGCTCTTTCCTATAGCGGGTCAGTCGCCGATCCGGCAGTTGCGATTCTACAAATCATCCGACTATCCCGCAATGCTAAAAACACCGGGAAACGCCGCGGGGCCGTCAGTTCTTCCCGGCGCCAGTCAACAACTGCAACTGCCTGCGCCAGTCCAACTCCTCAACAAAAGCATGTGATTCCCGCCAATCTGGACTCACTTTTACGAATAGCTCCAGATAGACGCGAGTGCCGACCATCTTTTCGATCTGCTGGCGGGCAGCCGTCCCGATTTTCTTGAGCATCTGTCCCTGCTTACCTACCAAAATGCGTTTCTGACCGTCCCGCTCACAATGGATGACGGCAGCGATGCGGGTCAGACTCTTCCCTTCCTCGAACTGCTCCACCAGCACCGTGGTTGCATGAGGAACTTCTTCGTCAGTCGCCAGTAAGACTTGCTCGCGTATCGTTTCCGCGACCATGAATCGCGCGGGCTGGTCCGTCACCTGGTCTTCCGGAAAATAGCGCGGCCCCTGGGGCAGAGCATCGATCAACTCCTTCATCAAGACTTCCAACCCCTCACCCTTGCGCGCCGAGATCGGAATAATTTCCTTAAAGCCATGCCGCTTGCGGTACTCCTCCATGAGGGACAGCAGTTTCTGTTTGCTGTCCAGCAGGTCAATCTTGTTCAGTAACAGGAACACCGGAGTATTCGACTTCTTGGCAGTTTGTAAAACGGGCTGGTCCGCATCGCTGAGCCTCCGCGTCGCGTCTGCAATCAGCAGCACAAGGTCACACCCTTGCATGGCCTCGCTCACCTCCGCCATCATTTTTCTTCCCAGCGAACTGCTGGGCTGATGGACTCCTGGCGTGTCAATAAGCACAATCTGTCCAGCGGAACGGCCCTTCTGTTTCGGCACTTGCACGATTCCCAGAATACGGTTGCGTGTGGTCTGTGGCTTTGGACTGATGATGGCCAGTTTCTGGCCAACCAGTGCGTTGAGCAGCGTGGATTTGCCGGCGTTGGGACGCCCAAGAATGCAAACGAAACCTGAGTGAAAGGGCATAAGGATTGAGAAATTGTGTAATTTAGAAATTAAGCAATATGTAATTGGCAAAACCGTACTTGAGTTTTTGATTAATAAAATTGCTCGATTGCAAATTACTCAATTTCTAAATTCTCATATCAGCCGCATCTGTTTTTGTTGGACCAGAGAGATGCGCACGCGTTCCACTCGCCGCTCAGTGGACTCCAGAACCTCGAAGCGCAGTCCATTGTCTTCTATAGCTTCACCCTTTTGCGGTATACGCCCGGCCAACTCACTGACCAAACCTGCCACTGTGGCCGATTCCCTGCCCTCCGGCCGCATTCCAAGTAACTCGCCCAGGCGGTCCACGTCCATGTTTCCGGGAACGATATACGAATGATCGCTCTCGCGCACGACCTCGGCTTTTTCGTGTTCGTCCCCAATTTCCCCAACGATCTCCTCCACCAAGTCTTCGATCGTGACCAGCCCTGCCACTCCTCCGTACTCATCCACCACAATGGCCATGCGAATATTGCTCTTCTGCATCTCGCGAAGCAGGTCGCTGCCCAGTTTGCTCTCCGGGACAAAATACACATCCCTGCGCATCAGGGTTCCCACGGTGCGGGTATGGGCCTCGGTGTCCGGAACCTGCAGCACGTCCTGCGCATAAACTACGCCCTTAATATTATGGATGGTGCCTTCGAACACGGGCACCCGTGAAAACGGCTTGGTGCGTAGCAGTTCAATGAATTGCTCGACCGTGGTATTCGTCGGGACAGCAACTATTTCTGGGCGAGGTTTCATTGCTTCGCGCACCGTCTTCTCGCCAAACTCCACGACTGACTGAATCAGGTCGCGATTACTTTCATCCAGAATGCCTTCTTCCTGCCCGGCTTCGATTAGTGCGTCCACCGCTTCCGCCTGGGTTTCCGGCTGCTCGTCCGAATGTTCTTTAGTAAGCGCGGCCACGGATTGCAGAAAGCCCAATACCAGCGTTACGGGCAGTACCAGGTAGATCAGAATACGCAGAAAGAGCGCCCAGCGAACCAGCCATCGCCCTTTAGTCCGCGAGAAAAACACAAAAGGCAAGAAACGGTTGCAGACAATCACAATCAGTACCAGGCTGAGGGTCGCTTGCAGGATTTCGTAGATGCTCCATGCCCGGTCGCGGAACACGGTAAAGCCTACCAACATGGCGATAGCCGCCATGGTCATCTGCGTCAGCACTGCCATCGAGAGCGCCGCGCGCCCACGGCTAACATGCAGCCGCGGCTCGACCATTTGTTCGAAAACGTCAATGTTGTCCTGAAACTCACGGGAAAGAAATTTCCCAATTTCGGTGTAGAGGCGGTCCACGTAGGACGCGAGGGTCAACAACCCAAGCAACATCATGAGCACGACAGCGATGGCGAAGTTCATCGTGATGCCCGTGAGGAGCGACGTCCAGCGGTCAACCGTTTCACAGTAGGTCTAGTTCGTTCGATAAGACCCGACGGCAATCCTAGTGATTTCCGCAAATGCTTTTCTTTTCGCTCCATTTTCCCGTTATCTTGCTCGTGATCATAACCGGCCAAGTGCAGGATCCCGTGCAAGGCAAGCACTTTGACTTCCTCAGCCACAGTGTGCCCGAGGTCGCGCGCGTTGCGGGCTGCGATCTCAGCCGAAATAGCGATATCGCCCGCGTAACGCGGGATCAATCCCGGCATTGCGGGAAACGATAGCACATCCGTAGTTTTGTTCTTGCCCCGGAAGCGCCGGTTCAGCTTCCGCAATTCTGTGCTGCTGGTCACCAGCACGGAGACGGCGCTCCGCAGCCCAACGGCACGACGGGCACTCAATACAAAATTGGCAAGCGTCGCTTCTTTTAATCCAGCCACTGGTGCTTGAATGATGACCAAGGTATTGTTTTAGACCGCCGCGTCTTGCCAAATAAAACAGGAGGGCCATAACCTCTGCCCTCCTGCCCAAACATGTTTGATTTTATTCCTCGGTGCCAGTTTCCGCAGGCATACTGACGGTGTTCTGCGGCCGGGTTGTATCCGTGCCGTTAGTCTTGACCTTCGGTTCGAGCAATGACATCTGCTCCGCCACTCGGGTGCGGTGTTCATCGTAGGCGCGGACAATCCGCTGCACCAGATGATGCCGCACCACGTCGGTTTCATCCAGATGGACGAAGGTCAGCCCTTCCACGCGCTTCAGTACATCCACCGCTTCGAGCAGCCCGCTGCGGCGGGCATTGGGCAAGTCAATCTGAGTCACGTCCCCAGTAATGACAGCCTTGGAATTGAAACCGAGACGAGTGACGAACATTTTCATTTGTTCGGACGTGGTGTTCTGCGCCTCGTCCAAAATCACGAACGAATCGTTCAGCGTGCGGCCGCGCATAAAAGCAATGGGTGCAATTTCGATGACATTTTTCTCCAGATACCGGTCCACTTTCTCCGGTTCCAGCATGTCGTAGAGCGCGTCGTAGAGAGGACGCAGGTAGGGATCGATTTTGTCTTGCAAAGTTCCTGGAAGAAAGCCGAGGCGCTCGCCGGCTTCCACAGCCGGACGTGCCAGGATGATGCGGTTTACTCTCTTCGCCAGCAGCGCGGAAATCGCCATCGCCACCGCGAGATAGGTTTTCCCCGTGCCCGCCGGGCCGATACCGAATACCATGTCGTGGTTCTCGATGGCATCGAGGTAGCGCCGCTGGTTCAGGCTTTTCGGCTGCACCGTCCTCCTGCCAAAGGAGCGTTGCCGTCCGGCTTCCGCCAGCCCGCGCAACGTAGCCTTGGGGTCGGCAATCAACACGCGCAAAAGGCTGTTCAGATCACCATTATTAAAGGTGTGCCCGGAGCGGCGAAGAAACTCGTAGTCGGAGAAAACCTGCTCGGCACGGGTGACATCGCGCGCCTCTCCATCTAGTTCAACGGAGTCTGAGCGCAAAGCAATGCTGACGTTCAGGCCATCTTCCAGCAGGTGCAGGTTTTCGTCCCTGGTGCCGAACAGGGTCTCAATGTGGGGAGTAATCTCAATGCTCTTCTTCATTCAGTTTTGGCGCATTCTCCACTCGCCGGTTGCTATTCGCTGGTCACTGCCAGTGTAGCGGTGACATTCCATTGGATGAGACACACGAGCGTCCCGTCTTGGTGAAACAAGGATTTTCTTCTGCAGGTGGATCCAACCGGAATGCTCGCTCCCGAAGCAAGCCACTACCATTGAGGTTAGGCTACGCCGGGGGCCATGCGGGAGTCAATGCCGACGAGATAACTGTAGCGCGAAGCAAGGTTTACGCGCCTTCGCCTTTTACATCCGCGACCGAAGCAGGAACCGCACGGGCTCGTGCCCAGTCTCTAAGTTCTTGGATCTCTTCCGCCCGGGTAGTTGAAAGGGGGACCGTCTTTGCCAGAGCATCAATCAGGGACGAGGTGGCCAACGCCTGCTTGCTGGCGAACGAGGCAAAGAGCGCCGTCTGCACTGCAGCTTGGATCTCCGCTCCGGAGTAGCCGCGAGCGGCAGCGGCGACTTTATCCAGATCGAAGTCAGCCGGCTGGCGGTTTCGCCGTAGCAGCTCGAGAGCGAATATTTGCTTCCGCTCCGCCTGGTTTGGCAGGTCCACAAAAAACAACTCGTCGAATCTGCCTTTGCGAATTAGTTCGGGGGGAAGCGCGGACACGTTGTTGCATGTAGCGGCAACGAACACTGGGGCCTTCCGCTCCTGCATCCAGGAAAGAAATGCAGCCAGAAGGCGCGACGAAACACCCGCATCTGCAGACGCGGAATCCGATCCGCTCCCGGCAAACACCTTCTCCAATTCGTCAATCCAAAGCACGCACGGCGACAGCTCTTCCGCAACCTGAAACACTTTCTGAATTCGCTTCTCGGTCTCACCGATGTATTTGTCGAAGATCGCAGCCGTATCGAACTTGACCAGCGGCAATTTCCACTCCCCGGCAATTGCTTGCGCGCACATGCTCTTGCCGCAGCCCTGCACCCCCAGAATCACCACGCCTCGCGGGGGTTCCAGGCCGAATGCTCGCGCCGGCGCTTCCCATGTCCCACGTCGTTGCGCGAGCCAATTCTTAAGATTTTCAAGACCTCCGACGCTGGCCAGAGTGTCGGATACGTCAACAAAATCCAGCATTTCTGAACGGCGCAGCATTTCCTTCTTGGCTTGCAAAACGTCGGTCACAATCTCTGGGGTCAGGCCATACCTAGTCACAATCGCCTGGGACACGGCCCGCTCCGCTTGCTCTTCCGTCAATCCGCGCAGGTTAGCCGCCATTACATCCAATCCGTTTGCGTCCAACGAACGGCGCAAGGTTCGTGTCTTTCCCACGCGGACGATCATTTCGTCTATGATCTGCCGAAGCCGCGGCTGGTCCGGAAGGGGCAAGTCCAGATATTCCACCAGGTAAGCCAACTCTGGGGGCATCTTGATGGAGGGCGCGATAATTACAACCGTACGGCGGTTCTTGGAAAATTTCTGCCCCACGTCGCGGAGGCGTCGCACCACGACCGGGTCTTCTATATGGCGATGGAAATCCTTGAGAATAAACGCGGCTTCGACCGAAATACCTTCCAGTGTCCCCAGCACCTGAGCCGGTTCACGGCTGTTGTAAAGCGCCTGTGCGGCAAGGTCCGTGGCATCCTGGCCGGTGCCTATGGCGGGAAACCTGCCCTCCAACACGGGTTCGTGGCCTTCGTTTCCGCAACGAACCAGACCGCTGGCTATGCTCCATTCGAACGTAGCGAGGTTCAGAGATGCAGCCGCCACGCGCACCAACCGGACAGCACGCACCTCTTCCACCGTCTCCATCACCACGATGGGCGCGGAGGAATCAATCAGCACCTTGAGAGCGCCGAGTGCGTCGGCTAATGGATTGACCAGTTGCAAGTGGCTGCCGTAGAATAGTTTATTCGGCAGTGACAGAATATCTCTACCGAAGAGAAACCCCACAGAAACGAAGGTAACGAGATCAGATGGCAAATCATTTTTCGGCGCTGAAACGCGCCCGTCAGACCGAGAAACGCTCCGCTCGCAACCGCGCTAACACTTCCCGCCTGCGCACCGCGCTACGCCAGCTGCGCGAGACCCTGGCCAAAGGCGAGAAACAGGGATCCGAGCAGACTTTCCGGCAAACCGTATCCGCTTTGGACAAAGCCGTTCAAAAGGGCGTTCTGCACAAAAACACAGCTTCGCGGTACAAGTCCCGGCTGAGTGCACGTTTGAAGGCTGTAGCAGCGAAGTAGCGCCCGGACAAAGTTCAAGATCTTGCCAGCACGATTCCGAAATATTCTTTCAGCGCGGCGTGCCGCTCCGCTTCCGATAGGAGCGGCTTTTCCTCTTTGATACCGTCCCGAGTAAAGATCAGTTTTTGGTCTGCGAGTGTCACCCTACCAGATACCGTCGCAATGGTGCAGACACTCTTGCGAGTAAACGATGACTCCGGCGAGGTCTGGTGATAGTGGCACATTGCCGCAAAGTCTTCGAGACTGTGCGGGGTTAGAGTGAAGGAGTATTCCCGCTTCCACTTTTCCTCGAGACCTGATCTTTCGAGAATTAGGACGTTACCTTCCTTCACAATGCGAAACTTCTGCCTGTCCTGTTCCTGCACCAAGCCGGGTTGCAGGCGGAGCGGTTCCAGAAATAAATCCCCAAATCCTACATCCGCCAGCCAAGGCTCATCCAGATCAACCCCCAGGGCAAGATGGTCAAACTCTGGGCTGTATGTACCGTCGTCACGAGCTACGCAAGCGGAGAGGAGGGTCACTTGGAAGCCTAGTGCCCGCAGCAAAGCGGCGAATGCTCCGTTCAGTTCGTAACAGAAACCGCCTCGTCGCCGCTCCACAATCTTCTGGATAAAAGCGTTTTCGTCGCAAATGATTTTGTGACCAAGTGCAATATCAAGATTCTCAAAAGGGGCGGTGAATAGATGAGATCGATGAATATGCCGTAGAACTTCGGCGGTAGGTTTGGCGGGTCCGTAATAACCGATGCGGTCGAGATAAGCGGAAAGGTTCAGCATGACGAGCGAGACCGCTTAAATAATCTTATCCCGCTTGGCCAAATTATGCTTTGCACAAAGAATCTGAATGTTCTTCGGCTCTTTTGACGATCCGCCTTGTGAGTACGGAATTACATGATCGAAATGAAGGTTTGTTTGACCACCGCAAACGATGCATCTTCCTTTATCACGTTTCCACACTTCCAGTTTTACGGCGCTCGGAATGATTCGATCATGCTCTATCGCGGCGGATTCAGGGACATCGAAGCCCACCGATTCTTCCACCAACTCAAGCTTGAACTTGAAGACCTTCCTCCCACCCGATTCTTCTCGCCATACATCGGTTAAAGAAAACAATCCGTTGTAAACCCAGATGCCAGCGCGTATCTTTTCAAAAACTCTTACACGTTCAGCTGGTGATTCATTCGCTTTGAACCGCCTCACTGCCTCGCAGAACAGACCGTTCTGGGTAGGGCGGCCGCTCGGATAGAACTCGGGCTGGTCAGTCGTTTTAGGATCGGGGCCCCCTTGGGTTCGCGACACATCATGCCCTTCATAGATGAGAACTCTCCCTCCGTCCTCAACCCGATCGGCGTAAGGGGCACCTTGACGAAGACTCATTAGGATCAGGCTTCGATCGCGCCGTAGGCGAAAATTCATCCCACGCTGGAGATTGACTCCCTCCTCAACACACATCTGGATGTAGGAGACGACATCACCAGGTTTGGACATTGGCTCTACAGGTATCAAGTGCTAAGGCAGTATTAAACCGGCAATTCTTCCTGCATCCATCCAGTCTCCGGCTTCGGTTCAGAAGTCAGGTCAAGCACCAGTTTCTCCAGCACCAGTCTTTTCGTGGGCGGATTGGAGCGCAAAGCGAGATCGGTCTTGGCGACCAACCGAATTGCCCGCGTCAGCTCCCGTTTCGATTTGTAGCGCCGGGCCTGCTTGATGATGTCCTCGGCGGCAAACGGAGGCACGCGGAAGCCCTGCCACAACGCCGCCCACAGCATGCGCTGGTCACGGACGTTACGCTCGAGGATGACCAGCATCTGGCGGAAGGTTTTCGCCAGCATGTAGAGGTGTCCGATGGCAGCCTCATCCCCTTCCCCTGTGGTGAGAATCGCGTCCAGCATTTCAAGAGCGCGGATCCGGTCCTTGGCTGAAATGGCGTCGGTGAGTTCATAGAGCGATCTTTGTTTCGCGGACAGGACCATCGTCTCCACATCACCCAGCGTGATGTGTTTCTTTTCGCCTACGTAGAGAATCAGTTTCTCCAGTTCGTTGGAGACCATCATCATGTCGCCGCCTAAAGCGTCCACCAATTCGCGGGCGGCATCGGCGTCCACCTTCACGTCGCGGGTGGCAGCGTATTCACCAATCCAGCGCACCGCTGCACCTTCTTCCACTCGGGCCAGCTCCACGACTGTGCAGTACTGCCCCAGGGTTTCGCGGATGCGCTCATAACGCTCCTTGTCGGTGAGTTCCATGCGGCGCACATCGGCAGGAATGCTGATGTGGTCGGCTACAAAGATCAGAACCGCGTCAGGATTTGGGTCCTTGCAATACTGTTCGATGGCAGCTAGTTTGTCTTCGTTCGAACCTCGTCCAAACAAGCTCTTCACGCCTCGCACAAAGAACACCTGGAAAGAGGCCATCAAGGACGGAGTGCGGGCACGATCGAGAACCTCCGCCAAGTCAGTATCCGCCAGATCGAACTCGAACAGGCCGAAGTCCCGCAGATCCGGCGCAACCAGGTGTTCGAGAATCGCTTCGCGGCAGCGTTTGCGAAAAAACACTTCGTCGCCCACGAAGACGTAGGCGGGACGCAGTTTGCGGTCTTGAACCTCAGACACAAACCGGTCAGCCTGGGCAAAGCCTCGCATCAGAACCCCTCCAGAATATTGGAAACCAGGGTCTGCGCAAAGTCCCGCGAAAGGCGCTGTAAAGCTGGAGAGTCTTCCTGGAAGAAGCTGTTCAAGTCGCGCGAAACTTCATACTGCTCCCGAAAGAGGTAAGCGGGGTTCTGATAGAGGACCTTACCTTGCTTGTCCTGCAACGATACTTTCATCGAGATCACGACCAGAACGCTGGCGGCCCGTCCGGTTTGCGAATCGTAGGTAAGCGGCGTGGTGTAGGTGGAAAGCACGGTGCCACGCAACGCGGCGTCTGCGTCGTCATTGACCTGATTGAGGACATGGTAGTGGGTGCGTGTAATCAGCTCGCGCACGACTGCGGCAGTCAACAACTGCTCGATCTTGAAGGTTTGAGTCTGGTTAACGAACGCTGGGACCGCGATGGTACGGACGTTTTGGGGAATGGTGGTGGCATGCCCAGCGATGTGATAACCGCAACCCGCGCTAAGAAGGCAGCTGACGAATAGCACCGTTGCCCATCTTCTCATTGGATCTTGCCTCGGGGCCGGGCGGCGGCCATGCTTTCCGCGCACTCCACGGCATTAGCAGCAGCGATGCGCAAGTTGTCAGATGCAGCCCACAGCCAAAACCCGTTGGGCTGATTGGCATCAGGAGTTACGACCACTTGAATGCCAGCCTGCCCAGCTGCATTCACATTCGTAGGAGCATCATCTGCTCCCGAAGCTAGCGTAACGTGGTCACCCGCCAAGGCTTTGGAAATGTCTTCAAGGCTCGGCGTTCCAGCCAGTTCAACATGGACTGCGAAAGCATGCCCATGGAAAATAGGTGCTTGCACCAGTATCAATGAAGGTTGAGGAGCGGCCTTTCCCGCGATTCGATGGTAATGACGCAGGACGCGATCCTGCACTGTGGCCAGCGCCGGCACCGAGTCATTCCCATAACGCGTAAGGACGTTGAACGCTACATGGGCATCAAAAATCTTCTTGGGCAGCTGCTGGAAGGAAAGCAGGTTCACCGTCTGCTCGTGAAGTTCGTCCATACCCTTTTGTCCATGCTCGGACGCAGGTTGAAAAACTGTGGCTACGGCGCGCTTGATCTCACCCGCTCTTTGTGTGCGGAGCAAGAGAAGTGCAAGCACGGTCGCTGCGGGATGTGCCGCAACCGCTGGCCCTGGCTGCAACTCCGGAATCAGGGCCTGCCCCAGCTGCCGTTCAACCCAGGGCGAGCGCACAGTGGCGTCCGGCTCGCCTTCGAGCGCGTGAGAAAGATCAACGATAGCGCTGCCCGCGTTGCGCGCGGTTTTCCAGTTCTTGCGCGTTGTTTCGGGATCAGAGGCAAAAAAAGTAAAGTCAATCTTGCGAAACTGTTCATCGCGGACATTCTGGATGAAGGTCACCGCATCGCCCACCGACTCTAATTGCCCCAACGCTTCCTCATCATCCAGCAACTTGACATCAACCGAGGGAAAATTGCGCTCATTGAGCACGTCCGCGACTTCCTTGCCCTTTAGCGTGCCGGCGCCCACAATCGCGACACGATAAAAGTTGCCGACACCAAGCTCCGCAGGTGTCGCAGCTGTTTTGATATTGGTGCTCATGAAATCTGCGGGGTCTCCTTGTAATTAGGAGGTTGTGGGCGACTGCGGAATACCCATTGCAGACGCCAGAACACGCCGGAAATCATGTAAACCAAGCCGATCACGCATAGTACCCAGCGCGAGAAAAACCAGATCGCAGCGAACAACAGTCCGAGCAGAACGATAAGGCGAAAAGGCTGGCGGGAGTCGAGGTTAATGTCTTTGAAACTGTAAAAGCGCCAGGTGCTGACCATCAAATAGCCGACCGTGACGATAATCAGCATCCAGGTAATGCAACTCCACAAGGCGGAGATCGGGTCTCCGCCAGAGAAGTGCACGACTGCGGCGATGATGCCTGCGCCTGCAGGGATGGGCATACCCACAAAATATTTCTTCCCCGGGCGGCCTGGATTCGAAGGTTGCGGATTTGATGTGATGTTGAAGCGAGCCAGGCGGCTGATGCCGGCCATCAGGAACAGAAAACTCGCGATAGCGCCTAACTGGATCAGCTTGCCAGTCAGTTCATTAGAAGTAAGAAACACGGGCAGTTGTCGAAATCCCCACATCCACGCCAACAAAGCGGGGGCAACACCGAAGGTGATGGCATCGGCCAGTGAATCCAGTTCGCGGCCGAAGTCGCTGCTGGTTTGGGTCATGCGCGCGATGCGCCCGTCCAAACCGTCAAATAGCACGGCAAATCCGATGGCCTTGGCTGCGAAATCAAAATGCCAAGGTTCTGCCGCCGTGGCATGGGTCACCTGCAAGATCGCGTAGTAGCCCATGGCGATGTTCGCGGTCGTGAACAGCGAAGGCAGAATGTACATGCCTTTGCGCATCCGTTTTGGCCGCTTATCTTCCCAGCGTCGCTTCGGAATCACGGGGACCTCCGCATCCATTAGCGTGCTCCCTGTATCTTCATTCCAGAACTACCGGCCGACACTACCTGCGGTGCAGCCTGCAGGAAAGCCAGCACACTGGCGCCGCCTTGCACATGGTCACCGACCTTGACGCGAAGGTTGGCCGAGCGATCCAGCAACACATCCACACGGGACCCAAATTTGATCAGACCCACGCGCTCACCCTGCTCCACCCGATCTCCGGCCTGCTTGTTAAAAACAATCCTTCGCGCTAAAAGGCCGGCGATCTGTTTGAAGACCACGGTCTGGCCATCACCTTCAACAGTCACCACATTCTGCTCATTTTGTTCTGCCGATGCCGCGCTCATGGCGTTGACGAACTTTCCTTTGTGATACTGCACATCACGAATCGTGCCGGCAATAGGAGAGCGATTCACATGCACATTGAAAACGTTCAGGAAAATGCTGATGCGGACCCGCTCGACACCGTCAACCATGACCGGGGACACATCGGTGACCTTGCCATCCGCCGGTGAGACCAGCGCCCCGGCCTCTCCTGGGACAACTCGTTCCGGATCGCGAAAAAACCACAGGAAAAACACCGCCAACAACAGAGCCGGCAATCCCCACCAAGGGGCAGTCAGCCAACCGACGAGCGCACCGGCGGCGACCAGCGGAATTGCATAGTAGTAGGCGTCGCGAACCATTTAAGAGATAGTAAGGATTATAGTGCAGCCTGCAGAGCGCGGCTGGCATTCCTGTAAATACAAATAAAAAAGGCGCTTACCAGCGCCGGGTTGGAGAGCGGAAAATCCCCTCCGTGGTTGAACTACACCTCATTGGAGCGGGTTAAGCGACCTGGTTCTGTTGTGCCGGTCGAAATTGCCGCTCAATGCTTTCCATCTGATCTTTCAGACGGAGCTTTAGTTTTTTGAGTCGGACTTCTTCCAATTTTTCGTCGTCGGTGAGATAGCGCTTTTCGGTGAGTAGATTAAGGCGTTTTTCGTACTGCTTGTGCTCTTGTGCCAGCCGCCGGAACTCCTCGTGGCTGGCAACTAGCTGGTCCCTAGAATTTAACATCCAGCAGACCTCCTAACCGGGTTTGAAAACTCATAAAAGTTACCATAGCGCATAAATCGCTTCAATGCGAAAAATTGTGCCGGGATGCCCTCCATTTTGGAAAATGCCGCCAAGTGGCGTGGTGCCGTAGAGGTTGCCTGCCTGGTCCATGATCAAGTGTGTAAATGGCCCCGCCCCGTCCGTTCCGCCCGCAAAGCTGTGGAGCACCGTCTCTGTGTAAGCTTGCCCTTGCGCCGAGGGCGTCGCAAGGACTGCCAGCACAAGCACAACCGATGTTGCGAGCAAGCATATTCTGGAAATCCAGCTCCGCAGTGGTGTCGTCATGATTATTCTCCAAGGTCAACCAGAAGTGGCCTCCATATTAGCCGTTCGGCGCTCAATGTCAACCAGATATGCCGCAGACTGGAAAGCGCTGAGAGGCCTCCGATTCCCGTGCGGGAAGCGAGTTTGCAGCGCCAGGGAACTTCTGGATACTACTTGATCGCCACCAACTTCTCCACCAGCTCTGAGTAGTCTTTCTTCTCCAGGCCATGGACTTGTTTGTTGTACTCGTCCACCTTGCTGGAATAGTTCATCGAGCAGAATTTGGGGCCGCACATGGAGCAGAATGCGGCTTCTTTGTAGTAGTCGTCGGGCAGGGTTTCGTCGTGCATGGAACGCGCCGTCTCCGGATCGAGCGATAGCGCGAACTGTTTCTCCCAGTCGAATTTGTAGCGAGCGTAGCTGAGAGCATCATCGCGGTCGCGGGCCCCAGGGCGATGACGCGCCAGATCAGCTGCATGAGCTGCGATCTTGTAAGCGATGATCCCGTCTTTCACATCTTTTTCATTGGGCAGCCCGAGATGTTCTTTGGGTGTGACGTAACAAAGCATCGCCGCCCCATGCCAGCCGATCATGGCTGCGCCAATTGCCGATGTGATGTGGTCATACCCAGGTGCAATGTCGGTGACTAGTGGCCCCAGCGTGTAGAACGGCGCTTCATAGCAGAGTTCTTTCTCTTTATCCACCTGCTCTTTAATCTTGTCGAGCGGGACGTGTCCCGGCCCTTCAATCATCACTTGCACGTCGTATTCCCAGGCCTTCTTGGTCAGCTCGCCCAGCGTTTTCAACTCAGCGAATTGAGCTTCATCGCTGGCGTCGGCGATACAGCCCGGACGCAGGCCATCACCCAGCGAGAAACTCACATCGTGCTTGGCAAAAATCTTGCAGATGTCGTCAAAACGTTCGTAGAGAAAATTCTGCTTGTGGTGATGTGCCATCCACTGCGCCAGAATCGCGCCGCCCCGGCTCACGATCCCGGTAATGCGTTTCGAAACCATCGGCAAATACTGGATAAGAACGCCGGCGTGAATGGTCATATAGTCCACGCCCTGCTCGGCCTGCTCCTCGATCACTTCGAGCATGACTTCGGTATTCAAGTCTTCAATCCGTTTCACCCGTGAAATTGCCTCATAGATGGGAACTGTGCCAATGGGCACGGGCGAGTGCCGTAGAATAGCTTCGCGAATTTCGTGGATGTTGCCGCCGGTCGAAAGATCCATGACCGTGTCCGCACCGTAATGCACGGAGGTGTGCAGTTTCTTAAGCTCCTCGTCAATGTTTGAGGTGACCGCTGAATTTCCGATGTTGGAATTGATCTTGCACAGCGAGGCCACGCCGATGCACATCGGCTCCAGTTCCGGATGATTAATGTTTGCCGGAATAATCATGCGTCCGCGGGCTACTTCGTCGCGCACCAGCTCGGGAGAAATCTTTTCCCGCCGGGACACATACTCCATTTCTTCCGTGGTCACACCTTTGCGGGCGAAGTGCATCTGGGAGAAATTGCCGTCCGCATTGCCCGCCTTGCGTAGAGTGATCCACTCGGAACGTGGCTGGGGAACGATCTGAGAACCATTAGTATAATTGCCGTTATTTGGGGTGTTTGTACCGGGCATGAT
>Ga0207098_10168_pt1 | contig 22043 bp, 11 predicted proteins | sample Alteio_BWMinHeat_84_FD_153548 | JGI IMG/M metagenome (GOLD analysis project Ga0207098, IMG submission 153548) | Enriched cells from forest soil in Barre Woods Harvard Forest LTER site, Petersham, Massachusetts, United States -... | ecosystem: Environmental > Terrestrial > Soil > Temperate forest >...
AAGTGAAGCGAGCTCAGTTCCGGAGGGGGTGGAGATTCCTCCGGCGGCTGGAGCGGAATGGGATCGATGAACCCGATGCCGCGTTCGCGCAGTGCGCACCGCCACTCGCGCTCGACCCATTCCGACTTGCGCGCGTGCGCGGACCAGAACAGGTAGAAGATGTCGCTGGCAGGAATGACCCGCCACAACTCCTGTTCCCAGTTCTGTCCTGAGCGCAGCGACAGCACGTCGAGGAACACTTCCAACTCCGGCGCAACCTTGTGAATGCCCTGTATGCGTCCCAGTACGGCATCGCGGTCGTCGGAGGCATAGGACGCGAAGGCCGTGCGATAGGGGACGACCGATGCTTCAAGCATGTCGTTTCTGGCGGCTGCTGTCTCGAGCAGGAACGGAATCTTCGCGATCTGAATGCCATTCGCATAGATGTGGGCCGAGCCGGAGGATCTGGCCTCCCGGGTCAACTCCGGAACTGTAACAACGAAGGAGACGCAGGTCGAGTTGCCCTCCCAGACCATGGTGTCTTCGGGATCTGGAATGGTGGCGCCGAGAATCCGGAGCCGCACGCTGAAGATGGCTCCACGCTCCACTCTGACGGGTCCCCGGGTGCGCGCGACCAGGTCTCGCGTCCGGAGTTCCTCGCGGGCGCGAGCCAGCACCTGCGACCGCTTTTGCGGCTCATGCGCCCAGACGAACAACTCGAACGGAACTCCTGCAGCGACCGACGCCGGCGCGGTCAACGTGAAGTCCACCTTTCGCGGTCCCACCCTGATCAGGGGCGAGCGTGCAGAAGCGGGTTTCTCAACGGATGGTGAAGGCGGGATGGACTGGCCTGGATCAACCCACGGTCTCCCGGCGCCAACGGGCGTGTCCAGGATCGTTTGAGACGTTTCAACTTCCCGGCCCTCTGACTCCAACCGCCGAATCTGCTCCAGCAGTTTTTCCAGGTTGTCGTTACCACCGAGGTCGAGCAGATTTGAGGATAAGGCCGCGTCGTACGGATATTCCTGCAGGGCCTGTTCCACCAGCTTGACCGCCGAGTCTACGAGAGACTGCCGTAATGCGTAGCGCAGGTTGTCAAATGCGGGCGCAGCATCGCCGAACTTTCCCTGGCACGCAACGCCAAGTTCCTCGAGAGAATGCACGCACTGCTGCACCTCCCTGCTTTGGTGCCGAATGGCTTCAATCGCGTCTGTTCGCGTCTGGGTCGGACTCTCAGGCGCACGAGCAGATTTCGAATTTGCGCTCGTGTTCGATGGCAGCGATGCGGCGAGACGGGTGTCAAGCCACTCGAACACCCAGAGCCGCGCCTCACTGTCTCCATCTTCGATCTCCGGATAGAGAGTCTCCCAGAAGCTATCCGTCAGCTTGCGGAGGAGATCGAGCCCGTCGCGCAGCCCAGGAAATCCATCCATTGCCAATCGCGCTTCGGTGAACCAGGCCGCGATCATCAGATCTTTGCTCCGATGCTTCAATACGTCGTGGCACGCATTGACGACGAACTTCCAATCCGCAGCCGGGTCGCAGAGCAGGTCATCGGGATCGGGAAGCACCTCGCCCCGCGCCCGCCTCACCCGCGCACTGATTTCGCTGTAGACAACGTCATGGCGAATGTCTTCGCCGCTCGGTTTTGCAGCGGAAATTGGCTCCAGAAGGATCGCGTCCACAATCGCTCCACGGAAATGCAGGCATCCACGCGCAGTCAGTGTAACCCGATCGGCTTTCGAGGTTGCGGTGTTCAAAGGGGCGGCTTGGGGCCCGGTTCTAGATGCCTTCGCCCATGGAGACGAAGTAGCTTTCGCGGTCGAGTTCTTCGCGGTAGGCGGTGCGGTCGGCTTCCTCCGCGGCGAAGGGCTCGGCGCATGGTTCCTGCGCAGGCAGGAGGCGCTGCTCGAGTTCGTCGACGCGGGCCGCGAGGGCGATGAGGGCGTCGGAGAGCGGGTCCTTGATGTCGTGCGGATCGGTGACGAGAATCCGCTCGCCGTTGCGGTACACGATGTGTGCCGGAACGCCAACGACAGTCGAATTGGGCGGCACATCGGCGAGCACGACAGAGCCGGCGCCCACGCGGGAGTTCGCGCCGACGGTGATGTTGCCGAGGATGTTGGCGTTGTTGCCGACGAACACGTTGTCGCACAGGGTGGGGTGGCGCTTGCCGTGACCCTTGCCCGTGCCGCCGAGAGTGACGCCCTGGTAAAGAGTCACGTCGTTGCCGACAATGGCCGTTTCACCAATGACCACGCCCGTGGCGTGGTCGATGAAAAGACGCCGGCCCAGCAGCGCGCCGGGGTGAATGTCCACGCCGGTGAGGAAGCGTGTCACCTGTGAGAGCAGGCGCGCCAGGAGGCGCAATTTTGCGCGCCAGAGCGCGTGCGAAACGCGGTGATACCAGACCGCCCAGAGTCCGGGATAGCAGGTGAGAATTTCCAGCTTCGAACGCGCAGCGGGGTCACGCTCCAGAACGGAGTTGATGTCTTCGCGCATGCGTTCGAGGAAGGGCATGGTGGAATCAGGCCGGTTGAGGTTCGTGGTTTCCCAGGTCTCAAAAGCGAGACCTGGGGCACCCACCGTTTGGTCTTGTTCGGGGATCCCGAAATGCCGGTCCACCGACTTGCTTCGCTCGCTCATCTCTGGTTACAACGTTACGGGCTGCGTTGGCAGGGCAAGGGCTTCCTGGCGCAACGGATCGAAGAGGGCGCTGGACAGGTAGCGCTCGCCGAAACTGGGCAATATCACAACGATCAACTTGCCGGCATTCTCGGGGCGGGCGGCTACCTTGAGCGCAGCAACTACGGCCGCGCCGGACGAAATACCCACAAAGAGACCCTCTTCGAGCGGCAGCCGGCGAGCCATCGCGATCGACTCGTCATTCGTTACCTGGATGACTTCGTCGATGAGGTGGGTATCGAGGATGCTGGGAACGAATCCGGCGCCGATGCCCTGGATCTTGTGCGGCCCGGGCTTGCCGCCGGAAAGCACGGGGCTGTCGGTGGGCTCCACAGCAATGCATTTGAATTCAGGCTTCTTGGGCTTGATGTAACGGCCAACACCGGTCAGCGTGCCGCCCGTGCCGATGCCGGAGATAAGAATGTCGGCTTTGCCGTCGGTGTCGTCCCAGATCTCGGGGCCGGTGGTGGCAACGTGTATCGCCGGGTTGGCGGGATTGTCGAACTGCTGCAGGATGTGGCCATTGGGCGTGCTGGCCAGGATTTCATTGGCCTTGGCGATGGCGCCTTTCATGCCGTTGGGTCCGGGGGTGAGAACGATCTCGGCGCCGAAGGCCCTAAGCAGCACGCGGCGCTCGAGGCTCATGGTCTCGGGCATGGTGAGGATGAGCTTGTATCCCTTGACGGCGGCGACAAAGGCCAGGGCGATGCCGGTGTTGCCGCTGGTAGGTTCGATCAGGATCGTTTGGCCAGGCTTGATCTTGCCTGATTTTTCAGCATCCTCGATCATCGCCAGGCCGATGCGGTCCTTGACGCTGGCGAGCGGGTTCTGGCTTTCGAGCTTGGCGACGACAGTGGCGGGCAGTCCTGCCGCCACCTTGTTCAAACGCACCAGGGGGGTGTGTCCAATTAGTTCAGTCACATTCGCGGCAATACGCGCCATGATGGATCTCCTCGTTCGGGGAAGCTTCCCGACATGTGCTTTGGATCAGTTGGGATTGAATGGTGGAGCTTTTACGTCGGAAAGGTTCGCGCGCGAATCGGGGCGCACGCCGGGCATCGGAGCTCGCACCAGAGCGGTGTTAGCGACATCGACGCATAAAAACAGCCTAGACCCACAGGGCGGAATGTGGCAAGCCTGAATGCTGAGACAGACTTGCGGTCATGCGCTGCGGCCCCGTTCCAACTCAAGGACTTCCACCGGGCCTGGAAAACTGAAGGCGATGCCATGCATCCAGGCTGCCCGGTCAAATAAGCCGACGTCTTTGCCGGTAATCACCGAGCGCACCCGGTACATGCCATCGGGAACCAGCGGCAACTGGACGACCGCCTCGGTGGCAGCCGACTTGTTGTGGAACAGCGCAATCACGCCGTCGCCGCTCCGCGCCAGCCGCGCGAACCCGTCCCACACCGCCGGCGTGGTTTGCCGCCAGCTTCCCAGGGAAAAGAAGCTGTCGCTCAGCTTTGCACGGCGCCGGAGCTGCTTGAACCATCCAATCTTTTCGTGGTACCACTGCCGGTCAGCCGCGCTCAGCTTGCGCAGATCGCCCAACAACAGCGGCGCCGAACCGATCGCGGTCGCAAAGCTCTCCTCGATCGTGGGCAGATCCGCGTGCAGGTTGCCGATCAGCATCGCCTCCACCGGCATGCAGGCCGCGCGCGCATACAGCAACTGGCGCGCCTGGCGCGGTCCCGCCGAATCCGGCTGCCGGTCGTCGACGTTGCTCATCCAGTCCAGGTCGCCGGCGGCGAGCAGTCCCGCATCGATAATGTGCTTCTGTCCCCACAGCTCGAAAGTGAGGTCGAGCAACACATCCGGATGCTTGCGGTAGACCTTGGCCGTCGCATCGGCGATGCCCTCATAGATCCGGCCCAGCGATTCGGCCCAGGTCGCGTGGTCGTGGCCCTTGGCCCAGCATCCCGGCGCTTCTCCATAGGCATTGAAGATGGTGGTGATGTCGAGCTTCACGTAGGCGAGCCGGAAACGTTCGATGGCATCGATGATCCGGTCCGCCGCTGCTTCGCGGTAGGCCGAAGCCATGCACATCACCGCCTTCTGTCCACCCATGGTTCCCGTGAACTTGGTTTTGCCTTCGAGATCCTGCGATGCCCACTCGGGATGCTTGCGATACTCCTCCGTCGTCGTGCCGATCGCCGCGATGGGCATCCACAGGCCGAGCCGCATGCCCTTTTGCTCAACGGCTTTCAGAATGGGCTCGAGGCCGCCTGGAAATGAAGTCAGATTGACCGCATTCTCGCCGTATTCCTGCTGCCATCCATCGTCGATGGTGAAGATGTCCATTCCCATCGCGCCTGCCGCATCAATCAGCTCCAGCGCAATGGCCTGATTGATGCCCCGCTCAAACGGCTCCCACGTGTTGTAGATCCATGGTGGCCCCTGGGCGTCCACGCGCCGCTCCAGCACCTGCGCCGCGTAGCCCGGCAGGCTCCATTGTGGATCGTTGAATCCGTCCCCCTCGCGAAAGGGAACCAGCGAGGCTGCCGCGGTCGCAAACTCCGCTCCAGCCCCAATCCTTCGCTCAAACGGCATCAGGTCCGTGTCGTACATGACGCTGATGCGAACGCCCTCAGGGACATCCCACCCCGCGATCTCCGTGCGCTTCATGTACCCCGGGACCTCGCTCACGATCGCCATCCCGTCGCCGGTCATGGCGTTTTTCACCAGCAATCCTGCGTCTTCCGAACGGCCGGTGTAGAAAATTTCCCGCGGCACTGTCCCGTACTGGGTGAGGAGCGTCATCTCGTTTGCCGGTCCGATCGCCAATTCCAACGTCTCCACATTCAAATGCGTCAGGAGAAACGGCGATGTCCCGGTGTTGTGCAGCACCAGGTGCTTGCGCAGCGCCGGGTGCCCGTCATAGATGCGATATACCGAAGCAACCTCGAGCGGTAACTTACGGCTCCGCAGCCGCACAGTCAGCGACTTTCCACCGGCGATCGCATCGGTTCGCGCGTCCACTATCTCAAACTGCCCGTCATTGCTGGCGCAAGGCTGATCATCGCAGCGGAATGAAAACTCCGCCGGACCGCGCCCGCCGACATACTCGCGCCTGGTCGCCACACACGTCAGCCGGCTGGTGTACAAGCCTCGTCCCGACTCGAACGCCACTACCCGCCGGACCAGGTTGTTTTCGAGGGTCCAGCTCTGCCCCGCCTCGCTCGCTTCCGATGAAGTCGGCATCCACGGCGCGCATATGCTACCCGTGACTACAAACGCACCGCTCCTGAGGACGCGCCTTCTGGTCAGATGCCTATGTGCCGTCATCCTTCCGCTCTCCCGAATGTGCCGTTCAATTCGGGAGAATCGTACCATGCGCCTGGAAGACCTCATGCCCGCGACGGTCTCAGCCGGTATTGCGCAGGCCGGCGGCGATGCCGCTGATGGTGGCGGCGATGGCGCGATTCACCTCTGGCGTGTCCTCGCCGGCGCGCTTGCGGCGCAGCATGTCGACCTGGATCAGGTGCATGGGGTCGACATACGGATTGCGCAGCTTGATGGAGCGGGCCAGGACTGGGTTGTCCTGGAGAAGCTCTGCCTGGTTGGTAATAGCGAGTACGGCGCGCACCGTGCGATGAAACTCGGCTTCGAAGAGATCGTAGACGCGCTCGCGCAGGGCGGCATCTTCGACCAGGGCTGAATAGAGGCGCGCGGTGGCCAGATCGACCTTGCCCAGCGCCAACTCGACGTTGCGCAACAGGTCGATGAAGAGAGGAAACTCGTGGGCCATGCTGCGCAGAAGTTCGAGCGCGCCGGGGCGGTCGAGCATGGTTTCGAAGGCGTAGCCGACGCCGAACCAGGCGGGCACGAGCAAGCGCGACTGCGTCCACCCGAACACCCAGGGGATGGCCCGCAGATCCGCCAGTTGGCGCGACGCACTGCGCCGCGCGGGACGCGACCCTATCTTGGCCTGCTCCAGTTCGCCGACCGGCGTGGACTGCTCGAAATACGTAACCACTCCGGGATCATTTTGAATGTGCTTGCGGTAGAACTGGTACGACACGATCGAGAGCTCGTCGAGCGCCGATTCCCACTCCGGCTTGAGCACGCCCGTGAAATGGCCCCCAGGGTCGTGAGCATTGGGGCGGGCCAGGGCATCAACCGCCGCGGCGATCATGAGTTCAAGATTGCGCTCGGCCAGGACTTCGTCAGCGTACTTGAAGTTGAGCACTTCGCCCTGCTCGGTGATGCGCAACTGGCCTTCGAAGGCGTCCATGGGCTGCGCGAAGATGGCGCGATGCGTCGGTCCGCCGCCGCGGCCCACGGTGCCGCCGCGGCCGTGAAACAGGCGCAGCTTGACGCCGCACTCCCGTGCAACCACATGGAGGTCGCGATGGGCGCGGAAGATTTCCCAGGTGCTGGTCAGCATCCCGCCATCCTTGTTGGAGTCGGAGTAGCCGAGCATGACTTCCTGCCAGTTGTCCCAGGTGGCGAGCAGCTTGCGGTAGTCGTCGCGGCTCCACAACTCGCGGCAGACGGTGGGGGCCTGGCGCAGATCTTCGATCGACTCGAAGAGGGGTACGGGCATGAGGCCGGGATCGCGTCCCAGACCACGCGCAGGACCTGATCCGGAGCCTTCGACCCTGACGCCCCCCAGGCGTGCAAGGCGAACCACGGCCAGAACATCCTCGACCGAGGATGCGCCGCTGATGACATAGTGGCGGATGGCTTCAGGCGCGCAGCCGTTCTTGATTTCGGCGACTACGCGAACGGTCTCGAGCACGCTCGCGGTTTCCTCCGACAAGTTGCCGGGAAGCGTCGCTGCGCTGGAGTCGGCAATGGCTTCCTTCAACGCCTGGGCATGAACGCGCGCGTGCTGGCGAATATCGAGGGTGTGGAGATGAAGACCGAAGGTGCGCACCTGCAGGAGCAGCGGATCGACCAGAGTGCGCGCGATGCGCAGGCCCCGATTCGCCGCCAGCGAAGCGCGAAGGGCTTCAAGATCGCCGATGAAATCGAGCACCGAGCAGTAGGGAGGAAGCGCTTGGGTGACCTTGTCCTGGCTCTGGGCCAGTGTGTAAGGCGTGACCGGGAGCTGCGCGCTTCCGTGGCCCGGCTCCTCCAGCGTGCGCTGAATCCGCGCCTTCACGCAGATCACAAAGCGGCGATAGTACTCGAATTCGTATTGCTCGCCGAATACCTGCGCTTCCGGCGTGTGGATCTCGGCAACGTAGGCTTCGAGGCGCGCGAGGAGCTCTTCGCTAACCGGAATTTGCCGGCCGCTGGTGGTCAGCAGGTCGATGATCTCTTCAAGCTGGTGCTGATAGTAGAGCAGCAAATGACCGCGTGCCAGCTGAACCGCATCGCGCGTCACCTGGGGCGTGACAAAGGGGTTGCCGTCGCGATCGCCCCCGATCCACGAGCCGAATCGCAGTACCGGGGGCAGCGCGTGCGGCTCGATGTCGAGATCGTAGGCGGCGCGCAGTGCTTCGGAGATTTCGCGGTAAAGGCCGGGGAGCGTGGCGAAGATGGAGACGTCGTAGTAGTCCAGCCCCATCTTGATTTCGTCGTACACGGTAGGCCGATGGGAGCGGACTTCATCGGTCTGCCAGAGGCTGGTGATCTCGGCCTGCACCTGTTCTTCGAGGCGCGCCAGGTCCTGCAAGGGGATAGGGATGCGATCGAGCTCAGCGAGAAATTCTCCGAGACGGCGGCGCTTGAACATGACCGATCGGCGCGCCACCTCGGTAGGGTGAGCGGTAAATACGGGCACGATGAGGACGCGCTTGAGCCATCCCATGGCCTCGTCGGCGGAGATGCCCACGCGCCGCATCTCGCACAGCGTGCCGACGAGCGAGCCGCGCTGCCCGCCGGCGTGGCCGCTCAACTTGAGTGCAAGACGCCGCCGCTTGCGGTGGTTGGTCTCGGCCAGGTTGATGAGTTCGAAATAAAAGGCGAAGGCGCGCGTGAGAAGGATGGCGCGCTCGACGGGCAGCGAATGAACCAGTTCGAGTGCGGCGGCGGCGTGGAGGGCGGCCTCTTCCTCGTTGCCGCGGGATTCGGCGTCGCGGCGCCGGATGGTGCCCTGGCGGAGCGCTTCGACGTGCGCGAAGAGGTCTTCGCCGGCCTGCTCGCGTAGAACTTCGCCGAGCAGGATGCCGAGCGAGCGCACGTCGCGACGCAGTGGAGCTTCTTTGAGATCGCCGGATTGGGCCTCAAGTTCGGCCAGCCGCTGCGACCAGCTTTCGGGGTTCCAGAGGAGCGCCATTTGTTTTGATTATGCACGACGGGGTTGAAAGCCCCGCGACGGCTTCCGGCGGTGGAATGTGCATCCAAGACCGGGGAGGACATCAACCGCCGATGGGGTCCGCACAAATCACGCGTCGAGAACTGATGAAACTGGGAGCCGCGGTTGGAGCGTCCGGAATGATCGGAGGATGGCTCTCCGGATGCGGGGGATCCCATTCCATGCTTCCGACTCCGGGGGGAACAAGCACCTGCGCCAAGATCACCGACATCGATCACGTGGTGATCCTGATGCAGGAAAATCGCTCATTCGACCATTACTTCGGTAGCTATCGCGGAGTGCGCGGATTCTCCGACCCGAGCCGTGCGTTTCAACAACCTTATCCGGGAAACACGTCGAGTTCGCCGGCCGGCGTGTTGTTGCCCTTTCACATGGACACGACCAAACTCGACGCCGCCTGTACTCACGACATTACCCACGACTGGGTTCCCCAGCATCAAAGCTGGAACAACGGGGCCATGGATGGCTTTGTGACTTCGCGCCTGCCGCTCAATGCCAACGATGCGGTGCTGGCGATGGGCTACTATACGCGCGCCGACCTGCCCTATTACTACGCGGTGGCGGACGCGTTTACTCTTTGCGATAACTATTTCTGCCCGGTGATCGGGCCGACAGACCCCAACCGCCTCTACTCCATGGCGGCTTCGATCGATCCCGACGGATTGAATGGCGGGCCATTGCTGCAGACACTGGTTGCGCAACGATCGTCGTTTTTCGGCAAGCTCACCTATACCACCATGCCCGAGCAGTTACAGACGCGCGGCATTTCGTGGAAGGTCTACGGGTCGCCGGATCAGAACATCTTGAACGGCTTGTTTTCCGATAACGTTCTTTCCTATTTCAAGAACTTCCAGGATCCCTCATCTCCGCTCACCCAGAATGCATTCGGTCCGCAGTTTCCGACTGACTTTGTGGCCGATGCGGTCTCGGGCAACCTGCCGCAGGTTTCGTGGATTATCGCGTCGGTCATTGACTCCGATCATCCACCGGCGCCGTCGCTGTTCGGAGAAAATACGTTGTCCGCGATCATCACCGCGCTGACCGCCAATCCGGCAGCGTGGGCCAAGACGGCCCTGTTCGTGACCTACGATGAGAACGGCGGCTTCTTCGATCACGTTGCGCCCGTGACTGCGCCTGCGGGCACTCCCGGGGAATACGTAACCGCTGCGCCGGTTCCCGACCCGACGGTGGTGGGAAATCCGCCCGTCAGCGGGCCGATCGGGTTGGGATTTCGCGTGCCCACGATGGTGATTTCGCCATTCAGCCGCGGCGGATTCGTATCCTCCGACCTGTTCGATCACACCTCGATCCTGCGCTTTCTCGAGACGCGATTCGGCGCCGAGGTGCCCAACCTGACCGCATGGCGGCGGCAGACGGTTGGAGATATGACGACCGCATTCAACTTCAGCAAGCCCGACACATCGATCCCGTCGTTGCCCTCAACGGTGGCGGCCATTTCGACAGCCATTACGCAGTGCGAGGCGAACCTGTTGGGCTTTGCGCCCTATCCGCTGCCCACGACGCAGGTGATGCCGACGCAGGAGACTGGTTCGGCGCCCAAGCCGAGCGGGGCGTGCTGACGAGTTGCGTGGCAGCGAAGACGCACTAGGCGTCCAGCTGCATCATCAGTTCTTCCCACTCGGCGGTAAGGGAGGCTAACTGCGCGCGTAGCTCTTCTGCGAGATTGGTGAGGCGCTGGGTTTCATCTGCGGAGACATACACGCCGAGATGCTGCTCGGTGACGGCGATGGCGGCTTCGATGCGCGGGACCTCTTCCTCTAAAAACATGCAGCGGTCTTCCATCTGTTTCTGCTTGATGGGATTGAGGCGCTTGGGGCGGTCCTTGGCGGACGCCTCGGTGCCGCGTCCGTTTCCGTTTTCCTCTGCAGGCGGAGTTTCGTGGTCTCCCAACCTTCGAACGGCAAGACTGTCCGAAGGATGGGGCACGGGAGGTTGTGTGGCCGCGCCGGCGGCCAGCTCTTCTTTCTTGCGCAGATAGTCTTCGTAGTTTCCTTCGTATGTATGGACCGAACCGTCCTCGACTTCTAAAACGCGGGTGGCCAGGCGGTCGATGAAGTAGCGGTCGTGGGATACGAAAATGACCGTGCCGGAGAATGCCGCGATGGCTTCGAGCAGCACGTCCTTGGCACGCATGTCGAGGTGGTTGGTGGGCTCGTCGAGGAGAAGGAAATTCGACGGGGTAACGAGAATGCGCGCCAGCGCGTAGCGATTGCGCTCTCCGCCGGAGAGCACGCCGAGGGGCTTGAAGACATCATCGAAGGAGAAGAGAAAGCAGCCCAGCAGCGAGCGCAGTTCGGATTCAGGCACCTTGAAGGCGGCGCGGCTGATGTCGTCGAGCATGCGCATGTCTCCGTCGAGGACCTTGTACTGGTCCTGCGCGAAGTACTCGCTCACTACATTGTGGCCCAGACGGACGGTGCCGCTGGTGGGCGCTTCGACGCTGGTCATGAGTTTGATCAGCGTCGACTTGCCCGCGCCGTTTATGCCCACCAGAGCGACGCGATCGCCGCGTTCGATGCCGAAGCGGACATTGTTCAACACGCGCTTCTCGCCGTAGCTCTTGGAGAGTCCCTCGGCTTCAACCACCATGCGGCCCGAAGGCGGGGGCTGCGGAAATTTGAAGTGAATGACGGCTTCTTCGTTGGGAATCTCGATGCGCTCGATTTTTTCGAGCTCCTTGATTCGGCTTTGCACCTGTTTCGCTTTCGTGGCCTGGTAGCGAAAGCGGTTGATGAAGGATTCGAGGTGCTCGATTTGAATGCGCTGATTCCGATAAGCGGATTCGAGCTGGGCGCGGCGGTCATCTTTCTGGGAAAGATACTTCGTGTAGTTGCCCTGGTAGATGGCGAGGCGCTTGTTCCATATCTCCACGGTGCGGTCGATGGTCACGTCGAGAAAGTAGCGGTCGTGGGAGATGAGGATGTAACCGAAGGGATAGGTCTTGAGGTAGTCCTCGAGCCAGTTGCGGGTTTCGAGGTCGAGATGGTTGGTGGGCTCGTCGAGCAACAGGAGGTTTGGTTTGGCAAGCAGCAGCTTGGCCAGCGCAATGCGCATCTGCCAGCCGCCGGAGAACTCATCGGTCTGGCGCGACCAGTCTTCCTTGGTGAAGCCAAGGCCGGTGAGCACGGCGCCGACCTGGGCGTCGAGCGCGTAGCCGTTGAGGGCGTGAAAGCGGTCCTGGGTGAGCGAAAAACGCTCGGCGGCGGATTCGTATTCGGGGCTGGCGTGGTCGAGTTCGGTCAACTGCCCGGCGAGCCGCTCGATCTCGCGGGCCATATCTCGAAGGTCGTCGAAAACGGTGAGGCATTCTTCAAAGATGGTCCGGCCGGCGAGCCGCAGGCCCTCCTGGGGCAGGTAGCCGATGCTGATTCCGCGCGTTTGCTGCAGGGTGCCGTAGTCGAGGGTTTCGAGGCCAGCCAGCACCTTCATCAGGGTGGATTTGCCGGTCCCGTTGGCGCCAACCAGGGCCGTCTTCTCCCGGTTCCGGATGAGCCAGTCGGCTTCAAGAAACAGGATCCGCGGCCCGAAGCGCTTGCCAGCATTTTGCAGGGATATCATGCAGGTCTATTTTCGCAGAGGTGGAGATGGCGGTGGCCGACGTCCCAAAACCACTTGCTAACTAAATTATTAGTTGCTAGTCTAAAGAAGCGTCGAGGGCACTTCCCTCCTCCAAGGCCAAGAGAAATATGCCGCCAAAGAGATCCATCACGCTGACTCAGGCCGAGCTAAGACTCATGCGAGTGCTGTGGGCGCGCGGCGAGTCGACGGTAGCCGACGTGGCGGCCGCCACCGCGGATGAAGGCGCGCTGGCCTACACCTCGGTTCTCACCACCATCCGGATCCTTGAAAGCAAAGGCTATGTGACCCATCGGCAGGAGGGGCGGGCCTTCCTCTACAGCTCCTGCATCGGCGAGCAGGAAGCCAGCCGGTCCGAGGTGCGCCACGTTCTGCAGCGGTTCTTCGGGAATTCCCGGGAACGCCTGCTGCTCTCGCTGCTGGGCGATGACGACATCTCTCCCGATGAATTGAAGCGGTTGAAAGAAGCCATTGCCGAGATTCCCGACGAAGTGGAGGAGGCGGCGCGATGAACGAGTTCCTTCACTCCATGTCATATGTATCCGCCACCGCGGCGGGGGCTCTGTTCTCGGCCGTTTGGCAGGGCACGGTCCTGGCGGTCTGCGTTTCGCTTTGCCTGCGGCTGTTGCCGGGACTCAGCGCTGCAGCTCGGTCGGTTATCTGGCTCAACGTATTTATTCTGCTTGCGTTGCTCCATTTCGTGCCGGCGTTGGTGGGCGGCTCGGGCGTGCTGGCCGCCGGTCATCTTTCCCCCGTTCATCTTGATCCGCGCTGGAGTTTTGTCCTGGCGGGTGTCTGGGCCGCGCTTTCCTTGGCCCGCGCCGTACAGCTCATTGTTGGCGCTATCCACCTGCGCCGGCTGGGCGGCCGTGCGGTTCCCGTTCCGGTGAATGCGGAATTGCAATCGCTTCTGTCGGGAGCGGCCGGTGCCCGGACTGCCCAACTTTGCGCCTCCCATGAGGTGGCTCGCCCCAGTGTCCTCGGCTTCTTCCGTCCCCGCATCCTGGTTCCGCCGGAGCTCCTCAAGGCCCTTTCGCCGCAGGAATTGCAGCAGGTTGTGCTCCATGAAATGGAACACCTGCATCGGGCCGACGATTGGACCAACCTGCTGCAAAAGATGGGCCTGGTCCTGTTCCCGCTCAATCCGGTCCTGATCTGGGTAGCCCGCCGGCTGAGCGCGGAACGCGAACTGGCTTGCGACGATCGCGTGCTGCAGTCCAGCGCCGGACGCAAAGCCTACGCTCTTTGCCTGACCCACCTGGCGGAGTACTCGATCCTGCGGCGGAGCTTTTCGCTCGTGCTGGGCGCGTGGGAACGGCGGCCGGAACTGGTTCGCCGCGTGCAGAGAATCCTGTCGCAACCGGCGCGTTCGATGCGCCGCCGGCCCGCCATGGCGGCCACCGGTGGACTGCTGGCGGGCGCCCTGGGGATTGCGGTCGTGCTGTCGCACAGTCCGCAACTGGTCAGCTTCGTTCCGGCGCAGCGGACACCGCAGCTCGCACAAATTCTCGATCCCCATGACCTCGAACGCGCGCTGGGCGGAACGCCGCAGCTGGTGAAGGCCGCGATGCCGGCGGAGCCGGTGCCAACGGCCGCTCAGCACGAACCTCGCCGGAAGTCGCTCGAACCGGCGGTTTTGAAACGAGTCAGGCACCCGCATCCGGCCCCGTCCGATACAGCACCCCTGACTGCGGAGGCCGCGTCGATTCCTGAACTCGACCGCCGCACCGTGGTGGTGCTGACAGAGTGGACTTCTTACCAGGTGCGTCCGCGCGTGCTGATGGCCGTTGCCCCTGATCGCCGTGCCACATCCGGCAGGGCAGCGCCTGCCAGGGCCATTCCCGCAAGGTATGCCATCGTTCCTACCCCGAACGGGTGGCTCATCATTCGGATTTAGATTTCGTCAGATCCCGGAGCGTTCCGGATCCCAGGTTCAACAGACAATTCAACCTTTGGAGAAGAAAAAGCCATGTCGTCAACAACTAATCATTTAGTTGCAAGCGTCAAGAAACTGTCCGTCCCGGCCGCGATCGCGGGAGCGTTCGTGCTGGGCGCAACCTTCTATGCCGGCCATGGCCGCGTGCACGCAGCAGCTGCCGCGATGCCCATGGACGAAAACAGTGTTTCCGCCCTCACCTCGCTCGATGAGGCCATGGAAGCCGTGACCGCGAAGGTGACCCCAGCGGTCGTCAACGTCGCGATTACTTCGCGGGGCCACGGCGATGAAGACGCCTCGGACGAGGGCCAGGGCCAGATGCCGCAATTGCCTCCGGGGCTGCGGCAGTTCTTTGGCAACGGGATTCCCCAGATGCCGAGCCAGCCGCAGATCGAACACGGGGTGGGCAGCGGCATCATCATCTCGCCCGATGGCTACATCGTCACCAACAACCACGTGGTGGACGGCGCGACGCAGATCCGGGTCACGCTCAATGATCGCCGCGTGTTGAATGCCAAAGTCGTCGGCACCGACAAGCTCACCGACCTCGCGGTGGTCAAGGTGGACGCCACTGATCTGCCCACGGTGGTGTGGGGTGACTCAGCCAAGCTGAAACCGGGCCAGACGGTGCTCGCCTTCGGCAGTCCGTTCGGCTACTTTCAGTTCTCGGTGACGCGCGGCATCGTCAGCGCGGTGAACCGGCCCAACCCGTACTCCGATGACGCTCGCAAGCCCGGCGGTTTCATCCAGACCGATGCCGCCATCAACCCCGGCAACTCCGGCGGCGCGCTGGTGAATTCCCACGGCGAACTGGTCGGCATCAACACCTTCATCATCAGCAACAACGGTTCGTTCGCCGGCGCGGGCTTTGCTATTCCCTCGCAGATCGTCAAGGCCACGACAGAACAACTGATCAAGCACGGGAAAGTGGAACACGGCTACCTCGGCATCAACATCAACGACGTGACGCCGGACAATGCACACTTCTTCAATCTCAAGGAAGCCTCCGGCGCACTCGTGGCCCAGGTTTCTCCCGACTCGCCGGCCAGCAAGGGCGGCCTGCGCCAGGGGGACGTGGTGACTGAAGTGAATGGAGAGAAAGTCGTAAACGCGAGCGCCCTGCAGGTGGCGGTGAGCGAGATGTCCCCCGGCACCGCGCTGAAACTGGGCGTCATCCGGGACGGCAAGCCCATGAAGGTGGACCTGACCGTTGGCCAGTATCACGCCAAGACCCAGGAAGCCGGCAACGAAGGCGAGAACGGCCAGAACAAGGGAAAGATCGGGGTGGCGGTTGCAGACCTCAACGACCAGGCTCGCCAGCAGTTCAACGTACCTGATCATGTGCACGGCGTTGTGGTGCAGCAGGTGCGGCCCGGCAGCGCAGCGGAAGACGCCGGCCTCCAGCCCGGCGACGTGATCATGGAAGTGGATCGCAAGCCGGCAAGCTCGGCCAGCGAGTTTGCGAACCAGGTGCACCAGGGCCCGGCCGGCCGCGACCTTCTCCTGCTCGTGTGGTCGAAGGGCAACGCAAGCTATCGCACTGTGCACACGGATCAGTCCGAGTCGAATGGCTAAGTAAACTCCAAGCCGCCGAGCGCTTCATGAACGCATCCATTCATGGGCGTTCGGCGCGGATGTCTGCTTTTTCAGGGCTCGTCGGGATGAAGACAAATCCTCGATTGCATCGTCCAATTTGTGGGGGCTTTCGCACGATACAAGTTGGCCGGATATACAGTGGGGGCAAGATTCACCTGCTGTATGCGCGGGCGCGTCGCGGCGCAGGGAGGGTGTCGCGCTGTTGCTCGTAGTGGGGTGCCTGCTTTTGACCTCCCCGGGTCAGCAGGCACCTCCGGTTTTTCGCCGACTTCCCCAAACCGTTCCGTGACAGGGTCACTCCGCTTTCAACGCTTCGACCGGATCCACCTCTGCCGCCCGGTGTGCCGGAACATAGCTCGCGACCACCGCGCATGCTCCCAGCACCAGGGGAATGACGAAATAGGTGAATGGATCGATGGGGCTGACTCCGAAGAGCAGCGACTTCATCAGCTGTGTTAATCCCGCGGCCGCGCCCAGGCCGATGGCCACGCCAATCCCGGTGAGAACAAGAGCGGAACGCACGAACATCCATCGCAGTTTGCCCTTCTGCGCGCCGAGGGCCAGCCGAATGCCGATTTCACGGATGCGCTGCGAGACGGCGTACGAGATCACGCCGTATATGCCAATGATGCCCAGCAGCAGCGCCATGGAGGCAGCAATGCCCAGCATGACCAGCGTGAACGAAGTTCGCGCCAGCGACCGGCCGTAGATTTCCTGCATGGTACGCACCGAGGCTACCGGGAGGCCGGCGTTCACAGACCAAACGGCCTCCTGAACCTGATCGATAAAGCCCTGCGTCCCGACCCGGCCGGCGTGAATGGCAAAGCAGACATAGCGCGGCCCATAGATCGTCTTCGCAACATAAGGACTGTTGATCATGGCGGGCCAATATACGATCGCAGGCGCTTTTTCATCGGCTCCGTTGTAGTGGACATCCTCGACCACACCCACCACCTCCTGCCAGGGCATGGTCGTGAACTGGCGAATGCGCTTGCCGATGGCGGCGGCCGGGGAACCCCAGGATTCGTGGGCCAGGTTCTCCGAGACGATGACCTCCTGGCGAAAACCGTAGATCTCGTTCCACGTGAAATCGCGGCCAGCAACTATGTGAGTTCCGAGAGCCTCGAAATACCCCGGAGAAATGTAGTTATAGAATCGCAGCGGCGGATTCTCGCGCTTGTAAGTCTTGCCCTCCACCATCACCTGGTCCCAGTTGGGTTCGATTCCCTCCATCGGTACGGCCTCGGCAAATCCAACCGACGTTACACCGGGAATCGACTGCAGCCTGTCGAGAATATCGTTCTGAATCCGGGTAACCATTTGCGGATTCGCGATGACGGTTTCGGGAATGGAGAGGCGCATCGTCTGCACGTGAGGCGCATCCGTAAAGCCCGGGTCGACGGTGCGCAGTTGCTGAAAGGTGCGAATCATCAGCGCGGCGCTCACGAGCAGCACGAGCGCCATGGCCACCTGCGCCACCACCAGAACATTGCGCGACCGATGACGCTCGCGGCTCACGCTGGCAGTTCGCGCCGAGCCGCCAAGACCGGCAACGATGCGGCTTCGCGCATACCTCCAAACCGGGATGGATCCGAAAAACAAGCCCGAGAGCAGCGATAACAAGAGGGTGAACAGCAAGGAGTACGCGTCCAGAGAAATTTCGTTCAGGCGTGGGAGACTTGGCGGAGCAATGACTGCAAGCAGGCGCAAGGCGGCTGTCGCCATGCCCACACCGAGCACCCCGCCGATCAGCGCGAGCAGAACGCTTTCGATCAGTAGTTCACGCGCGATGCGCGCGCGACCGGCGCCCAGGGCGGCACGAATGGAAAGTTCCTGCTGCCGGGACTCAGCACGCACCAGGAGCAGATTCGCCACATTCGTACACGCGATCACCAGGACGAGACCGATGGTGGCCATGACCACCCACAACACGCTTCGGATGCTTCCGACAACTTCCTGCTTGAGCGAATGCAGGGCGGGCGTAATCCTCCATGTCTCGTAGAAGTGGGGATTTGTGCCCGGCCCGTTGCTGAAGGTATCCATCCAGATGGAGATATCGCGGGACAGGTCGGCGTTGGCCTCGGTGATGGCAACCCCCGGCCTCAGGCGTCCGAGGCCCTGATAACCAAATGGGGCCAGTTTGAGCCGGCTGCGATCGAACGCGAGCGGCGCAAGAAGATCGAAATCCTGATCGACCAACCGGAATCCGCGCGGCATCACTCCCACCACCTCGCACGTCTGGCCGTCGACCACCATGCTCTGACCGACCGCCGCGCGCGATCCGCCAAAGCGGCGCTGCCAATATCCGTAGCTGAGCATGACTCTCTTTGCCCCGTGCGGATCCTGATCTACGGAGGAAAGCAGGCGGCCGGCGAGCGCAGGAACCTCGAGCGACTCAAGTACACCGAGGCTGACCAATCCGACGTGTACCTCTTCGGGCTGCGCCAGCCCCGTAACCGTGGCCCGGTCCGCCGTCCAGACGCCGAGCGACTGAAATGTCCGGTTATGCTCGCGGAACGTGAAATACATCGAAGGGGAGAGGCGCAGCCCACTTTGAAAATTGGCCAGGCCGCCGGCGCCGGGCGCATTCAGCCAGAGGGCGACCAGGCGGTCTGAATCCGGATACGGCAGCGGCTTCAGGAGCACGTTGTTGAGCACACTGAAGACCGCGGTGTTGGCGCCGATGCCGATGGCCAGGGTGAGGATGATCGTGGCAGCGAATCCAGGAGATTTTCTCAACCGGCGCAGCGTGAGGTGGATGTCGCGCAGGATGGATTCGAGCGCCGGCCACTGCCATGCCTCCCGGCTGCGTTGCTCGATGAGAGCGACGTTCCCGAATGCGCGCCGCGCCGCCTTCTCCGCCTGTGCTCGCGGCATTCCGTCGTCCATCAATTCGTCAATCTTCTCCGCGATATGCTCCTGGATCGATGCGGAAAGATCGCTGTAACGGCGGCGGCGTGAGAAGAGCAATCGGAACCAGGCCATGATTCACTCCTATACTTCGGTCACTGCCAGCACGCGGTTGATTCCGGCAAACATCTTGGCGAAGCTCGATACTTCCTGCTCCAGGCGGCGGAGGCCGGTTTCCGTGATCTTGTAGATCCGGGTGGGACGACCCTTGGCCGACACCCCGGCTTCCGATTCGAGCCAGCCTTCGCGCAGCATCCGCTGCAGGGCCGGGTACAACGAGCCTTCTTCGATCTGGAGCAGATCGTCGGAAACCTGCTTGATGTGCTTCACAAGAGCGTAGCCATGCATCGGGCGCAGGCGCAGAGACTGAAGAATCATCATCTCGAGGGCTCCCGGGAACAGGTCGCGGCGTTCAGGAATCTTGGCCATACCGGGAGTCTATCAGAAATACCTATTTACAAAATAGGTTGGCCGCAAGATGTATTCATACGCATTCAGCGGAATGGCCATGAATTTTCGACGGATGGAGAGTCAAACGGACGGAGAACAGAATGAAGATTACGCCCGAATGACGGCCACTCTTCAGACCACATCTAGAATGACGCAAGTGGTGAATCGATGCCTCGTCCCGGACGCGCGCTCAGAGCCGCCGTTGGCCTTCTCGGCCTCTTGTGGGGAATTTCGGCCGGGAGCCAGAATCCACCCGGGCACCCCTCGGTTGTCCTGACAATCGTCGACGAGAACGGATTGCCCGTAGCAGGCGCCGAAGTGGTGGTTCAGGAGCCAGGAAAGCCGCCGGCACGCATCACCACCGATTACAACGGACGCGGCACGTTCGTTCTCGAAGGCAATGAACCGTACAGTCTCGATGTCCAGAAGCTGGGATTCTATGCCTCGGCGTTGAAGGAGAGCGATCCAGGGCAGCGTGATGTGAAGATCCTGCTGAACCATGTACAGATGGTGGTGCAGCAGGTCAACGTCACCGCGTCAGTGCCGGGCATCGACCCTGAACAGGTCTCGGACAAGTTCACGATGGATCTTCCCGAAATTATCAACGTGCCCTATCCAACCTCGCGCGATATTCGCAACCTGCTTCAGTTCTATCCGGGAGTAGTTCAGGACTCCACCGGCCAGATTCACGTCGCCGGCTCGGAGACGTGGGCCACGCTCGACCTGCTCGACGGCTTCGATATCCGCTCGCCGATCAGCGGGCTGCTGGCCATGCGGGTGAGCGCCGACGCGGTGCGCTCGATCGACCAGGAAGCGACCCGCTATCCCGTTGAGTTTGGCAGAAGCACGGGCGGGGTGGTGGCCTTTTATACCGGAATGGGCGACAACCGGTTCCGCTTCAACGCTACGGACTTCATTCCCTCGGTCCACGACGTCAACGGCATACGGTTCGACAAATTCGTCCCGCGGCTGACGTTTTCCGGGCCGCTGGCGCGCGACCGGGCCTGGTTTTTTGATGGCCTGGAGTTTGAATACGACAATATCTACATCAAGGAACTGCCGCAAAACGCCGACACCAATCACCTGACCCGCGGCAGCAATCTGTCTCGCATCCAGGCCAACGCCACGCCGCGCAATATTGTGTCAGCCGGGTTGTTGTTCAACGGTTACCATTCGCCCTATGACGGCCTCTCGTCCCTGAATCCACAGCAGAGCACGACCAAGCGCGACACGACTGCCTGGCTTCCCTACGTGCGCGATCAGCATAACTTTCGCAACGGGGCGCTGCTCGATGGCGGGCTGGGAGTGGTGCGTTTTCGCGACGGGTATGAGCCCTATGGCGACACCCCGTTCGAACTGACGCCCGAACTCCCTTCGGGCAGCTATTTCGAGAATCTCGCCAGCCAGTCGCAGCGGGTCGACGGCAACGTTGCGCTGTACCTTCCCGCACGCCATTGGAAAGGAAAGCACGACCTGAAAGCGGGGATCGATGCGGACCATATCGGATTCCACGAAGACATCTCCCGCGCGCCCATCTACTATCTTCGCGAAGATCGAACCCTGCTGCGGCAGAGCACCTTTCCGGCGGTGACGGCATACACCCGCCATAACGTCGAAATCGGCGCCTATCTCCAGGATCGGTGGACGCCTCGCACAGGACTGCTGATCGAGCCGGGGCTGCGCTTCGACTGGGACGAGATCGTACGCCGGCCGCTGGTGTCGCCGCGTGTCGCCGCCGTCTACACTCCGCCGGGGCTCGAAGGGAAAACCAAGATCTCGGCGGGTGTGGGGCTTTACTACGAGCACACGCAGCTTGAATACTTGAGCCGGGCACTGGCCGGCATTCGCTTCGATACTTACTATGCCTCCGATGGCCTGACGCAGGTTAGCCCTCCGCTCGAGACGAACTTTACGGCCAACGAAAGCGCGCTCCGTGAGGCCCGAGCGGTCAACTGGAGCGTGAGCGCGGAGCAGAAGATACCGGGCTCGGTCTATCTCAAATTCAATTACATCCGGAAGCAAGTGACGGACGAGTTCACTTACGTGAACCAGGGCGGGCCGGCGGCGCTCTCAGGAAACTACACGCTGACCAATAGCCGCGAAGATCATGACAATGTGACATCGATCGAGGCGCGCCGCACGTTTGCCCGGGGCTACACGCTGTTCGGGGCGTATACGCACTCGTCGGCCGTCACCAACGCGGCGATCGACTATGTGCCCACGATCTCGATGCTTGGACCGCAGCAGAGCGGCCCGCTGCCGTGGGACACGCCCAACCGCGTCCTCTCCTGGGGCTGGCTGCCCTTTCTCGTACCCCTTTTCAGCAAGCGCTGGGATTTCGTGTACACGCTCGATTGGCACACCGGGTTTCCGTACACGGCGATCAATGCGAATCACCAGGTGGTGGGCGCGGCGGGCTCTCAGCGGTTTCCCGACTATGTCAATTTCAGTCCGGGCCTCGAATGGCGATTCCATGTCCGTGGCCTGTACCTGGGGCTGCGGGGAGTGATGGAAAACGCCACCGATAGCGGTAACCCACTGGTGGTGAACAACAACGTGGACTCGCCCCAGTTCGGAGCGTTTTCCGAGACCTTCGGCCGCGCCCTGACGGCGCGTATCCGGCTT
>Ga0207098_10169_pt1 | contig 22032 bp, 21 predicted proteins | sample Alteio_BWMinHeat_84_FD_153548 | JGI IMG/M metagenome (GOLD analysis project Ga0207098, IMG submission 153548) | Enriched cells from forest soil in Barre Woods Harvard Forest LTER site, Petersham, Massachusetts, United States -... | ecosystem: Environmental > Terrestrial > Soil > Temperate forest >...
AGGTGCATCAATCGCCGCCACGTTCCGCAGTCTCTTGGGTCTTGGCGGCGGCTGGCTTAGCGCATGGCACCCAGCCAAGTAGCCGAGCACCAACGTGGCCAGAAGGCCACCCATTACGACGATTGCCGTCGCCAGGGTTAACACGGAAACGTAAAACAGGAACGTGCCAACCACCCCGACCGCAAAGAGACCCGCTAGGATCAACAGAAATCTTGTGATCATGCCACCAGATCAGAAGCAGCTTAGGGGCCATTTGTCTGCACCGCAGGCAACAACTGCCTGCGTATTCAAAAGATGAAACAATTCCTGCGCTGGCTGGATCTCACTCAGTATGGGCCTACGGTTTGGCCTTTTTCTTTTCGCTGCGGTTGGTATTGCAGCGAATGGAGCGGATTGCCGCTCTATCCCTCAGATCCAGCAGTTCATCGACAGGACTTGGGCAGCACTTCGCCGATCCAACGCGGCGCTGTTGAAAGCCGCCGCTGACCAGAAGGTCGCGCGGGACGGCGGTCCCATCGTTTACGTCCCGCACGACCTGTCCTTGCCGACCATTGAAGGCGAGATCCGGCGGCAACTGACTGCGGCGGAATTCAGCAAGATCACACTCGTTCCCTTGCCCGAAGACGGAGAACCTTCCCGGCCGGGACTGTTGTATCTTCCGCATCCGTACGTTGTTCCGGGGGGCCGATTCAATGAAATGTACGGCTGGGACAGCTACTTCATCTTGCTCGGACTGTTGCAGGACGGCCAAGTAAAACTGGCCAAGAACATGACCGACAACTTGATCTTCGAGGTCACACACTACGGCAAAGTTCTCAATGCCAACCGCAGTTACTATTTGAGCCGCTCCCAACCTCCCTTCCTGACAGCCATGGTGCTCGAAGTTTTTCATCGGACGTCCGATACCTCGTGGTTGAAGAGCACACTACCGGCCCTCGAAGACTACTACGATTACTGGACGCGCCAACCGCATCTGACATCGCAAACCGGCCTCTCGCGATATGACGGCGGCACAGACACTCCGGCTCCCGAAGTCACCCAAGGCGAACTCGATAGCAGCGGCCGGAACGACTACGTTCGTGTGATCCAGTACTATCGAACCCATGCCGTTCCTGAATATGACCTGACGAAGTTCTATGACCGGGCCAGCGAGCGGCTGACGCCGCTGTTTTATCGCGCCGACCGCGCCATGCGAGAGTCCGGATTCGATCCTTCTGGCCGCTTCGGTCCCTTCAGCGCAGCCATTTTGGACTACAACCCGGTGGATCTGAACTCGCTGCTGTACCGCATGGCGATGGACATCTCAACAATCTACACAGTGTTGCATCAGTCTCAGGCGGCGGAACTGTGGGAAATGCGAGCGCGCAACCGAGCCGACGTGGTGAACCGACTGATGTGGGATGAAGCGAGGAGCCTGTATTTCGACTACGATTTCCAGCACAAGCGCCGCTCCGGCTATGGTTTCCTCACGACCTTTTACCCACTATGGGTTGGCATAGCAACGCCGCAACAGGCGGCCCGAGTTGCAGCACAAGTTTCCTTGTTCGAGCGAGCAGGGGGCCTCGCAACCAGCACCCAAGTTACCGGAGATCAGTGGGACGCGCCATTCGGGTGGGCGCCCTTGCAATTGATCGCTATTCGAGGACTCCGCCGCTATGGTTTCCACGAAGCCGCCGATCGCATCAGCACAAAGTTTCTCTCCATGGTCGCGCGCGATTTCGCCCAACACGGAACCATCAAGGAGAAATATGACGTCGTAACGGCGCGATCAGACTTGTCGGCCAGCTTGCAGTTCGGTTATGGCACCAACGAGATTGGTTTTGGCTGGACCAACGCCGCATTCCTGGTGCTGTACGACGAGCTTTCGCTCAGCGCAAGAGAACAGTTCCAGAGCGCCTGCCCTGGAAGTTGAGTCGATGACTCCTTGCTTGAAGTCCATAATGGACCCGAGAAGGACGCGTTCTTTCGCATCGCACTGTAAAAAGTTCCTTGTGGGTTTGCGAGACTCTGCTTAACTTGCTGGTTCTGAATAGAACCCTTGATATTGGACGCAAAGATGCACCTTCAAAAGGCATGACGCCGGCATGCCGACGCAAATGCAAAGGGGCAAGTTGGACATGAGTACACTCGCCGGCTTCTTCAAAGGATCGGCCACACATTTCGGCCTGTTCTATCCGCGAGACTACCTGATGGCCGTCTTTTCGGACATGGATGCCGCCGTGATGGCGGAAAGACGACTGCTTGAGTTCGGGTTTACGTCCGAGGACGTGGCCGCGGTTCCCGGGGAGGACCTAGTGAATCTGGCCGGGGAACTTATAAAACATCACGGTCTCTGGGTGCTAGCGATGCAAGAACTCTCTCGGGCATTCCGGACAGAGGAAGTCTACGCGGATCAGGATCTGGAATTGGCTTCAAGAGGCGCCGCGTTTCTGATGGTCTACTGTCCCAACGAAGGCCGGAAAAGGCAAGCCTGGCAGCTCATTGAGCCGGTCCACCCGCTCATGGCTCGACACTACACGTTTGGTGGAATCGAGCATCTGGTTGGTGAAACTTAGTCTCGGTCTAGATTCTCAGAGACGGTACAGCCAGGGAAGACTAAGGATTCCATGGAGGAGAGTCGCTTGCCGGAAACGATCCATCCGAAGCCAAATCGACCATCGCATCATTTGTTCCGCCACTCGTGGTCGCACCATTCGTCATCGCAACATTTCGGACGGCGAGTGCTTTTAAGGCCTTCTGCACATCCGCTGGTTTGAGCCAGACTATGCCGCCATATCTGCCGTCGTCACCGCAAAACAATTGTGCAGAAGTGATGTTGATATCCGATAGAGCAAGTTTGGTCACTGTCTTGGCTAGAAGTCCGGCACGGTCGGCGCCCTGAATTAGAAATGCGGTCTCCTTCCCGCTCAGCGGTATTTGCGCTATTTTGGCGGCGTTCACCAAGGCGGCAGGGTCTTGCGGGACGAGAAGCAATCGCGCCTGGTGATGACCGAGGGAAAACCCCGAAAAACCCAACAGACGAACTCCCGCGTGTCGCAACGCCGAAAGGACTCGTGCTCCTTCTCCTGGCCGATCCGCAACCATCACATGGAAACACTGGATTTGTTTGACTTCATCCCGCATGGGGCCCCTTCTTCGAAATGGCCGTGGGCCGACATTGTGCCGGCCCACGAGCATCAGGTGGTAACTGACTCTTGGACATCGCCTGAGGCGCCGTCGTCAGCGCTCAGCATGCCAATAGCCCCGCGAATCGTAGAATCCGGGGCCGTACGGATGCCAGTATCCCCACCGATCGTAATAACCATCAGCGTAATGCCTCGGACCAACTCCGAAGAAGACACTGAAGCGGTGGCGGTGATGTTCTCGTTCTGGTTCTCTTGCCTGAACCGTCGTTGGGAACAACGAAAGCACTGTCCCCACCACCAGGGCAGACAATCCAACTCTCTTCAACATAACGCACCTCCTACTTGTTGGATGATTGGGAGGCGTGTAGGGTTACGAGGCCGTAAATCACTGTAATTAGTCCCTTTTTCGCAGACGCCCACCAGGAAGTTTTTACTTGAGGGCATCCTCGGAGGATCTATATGCACGGAGGACTTTAGGACGACTGGTTATTCACATGCACAGGGGAACCCGTAGCGAGGAGGCGTTCGATCAATCATGAAGCTAGTGAATCTGGCACTCTTTGCGATTCCGGCTTTTCTGTTTGCACGGGAGCCACTTGCGCCTGGCGACGAAACGCCCGCAATGGATGCGTCAACGGCCGCGCGCGATCCATTGACTGCCGGTCAAAAGGTGACGCGGCGGGCGCTGCGGCTGGTCGAGCCACTGACGCTCTTCAGTTCGTCGTTCGGCGCTGGAGTCGATCAATTGCGCAACCTGCCGTCGCAATGGGGTCAAGAATCCGAAGGTTACGCTCGCCGCTTTGCGTCCGCTGAAGGATACACGGCAGCGCACAACACCGTGGCGTTGGGATTCGATCTTGTCTTTCATCTCGATCCCCGGTACCGTCGCATGCCGCAACGGGGATTTGGATCGCGCCTGTGGAATGCAGTCAGCCAGACGTTCATTGCGAATACGGATTCAGGCGGCAGGATGATCAATGTGTCGGAGATCGCCGGCAATTTTGGTGCGGGGTTCGTCTCCAACAGTTGGCAACCTGCCGGCCATGATTCGACCAATGATGCCCTCACGCGCGCGGCGGTAGGGCTCGCATTTCACACGGTGAAGAATGCCGCCCGAGAATTCTTGCCCGATTTTTTGCATCACGCCGGACATAAGCGTTCTTCGGAACAAGACCCCGACGAGTAAACCCGAATTCGCCGACGCCGCCCTTAAGCCTTCGCGGATTCCTCTGGCTGAGCATGCTCAAAGACCTCTCGAACCGCGTTCTTGACGGCACTCTTCACCGCGTCTTTCACAGTGTTTTGCAGATCGGCCGAATTCAGCTCGATGTCGACCCCGTTCCCGGCAACTTTCTTGACTAGATCTTCGACCACTGGCGCCACGGGCGGGAGAATTTCGCTCATAGCCTTAGCAACCTTTTTCGCGATTTTACCCGCCGGCACTACCTCTTCGCTTCTAGTACTTGTCACTCGCAGCGCGCCCTGTTGCCAGTCCTGATTGAAGATTTTAGCCAGACGTTTGGCGGTCTTCACATCCTCAAACACGATACCTATCTCCCTGCGCGTGTCGAGCTCCGTGGCGCGAAGACTTTGGCTTCCGATGAACACAGTCGAGTTATCGCGAATCATTAAACGTGTGTGTAAGCGCACCTCCGTAAGCTTGCGAGCCGGGAGCGAGGCTTGTTTGCCAACTCGTCCAATCACGCGAATGGTCACGCCAGCCTTGACACGCTGATCGAGCAGACGCAGCATCTCGCGGTCGCTAACGCTGGGGTCGTAGATCAACAATTCGCTCTTTGCCGCCTGGATGAACGTAGAGAGCTCCTTTCGTGCGTTGAGTGGACTGACGATGAGGCTTGTATTTCCGGGGGAGTAGTTCTGCCGTTGCGAATCAGCCTCAAACAGCTTGACCGCTTCCGAAACCAACTTCCGGTCTGTGGTGATAACACCGAAGCTCCGGCTTCTGTAGATGTCAAGGTAAGTGAAATTGAACGCCAGCAGGTATAACTCGCGACGGTCAATAATGATCATCTTGCCGTGGTAGCGGAGTAGGTCGTTATCCGTTCGCGCCACGGTGATGCCGGCCGCGAGCAGACGCAGTTCCAGATCTCTCAATCCGCTTTCGCCGCCGCGGTTGGTGTAGGCGATGAGTGCGCGAACCCGAACGCCGCGAGTCACTGCCTTTAGCAAGGCGCGCTCTATCTCACCTTGGTCAAAGCGGAAGATGAGAATCTCCACGCTTTCTTTGGCTCGGTCGATGCCCTTCACCAGCGGCATCACTCCGTCTTCTGGCTGTACCAAGAGTTTCATGATTAGTCCCTGGTTCCTTATCTGGCACCGTATTTGCTAGTGCAAGGACAGGGCCATCGCGCGATCACCTCCATCTTCAAGGGGTTCAAATGGTTGTGGCTTCTATTGTGGTGAATCGTCCGGCGAACGGATCGACGAAGTTGACTGAGAGGCGGCAGAAAATACTGCCCACGGCTTTGCGTGGGCGAGCTAGACGCTTTCCAGCACGTCGTCTGGCCTGAACTGCAAATCGCTCAACTCCTTGTAAAGCCCCCCGGCGTTCAACAACTCCTGGTGAGTCCCGCGTTCCGCGATCCCGCCGTTCTGGATTACGAATATCACGTCGGCGCGCCGAATCGTCGATAGGCGATGTGCAATGACCAGGGCGGTCTTCCCCACCATTAGCCGGTCCAATGCATCGAAGACCAGTTTTTCCGATGCAGCATCCAGTCCCGAACTAGGTTCATCCAGAATGAGGATCGGGGTATCTCGAATCACGGCACGGGCGATCGCAATTCGTTGGCGCTGCCCTCCGGATAACGTCGCTCCACGCTCGCCGACGATCGTGTCGTAGCCCTGCGGCATCTTCTCGATGAACTCTGCGGCGTTGGATAGCTCCGCTGCCCGGACAATCTCAAGCCGGCTTGCGTTGGGTTTTCCATAGGCGATGTTCCGCCAAATGGGCCCATGGAACAACAGCGTCTCTTGTAACACGAAGCTCACCTGGTCGCGGATCGATTTCTGGGTAAACTGCCGAATGTCGGATCCGTCGATCCTGACGGATCCCGAATCGGGGTCGTAGAAACGCGGAACCAAGCCGATGATCGAAGTCTTGCCGGCTCCCGTGGGGCCCACGAACGCGGCTAACTGCCCAGCCTCGATCAGAAAGCTGACATCGTTGAGCACCTTCTGGTCCGGTTGATAGCCGAATGTGACGTCGTCAAACTCAATGCGTCCCTTGAAACGCGGAGCTCGCCGGGCGCGTGGGAGATCCTTCACGTCGCTTTCGGCATCCAGTACCTCGCGAATGCGTTCATATCCCACGACAGCCTTTGAATAGGCGTCGGTCATTTTGGAAAGCTCCTGCATCGGTTTGTACATCTTTCCCAAGTAAAGAATGAACACGACCAGCGATCCGGGCGAGAGAGCGCCGCTCAGGACCATCTGCGCTCCAAACCAGAGCACGAGGCTTGTTCCGACGGCAACGATGATCTCGACAAACGGCGCCAGTTTGGCCTTTACACTGCGAGCGTGCAGCGCGATCTCGACACTTTCAAGGCTCTCTTCTTCGAGGCGGCGCTGCTCGTACTCTTCCCGGGCAAACGCCTTGACCACTCGAATAGAAGTTAGAACTTCCTGGATGACGGAAACGATTTCACCTTCCTTCTTTCTCACTTCCCGGGAAGAGCGCTTAATGAGGCGGGTATAGCGGTAGACAACAATAGCCAGCAGGGGCGCGACCGACAGAGCGACGAAGGTGAAGCGCCAGTTGATGTAAAACATGATCGCGACCATGCCCGCCAGCGTCAGGACATTCATCAAAGCACTCAGGAAGCCGGTGGTGATGAAGCTCTGAATTGCGTCTATGTCGCTGGTAACGCGGCTGATGAGGTCCCCGGTACGGCTCTGGTCATGATACGAGAGCGAAAGGCGCTGGATCTGGGAGTAAAGAGTCTTTCGGAGGTCGTGCATGATCCACTGGCCGACGCTAGTGGTGAGGTACTTTTCGAAGTATGAACAGAGCGCGCCGATGCTGGCAATCGCCAGCGCGGCCGCCGCGGCGAACCAGATAATCGCGCGTTTGTCATTTCCAGTAGCCGCCAGCAAAAGCGGATTCAACCACCCATGGACCGGCTGGGACTTCAGAACGTTGTCCAAGACGACTTTGAGCGGCCACGGCTCTAGCAGGTTAGCGATTCCTTCGCCCACTGCGGCTGCGAAGCCAAGCAGCAGAGTCTTGGAATGCGGCTTCAGCAGCTCGCGGACAGATTGAAACCTTGGCGGATTTGCTAAGCGCACAATTGCCCTTTCTATAGGGAGATGCAATCAGATAGTCTCCGTGACACTGGACCGACTGTAACTTTTTCAACAAGGTATGGGAAGAATCTTCCCACTTCTCAGTCGCGCTGAACTAAAGACGCAGAACATGGGTTTGAGCTAAAAACAAGCGCGTGCAGCGGGACCTGGCGGATGGTCCGTCGCGTGCATGGATCTAGCGCAGGAAGGAGTATCGAACGATCATGAAGAAAACCATCCTTTTAAGTGTGCTCTTGATCGCCTCGCCGATATTTGCGGCGAAGAATCTTGCTGAAGAGACCAAGCGAATGAACGAATCAGCGAGTGTGCTGACCGAGATCATGGATGCGAAAGATCAATCGATTCCGCAGGACCTGCTTGAGAACGCGCACTGTGTTGGGATTGTGCCGAACTTGAAACGGATCGGCCTCATAGTGGGCGCCAAGTATGGGAAGGGTGTGCTGAGTTGCCGTACGAGTGACGGCCACGGCTGGAGCGCACCTTCCGTGATCCGCATTGAAGGCGGAAATATTGGCCTGCAAATCGGCGCCGGTGAGACTGACGTCGTATTCGTGGTGATGAACGCGAAGGGCGAAGACCAGTTGATGAAAGATAAGTTTACGGTTGGCGTGGACGTGACCGGGATGGCAGGACCCGTCGGACGATCCGCCGAGGCTAAGACCGACGCGCTCTTACGGGCCGAGATAGTCTCGTATTCTCGCTCACACGGATTGTTCGCGGGAGTGACGCTCGACGGCGCTACGCTCCGCCCGGATAGCGAGGACAACCGCGACCTCTACGGCCGAGAAATCACACAGAAGGAAATTCTACGCGGGGAAGTAGCGCGCCCGGCAGGTTTCGACAGGCTTCTCGCGACTCTGAATCGGTATTCTCCGAGGAAGAGTGGTTGAGGACTCCGATTCGACCTAATGGAAGCGGGAGCGAACCACGGGACGGGAGGAGGTTATGCCAGTCATATACGTTGTTCTAGGTCTGATCTTAGTCGGAATGGCGCTCTGGTTGATCAATACCTACATTCCGATGGCGGGGAGCATCAAGGCAATCCTCAATGTGGTCGTCGTGGCGGTGGTCTGTATCTGGCTTCTGCAAACCTTTGGACTTTGGCAGACTGTTCTGAATTACCGAATCCCACGATGATGGGGCCAATCGGATGAGCACCGACCTTACTGTCGTGGTTATCGCTGCAGCGTTCTCTGGAGGCCTCTCCTCCGAGTGGAGCGTTGGTGGCCGGGATACCGTCCAGGCCATTCGAACATTATTGATTTCATTCTTCGAATGGTTCGGCGAGTTGGGAAGATTCTGCGGGCAACTCATCCGATCCGCCGTCTCTCCGCCCTTCGAGTGGCGCGAGCTGGTCCGCCAAATGGATGCAGTCGGCGCGAAGTCCTTTCCGCTGGTGGCAGTCGCGGGAGCCGCAACCGGAGTCGTACTCTCGCTTCAGACCCGCGACAGCCTGATTCGATTCGGCGCCAAGTCTTTCCTCCCGGCCGTCATCGTGTTTTCACTCATCCGGGAGACTGGCCCCATCATCGCCGGACTGGTGGTGAGCGGCCGCGTTGGTGCTGGCATCGGCGCCGAATTGGGATCGATGAAAGTCACAGAGCAGATTGATGCGATCGAGGCTTCGGCCGTAGACCCATTCAAATTCTTAGTAGCGACCAGGGTGCTGGCGTGCATAACCATGCTTCCTCTGTTGACGCTGGTCGCCGATTTCTGCGGCATTCTTACCGGTTGGGTTGCCAACACGCTGGCGGAACCGGTCTCACTCCGTCTGTTTCTGAATCACGGATTTAGAAGTGTGACCTTTCATGATTTTCTTCCCTCTACGATCAAAACTGCTGTTTTCGGATCGATCATGGGCGTTGTCTCGTGCTTCCAAGGGATGCGGACGAGTGGAGGAACGGAAGGCGTCGGGCGGTCGGCTACCAGCTCAGTGGTTCTCTCATCACTCTTCATCATTCTGGCCGACGTTGTGTTGGTCCGGGTCATTCTGGTGTTTTACCCGTGAGGTCGTTTCATGAGTCTTATAGAAACCCAAACCGATCAAGCACCCGTTTCAGTGACGGGCTTGAGCAAGTCTTTCGGTAACCAAAAGGTCCTGACCGCCCTCGATCTCACCGTGAATCGAGGCGAAACGGTTGTGCTCCTAGGGCGCAGCGGTACTGGCAAGAGCGTCTTACTGAAATTGATCATCGGCTTGCAACAGGCCGACGAAGGATCCATCCGTATCAATGGACGAGAGATTGCCGAGCTTTCTCTAGATGAATTGAACGAGACCCGCAAGACAATCGGATTTCTCTTTCAGCAGGCTGCTCTCTACGATTCACTGACGGTCGAAGACAATGTAGCCTTTCCCCTAAGCCGGCACACGCGGCTTGCTCCGGCCGAACGAACGCAGCGGGTCCGGGAACTGCTAGAGCGCGTAGGAATGGAGCAGGACGTAAACAAGATGCCTTCCGAGTTATCTGGAGGAATGCAGAAGCGAGTGGGGCTGGCTCGCGCGCTCGCACTGGAACCCGAAATTCTCTTGTTCGATGAGCCCACGGCTGGGTTGGATCCCATCACCTCGGACGAAATCGGAAAGCTGATTTCGAAACTGAAGAAGGAACGAACAATGACAGGGATCGTCGTCACCCACGATATCCACGGCGCCAAGGAATTTTCAGATCGATTCGTAATGATTCACGAAGGACAAATCGTGATCGAAGGAACGTTCGGAAAGCTGCAAAAGAGCCAGGACCCGTTTGTGGTCCAGTTCATGCGGGGAGTTGTATAGGTGGCACTATGCTTACAACATTTCGGCTCGGTCTATTTATCGTCTTTACACTGCTGATCCTTGCGACCGGCGTCTTCTTGATCGGCAACCAGCAGGCAAGGTTCCAGTCGACATATCCGGTGAGGGCAAACTTCCATAATGTGGCCGGTCTGACCGAGGGCGCGGATGTGCGCGTTGGAGGAATTCATAAAGGGACAGTAGCTCGAATCGATTTACCGCATCGTCCGGATCAAGATGTGACGGTGGTGATGGATCTGGCAAAGCCCACTCGAGACGTGATCAAGGCGGATTCCGTCGTGTCCATTCGGTCAGAGGGCCTTGTCGGGGATAAGTACGCTGAAATCTCGTTTGGATCTCCGCAGTCGGAACCCTTCCGGGACGGAGATACTTTGAGAAGCGAGCAACCAGTGGATATTGCGGATCTGGTCAAGAAGACCGGTCAGATTCTGGACACGACCAATGACGCGGTCCAGTATGTGGAGACAACCGCCAACAACCTCGGATCCATCAGTTCAAAAATCGACCGGGGCGTGGGAACCGCGGGGGCGCTGATCAATGACAAGACTGCGTACAATCAGGTCGCCGCCGGAGCCACGTCATTTCGGGAGAACATGGACGCCTTGAAACATAATTTTTTGCTCCATAGTTTTTTCGCCAAGCGCGGGTATGACGATTCCGACGAATTGACTAAACACGAAATCGCTCGGCTCCCTGCTGAGCCGTACTCGAAAGCGTTTGAGTACGACGCGACGAAGCTCTTCGGTAAACCAGATACAGCTAAGCTCAAGAACCAGAAGATATTGAATGATGCCGGGCAGTTCCTCGAGAACCAGCACTTCGGTTTGGCGGTGATTGAGGCTTACACGGGGCCAAAGGGCGATGCCCAAAAACAGCGGACTTTAACGGAGGCCAGGAACATGGTGGTTCGCGACTACCTGGTAAATAACTTCGGGTTGGATGACACACGGATTAAGACCCTTGGACTTGGCAAGGCGCAGGACCCAAGTGCTGGTGAAGGCAAACTGGAGATCCTCGTATACCCGGAAGGGGCGAAGCCGCCGGCTGCACAAAGTTCAGGAACGGGTCGCTAAATGGAGAAAGAAAGGTACGCTATGCGTAAAATGTTACCGAAACTTACTCTTTTGATTGCATTCGCGATTTGTAGCCTCCCGGTGGCTTCCCCAGCCAAAGACGAAAAGAAGCGTCAACCGGTTAAGGAAAACAACTCGCTGTCCGAACGCGGCATCCTGTGGCAGGATCCCGTGGACATTGAGTCCCGAAACCTGTTCTATGGGATTGGCGGAAAAGAGCATGAGCCGCCCAACGGCGTGTTCACGTTTCTGGAAGAGGACCTTGCCGGTACCAGCCCCAAGATCGAAGTCCGCGATCAGGATGGAGTGAAGTGGAAGGTGAAGCTTGGCGCTGAAGCTCGCCCGGAAACCGCCGCCGCACGTTTGGTTTGGGCAGCGGGATACGTTACCAACGAAGATTATTTCGTCGAGAGCTTGAAAGTTCAAGGCCTGCCGCCGCATCTGAAGCGCGGTCAAAACTTTGTCGAGCCCGATGGTTCGTTGCACAACGTTCGGCTCAAAAGACATCTCAAGGGTGAAGAAAAGATCGGGACCTGGCGCTGGCGGCGAGATCCATTTACCGGGACTCCACAGCTCAACGGCCTGAGGGTCGTGATGGCGGTAATCAATAACTGGGACCTGAAGGATGAAAACAACGCTGTCTACAAAATGGAGAGGTCTCCCGACCCGGTCTACCTGGTGAGCGATCTAGGAGGAAGTTTTGGCACAGCCGGATACATTCTGTCGCGCGAAAGATCCCGCGGAAACCTCAACTCATACATTCATTCGAGGTTCATCAAGCAAGTTACTCCGGACCACGTAGACTTCACGGTGCCTGCGCGGCCAACCTTGCTGGAGCTTTCGAGTCCAGCTGTGTACGTTCGCCGGACACAACTCGAGTGGATCGGCAAAGGTATCCCGCGCTCCGACGCGAAGTGGATGGGGCAACTGCTGAGTCGCCTTTCGCCAGACCAGATCCGTGATGCCTTTCGCGCTGCCGGATATCCAAGCGATGAAGTGGAAGAGTTCGCCAGCATCGTCCAAGGTAGGATTGACGAACTGAATACGCTGTGACTTAGCGCGACGGGCGACTATTCGCCCATGTAGTCACTGCTGTGCCGCTTGGAACCGACTAGCACTTGGATGCCCGCGTACGCAACCCAGCTCGGTTGGCCGTTGGTTGGAGTGATGAAGACGAACGCGCGGCCCGCCATTCCGATGAATCGTGCCGATTCATGCCCTGCGATCGGAGCACGACCGCCGACGCCGACCGTTGACTCGCGTGTTCTCGGTCCGGCGGCGGTTGTTCGCACTTCGTATTGGTCATAGAGTTCGACACCGACTTCTGCTTTGTTCTTAAACTCGTGACCGATGACGATGCCGCGCAACCAAGAGTTCGGATCATGATTGTTAGCGAACCAATACCCGATTTCCCCGCTGATCCGCATGGGACCGATCTTGGCGTTCGCCTCCAGAGGTAAAAGGAACTGAGGCCCGGCCTCGACGACTCCCCGACTCACGGAGCGAGTCGGGTTGTTCAGCATGAGCTGAGGGTAAACGGACAGGCCAAAATTGGATTCGCGCTCGCCCGGAGGATTCCGCTTTTCTTCCTTGGAATGATGGGCATAGAAACGCCACTTGACGCCAACCAAGGAATTCCCCAACCCGCCGACTACATGGCCGGAATCGCCCCGAACCTCCTGGATGCTCAGAGGTAGCTCGAATTTGAGTTGTATCCGATGTCGGACCCCGTAATTGAGGTCGAGATTCGGAGTCTCGTACGAACCTCCGGAAGGATTGCGATCGCCAACGAACCCGGCATTTATTTCCCAATTCCGGTTTCCAGGAGTGTCTGGATCATCCGAGCGAAATGGTGGCCCGCCTTGCGCCCGGACTACCGGTGAGAATTCAGTGAGCGCGGATGCGGTCACCAGGAGGAACCACACGATCCGTGGCGCTCTCCAATGCGCCGAAGGTTCAGGCTCTCCCTTCATCTATATGTTGGAAGGCCTGCGAGATCGATGTGTTACTGGCTTACTGTGCCGCTCCGCGCACTGGACCAGTGGACGAAGCAGTTGCCGAGATAGCGTTGGGTTTATAGTCCATCACATAGTGTTGGATGGCACGCTCGAAAAAGCTCATCCCATCGGACTTTGCTTCACTAAGTGCCGCCTTATTGTCCCAGTGATCGTGTGAGACGCGATAAACCGCGATCACCATCCCGGTGCGATCCGCTCCACGCTTGCAATGGACGAAGACGGGCCCGCTGGAGCTGTCATTCAGCAGCGCCAGGACGTCAGCCACGTGCTTTTCGTTGGGTGTGGACATTCCCTTCATCGGAACGCTTATATACCGCATGTCCAAGCTGGTGACCAGCTTCTCTTCTTGCGCCTGGGAATGCTCACCAATCTCGCGAAGATCGATAACGGTCTTGATTCCTAGCGCTGCCAGGTCTTTGAGTCCATCATCGGTCGGCTGCCCGCCACGATAGACGTGATCGTCAACTTTGTAGAAGTTGGGGAGGTTCTGATTCTCGGAGCCAGCGAATGCCGACACGACACTCATGCTGGCGGTCACGCAAAAAACTACGGCCCGCCGCCGTAGGAACTGCTGGTACTGCATGTTACTTAGCCCTTCTGAATGCCCGTTTGGGTCGGGCAGCCTTCAGGGTTTTGAGGTAACCACACGCCGGATGCGCCAACTTTTTCGGATGTCCAACCCTTTAGATGCATTGAGGCGAGGACGCGTTACGCGAGGATCGAGCACGGAATCAATAGGTTAGTGTGCCCCTAACGAAGACGGAGTCTGCGACCACATGAGAACCACACCGCGCGTGCCGGTGGCGGCGTCAAACTGAGGAATTGCCACGGGGCGCAGTCGGCTCAGCTTTGAGGCTGGTCTTGCATGGATTGAGTGATCGACATGGGTCTTGAACACATACCTGCCGATGTACCATCCGATCGCGCCTCCAGCAACAATATCGGACGGAAAATGCTGTTGACCGCTCAAACGCGAAAAGCTCACCAGCGAGGCCAGGCCGTACGCCGTAATTGGAATGAGGACGCCCTTGTTGTATTCATGGGCCACAACGGACGCCAACGCGAAACTCTGTGTGGCATGGCCTGAGGGAAAAGATGCTCCTCCGGCGAAGAAACGTCCACTTCCGTTGTCCTCGAGCGGTCGTGACCGGCGTATCGTCACCTTTAGCGCTTCCTCCACAATCAGGCTGTCCAGCAATGCCTCGCCGCCTAAAATGCCGGTTTCGCGGGCTTTGGGGTTGTGAAAAACAGCGCCTCCGATGTATAAGCCCGCGGTTACCGGCAGGACCGTGTATGCGGCGCCTATCTGCGATACATTCTGGCTGATCGATACTTGATCCACGGTGTTCGGGAGTTGCTTCACGGTCCAATGATCGCTCGCAATCAAGCCTCCGATTCCGGCTCCGATGATGCTCCATGAGATTACATCGTCGCGACTCATATGCAAGGGACTGGTCCAAATGGCCGCCTGATCCATCAATACGTTGCGCGTCAGCTTCCTTGTCAGCGGCCCGATGCGCTCGGTTTCGTCGGAAAACAGGACGCGGTCGCGCGCGTCCGGCTCTCTTGGCGTCTTGGGCTCTCCCAAGTCCTTCGGCGGAGGAGCGGAGTTTTCGGGCTCGACCTGGTCCTGCGCCCAACATCCGCCCGAGGTCCAGATCAGCGCCACGCCGGCAAGTACGAATGTACGTCGCATTCTGCTTTGGTGATTCACAGCCGCTCAAGATTGTTTCCTGCCGCCGCGAAATCGTGAGGTTCGTCCCAATTGGAATCAATCCTGCTAACCGATGAGTGTCAGGCCTTTGCGGGTCGCAGGCGCCAAGGAGCCGATGAAGGCGACGCGTTGATTCAATGAATTTGCAGAAAGGCGCGAGAGTGCACGACTCGGCAAATCTTACGAGCATGGGGAAATTTCCTCCCGGGCGAGGCGGAACTCGCGGGCTAAGCCTCATTCTTCACGGACCTAAGATCGCCATTACGGCGCTTTCGGCCGTCTGTCTTTCCATGGCTTCGAGCTGCGGTCCCCCCGCTGCGGCTCAAACATCCAAGCCGGTCACCGGCTCGGAGTCCTCGGCTCAGGACCCGCTGAACCGGGTTTCTCCCCAGAGTTCCGTTTCTGCGTTCCTGGTATTGTGTGATGTTCACGATTACGGAAAAGCCGCGCGTTATCTGGATTTGCGCAAGTTTGCCCCGGACCAGCGGCGAACGGTCGGTCCCGAGCGCGCCCAGGAACTCGACACGCTCCTGGATCGCGACCCTGAGTTTTTCGAAGGAGCCGCGCTCAGCCGCAGTCCGGACGGTAATTTGGCGGATGGCCTGCCGCCGCAGTTCGAACGAGTCGCTTCCTATCGCATCAGCGGGAGAACACTCGAGCTTCAACTGGAAAGGATCGAATTGCGATCTGGATCCCAGGTCTGGGTTTTCTCGGCGGACAGCGTGGATGCCATACCGCGGCTGTTTCAGGCCACCAGTGAATCATTCATCGAACGACATCTTCCAGAACCGCTGGTCACCTGGAAGCTGGTGGACACGTCACTATGGCGGTGGATCGCTCTCGTCCTGATGGCCGTCTTTCTGTACGCCTTGGGAAAAGCTCTTTCGCGCCTTGCGATGATGTTCGTCAGGCTCCTGTCCGTGCGGATCGCTCCCAAGTTAGACGCCGGCAAACACAACACACTGCGGGGGCCGCTTCAAGTGTTGCTCTTCGTATTGATGTTTCGCGCGGGCATGGAGCCAATGGCTCTGTCGCCCGCATTGAAGTCTTACGTCCTACACGGGCTGGAGGCCATGGTCATCGGAGGCCTCGCCTGGCTTGCACTAAGGATCTCCGATCTGGTCGTGGACCGTCTTCGGAAAGCTTTGGAGGCACGCCACAATACTTTCTCGCGTTCAGCCCTGCCTCTCGCATCCCGTATTCTCAAGCTCACGATTCTCGTATTCGCTTTGACGGCGATTCTGGGCCGACTCGGCTTTCAGACAACAGCCATTCTGACCGGACTGGGCATCGGCGGCGTGGCGGTTGCATTGGCCGCTCAAAAGACGATCGAGAACTTGTTCGGCGGAGTCTCCGTCATAAGCGACCGTCCGGTCTTTGTCGGCGATTTTTGCCGCTTCGGAGAACGGACGGGCACGATTGAGGATATTGGGCTACGGTCCACGCGTATCCGAACGCTCGATCGCACGGTGGTGACGGTCCCCAACGGCGAATTCGCTTCGATGACGCTGGAGAACTTCTCAAAGCGCGACAAATTGTGGTTTCACCATACTTTGAATCTTCGCCGGGACACTACGCCCGACCAGGTCCGGCAGATTTTGTCCGCGATTCAGAAGCTCCTGATCGAACATGCGAAAGTAGAAACCGGCCCGATCCCCGTTCGATTTGTGGGTGTGGGAACGTATTCTCTCGATTTGGAAGTCTTCGCTTATGTCCTGACATCCAGCGGGGATGAGTTCCTGACCATACAGCAAGAGCTGTTGTTGAGGCTTTTGGATGAGGTCACCGCCGCCGGAACGGCCCTCGCGCTTCCCACGCAGGCCAGCGTCTCTTATTCGATTCAACCGATGCCGATCGGACCGGCCTCCCAGGAACGAGAACCGGCGCTAAACTCCAGGCGTTCGGCCTAAGAATTGCTTCTTCGGAGAACAGGAGACTGGTATGCCAGCAAGCCGTTCTATTCCAAAAGACATATCGCTGGAGAATCGCGACGATCATCCGGTGGTCCAGCATCTGCAGCGCCAACTGGCGAACACGTTTGTTTTATACGCGAACTATAAACATTACCGTTGGCACACATTCGGTCCGCTGTTCCGCGATCTTCACAAGATGTTTGACAAGTTTGCCAAGGAGGTCCTGGCCACTCTGGACGGCCTGGCAGAGCGCATCCGAATGATCGGGCCTGATATTCATCATGTGCAACTCAAACAGATGCAGGAGGCCGCGAGCGTTCAGTCGGCCGCACCGGGGCAATCTTCGCGGGAAATGGTGGAGGAGGCCGATGCAAACCTGTCGATGGTGATCAAAGAGATGCGCTCCGCCGCCAGATCTGCCGACGACCACAATGACCCTGGAACAATGGATCTGTTCTCAAAGATCGTGCAAATTCACGAGCGGCACGAATGGTTTCTGCGCGAGGTGCTGAAAAGGAAGGATGGCCTGCTGAGCTAGCCTCCTGGCGCCGGGCTCGGAATTGAACACGTTGTAGTTTAGACGTCCCAAATCGAGGACAGCACGCGCCTAAAGCCCTCTGGGTGATCGCAGCATGGCTTCGAATGCGGAGATTCTGACACGATACTTATTGCTTTGCCGCCTCGAAGGTAGAACTTGGCAGGAGACGGAGAGCGAATTGAGGTCGGATCTCGGTTTCCAAGCGGATGGCTGGTCGCTGGCCTACATCTTAGTCATGCAACGGAAGATCCTTCCCGAAACGATCGAGATCAGGCCGTTCTTCTTCTGATCGTGATCGCGCTGTCGGCCTGTTATATCCCTAACCGCGCCGTGAACAGAGCTGCGGCAAAAGGGAAGGCTCGGGCTGAGAGACGATTCGGCGCATCAGAAACGTTTGCCGAGAGCTGTGAGATAACGAAGGTATCGTGACCAGGATGACGTGATTGTCCACGAACCGCAGCTTGTCATGAGTGCAATTCTAGAAGTCTTGGAATCCGCTCGCACGGGCGAGCGGCTTAAGCCCCTGCACTGATTGTCCAGCCCTGTTGAACAACGGGGAACGCAAAGGCCGCCATCAGAGACTCTCGCCTCACTCGCGTCCAGAGACCGACCTCTGGCGGCGTCAGTGGAAACGGAGACGCAAGAACCTCGCCAGAACCCCCGATATTTGGCATTTAAGCACGTTCGGCGTGAAGCAACGGGGCGAGACTTTCCGAACCAGAACGTCTGGCGGTAGAACGCCGTTCGGTCCGGCAGAGGCTCGAATCTGCGGGACGGATTTTAGCCCCTGTTAGACTTGATGAATGGCCAGCTATAGACCCCGTCCGACCGCCGTTTCCGCGTCCTACAAATGCATACGGGGCGAGCGAGAAGGGCTGGTGCAGGTCTTGAACGAAAACGCGTACTCGATGGCCGAATACAACAAGCGCACGGGCCGATTCATATGGATGCGATTTCTACCGATTACCCAGCGGGAAGCTGTTGAGGGGTGGGTACGCTCGCAGTTCGCGCCGCCAATGCTTGGGCCGTCCAAGGTCACTGGTCCAACGGTGAGAGCGGCAAAAGCCGGGTAAACGACGTCTCCAGGTAGGCGCCTGCTAATGCGTCAAATCGTCCGTTGGTGAACCAAGGCTTGCCATCACTGCTTCGACCTCAGGCGTGATTTCAGACTCGTGGATGAACAGGAGCGATCCGTCATCGAGAAGGAATTCGCAGCCAAGCCTATCCCCGCCAGCGCTAAATTCGACTTCATACGCCCGGAAGCGCTTGGAATCGCACGTTAGGCTCATGTCAGAAGCGTAGCACCGGGAGGTTGCAGCCTTGTGACCAGGATGCGCTCGCAGTTTGGCTCCCGCTGACGAACGCGCGCCGGACGTGGCGTTTCCTGGGAACCGTTGGCACACAGTGGCCACGACGGGATAGGCTGGCCCACGGCTCGCCGGTGAGGACCGAGCAAGTGACGTGACCGCTCCGTCGCGTCACACGCCCAGGCCGTAGCGGGACGCCAGCCAGCCAGCGCGCAAGCGCTTCTTTCTGGATCATCCAGGAACGGTGTTCGGAATCGTCCCGGATTTAGTTTTTGGCTCGCCGGAATCTCCAATGGATCACTCGAATCGAAGCGCCCGCAGCGGATCGACACGAGTTGCGCGGCGCGCAGGCACGAGGCAGGCGCCTGCCGCTACCGCCAGCAGCAGCAGCGTGATGGCGGAGATCGTGACCGGATCTTGCGGGCTGACGCCGAACAGCTCACTCGCAACAAAACGACCCATCGACAACGCGCAGATCAGTCCCGCAATCAGTCCAGCCACGACCGGCAGCAGCCCTTGCCGGAGCAACATCGCGACTAACTGCGGCGGCCGTGCGCCAAGAGCCATGCGAATGCCGATTTCGGGCGTCCGGCGTGCCACAGCAAAGGAAACGATGCCGTAGATGCCGAAGGAAGCCAGCAGCAGCGCCGCCGCCCCAAATGCGACCGCCAGATCCATCTCGAACCGGCGCGCCGCGACCGCTTCGTCCAGGACTTGCTGCATCGTACTGGCCGGGGCGATGGGCAGGCTGGAATCGAGCGAACGTAGAACTTTGTGCAGAGCACCGATCACGGTCGCGGGGTCTGCTTGGGTTCGGACGACAAACGATCCGCGGCCGAGCGAGAAATCCCAATACGGCTCATAAACGATCAGAGGCGGTTCCTGTTCTGGATTGTCCCGGGCCTCCCCGGCGACTCCGATCACTTCGAGCGGTATGGTCTGGATAGAGGCGCAGCTAAACACGTGTTTCCCGATGGGGTCCTCATCGGGCCACAGGACGCGCGCCACGTGTTCGCTGACCACCGCCACCTTCCGGTTTTGGTCGTTTGGTTCGATTCCCCGGCCGCTCTTTAACGGGATGCCCATGGTCTTCCAATAGCCGGGGGCGACGAAGCGGTAGCCAGCGAGTCCCGCAAAATTAGAAGCAGCCTCGGGGTGGGCCGGGTCAATCGGCCTGTCGGGATCGCGAAGTCCGCATACGCCTGCGCCGCCGCGTAGTGGGACTTGATTGATCATGGAGGCCAATTCAACCCCAGGAATGTTTGACAGCTTCAGCAATGCCGATTCGATAAAGCCGCGCCTGCCCACGTCCGTATAGTTGGGACTCAAGGCGAAGTCCTGTTCAATAACGCGCGCAACCTCGAACCCTTTGTCAGTCCCGATCACGCGCACGAAGCTGAGCAACAGCAGTCCGCCTGCGATCAACAGCACTGTGCTGAGCGCGACTTCCACGCTCACCATCGCCTCGCGAAAACGCAGCCGCCCGCTGAACTCGGTATTGGCCACACCGGATTTGAGCGACTCGAGCGGCGCAATTCTCGACAGCCGCCACGCAGGTACCAAACCACAGACAAGCGTCGCCAGGAGCATCGCTGCAAGCGAGAACAGCAGCGCTCGCCAGTCCATGTGTACTTCATCCAATCGCGGCAATGAGACGGGCGCCCCGGCCACGAACACTTTCAGTCCTGCGTAGGCCAGGAACAGTCCAAGGCTGCCACCCATCGCGACCAGCGCAATCGCTTCATTAAGGACGATCCCAAACAATTGCCGCCGGCTGGCGCCAAGAGCCATGCGCACTCCCGCTTCCCGATAGCGGCCGCCCGTGCGAACCAGCATCAGATTGCCGATGTTCACGCACACAATCAGGAGCACCGCCCCCACTGCCCCGAGCAGAAGCCAAAGGCTCGAATGCACACCCGCCGTTGCTTGCTCCTGCAAAGCCTTGATACCCGGTTTGCTCTCGATATGGAATTGGCGAACCAGATCGGCGATCAACGCGTTCATCTCCGCGACGGCTTGCTGTGGTTGAACGCCCGGATTTAGCCGCATGATCGAACCGAAGTTATATTGCCCGGAAGCCCCGCCTTGAGAGACATCAAAACCGAGGGGACGAAAGATCACCGGCGCATTTCCGAAGCCCGGGCCCCACTCGCCGGCTTTCGGCAGTATCAAGCTAGGCGGCATGACTCCGGCCACCAGGTGCGGTTCGCCGCTGAGAAGGATGGTGCGGCCAACGATGGAGGGATCGGCGGCGAAATGAGTTCGCCAGAGTGAATCCGTCAGGATCACGACGTGGAAGTGTCCTGGAAGCTCCTCTTCGGGCAGAAAATCCCGGCCGAGCGCGGGCTGTACTCCGAGCGTTCGAAAGAAATTGTAGGAGACCGCGAATCCCTGGATCCGCTCTGGCTCGCTCGTTCCGGCGAGTGTCAGGCTGAGGCCGTCGACCAGCGCAATTTGTTCCCACGAACGGCCGTGCAGGCGCCACTCATTGAAGTGGCGCGAGTTTACGGGCCATGGGCCATTTGCCTTGAACCGAGGCGCCACTATGGTTTGGGCCATGTATAGCCGACCGGGATCGCGATACTTCATTGGCTCGATCAATACGCTGTTGACGATCGAGAACATCGCCGTCGTGGCTCCGAGTCCCAGCGCCAGAGTAAGCACGGCAATCGCAGCGAATCCTGGACTTCGCTGCAACTGGCGGAAGACGTACTTCAGGTCCTGAGCGAAGCGCTCCAAAGTGGTCCATCCCCACATTTCACGCGTGACCTCCTTGATGAGAAGCTCGTTGCCGAACTCGCGGCGGGCGGCGCGGGCGGCCTGATCCGGCAACTCGCCTCGGTCCATACGATCTCGCGTGGCCATTGCTAAATGCGCTCGAATTTCCTCATCGATCGCTTCGTCCCGCCGTTGCCACCGCTTCAGTCTGCGCCAGACACCCATTGCGTTACCCCCTATGCGGTTCCATCGGACCTCGGGTCCATCACGCCACCGATCGCCTTAACCAGCAATTCCCATTTGGACTCTTCCGCGGCGAGTTGCTTCTTCCCTGCAGGCGTCAGCCGATAATATTTGGCGCGCTGGTTTTTATCTGAGATCTTCCACTCAGAAGCCAGCCAGCCCTGACGCTCCAAGCGGTGCAGAGCAGGATACAGAGACCCTGTTTCCACCTGCAGGAGTTCGCCCGAATTGGCCCGGATAGCAACGGAAATGCCGTGGCCGTG
>Ga0207098_10171_pt1 | contig 21897 bp, 22 predicted proteins | sample Alteio_BWMinHeat_84_FD_153548 | JGI IMG/M metagenome (GOLD analysis project Ga0207098, IMG submission 153548) | Enriched cells from forest soil in Barre Woods Harvard Forest LTER site, Petersham, Massachusetts, United States -... | ecosystem: Environmental > Terrestrial > Soil > Temperate forest >...
CGACCGCTGCCACCGACGGTGCCTGAACCAAGGTTTACAGTAGTTCCATCTCCAACGCCCAGTGCTAGCCCTTCGGTGCGACCGTCAGCTGGTCCATCTCCAGTACCTTTGCCTTCGCCATCGCCGCGGCCAAGTTCCGGATCAGGTTCTGGCTCCTGGTGGCCCTTTCCCGCCCCAACGCATTTCACTCGTTCTGATTTGATTGAGCCACCAAGCGGGGCAAATTCGGGACCTGTGTCGTGTCGATTCCCTACCGGGTGCTACTTCTATACGATCACTCAGTTGCAGCAGTGTATTTGATAAAACCGGTTTTTGCCAATGGTTTGGCCTGACCTAGCATTATGGCCTGGAGCGTATTTCTTCTAGCCAATTTGGCTCTGCTTCGGTAGAAGTTGGATGAAAGAAGTTATGAAAAATACAAGTACCGGAAGCGAAAATTCCGAAAAAAACAATAGCAATGGAAATAACGGAAAAGGTCCAATCGAGAAGGACTATAAAGACACGCTGAACTTACCCAAGACGGAATTTCCCATGCGTGGGGCCTTGCCGGAGCGCGAACCCAAACAAATCGAGCGCTGGTTGAACGATCGCGTTTATTTTCGGCTATTAGAGAAAAATAGAAAAAAGGGAAAAGGCAAATTCCTTTTGCATGATGGTCCTCCGTATGCGAACGGCGGTATCCATATGGGAACCGCTTTAAACAAAATCTTGAAAGACGTGGTGGTTAAATACAAATCCATGTCTGGATATGAATCTCCCTATGTTCCTGGCTGGGATTGTCACGGACTTCCGATTGAGCTCGGAGTTGAAAAACAGATTTTGGAGCAAAAGAAAGATAAGCAATCGATGCCTTTAGTCGAGATTCGACAAATGTGCAGAGAGTATGCGAACCGCTTCATTACGATGCAACGAGAGCAATTTCAAAGACTGGAAGTCTTTGGCGACTGGGAAAACCCCTATTTGACAATGAGTCCGGACTACGTAGCCTCGATTGTTCGAGAGCTCGGCCGATGTGCAAAAGAAGGGGTTCTCTATAAGGGGAACAAGGCTGTTTACTGGTGTGCCTCGTGTGCAACGGCTCTCGCCGAAGCCGAGATTGAGTACGCCGAAAAAACCAGTCCATCAATTTATGTTAAATTTGATTTGCCGAAAGAAACGCTCGCCAAGTTACCGGAACTAGCCAGCATTGCCAAACGAGAAGCTGCAGTGAGAACCAGCGTTATCATTTGGACGACGACTCCGTGGACTCTGCCTGCCAATATGGGTATCGCGTTTCACCCCACCGCTGAATATGTTGTTGTAAAAGCTCCCGCGCTAGAAGGCACGGAGCTGTGGATTATGGCTAAGGATCTTCAAGAATCCGTCGAAAAGGCAGCAGGTTTTGCAAAAGCGTCAGTGCCTTTGATGACATTTACCGCCGATAAATTACATAAACTTCATGCTAGTCATCCGTTTATTGAAGGACGCCAGTCTTTGTTACTGTTGGGCGATCATGTCACCCTCGATGCGGGCACAGGTGCAGTCCATACAGCACCGGGCCATGGTCAAGATGACTATTGGCTAGGTATTCAGTACGGACTAGAAATTTTCTCGCCGGTTGACGCTAAAGGAAAATTCACCGGAGAATTTCCGCTAATGCAGGGGCAGTTCATTTTCAAATGCAATGAACCGATTATCCAAATGCTTGCTGAATCGGGTCATCTTTTGTCGAAGCAAGATATTAAACATAGTTATCCGCATTGCTGGCGATGCAGAAAGCCAGTATTTTTTAGGGCTACACCGCAGTGGTTTATCGAAATGGAACCGCGCAATGCGGATTCTTCCAAGCGATCTCTGAGAAAAGAAAGCGAAGCTGCTATTCATCAATGTACTTGGATCCCTGCATCTGGAATCAATCGCATTTTGGGCATGATCCAGTCGCGGCCGGATTGGTGTGTTTCACGGCAGCGAGCCTGGGGAGTTCCAATTACGGTATTCTATTGTGAAAACTGCTCAGAATTGAAAGCGGATCCAAAGATCTTTGATTATATCGCTGGCTTGATTGAAAAGAGAGGCCCGGATATTTGGTTTACAGATTCACCGGCTGAACTGATGCCACCGGGGACTCAATGTTCTAAGTGCCATCAATCGAAATTTGTAAAAGAGACTGACATTCTGGATGTTTGGTTTGATTCGGGTATCAGTCATGCGGCAGTTTGCGAACGCCGCGGCCTAGGGTGGCCTGCAGATCTTTATTTGGAAGGAAGCGACCAGCATCGTGGCTGGTTTCAAACCTCATTGTTGACTGGCGTGGCGACGCGGCACAAGGCCCCTTTCAAAACCGTGCTGACTCACGGCTTTGTAAACGATAAAGAAGGCAAGAAAATGTCAAAATCGAAGGGAAACACGGTTTCTCCTCTCGATCTTATTAAGAGTCATGGTGCAGAGATCCTACGGCTTTGGGTAGTTCTGGAAGATTATCGCAATGACGTTGATTTTTCGATGGAGAGCATCGAACGAATCTCTGAGTCCTATCGCAAAATCCGAAATACAATTCGTTTCTTACTAGGGAACCTCTTTGACTTCAACGCCGACAAACACACTGTTGCAGTTGAAAAGATGAGCGATTTAGATAGATGGGCACTATCGCGCAGTGCAGATTATTTCGAGAAAATTCTCAAGAGCTATGAGAGTTACGAGTTTCACCATGTTTATCAAGCGCTCATGAATTATTGTAATGTGGATCTATCCTCGATCTATTTCGATATCTTAAAGGATCGTCTCTACACGGCTGGGACTAACTCGCATGAGAGAAGGTCTTCACAGTCAGCGATGATGCATATCAGTGTTTCATTGATTAAGCTGCTAGCACCGATTTTGTCTTTCACAGCAGAAGAAGCTTGGAGCCATTTGCCGTCTTTTGAAGGAAAGCAGTCGTCCGTATTCCTGGAAAATTTTCCTGATTTTGATAAGGACTTTAAAGTCTGGCAAGATTCAGAATTAGTAGAGCGATTTTCTAAAGTCTGGCAAGTACGAGAGTCAACATTCAAGGCTTTGGAAGATGCTCGGCAGGAGAAAAAGATCGGGCATCCGCGCGAAGCAAAAGTAGACTTGACGGTAAGTCCGATAGTGATGAAGACTCTCCAAGAGGTAAGTGAAGATTTGAGTCGTATCCTGTTGGTTAGTGAACTAAATCTGGCGGCTGCATCGGACGGAACGCCAGACGGTCAGATGGGGGCTCAGATTTTCAAATCAGCGGGAATCAAATGTGCAAGATGTTGGGTTTATCGATCGACTGTTGGCCAATCGAAAGAGGATCCGAATATCTGTCATAAATGTGTGGAGGCATTGAATGCGGGGTGATTCCAAGGATAATCCTAGTTTGGAACCAAAATCATCGAAATTTAATTTAAAATTGGAATGGAAAGCAGTATTAAAAAAGAAATACCTGATTCTGCTTGTGGTTTCGATTCTAGTCATAGGTATTGACCAGATAACAAAAACTTTGATCACAGGAAAATTTCGATTAGGCGAGAGTGTTTCTGTTATACGTGATTTTTTTGACCTCACGTACGTGCGAAATCCTGGGGCGGCATTTGGAATGTTGGCGCAGGCTAATCCTGCTTTTCGCATCCCGTTTTTTATCTGTATCCCTTTTATTGCTCTGCTTTCTATTGCCCTGATCTTTAGGAAAATATCCGAGAACGACACAAAATTTGCAGCTGCCTTGTCTTTAGTTGTAGCTGGAGCGATCGGCAATCTAGTAGATCGTCTCAATTTTGGGTATGTAATAGATTTCTTAGACTTTCATTGGAAGCACGGATATCATTTTCCAGTTTTTAATGTAGCGGATTCATCCATTTGTATTGGCGTTGGATTGATTATGCTAGATCTGGTTTGCTCTTCTAAAGAAAAAGGATCTCGTCTCAATGTATCCAGAGCTCATTAAACTTGGCCCTTTCACCATTCACACTTATGGATTTCTTATTGCGGTTGGCTTTCTTTCGGCACTTTCGGTTGCCAGAAGGCTAGCTATTTTATCCAAATTAAACCCCGATCGAGTCTTGGACATGGCGTTCTGGGTCCTATTAGTGGGCTTCGTCGGTGCCCGAGCTCTCTATATCGTTACTCGCTTTCAATATTTTGCTCAGGAGCCCCTTGCAATGTTCAAGGTATGGGAGGGCGGATTAGTTTTCCTAGGTGGGCCACTTGCCGCGCTCCCATTCCTTATTTGGTACACGAGAAAATACAAATTTCCGATCTGGAAGGTTCTAGACATTGGAGCCCCGTGTCTTGCACTTGCGCATATGTTCGGGCGGTTTGGGTGTCTGGCATCGGGCTGTTGTTATGGAAAGCCGACAGGAAGTACCTGGTATGGTATTCGCCTCTATTCGGAATTTGTGGATCGGCAGTACCATGGGATATTATTACATCCGACCCAACTTTATGAGGCGACTGCGCTCGGCCTTTTGTTTATTGGATTGTTAGTAATCTTTAAACGTAAGGTGTTTGATGGCCAAGTGGCCCTGTCTTACTTCTTAGTTTATCCAGCGATCCGAAGCATTATCGAGATATTTCGAGGCGATTTGATTAGGGGTTTTGTAGTCGATGAGACCATTTCTACTAGTCAGTTCCTATCAATTTTCATATTTGTTGGGGCGGCCATAGCACTGTGGTATCGTCTGAAGCAGGTGCATCAGCAGAAAGTCTAACATGCAGTCGAGAGCTGTTAAGAAAAGCTGTTTATGATACTATATTCGTTAATTGCATTCTTAATTGGCTCCATTCCTGTGGGCCTGATTGTTTCAAAAATATTCGGCGTCCAGAATTTAAGAACCGCAGGCAGCGGAAACATTGGGGCTACCAACGTCAGTCGAGTAGTTGGCTTTTGGCCGGCCGGATTCATTACATTTGTTCTAGATTTTGCTAAAGGTGCCGCTCTACCCCTTTTTTGTAAGCTGTTTGGACAGTTTGATGCTTTTGAACTTTGGACGCTTGGTCTATGTTCGGTTGGTGGACACTGCTTCTCGCCCTGGTTACGTTTTAAAGGAGGAAAAGGCGTTGCAACGGGATTAGGGGTTGTTTTTGTTTTATCTCCGTTCTCAGCTTTTTTTGGAGCCCTGTTCTTTGCATTTGTTTTTCTCCAATATCGAATTTCCTCGCTTGCCAGTTTAGCGGGTCTGATGGTTGCAACGATAACCTACTTAATTTTGGATCCGATAGAGAAGCAGTCTTGGATCGCTGGTGCCTTAGTCCTGCTGATTTTAATTCGACATGAGGTGAACATAGATGCCCTCCTTCAAAATAAAGAACGTGGTTTTAAGTAAGTTTGTTTTATTAATTATCTTATCGGTAATCGTCTCTCCCGACACCATAGCTCGAGAAGTCATAGATGTAACTCAAGAGAAAGTGAATCTGATTGATGAACCCAAGCGAGTGATCACACTTGCGCCTTCTCTGGGAGAAATTGCCGCCGAATTACTTGGCAAGAATTTCGAACGTATTGTTGGCGTCAGCGAATATACTGACTATCCGCCCGGTCTTAAAAAAGTAAAATCGATTGGGCCTTTCATGCATTTTAATTTGGAGACTGTGGTAGCCCTAAAGCCCGATCTGGTTTTTGCAACGACTGACGGAAATTCTAAGGAGCAAGTCACTCATCTTCGAGAATTGGGTATTCCAGTGGTGGTGGTCAAGACTGAGAACCTTTCCGATATAGCGTCATCCATCCGGCTTATTGCGAAATCCCTGAATCGTGGAGTCCAGGGGGAGCGCATGGCTGTCGCCTTCCAGAACGGGTTAGAAAAAGTTAGAAATGGCGCGAAAAACAAACCCCGATATAGAGTTATCGTTCAACTCAGTGAACAACCCTTAGTGGTTGCCGGTAAGGGTTCATTTATTCAAGATGGCTTGGAAGTCGTTGGCGCTGAGAATATTTATAGAGATTCGACTATTCACTACCCAAGGCCTTCGTTAGAGGACGTTCTAGCTAAAAATCCAGACGTAATCATTATTATGAATAGCGGAGGTGATCAGCAGTATTCCCAACGGGTTATTGAAAATTGGGGTCTTCACAAGAATTTGAATGCGATCAAAAATCATCGCATCTATGTCATTACCAGCGACGAACTGCTCCGACCGACTCCTAGATTCTTATCAGGATTGTCAAAGCTAAGCAGAATTCTGTATGAAAAAAAATAAACTTTGGCAAATCTATGCAGTGAGTTTACTAGGTTGGATTGGTGTATTTTGTTTGGCACTAAGACTTGGTGCTGTAGCCAACGCGGACTTTAGTCTCATTCAGGAAATTCGGCTACCAAGAGCATTGCTTGCGTCTTTGGTAGGAGCAGGTTTGGCAGTGGCGGGCGCCGCGCTGCAAGCACTTTTCTGTAATCCACTTTGTGATCCCTATACTCTTGGAATCTCTTCAGGAGCAGCACTCGGTGCGATTCTCGGCACTAGTATCGGATTACAATGGATTCTTTCGGGCTTTGCTGGGACTGCCTTTCTCGGAGCTTTATTGTTTGCAGCTTTACTTTATTCAATCTCTTTTCGCTCCTCGAGAACCAGCTTGGTCCTTCTACTCACAGGTGTGATGTTAGGGTTCGTGGGAAACAGTCTAGTCGCCCTGTGGATGGCTCTTGTCGATACGCAAGGAATACAAAGCGCCCTATTGTGGTTATTCGGGGATCTCTCCCGCGCAAGATTAAACGGTACGCTCTTCTTGGGTGTCGGAGTTTTACTATTAACTTTTTCTATTTGGAGAAACTGGCGTGAACTAGATGGGATGCTCATGGGAGAAGAGAAGGCTCTCGCACTAGGTATTGATGTCGTGAAAATTCGTAGAGGAATTATTGGCAATACCTCTATTCTGATCTCTCTTTGTGTAAGCGCCGCCGGAATGATTGGGTTTGTCGGGCTCATAGTCCCGCATTTTGTCAGGCGTCTTGCTGGCTCTCTCCACTTTCATCTTATTCCGCTCTGCGCGCTTTGGGGAGCGACACTTCTGACTTTCGCGGATTGTGTTTCAAGAACGGTAGCTCGTCCTTACGAACTTCCAGTAGGCGTGATTACTGCACTGGTTGGGGCGCCAGTTTTTCTGTTGATTCTGCTGGGAAGGAGGGGGAGCCTATGAGTCAAGCACCTCTCCAGGTATTAGGCCTTAGCTATCATAGAAGTCATAAAAAAGACGTTGTCCAAAATATTTCTTTCGAAATTTTGCGAGGACAGATTGTAGCTCTCCTTGGCCCCAACGGATCTGGAAAAACAACACTGCTAAAGCTTATCACCGGAATTTTGCCGTTAAAATCCTCGGGAGAAGGCAGTGGCACAGTCCGCTACCTAGGTTCAGATTTTCTCAGAATGCCAATCCATCGCAGAGCACGCAGCGTTGTCTACGTCGCGTCCGATCTTACCGTAGAATTTCCGCTCACTGCTGAAGAAGTCGTTTCACTGGGGCGTGCGAGCCAGAATTCGGGCCTCCTAGCTCGCCTCATCGCGGGGGATCGTGAAAAAATTCGCTGGGCCATGGAACTATGCCTTTGTTGGCACCTGCGAGAGCGAAAGCTGGATACTCTCAGCGGCGGTGAGAGACAGCTAGTTGCTATCGCCAGTGCTCTCGCCCAAGATCCAAAAATTTTATGTCTCGACGAATCTCTTTCAAAAATGGATCTCAATCACCAGGTGAATATTAGTAGAACGTTGAAAACAATGGCCGCGAAAGAGGGTCTCAGTGTGATTCTAGTTTCACACGATATTAATTTCGCATTGGAATGGGCCGACCACGCTCTTGTTTTAATGGCCGGCCAGCTGATGGCGAACGGTGCAGTGGAGAAAGTTATTAACAAAGCATTACTAAATAAAATTTATCCTGGTGCAGATTGGCTCGTTTCGCCTAGCCCAACGACGGGCAAACCTTGCGTTTTTTTTGGTGGGAATTGAGACTTAGGCAACCTGGCGATTCCGGTCAAATAAGTGCTTAGAACGACCTGATTAGCGTGCCTTATTATGCCATATCGTGCCATTTTTTATTGCCTAATATGGCACAATATGGCACAATAGATAGGTGCTTTCATTTACGATTAATCCAAATTTGATACAGAGCTTAATCGAGCTTCAGGCTAAGTTTGCCTTAAATTACAATAAGTTAAATTCACTTGGATCTGACGAACGAGACTATATTCACCGTAACGTGCGGATCAGTATGATTGGGGCATCTACCCGAATTGAAAACGCGATACTAACTGACAATGAAATTAGCTGGATGGATACCATTCTGACCCAGGATGGAAAAACGACGGCTTTTCAAAATCAGAAGCAACATATAGAAGCAAAGTTCTCCAAGGACCGCGAGCGTAGCATTGAAGAAGTTGCGGGCTGCCGGGCGATGCTTTCCATTATTTATGAACAAGCAAAGGATATGCTTCCCTTAACGGAATCGCATATACGAGGATTACATTCAGAACTCCTCCGGTACTATGAAAAATCGAACCACTACCGAGGGCAATACAAGAAGAATTCCAACTCAGTTGCGGAAGTAAATCATCAAACGGGAACTCAAAAGGATGTTTTTAAAACCGCCGATCCAGGGCCTATTACAAAGGTCGCAATGACGGATTTGGTTGAGTGGTACAACCAAGCCATCGGCGAAGAGCCTTGGATACTTGGGACCGCGGTTGAATTTGTTTTTCGTTTCTTAGCTATACATCCATTTCAAGATGGAAATGGAAGATTAGGACGCGGACTCTTTCTGCTCAGTCTTCTTCAGTGTCCGAATGAACACATTGCGTTTGTTTCTCGATATCTTGCAATCGATCGTCACATTGAGAAAAACAAAGAGGAATACTATCTCGTTCTTCAGCGGTGCTCAGATGGAAAGTTTAAAGAAAATCCAAAAAAATATCGTATTGAAATTTTTCTTCAGTTCATGATTAAAGTCTTGAATCAAGCGTTCAAAGATATTGAACACTATCAAAAAAAATTCAATCTATTTATAAATCTAGCTCCTTCGGCGTTGACTGTTCTCGAATGTTTTAAAGATGAGCCTGAAATGAGATTGAAAACCTCGGATCTTGTTTCCAAGACAGGATTGCCGAGAAGAACCGTGAGTAATGCCTTGGAGTCCTTACACGAAGCGGGGTTTATTCAGAGATATGGTCAAGGTCCTGGGGTAAGGTACCAGATTATTTTTTGACTTTACAAGGCCTTCTGTCTAGACGTTAAGCGTTAAGACTTCAATCTTTTTCGAAGGCCGATGGAGCTTCCAATCTGGCTGCGACTACTAAACGGAGGGCATCTTGAAATTTTTTTCCCTCGCCTAAAAGTTTTGCTTTGTAGCGACGTTCGTAGTGTTCTTCAAAAATTTGTATTCTTCCTTGTATATCGCGCTGAAATCGGAATGTATTTGATTCTCCACCAATTCTCGTGATTTGCTTCATGACTTTCCCAAGTTCCTGCAATTTGGACTTCAGTCCTATGCTTCCGTAAATATCCCCGGGCATATCTTGGCAGCTGGTTTTTGTGGACAAATACACAGCTTGTTCAGTTGCTTTAAGGATATCCTCATTCACCGAATCCTCATAACCCTGTGTTGATTGTATTCCTACAAGATATAGGAATCTCACCCCATCTAACTCATGAGTGCTTTTCCCAAAAAATTCCAAAGAACTGTCCCACAATATTTCATCAAGAAACGACTCTGGTTCCAGATAGGGTAATACGAGAGTATTTACGATACTGGACACGGGAATATGGGGCTCCAGAGCTGGTGCTAATGTACTAAGGTAGAGACTATGGGAGGGTCCTTTTTGTTCAGGATCCATCTCTAATGAAGGAGGTGTGCCAGTCGTCTCTTCTCTTTTTCTCTTCTTAGAAGAAGTTGTACTGCCTTGATCTGCAGCCCAGATTGGTTCGGATACCAATAGTACCCCTAAAAGAATAAAAACCGCTCTTTTCGTGATATACTTCCAACTAGCTGTAAACAATAGTAGTTGCTTATAGCTGTGACTTTGAGTTTCTAGATCTTTAAAATGTGGTATTTGCATTTTAATCTCCTTGGTTAGTGGTCAACGAGCGGAGATTTACATAGATTAACGGTGTTAACATTGACGTAGATCAATATTTTTATATTATTTTAGGGGAAAAATGAAGATTCCAAAAATACCCATTCCTCAAGTCATTCTAGATATTTTTAACAAAGAGGGAACTACCAAAAAACTGAAGAATAAGGACCACCTTGTTCAAGAAGGGGAAGTTCCGGACCAGTGCTACCTTTTGGAACGAGGAGTTCTTCGTTACTATTTTTGCACAGAAGATGGTGACGAAGTTACCCGGGTCTTTATAAAGCAGGTGGATATTCCACTTGCCTATCGATTTTTTTCTGAAGAGCTAAAGCCATCGGGAAGCTTCTATTCAATTCAATCCCTAGGCCAAAGTACCTTAAAGTCTGTACCTTGGAAGTCCCTGGAGAGTCTTATTCAGCGGAACCATGAGGCTGCTCTCTTTTTCTTGAAGAAAAACGAAGAGATCTATTTCTACCGTGAACGTTCTTTGAGACGAAGTACTAAAATGATTTCTGAGAATTACCGGGAATTTTTAGATGATTATTCAGAAATTCTGTCAAATGTTAATGATAGAATCATCGCGAGTTACCTCAATGTGTCTCCGGAAAGTCTGAGTCGTATTAAGAAGAAATAGATTGATGATCTTTAGCCAAGGTTTTGAATTTTTTACTGCTTGACGGTTTTCTTTCTCTCCTGTCTTAATGGTATGAAATGGTCATTAACGTTTCCGATTTGAATAAGACGATCTGGTGCAACTGAGAATTTCTTGCTGGGACCGAAAAAATAGAGTTGATTAAGGGAGTCCTGAACTTTTTGAATTTCATCTGAATCTTTCAGTTTTTTTATGGCTTTCAGATTCGCAATCGTCTCAGCCCGATCTAATACACCGTTGGAATAGATTTGAATTTGGACATTATAGATCTGAGCTAAGATTTCCCCCTCGATGTGTGGACGACCCCACTCAGGCAATGGAGAACCATTAGCCTTGGCTCTTTCAAATGTGGTTGGAAGTCGTTTCAAATATTCAGCATAATCTTCTTCGTTAAAGGTACCGCTTTTCTGAGTTCTTCTATTTTGACTTTGACACCCAATTTTTCTAGGCCTTGGCTAAAGGCATGATAGAAGCAATCACCATCGTCAGTAGTTAATCCCAATTCTAGGCCCTCTTTAGCAAGGCTGTCCTGCATTTTTGTGAGGATCCAATCCTTGAATACCGGTACTTCTTCTGAGTTAGAGATGCTTTCACTGTCAGAGTCCCAATTTGCGAGATCAGTTTCCGCATCTTCATCTCCCCATTCTACTGTCTCGAGTTCAGTTTCAAAAGCGTCAGTGGAATAGTCAGCTAGAGGTTTTTGTTCCTCAGTCTTCTTTTTTAGAGAGAATGAAGTTTGATTGGCTTGCTCTTGGTTACATTTTGATTCCGCCAACAGTGGTTGGAAAAAACGAGGACTAATCTGGTTTTCAATTACAAGCTGTATTGGATCGGTAGAGTTCTTTGTTTTGCTAAGTGCTGAGGACTTCGAGGGAGCTTCATGTCCGGCTCTTGTTTCCATCGCCAGGGAAGGTTGAGATACTAGTAGTATGAATAAAATTATAAAAACTTGCATGATCTACTCCTTTGGTTAGCTTCAGTAGACGGAGATTTACCAAGGTGGAGATTAGAGGCATTGACCTAGATCAACATTTTTATATTTTTGGTGGAAGAATGAAGATTCTACGAACATACATTCCTCAAGTGTGTCTAGATATTTTAAAAAAATGGACTGCAAGAAAACTGAACTGCATCCGACAAAACTTTTTTCAATCATTATTTTATCGAAATTATTGTCAATAAAATAAGTGGTTGAAGCATAACATACGGAAGTTGCAGATCCCAAAACACAACTAACAAGATCTCTTGACCCAAATCCAAATCTCATGTTATCGGGGTCCAAATAAAAAAATCGGAGAAGAAATTTTTCTAAATTCTTCGGTTAAGACGTACGAGGTATTAAAATATGAATTTGGCTAAAATGATCTCAATCCAGAGTAAGCGTGTGCTTACAGCAGCGACTCTATTTTGCGCTTTGCTTGCCCAAACCGGATTTGCTGATTTAGCAAACATAACGGCCGTAGTAGACATACCTATCAGTCCAACGATGAATAACAGCGCTAACCAGATTAACGTAATTACTCCACCTAGCCCTTTGTTTCCTTCGCAGGGAGCTGTTAATGAGCAAGGTACAGGTACGAGCTCTCAATCTGCTTTTCCAACTCTTCCTTCTTTGCTTAAGCCTATGGATGGTTTGGCCCCACCCCCACCGCAACAAGAACCAGAAAATCCCCTGGGACCACTTGCAAAGTTAGTTGGCGTTTGGACAAGTTCAGGAGGATCTCTGCGTATCCCAGGAAATTTGTATGATAATTCCTATAGTGGCAATAACGGTAACGGAAGCGGAGGTTACTCGTCTTCCAATTCTGCTAGTAGTTCTGCTGGTAATTCCGCTGGCTCTTACGATAGTGGCAGCTATAGTGACAACGGAGTTATTTCCGACGATGGATACCCTTCATCGCAAGTTTCTTTTTCCGAACGGATCGTTTTTCAAGTCATTCCCACCCAGACGAACGGTTCACAAGTCCTTAATGGTCTTAGCTATACTGAAACTGCTTACCGCTCGGGTGAAGTGATACCTTTTCACCAGGAAACTGGTTATTGGCTTTGGGATAAGAGTGCGAAACAAGTGATTCGAGTAACAGCACTTCCAAGAGGAATAGCATTTACTGCCGGAGGCTCGGCCCAGCCAGATGCAATTTTCCAACTGAACCCAACTACTTTCACACTCACTGCGACCGCAGGTAGCAGCGCTTATGGCATTTCTTCGAATCTGTACCTTGATGCAAATGCAAAACCGTTGAGTTACACATTAAATGTGACAATTGCAAAAGACGGTAGCAGCTTCAACTACACAGAAGTAATGCCAATTCAGTTTAAGGGCACAGATAGACCTTTCAAACACTGGGTAATCAATACCTTAATCAAATCTCAATAGCGTAAATTTAGTAGTTTCAGATGATTGATTAGGCCGGAGCTAGTACAAACTCCGGCCTGATTTTGACGTAGAACGGGTTGTTGTCGTAACTGGTTAATCTGGATAAACAACTTCAACTATCGGACCCATCGCTCGTTTCAGACTTCCAACGGTAAGGGCGGAGTCAGGGGAACGAAAATCGGAGGTATGCATCCCGACTTGAAAGACGGGATCTCGTCGTTTATTTCGATCGTTATCCCACAGTGTAAGCCACTCGCCATTGTCCGAAGAAGCAAAGGCCTCGCCGGTGATCAATTTGACAATACCCCAAGCCGTGTAAATTCCCGTTTCGGCCTGTTCTTTATTTTCAAAGGCCAAACCAACACGAAGCTGCACAAATAGTCCATTTTCATACAATTTAGGACAGGTAGTGCTTTTATAATATTGACTCTTGATTTCGCCATCTTGAAAATAAACGTCGACGGTTTCTCTGAGAGATGTTTCTCCTATTTTCGCAAAGTAAAAATCGGACTTAATATCGTACTCAGCCTTCTCTTTTAACCTTCTTTGTTCCCAGCTCATCAAGCAATCAGGATTTACTTTAAACGGCTTGATATGAACCACCTGATCAACGCCGTTAGCATCCTTCCTTCCAAAGCGCACTTCATCGCCTACCGGTCTATCTGCCTTGGCACTTCCCACGGTCGAAGAAAAAATGCATAAAATAAAAAATAATATTTTAGTCTTCATAGGTTTTTCCCACTCCTAGACCCACTATTAAAATAAAATTTGTTAAAAGCCAAATAGATATTTTTCAAAATGGGATATAGAATTTAAAAAGGATTTTTGTCTCGAGACGTCTTGGTATTACATAGAATCGAGATTGTCATTGCCTGGATCATGAGAATCACAGGGCCACTCTTCTCCGGAAAGTCCGAGTCGTCTTCAAAAGAAATAGATTACCAATTTAAAAATCTGCGATACTATTATTCTGAAAGTAATAGCTGCAAAGTGGGTATTGCCAAAGAAACGAAACTACACGGCACGATCAAAGCAAGCGAACTTCTCCGTAGTTAACAGCAACGCGGCTCAAAGACTATCACCAGCTTTACATCGTTGTTGACTCAAGGGGGATGCTGTGTCTATGAATAAGAAAATTCTCATTGGCATGCTATTATTTCTTTTATTTATTCAATTTTTAGGATTTCAGACGAGGGCTGCTTCAACCACAGTGGCGGAAGATGTGCCTTTTCAGGGATCAAAACTATTTGTTCCTAATGATAACGTAACCCATCCCGGCGTCATTCTTCTTCACGGAAGCGAGGGAGGATCAGCGGCATTCACTTGGGTCAAGGCACAGTTTCTTGCGGCCAATGGTTACGCAGCCCTTGCCTATTGCTACTTCGATTGCGGAGCAAATTCAGCGGCGCCTAAAGTTCTAGCTAATGTGGAGGTTCATAAGGTCTTTGAAGCTCTGGCCTGGTTAAAAAACTCTCCCTACGTCAAAGGGAAGAAAACGGCAATTTACGGAGTTTCGCGCGGCGCAGAGTTGAGTATGATTATTGCTGAGAAATCGAATTCAGAGGTAGATCTGACAATTCCAAATGTAATTCTTGCGCATGCACCATCCGATATAACAAATCCTGCTTGGAGCTGGTCCTGGGTAGACAGACGTTGCTGGCTTTGTTATGACACGGAAAATTGCCAGAGTTGGAATCCCAGTTGTGGCATAAACCCGCTTCAAGGTCCGGAAGGCAAACCCATGTGGGATACTCTTCCAGCTTGGCAGTGGAATAATAAGGAATTGCCTATGAAAAAGCGAATCGAAGTGGAACGATTCCAAGGCACCATTTTTCTATCTGTTGGTACCGCTGACACTGTCTGGCCGTATCAGCAGACTCAGCGGATTGAACAGACGCTCAAAAATGGAAAGCGCAACGCGGAAGTTCATTACTTTGCGGGGGAAGATCACATATTTAAAACCACTGCTGGAAACCGGCTCAACGATTTAGTGATCGAATTTCTAAAAAGTCATCTTCAATGAGACTTGACGGGACAACTGCCGTTTTTTCTCAGAAATAAACCGTAAATCCAAAGTTATGCACTGTTGCGGCTTGCGGTGACAGCACATGCGAGAATGCATAGTCTAGCGAGAGCTTAGGCGCGATCCAACCACCGCCGAAACCGAAACCGTTGCCTCGAATTGCTTGGAAAGGGACCATGGAATTTTTAAAGAGACCCAGTCGAACAAAGAAATCTTTAAAAAAGGGTAGTTCTACGCCAGCCTGATAGCCGAATTTGTCTTGGGAAAGCGTAGGCGTAAAGTGAGGGTCAAGGTATAAAAGAAAAAATGGGTTGACGTTGAATTTAGTTCCCAAAATAAATTCTCGCTTGAAGTTGAGGGCTGGGTTTGCGGATTCGAATAAATTGTCTACGATTATGGAGCTCTGAAACCAGCTGGATACTAGGGCTGTAAAAGATAGATTTGCGTCCGTAAAACGAGTATAAACGCTGTTTTTCGGAAAGACGAACTTTGCACCGATACCGACGCCAAATCGCTGGATAATGCTTTTTGAAGCCCCTACGTGGATGAGGGTAGCATCGTCACGTCGTGTATATCCGACGCCTGCTTGAAACAAGGATTCCGAGGTACCGTCGATTACAGACATATTCAAGTTATTTCCGTAGTAGTCGGTTGGTCCATTCGCGGTTGTAATGGGAGGACCACTAAACAATAGATAGTTAAGACTGAAAGCATGCGTCTGAGTAAATGATGTAAATGATGGATTTAGGTAAAGCGCGTCACTTAGTAGGGGGCTGGCATGTCCTGCACCGCCTAAGGCTTCCGTTCGAGGAGAATGAAAGTCAGACGCAAATGATACAGTGCAATAATAAATAATAAACATTGTAAATGTCGACAGTTGAGTAATGACTCTACGCATAAAAAAAGCCCTTTATTACAATAACGTAAGAAAACCATTCAAAAGAGTAAGAAATATGCCAAAAAAGAATGCAAGGCGTCAATAATATGCTTTACAATAGTTGTTTTTCTAGTTAAACATGGCTCCGTTTATGGCAATACGCAAGGAAAAGCTAGAAAAGTTTCAAAAAGAGCTCATGGCTAAGCGCGAGACGATGGCCGAAGGCCTTCGTCTGGCTACGGCAGAATTGATTAACGACGAATCGGTCTATACAGATTCAGTCGATCAAGCTGCTGCTGAAATCGATAAGAGCTTCAATCTGCAGATGAAGAATAGAGAAAGAGATGTGCTGTGGCAGATCGATGAGGCCCTCAAGCGCATTGAAGACGGATCCTATGGCACCTGTGATCGCTGCAGTGAGGCAATTTCTGAAGGAAGAATTGAAGCGTTTCCCTTCACAACTCTTTGCATCGATTGTAAAGCCGAGCTAGAGTCCGAGGAGCATCGATTTCCGGGTCGCGTTCATTGAAATGAGACTTCATTGAACGGCTTCGGAAGAAGCAGCGGTTCAAGGAGGCTCATCAATGGCTCAGCTATCAGAAAAATCACAATACCAAATTAAAAAGGCGGTCATTCCTGCGGCTGGTCTCGGCACGCGTTTCTTACCCGCCACTAAAGCAATTCCAAAAGAGATGATTCCGATAATCGATGTGCCGATGATTCAGTACATTGTGGAAGAGGCAGTCAAATCAGGAATTCAAGATGTCGTTTTGGTGACGGCCAGGCACAAAGAGGCCATCGAAAATCATTTTGATTATAATTACGAACTCGAAGATACCCTCGAAAAGAAAAATAAGCTGGGACTCGCGGAAATATCAAAAACAATTGGAAAGATGTGCAATCTGATTTCGATTCGACAAAAAATGCCCTTAGGATTAGGACATGCAGTTCTCTGCGCTGCTCCTGTCATCGGCAACGAACCGTTCGCTGTTTTGCTGGGTGACGATCTGATTGATTCGAAAGAGCCGTGTACACGACAACTGATCGAAGTGTTTCAGAGGGAACAAGCGTCAGTCGTAGGTGTGATGGAAGTGCCTTCGCATGAAGTTTCCAAATACGGAATAGTCGGGGGTAAATTACTCAATCCATCTCTGATGGAGGTTGATCGTTTGGTTGAAAAGCCAAGCCCGGAGCAATCACCCTCAAAATTTGCAATTCCTGGCAGATATGTGTTAACGCCTGCTATTTTTGATTGTCTCAGAAAAATAAAACCAGGGAGTGGAGGCGAGTTGCAATTGACGGATGGCTTGCAACTTCTGGCAACTCAGGAAAGACTATTAGCATACGAATTCGAAGGAACTCGTTATGATACCGGTGATAAACTAGGGTACATTGATGCGACTTTGGCATTTGGTCTAAAGAGGTCAGACCTAGCCGATGGGATCAAGAAATTGATGATAAAACATTTAGAGAGTGGGAGATAGGATTACGAAAAAGCAACTAAAAGCTCTTTTACCGTTTTTGATTTTCTGGGCGGCTTCAGGGATAAGCATGGAATCATCCTGCTTTGCTTATATTCCTCCGTCCTTTTACATCCTCAAAACTTGGGTAAAAAAACATAGCGATTTTAAACAACTCAGAGTTCAGAGTTTGGTGACCGCCGCGGAGATTCCAGGAGAGACACCCCTTCATTTTAAAGAAATTACCATCGTGGAGAATAGCCCCACCACGATTCGGACGACCAGTACTGACGATTTTGGAAAATATCTTTTTCGTCAGACGAGAACTTCTGAAACCATGTCATTGCTGGCCAAGTTGCTCTTCAGTTCCAATGCCGAGCTCGTAGCAGAGCAGCTTAAGAGTTTCGAAATACCTGTCAAAACTGAAAAGGATCTCCTAGTGCTCCCAACTGAACCCGAGCGTTGGGCTCAAGAAAAGCAATTTCTTACTCGATGGAATACGACCATGGCCTGGGTGATCGGAAATCAGGAGCCCAAAGGCAAGCTAGGGCCTCAAATCTGGTTTGAGAAGGACAGTTTTCTTCCTTTGCGGATAATTTATGCGCCACAGAGGGACGGAGATTGGCTAGACATACAGTTTGAAAACTACCAAGTAAGCCGCGGAATTTCGTTTCCGAGGGTGATCCGAGTGTTAAAAAAAGATGGAAGTACATTGCTCAACATTCGAGTTACAGACGTAAGTACCAGCTTTAGAAAGGATTCGGGTCATCTTGCAAATGGATTTACTCCGCTTGGGGAAGACACCCCGGGTTCACTCAAAGAAATGATCCAACGCTACTATGAATTTTTGAGATAACCGGTTATCTCAGAAAGACTTTGAAACTACTATCCGTAGCAATTCCCAGGCCGATCGATCATCTTTTTACCTACCAGGTTCCGGAGGAGCTTTCTGAGAAAATTAGAGTAGGCGGTTGGGTGAAAGTACCATTCGGAAGATCCGTGACCCACGCGTTTGTTGTAGAGGAACCAACTGGGGATTCTCTCACAAAAATTCCACAGGAAAATCTCAAAAAAATTCTTGATGTCGGAAAGCCGGATGAGGTTTTTGCTGACGATGTATTTCGGTTATGCAAATGGGCGCATCAATATTATTTCGCACCACTCGGAGAAGTTCTCAATAGCGCTTCCAATTTTGTAATTCCACCCACCAAGAAAATTAAAGGTCAATGTCGAGAGATTGACGAAATTAAACAAAATCAAATTAAAAAAGAACTAACTCTGGAACAGACGAACGCATTGGAAATTTTAGAAAAAAGTAGGGTCGCAGTTGTCGGAGAAAGTCAGGTTTCACTATTGGAAGGTGTGACAGGAAGCGGAAAAACGGAAGTTTATATCGAAATGGCCCGACGGACCCTAGCCGAAGATAGGGGCGTGATAGTTCTGGTTCCTGAAATCGCTCTTACGCCTCAGTTACACGAACGTTTTGAACAAGGTCTTGGCAAACTGTGGCTCTCTGGCATTCCGCGCTAGCAGCAGGCAAACGACGTGATTTGAGCGTGGCAATTCGGTCTGGAAAAATTCGCGTGGTGGTAGGGGCACGCTCGGCAATTTTTGCGCCCGTCAAGCAACTGGGGCTTTTAGTGGTCGATGAAGAACACGAACCCACCTATAAGCAGGAAGACCGGGTGAGATACCATGCTCGTGATTTAGCAGTGGTTCGTGGAAAGCTCACGAAATCGACTGTGATTCTGGGAAGTGCGACGCCAAGTTTCGAAACGCGTGAAAGAGCCAGAGAGGGTCGTTACACAACGGCACTTTTAAATAAGAAAATTTCTCAGAGTGGAGAACCTAAAATCGAACTGATCGATTTGACTTCCACGCCGCTAGTTGACCTCACTCAGGCGCCGTTGGCACAGGAGAGTCTTAAAGCCATCCAGGACACTATTGATGCTGGGCAGCAGGCGATGATTTACTTAAATCGGCGTGGCTTTGCTGCTTTCTTGCTTTGCTCGGATTGTGGAGATGTTCAAAACTGCGAAGAATGTTCGATATCACTCACGGTACATAAACAAAGTTGTAAACTGCGCTGTCATGTCTGTGCTTTTGAAAAGAAAATTCCGGATTTTTGTAGTAAGTGCCAGGGCACAAATCTCCAGGCCATGGGCGCGGGCATTGAGAGCCTCGAGTTTGATCTTCCTAGATTATTAAATGGCGCTAGAATAGCGCGTTTGGATCGCGATCAAATCACTAGCGCAAAGCGACTAAACGAGACTTTAGAAGAGTTTCGTAGTGGAAAATCCAACATACTTATTGGAACCCAAATGCTTGTGAAAGGGCACGACTTCCCCGGTGTGACGCTTGTTTTAGTGGTTCTTGCAGATGCTCTTTTCCGATGGCCTGACTTCAGAGCTCCGGAGCGGGCTTATCAAGTGCTTAAACAATTAGCAGGTAGATCCGGAAGAGGGGAACTATCAGGCAGAGTTTTAGTGCAGACGTATGACCAAGACCATGTTGTGCTTCAAGTTCTAGATGGGCGCCTCTCCGAAACAAGTTTTCTGGAAGAGGAACGAGATTTGAGAAAAGTAATTGGATATCCTCCCTTCGTTCGACTAGCACGTCTGCGATTTGAGAGTGGATCACGAGAAGATTCCATTCAGAGGTCACGAGAGGTGGCTCAGGCATTGTCTCGCACTTTGCCTCATCAAGAGGAAGCGAAACAACTGGAAATTCTTGGACCTAGTGAGGCTTTTTTAGAAAGAGCAAAGGGTTTGTATCGGTGGGATATTTTGATAAAGAGTAAAGATATTCAATTATTACATAAGACTATCAGTTTTGCACAAAATATGTGTAATCAGAAAAAATGGAATTTTTTAATTGATATTGATCCCTATGGAGTGTGATATCATATTAGAACTATGGCCGTTAAAAACCGTAATCTTGCGGTAGCTCGAAGAAAAATTGAGCGGGATATTGAGCAAGCGGAAGAAGACAGAAAGAGAAAACTCAGGGCTCAAAGACTAGAATTTGCTCGAGCTGGTATTGCCAACTATCAAAAAAGAAGACTTGGTGAGGCGGTAAAAGCTTTTAAGCAGTATATTCACGTTCTAGAAGAACTAAATAAAATACCCCCCGGTACTTTGCTTCCCACTCATTTTGATCTTAAGAAAGACTTATCGGAACTTTTGATGTTGAGTGGGGTCTATTGGGACTTAGTGAAGCTTTACGATCGAACAAAGAGTGCTGAGGCCCGTCAAGAGTTTGACCATTATCTGAATAAATATATTACCTTCTCAAAAGGCATGCCCTATCAACATCTCTGCGCCGAAGCACTTAGGAAATACATTGCCAGTGAGAAGCCCATTCATCGCGAACCGTTTAAATCAGCCTATCGAATTTTAAATACTTCTAAATGTTTTATCGCTAGTGCACTGATTGAGGTTACTCACCTTGAGACGCTTCCCAGACTGCGTCAGTTCCGAGAAGAGTTTCTACTTAAATACTATTTGGGTAGAATTTTTGTTAGCTGGTATTATCGCTGGGGCCCTGTGCTGAGCCAAAGAGTCGAAGCATTGCCTCATTGGATTCAGTTTCTATTGGGCAAGACTCTGGATGGGATTGCGTTCACTTGGTCACTAAAAACTCTAGTGAATAACCGTTCCCATTCTATCAGGTCGAAAAACAAACTGTCCCTCTGACAAGCTTACGACCATGGAAAGCCAAATAACCATCGCCTTTCCTTTGACGTTCTTAAGAGGCACAAATCCCCAGTAGCGACTATCATTAGAGTAGTCCCGGTTGTCGCCCATGACGAAAAGGCTGTCATCGGGCACCGTAATAGGTCCAGAAGACTCACCCATAAAGCTATTTCGATCCAGCATCATCATATGATCAGTACCCGATAGATGCTCTGTATACATATCAATACTTGAGGCTGTATATTTTGCGTCATTCAGCTGTTTGAGTGTCTCATCTGAAGCATTCTTCTTGAGTGGATCCCTCGGAATCATCTTATGGTTAATGTAGAGAGTTTTGTTGCGAACTTCGACTCGGTCTCCAGCAATTCCAACAACTCGTTTGATATAGTAAAGGCTCTCGTCTCTTGGATAAATAAATACAATCACGTCGCCGCGTTTAGGAGGATCCCTTTTGATCATATAAACGGGGTGGTCCAGAATCAAATCGGAAAAAGGAATTTTCAGGCCATAAGCGAATTTATTCACAAAGATATGATCGCCAATAAATAAGGTCGGGATCATGGAACCGGACGGGATCTTGAAGGCTTCGACGATACTTGAACGAATCACAAAAACGACGAGTAAGGCCAACCCTAGAGAGATCACATTTTCGACAATCCAATGCTTGTGGAATGTTCTAGTTCTATGAGTTTTTGGTTTATGCTCCGATTTGCTGCCTGTCATACCTGTAACGATAGCTTTCGGCGGTATGAGAGTCAACGCCAAGAATAGTT
>Ga0207098_10170_pt2 | contig 21755 bp, 19 predicted proteins | sample Alteio_BWMinHeat_84_FD_153548 | JGI IMG/M metagenome (GOLD analysis project Ga0207098, IMG submission 153548) | Enriched cells from forest soil in Barre Woods Harvard Forest LTER site, Petersham, Massachusetts, United States -... | ecosystem: Environmental > Terrestrial > Soil > Temperate forest >...
GCGGACACTTCTTCAGCTCGAGGGCGGGCGACCAATACATCGCGCGGCGTGCGCTCCTGCAAGAGCAGCTCCGTGGCCTGCACCATCGGTTCAGCATGAAAGCGACTGCGCATTGCTCCGTCATGCAGCAGATTGGCGATGGCAATTAATGACATTCCCTGGTGATGTGCCAGGAATGTGCGCACCACGGCGACCGTTTTACCCTCAGGTAGTCGCGCCGGTGTGTAATCGAGCGCTTCGTAAAACCCGTATTCGCCGCTGCCCCCTTCCGATTCAAGGCTGCGGAAATTCTGCAAAGCGGACGCTGGATCGATCATTGCCGCAAGTGCGGTGGCGTAGGGTGCAATTACGACATCTTCGCCGAGGCCTCGCTTGAGCCCCAGTCCAGGCACTCCAAAGCTGGAGTATTGATAATTCAGATTAAGATCCCGCGCATTGTAAGCGGACTCTGACACTCCCCAGGGCGTGCCTCGCTCCGCCCCATACTGAATCTGACGCCGCACGATTAATTCGTATGTCCGATTCAGCAGGCTTCCCTCGGGGGAACGCATTACTAGAGCGGGCATCAAGTATTCAAACATTGAACCCGACCATGAGATCAATGCCGATCCAAGATCCACCGGCGTGAGCGCGCGGCCTAGATGGAACCAGTGCGACGGAGGTGTCTCCCCCTTTGCGATGGCGACATAACTTGCCAGCCGTGCTTCCGAAGCAAGTAAGTCATAGCAATTCGAATCCAGGCTGCCGTCTGAAACTCGATAGCCGATCGAGAAAAGCATTCGCGTATCGTCAAAAAGAAATCCGAACTCCATCGACTGAACCAGCCGCGTCGCCGTTTGAGAAATGGCCGAAAGACGGCGAATAAGCGCGGCAGCTTCCGCAGATGAATGCTCCAGGGTTCCCGTCAATTCATCGATTTGCTCAATCGTTTCCTGGTCCGGTGCGTGATTCCCTGAGAGTCGCGCGCGCAAAATATATAGTTCATGGAGAGATGACCTAAAACATTCGGGTGCCTCTAACAAAGTCGGAATGATCTGCAGGGATTTCTCGATGCCTGCCCACTCCGGTGCGCGAACTCGAAGATTTTCCACCCATCCTTGAAAGTTCTTCGAGACCAGTCGCGCCCACGGAATCAAAATCTCCACGTCACGGGAATGACTCAATACGCAAGCCCTTAACGCCGCGGACCAGGTGCACAGCTCGGACAGGGGATCCGCCCCGCTTTCCTGTTCCAGTGCTTGGGCAATGTCCGCCACGGTTTGGGCGTGGTTCCTCCAATCCTCGAAACGCAGTGCAAATTCGACGGAGTCCGCCGGAAGGGAGTCCAGAGTGGCAATCGTCGCGTCAAGCGCATTTCTCAGTTGTTTTCGCGTGACGATATGGGCCCGGCGCGTGTCGCCGATTTTGGAAAACGATTCGCAGAGCAGACGCCCCGTATCCTTCAGCCCTGCAAGAATGTTCGGGCCGACCGTCGATTTCTCCATCAATTCCCGACAGCTATTGCCGAGGGTTAGCAAGTGTCCGGCGAGGTTGCCGCTGTCCACGGTGGAAACATACTTTGGTTCGAGCGGGCGGAGGTCGGTCGTGTCGTACCAGTTGTAGAGATGGCCGCGAAACATTTCCATTTGGCTGATGGTTGCCAGCGTGGATTCGAGACGCTCGACGGCGTCGAGCGTTCCGATCCATCCGGAGTCTCGCGCGCACACTGTGGAAAGAAGATAGAGGCCAATATTGGTTGGCGAAGTCCTGTGAGCAATGAGTGGTTTTGGCGATTCCTGATAATTGTCGGGCGGGAGAGCATGATCCTCCGGCGAAACAAAGGCCTCGAAGAAGTGCCAAGTCCGGCGCGCGATCAAACGGAAGGCCAGTATGTCGGCCTGGGCCAATGGGCTTTCCCCGCGCGACTTGGGTTGGCGGCTAATCCACAGGGCTACACCCGGCGCTGAAGCCCACGCCACAAGAAACGGAGTCGCTAACCAGACATGCGCGTGCCCGTAGAGCAATGCCGCCATCGCAACAATGACCAACCCAACGCCACCGGCCATCCGCTCGTATATTTCGAGTAATTTGGATTCGGCAGAAAATTTGGACTGTGCGGCCGTCACCCACTCAAGCAAATTTCTGCGCGTGATGAAGAGGCGACCGAGAGTTCGCAGGATCGCATCGGTCATCAACCATGCCTGGTAGCTCAGGAATGTGAGAACCAAGCCGATTTGGGCTACGCCCAGGGCCAAATCGCTGAGCACGCCGCGAAAATGGCTTCGGAGGGAAATTCCCTTTCGACGTGGGCTCAGCCCCGTGAAAAATGGCAGCAATGCGGGAATTGCAATTGTCGCCACAATAAAGAACGTCCACACCCACGGGGAAGCGCCACGTAGAACCCATCCCGCCAGTAGTGTGAGGAAGGCGGTTGGCGCAGACAAAGTTCGACGCAGGTTGTCCAGAATTTTCCAGCGACCAATAATGGGAATTCCGACAAAGTGTTTTTTTTCCGCCCCTGAGAAACTGCGCCCAAACAGCCAGGGCAAGAGTTGCCAGTCACCGCGCGCCCAGCGATGTTGACGCGCTGCAACGGCCTCGTAACGGGAAGGGAATTCCTCGAACAGCTCGATGTCCGTGGCCAAGGCAACGCGGGCAAAGATGCCTTCGAATAGGTCATGGCTCAAAAGGGCATTCGCCGGGACTTTGCCTGCCAAAGCGGATTCAAAAGCGTCAATGTCGTAAATGCCTTTGCCCGTGAAGGAACCCTCTTGGAACAGGTCTTGATAAACATCCGAAACCGCTGCCGAATATGGATCGATTCCACCCGGGCCAGAAAAAACTCTTTGTGAAAGTGAACCCACGTGGTCAACAGGGAGCGAAGGCGTAATGCGCGGTTGCACAATCGCATAACCCTCTACCACACGGCCTTCGCGGTCGCTGAACCTGGGACGATTGAGAGGATGTGCCATCGTGCCCACCAGACGTGCGGCAGCACCCTGTGGGAGCCTCGTATCCGCATCGAGTGTGATCACGTAGCGCACTCGCGTCAGACTCGTGGGCGAGTGCGGGCCAATCGGCACAAAAGTGGTGGAAGTCGAACCTCGCAATAGCTGGTTTAGTTCCTGCAGCTTACCTCGCTTTCGCTCCCATCCCATCCATTTGCGATTACACTCATTCCACACGCGCCTGCGATGCAGGAGAAAGAAACGTTCGCCGCCGGGTGCTCGTCCATATTTTTCATTGAGGCGATCGACTCCATTTACGGCAACGGCGAGTAAGCCATCGTCCTCGGCACAAGATTCGGTGGACGCGTCCGACCAATCCGAGAGAAGCGCGAACCGCAGGTCTCCCTCCGGATTTGCAAGATAGTGGACCTCCAACCGCTCGACGTGCTCGGCAATCTCCTCCGGCGTTGTTAGCAGCGTCGGCATGACGACAATCGCGCGTAAATCCTCCGGGATGCCGTTGCGCAGCTCCATGCGCGGCAGTCTTCGTGGGCCGAGGAGTGCCATTACGACGCGGTTGATCAGTGCAATCGCCAAGTCTGAGGCCGAAACCGCCGCGAACAATCCAAGAAGAACAAGTCCGGTAATCGGCATGTCCCCCGCGCGCCCATACCGCACTGGCACCGCCAGGATCATTGCGGTCACAACGGCAATGGTTGCCAGATAGCCCGGTACTGCGGTTCGGATATAAAGACGGAGGAGCCATCGTTTCCAAGAAACGTGAAAGCCGAGTTCGCGCTCAAAGGCTGGGCGCCCTTTGGAGATGAGATGATAGCCAGGGTCCGCCTGGCGGGTTCCGCTCCAGTTCCTTTCTCCCTGCGGAACGCCGCTACCATCAGGAATCACCTGCTTGACACGAAGGACGACCAGTCTTGCAATTTCAATCTCGGAGTGACGCGACCCGCGCGCAAGATTTTCGATGCCATGGCGATAGTCATCCCGGGTAGAAAAATCCATTTCGGCAAAGTCAGTGTCATTGCGCAGGATTTCGTCCACGAGGCTGACGGATTCAAAAAATTCCTTCCAATCGAATGCGGAAATCAAGCGCATGCTGGTAATGATGTTACGCACGGATACGCTCATGGCCGCTTGTTGCTGGTGCTCGCCGCGCACGATTTCGTCGGCGTTCGTTTCGGCAAGAGCGAGGCGCTGATCGAGCCATAGCAGCACTGGGCCGACTTTTGGGTCCAGGTCGCGCAGGCGCTGTACGAGTTGAACGGCGAAAGCCGTTTCCAACGGAGCCTTTTCAAGCCGGTGAAGCGCTTGGGCGATCGCGGACTGACCCCCCGGTCCGAGCAGGCTGTCGGCTAATTCGTCAGCTTCGCTCCGGGCTGACCGGCTCCGCACGATCTGCTCCGCAATCCTCCGCAGATTTTCCACCAGCACGACGCGGAGCGTGATGGCGACTGCCCAAAGCTCGCCGATGGTAAGGGGTTGCACACGCTGATAGGCCATCACGAAGCGGCGCAGCGCCTCAGGGTCGAATCTGCTATCTGTATGCGCAACAAATGCCCACGCCACACCGAACACACGCGGATACCCTTGCAAATGGCCTGAGGCAAGCTTGGGCAGCTTGCGATAGTAGCTCGCCGGCAAATCGTCCTGAATTTCGCGAAGCTGTTCATCAACGATATGGAAGTTATCGACAAGCCACTCGGCTGCCGGCGTGATTGAATGCTCCTCGTGAACCGAAGTGGCGACCGCCCGATAGGAATTCAGTAGGATGCGGCCGTTCTCAATTACCCGAGGTAGAAGAGGGCGGCCGGCGCTGGCAATCGTTGTGATCGTCTGTGCCGCCGCAAGGCTCTCGGCGTGCTGCTCAAGCCGCTCCAGGCTGAAGAGTTCCGCGCGGATCGGCTCTTCCAGAATTGGAAGCAGAATGTTCGAGGCTGGATTGTTATTCACAATCGAAAATTATGGATTGCAGTGCGGGAGATGCCTGCGAGCGCCATGCCTTTCCCCAGGAAGGATAGAGGTCCATCCAGCTAATTTGTGCAAAGTCCTGAACGAACTTAGTGGGTGGTCCTGGAAGTGTGCCGCCAAACAAGTACGACGAAATAGTTTTCTCCTGATCCGCTTTTGGCGGAGTCAGGAGAAAACACAGCTCGGCAGTTGTGACTACTGATTCGACGCTTTGGCCGATTCGTTGTGCGGCGCGTTCTTCTGCAAGACCGCAACGAGGTGACGTCCGGATGGGGGAACGGCCATTTTGTTTCCGAGAACTATTTCCCGGGCTGTGACCTTGTGGCCATAAACATCCGCGCTGGCATCATCATCCGGGCGAAGTGTAGAACCTTCGAGTGAAATCCCGGCGAACAATCCACGGCTACGGGAGTAGCTCAGAATTTCCGCGCGCAGGTAAGCGTCGGTGTCTGCGGAGGCGTCGCGGCCCTTTGGACCAGCGGCGGCTGAAGCATCGGCGCCGATCTTAACTTTGCTGTTCAGAATGGAAGAAGCCCCTCTTTCATTCATGACGAGAAGTACAAGGTCCGTCGCCTGCCCGCCGAGCTGGAATCCAACGCTGGCGCCCTCGAGCGCGTACATCGCTGGCGAGCCCCAGGGTCCGTTAAAATGCTCGCCCGTCCGGCATACCATCGCTCCGCGGCCAAAGCTGCCACCTACGATGAAGGCCGCTTTTAAAACCGATGGGAACACAATGATGCATTCGGCTTTTTCCAAGAGCTCCTGCGGAATGTTGTCGGGTACTCCCATTACTTCCTGCATGACGGTTCCGGAATTTTCCAAGCGTTTTTGTTCCTTATTTGCGGCGAACACTGAACTCGCGACAAACATGATGCACATACCGAGAGCCATTTTACGAAACATCGCTAACCTCCACTATCCGATTGCTAGTTGATGACCTGCGTTTAGTTTCAAAACCATTACAAACTGAAGCTACACTAAGCCTTTTGTTTCGCGCCGAAGACGATCATGGCTGCCCCCGCCGCCAAAGCCAGCCCGCCTACGATGGGCGGAAGAGGGACATGTTCCTGAGTATCGGCAGTGGCGTGAATCGGTCCGATATCAATGACATTTCTCTCGCGCGTGTAGTTAAATCCCTGATAGACCAGGGCGAGACCGCCAAGAACCGCCAGTGCAATTCCCAATAAAGAGATTGATTTCATGTGTTCCGTCCCCGTGTTTCGTGTGATACCGTGCTTCGTCCAATTCGATCAGCTTGCGAGAGGTGTCCGCGCTTAAATCAAGCAATCGGACTTCGGCCCTGAATGACGCGGATTAGTACGACAACAATCGCCAAAACCAACAGGATGTGAATGAATCCGCCCAAGGTGTAAGACGTAACCAGTCCGAGGGCCCACAACACAATTAAGATCGTGAAAACTGTCCAAAGCATTTTTGTCTACTTTCTCAAGCGATCCGAACTTGTATTCATCTAAATCCACTACGTGAGGGAATCAGGAGTGGAAAGGAACTCGGACTATATGCCTGGGGCGCTTCCGTATCCCTGTCGCGTTGAAGTGGGACCCGCGCAATCAACCGTGGGAGTTGTTCCTCATTACTTTCCCCTGCATGCATCTTAGGAGAGGCACCGGCATTCGTCTGTTCACTTGTGCACATTGGACGACTCCGGCGCAATGGTTCATCAAAACCTAATGCTTTGCGTAGGCGAGCATGAGCCGACGAGAGAAGGCAACCATATTATTCGACGCGGGTCGAATCCAGATGGCCACTTGCTCGCTTGCACACCACGTCAGGAACACACCCAGCAACACAAGGCTCGCAGCGAAGAACACTACGCTGAAGAGAGCGAGCGCCGCCAGAAGTTCGCGCACATGGTAGGAGTACAGACTGAGCGCCGCGAGTGCCACAATCAGTCCACACCTGTATTCACTTACCTTGGGTTGACGCATCAGGTCCCCTTTTACTTACGAACTTGCGCTTGAAATCTAACCTTCTGAGGACTGAGCAGATTGCATCGAAAGAATGTAGGCCACCCAGCGGTTCCGTTTCTTGGCGCCCGCCTATCGTTTCCTCGATGCTCTGGGCTGCGTCTTGGCGCACATGCGAAAGATTTCGAGAGAGCCGCGGCGCTATGTTGTTTTCCTTACTACCGCTGTTGTTCGTCAGGATTTTTCTGTTTGTCCTTTGCCTTTTTTTTCGTTGGACTTGGGCGGCGGTTGATCTTTTGGCGGCTGTTCGCCCTGTTTCGACGATGGCGAAGCGCTATCCGCCCGTGGCGGATTCGTCGGCTGCACGCTGTCCGGCCGGCTGCGATTCGATCGGTCAGATCCGTCGTTTCGCGGAGGCGGCGCATTGCTTGCGGGCGCTGGCGGGTTCGGAGGCTGTGGGTTATCCGGCTGGCCTCGACTAGATTGATCAGGCCGGTCGTTGCGCGTTGCGGGAATACTGTTTGCGGGCGGGCTCGCACCCGCGTTTGCGGGGGGCGGATTCGGTGGCTGCGCGCCGCCGGCCTGGCCTCGGCTTGTTCCTTCAGGGCGCAGGTTTTGAGCGGGCGGAGCAATGTTCGCTGGTGTATTCCTCCCTGTGCCCGTAGATGGTGGATTTGCCGGCTGCGCGTTGTCGGGTTGACCCGTGCTTGATCGATTTAGACGGCCATTTCGGTCCTCGGGAACATTGTCATTGGCCGGTAAGTTCCCGTTCGAATTCGCGGGTGGCCGATTGGTCGGTTGCACATTATCCGGCTGGACTTGATTCGGTTGGTCAGGCCGGCGATTTCGTGGTGCGGGGGCAGTGCTTACCGGGACCGCCCCGCTACCGTTCGCGGACGCGGGACTCGTTGGTTGAACGCTGGTGGGCTGGCCTCGGTTCGACCTGTCGGTCGGGCCGTTCTGCGCCGCCGGCGTGTCGTTTCCTGCATTTCGTTCGACCGCGTTCGCAGGCGCCCGGTTCTGGGGTTGCGCATTACCGGGCTGTTCGCGCGGTTGATTTGAATCAGCTGTCGCCGGTTTTCCGGCAGGCGCTTGTCGGACCATTGCCTTCCCCGCAGGTGCATTCGATGGCCGCAAGCCCTCGACTTCGTTCCTAGCCAGCGGTTGGCCAGGTTGTGCGGTGAGTTTTTGCTCTTGCCTCTCGAATGAAACAGGAGGCGCCGGAGGCGGGGCTTTTGCTACGACCGACCGGCTGGCAACTTCTGCCGGTGGGCGGGACGCATGGTTGCCAGTTGTGTCGGCCGTTCCGAAGACGCTACTCCGAGTGGGAGCCACCTCAGCCCTCCGGCTGACGGGAGCCGAAGCGAGCTCTTGCTGGTTCACGGCAACGACGGCTCTGCCCACCGGCTGCGCGCTTGTGAAAGTGCTCTGCGATACAGCAGTTACTCCGCCGGGCACGCCACGATTGGCGTACTTAATTTCCGAGTTGTTCCCGTTGTTGCCGCGATTGCCGCCGCGATCATTGTTGGAAACCTGGGCGTTGTAGACGTTGATGATCGTTGTATTGTTGACGGTCGTGCTGCTGACGTTCACGCGGGTGACATACTCGCGGCTGCTGCTATAGGAGGGAACATACACTTCTCTGGGCCCGAGGGGGAACCATCCCACATTGCCGCCTCGGCCTCCGCCGACCGAAATTGAGACGGAGAACCCGGGCCCGCCGACAAATGCCACCAACGCGGGCGCATACACTGGTCGCACAGAAATTGGGCCGGGTACCCAGCCCCAATCGTTCCCTGCATGTACCCAGCGACCGTAGTGAAAGGGAGCGTAACCCCAAGGCGCGTCATCAACCCAGGTCCAGCCCCACGGAGAAATCCAAGCCCAATGGCCATCCCGATAGGGCGCCCACCCAGCGGAAACACGCGGAATCCAAATGTCGCCGTAATCGGGGTCGGAACGCCAGGCTCCGCTGTCGTCCAGGTCCTCATATCCGACGACATCGCGAGAAACATACTTGGCCGATCGCGAGCCATTGTCCCGTCGATCGCGGGACTGGCTCCAACTATCAAACTCATCCGAATCGCCTGCTCTGAAAATATCGGCGTGGAGTGAGTCGGTGCCGGTAAAGTCGCCGGTCAAACCCGCCCCAACGCTGTAAATCCGGCCGCCGCCAGTGACTTCACCGCTGCCGGCGCGCACTGTCACCAAAGTTGAAGAGCCATCCTCGTTCACCTGAACGCGGTACTGGCCTGCCTGCAGAATCGAAAAAGCCTGATTCGGCGTGTCCACCTCAAAATTCTCATCACGATCAAGGCGCACAACGCGAATGTCAAGCGTTCCTTCCGAAAGTTGGATTTGAGTGGTCTGGTCATTCAGGTTGAGAAAAGTCAATCCAGTGCGCACGTCGAGGCGCACCGTCGCCGACCCGAGTTGGATTTCAGAGCGGGCGCCATCGTCAGTCCATAGTCTGTCGCCAGTTGTCATCGGACGGTTCACAACCGCAGTAACCCAATCCGATTCGCCTGCCGGTTGGAAGGATACTGGCCCGCGTAAATAGCTCAGGCGGGCCACCCGGCCTGAAGGGTCGTCATCCTGTGCCGCGACCAGGCGCGGAAATGTCAGCATTAGAAGCGCCGCCACAAAGAGCGCACTGAGCCAGTACAGGCCTGCTTTTACTCGTGTCTTCATTTCGTTTATCCTTGCTCTTTCGGCGGGCTTGAGACTTTTGAACGGCGGGATCTTGAGCAGAACCAGCCCAGCCCTCTTTGGTCCTTGCTATTTGAATCTCGCCGTCCGCAGCAAGAGAGTAAGCGCAGCAACCAAACGAGTCTGTCCTCTATTGCTCACTGGGGTCGACAATTGGTCAATTTAGTTAGGCCAATAGATCGTGCTGAATTATTTGAAGAGGCCGGGGACAACGCGGCGGCCCGCTGTTCGATTTTGCACAGTTTGGCCTGTCCGTTCTATAATAGGATCCATTCCGCGTAGAGCTATGTCGGAACACGTAAGCCAGCCGTGTAGTCGGCCGCGCACGGGCGATCGAGGTGATGTCCATGAAACCGACGAAGCGGACAAATGGAAATAAAAAAAAGAGCGTCTTTGACGCCGAGGCCTTCCTCAATTCAGCTGGCGTGGCAAGAACCATAGCGGGTTTCCAGCGAAACGAAACGCTGTTCTCCCAGGGCGACGCTTGCAAAACCACGATGTACATTCTAAAGGGCGGGGTGAAAATCTCGGTCGTTTCTAACACAGGCAGAGAGGCTGTTGTGGGAATTCTAGGACCGGGCGACTTCATTGGTGAAGGGGGATTGGCGGGGCAGCCAACCCGAATGGCTACCGCGACAGCCGTTTCACCGACTACGGTACTTGTGATGGACAACAAGGAGATGTTTCGAGTCCTGCATTCTGAAAGCGCGTTTTCTGACCGCTTTATAACCTACATGCTGGAACGCAATACCAGGATCGAGGAGGACTTAATCGACCAACTTTTTAACTCCAGCGAGAAGCGGCTTGCGCGTACTCTCCTGCTGCTCGCGCGCTATGGCAAGGAGGATAAACCGCAACGCGTCCTTGCCAAAATATCTCAGGAAACACTGGCGGAAATGGTCGGCACGACCCGGTCTCGCGTTAATTTCTTCATGAATAAATTCAAGAAGCTGGGCTTTATCAAGTATAACGGCGGGCTGCAAATCAACGCTTCGCTACTGAGCGTCATCCTGCACGATTAGCCGGGCGACCTCCCGCCTGGAGGCGAAATGTCGCCCGGTGAATGCACCTAACGCGGATTCCGCACTACGCTCCCACTGCTTTCTCAATCTCTCCGATTTTTTTTCGGAGTTTTCCGCCAATCTTCTCCCCCTTGCCTTCGGCCTCCAGCAGAGGTTTGTTCATCACTCGTCCAACTTTTTCCTTGATGGCGCCTTTTACCTCGTGAAACTTTCCCTTGGCCCGGTCCTTTGTGTTTCGCTTCATTGTCCGCCTCCTTTGGGGCAACTGTGCCTGAGCAGCGCGGTGGAGTCTGTCCCACCCTTTAATCGATACGAGATACCATGGCATTCGGATTGATGCAAGGTCGGACCCTGCCCCGGCACTGCCTGCGGCGGGAAATTACCGCAAACCGCCTACCAGGTACACAACTACGAGAATGAGCAGAACGGTCCCTACAACGCCGAGCCCGCCTCCTCTCCCCCATCTCGAATACCCGTAATAGCCGCCACCGCCGCCAAATAGAAGCACCAATAAAATAAGTAGAAGCAACATCGCCAGTCTCCTCTCAATTCACAATTGAATCTGCAGTCAAAACGTCTTCTTTCACAGCCACGATCAATTCTTTTCGGACGTCCATCTCCCAACCAGGTCGAATGCGGATCCGCACATCGGCAAAAGATTCGCCGACGATGCTGCAGGACATTGGGACATGGCATTGACGGATGACGACGAGCAAGACCACCGGTTTGCCGAACCAGGCGGAATACGTAGGTGAAAAATCGTTTGTTCCCTTCATCAGCATGTTCGTTACCCCTCGACTGTCGGTGGACTAGAAACTAGCCTCGATGAAAGCAGGCGTTCTTTGTAATGCAAAAAGCAAAGAGAGTCTGTTCAATTCTGTACAAGCAGCTCGCTGAAATCGCGATTCGCCACTCGATGATTTGCAACTGAGGGATACCAGCGGGATTGCGCCCACGCTTAGGCTGTCTTGTGCCGCGCCTTCATCTTGTAAAGTGAGCGATCCGCTGCCTGAAGTAGTCCTTCGATCGTCACACCGTCCTCGGGATAGACCGCCAAGCCCACACTCACCGAAATCATAGGCTCATCGCGATCGCTGGACAGCTGTTCGCAAATCCTTCGTACAGCCGCATTCGCTTCCACGGCGCTAGTTTCCGGTAAGAGAATCGCGAACTCATCGCCTCCATACCGTGCCGCAGTGTCGATTGATCGGCACGATGAGCGAAAGATATCGGCGAGGCGGCAAAGCGCCCGATTGCCTGCCAAATGGCCATGCGTGTCATTTATTTGTTTCATCCCATTCAAATCAATAAGAAGCACTGCAAACGGACGCGTAGTGCGGCCCGAGCGATTGATCTCCGACTCGAGGGTCTCCGAAAGCTTGCGGTAGTTTGCCAGCCCAGTCAGCGCATCGGTCGCCGCCAGGTGTCGAAGGTGATCCTCCGATGCACGGTGCGCGGTAACATCTTCGACGATAACTTCGCAACCATGCGGCGCTCCTTTTTCATCGCCCACTTGCCGACCGCTGAGCCGAGCCCGCATGGGCATTCCATCCTTCCGTTTCAATTCGACTTCAATCAGATCGACATCACCGGTCTTCTTGTAGGACTCGATGAGTTGCGTGCGCTCGACAGGATCACGGATAATTTCCGTTGCCAGATTGACACCCATCAATTCATTTTTGGATTCGTAACCCAGCATCGTCACAAGAGCGTCATTCACATCCAAAAACCGGCCGTCCACGTCGAAATGGCAAATCCCAAACGTCGGATTCTCAACCAGGGCGCGATAGTGGGCTTCCGAGTGCCGCAACTGTTTCTCCGCATGATTCCGCTCTTCGCGTCGGGTATTGTCTTGTACCGCCAGAGCGACGGCCAGCGGCAACCTGTTCAAACAATTCTTATCAATGCAGTCAAATGCCCCCTTCTGCATGAACGCCTCGGTCATGGCCTCGTCCAGAATGCCAGTGGTCAGGATGAACGGAATTTCCCGGTTCGCCTGATGCAACAGGTCGAGCGCTTCCATCCCCGTCCAAGTCGGCATCGAGTAATCGCACACAATCGCGTCATAGGACTGCATGCTCAATCGGTTGCTGAACTCCCCCGGGTCTTGCACCCAATCCGAGAAGACTGCAAAATCCATCCGTTTGAGTTCATGCAGGCAGAGTTCGACGTCGGATCTCTTATCGTCAATGAAGAGTATTCGTACCGTTTGCTGCCTGTTGGTCAAGCTACTGCGGCCAGAATGACCTTGACGATCCCACTGTGTTTCGTTTCGGGCTGGTTGTAGCATAGCTATAGGCCTTCATATTCTCCAGAGCCAGTGCGGCATTTCCCGGCCGGCCCATGGAACTTGCGAGGCTTCCTCAAGAACACTGTAAATACTATGGGAATTCCTTACTGTTCCGTTTTGGACACTACGAATCGATTTACCTAATTTATTCGCCGTAAAACGAATTCATATTTTTTATCACTTACTATCATTTCTCTAATCGCACTGGATCACAAGTTGAACTCAAGGTGGATCGCGTAGTGGACGCGGGTGCCGCAAGGCGGGAGCCGTAAACGACGGTCGTAGTCTGCAGGAGCTGGAAACAAGTCCCTTTCGGCAGGATTGAAGCCGTTTAAACCAGCCGGGCCCCAGCCATCACACAATAGCTGAGACCCGTTCCGACCGCGCTCAGCGGTTTTACTGACGGGGCCCCAACGGCAGCTCCAGGGATACGACCCCAATTGTGGTTCCGATAACCTCGCCTGAAACCACCAACTCAACACGGCGATTCTGTTGGCGTCCATCCGGGGTGTCATTCGTTGCCACGGGTTGCGTCTTGCCGAATCCCTTCGACGTCATGGACGTCCCCGGAATGTTCTCCTGCGCGAGATAATCACGGACGGAATTTGCTCGTTGTTCCGACAGGGTCTGGTTCATCGCATCGCTACCAACACTATCCGTGTTGCCTTCGATGGCGAGACGGAGGTCCGGGTAGGCTAGAACGATTCCGGATATCTTGGCCAGCTTCTCGCGTGCGATGGGACGAAGCGTGGACTTGCCTGTGTCAAATAATACGTCCGACAAGCTTACGATGAGGCCGCGGGCGGTGTCACGGGTGGCAAAGATGACGTTGAACTGTTGCAGCAGTTTGGCGCGCAGTTCTTCGCGATCCTTGACCGCTTGCCCCAGTTGTTGATCGGAGTTTGCAGCCGCGAGCCGGTTTCGCTCCGATTCCGCTTCCGCGTTTCTCTGGGCCTGCTGAGCTTCCGCGGTGGCTTGATTTGCGTCGACGGTGGCGGCGCGACTTCGATCTGAATCCGCCTGGGCGTTTTGTTGCTGTCTCTGTGCTTCGGCAGTGGCTCGGTCAGCCGCAGAACTGCGACGGTTTGCATCTGCCGTTGCCGCTTCCGCGCTGATGCGAGCCTGCGCTTCGTCCCTTGCGTCGGCGCGGGCATTGGCAAGCTTTGCCGACTCGCGGTCCTTGTCGCCGCTGATGCGATCCGCTTCGATCCGTTTCACCGCGATTTCTCGCGAGTCATCGGCAGTTTGAACAACTTCACGCGATGTGGAAATGAGCACTTTTCTGTCGGTGTGCTTCCTGGTTGCAAGGTCATCCGCATGCTTCATCTGGCTGACCGCCTTCTCGTAGCTCGGGCCAGCGTAACTCTCGGCTCCGGCGGATTTGGCGATGCGAACTGCATTGCGCGCCTCGAAGAATTCGAGTGGCAGTTTGGCATTCAATACAACCGGATCGAAGTGATATCCGGTTGGAATATACCCGCCGCGGTCGATGAGTTCATATTGGGCATCGACGACTTCGCTGGTTCCGACGGTGTCGGGCCGTATTTCGTTTTCGGCGATGACAAGGTTGCTGGGACGGCGTACCGCGTAGTAGGGCTCAGCCGTTACGATCAGCGCAAAGGCCTGCAAATCGGTCGTAACGTCCAGCTTGCTGCGATGGTTGTCGCCGATCAAGACCTCGCCAATATTTACGGCGCGGCCCTCGGGAGAAATTGCCCACATGACGTACGTGAGATATTCGGTGCCGAATGAGGTCGGCTTAGCGAAGTTTTTGAATTCAACTTCGATTTCCATCGCGCCGCGTTTGCTCTCAACCTTTGCTTCACCGGAAGCGCCCGGCATCAGGTCGGTTCCTTGAAAATTGATTTTTGTGGCGCCGCTGCGGTGCGCATACTTCACGGCACGCGTCGTGCGGCTCACTACGTTCACGCTATAGGTCGGCGCTTGATCGTGTTCGACGATAACTGTGGTTTGGGCCCGCATTGAGGCGGATATGCCCAACATTGCGAGGACTGCCAAGAGCACTGCTGAACTTTTCACGATGGGTCTCCTTGAAAAACGGTGAGACCGCAGTATCAGACTTTGCGCAAACGAATACTGTGCTGTATTGCTCGCTTTGGGAGGTTAGCTCACTGAATTGCAAGTCTTCCGTACCAGAGGGTCAGCTCGTAGGGATAGTGCCGGATGGAAATTCTAGGCGGAATGTCCGTCGCGATCAGCGTAGTAGGCCCGGCCTGACGAACACTTCAATGTACTGCCACGCTTGAGGCTGTTGGCGGCAGATTATCTCGAATCAGGGATTCCACTTGCTGCCAAATCTTCGGGTCGCATTCGATCTGGGTGTGTGGCTTGACGAAAAAGCGGTCGTACCAAGGATAGTCCGAGCACTTGAGCGAGCTCTTTTCATAGTCAAATCGGAAATTTCCGATGATCCGCGTGTGGGTCGCATCGGCGGCGCGAATATCGTGATGGCCTCGGACGATCCCGTGCGGCTGATAATAATTAGCAGCTTGTGCCACGTTGTCGGGAATCGTCGTGTCATTTTTGCCCGGTGCCGAGACGCTATCCACCTGAAGGGTGAGGAGCACCGGAATACCATCCTTTTTCAGAGCACGTGCCAGATACACCGTCTCCGCGCCGCCCCAACTATGCCCGTAAATGATAATGCGGGCTTTCTGCTTTTCTTCGACCGTAAGATTTCCATCATGATTCGTGTCCAGAATTTTCGAAATTCTCGCCCGGGCTCGCTCGCCTCGATAGCTTTCAAAGGTCTCTACGTCTACGCCTATGGGGTACTCATTGCGCAGGCGTGCTGCCAACTGAACCTCGCTATGAACAGGGTTGTCATGCGCGATGAATCCGCCAACGAACCCAATTATGATGACCGGTCCACTTGAGGAAGCATCGTTCGCAGGGGCAGGTCGTGCCGAACCGATCGGGTCGGTAGCGAGAATCGTCGCGAACGAAAGAATAAGTACGCCAGCCAAAACACGCATTCCGAAAAGTGCAATCGAGCGAATCATTTTAGCTAAACTCCCTGGAAAGCACGATAATCGGCTCAGTGGTTCATTGAGGTGCTGACACATTGTTTGTGGATGCGCTTACACTTCCGCTGGCCCTGAAAGGGGTACTCCGTCCGTCGTCCTCCGCGACGGCTGGTGCCGCCGTCACCAGCCTTAATTCATCGAGTGACGCCAGCACGCTCTGCCAGCGATTGTTGTCCTTCTTTGTTTCGATGGGCACCGAAAGATCAGAATAGAACTGAAGAATATTGTCGCGCAGGTCCGCCGTGGTCCGATCGAACTTGCTGTCGGACAGCTGGCCGAGGAGCTTTGCGTAACTATCGTCTGTCAGCGAGTATTCCGCCGCCTTGGTGGGTTTCCCCGTGTCGAAATCGAAATTCGATAGCCGAAGCGAATCGGTGCCAACTTCCTTGAGATAGGCCCGGTACTGATCCACTGTCGTATTGATGCTCTTGAAATACAACTCTTCCGTTTGCGCGGTCGGAAGGTTGAACGCCATCGCCTTAAACGGACCAACCTTGGGCATGAAGTGCAATATAGCTGACAACAGGCGCACACGGATTCCTGGCTTCGGATAGTCCTTTCCCCATTCCTTCTCATAATCGGAGCGCGACAGGCGGTACAGGAATTTCTTTTTCGCCAGCGTGGGCGCCTCTTTCATGATTTCCTTCTTATGAGTGCGAAGCGCAACCTGGGTCATTTCCGGAATCAACTGGCTGACGGAATAGCGATACGAGCCAATGGCGAGATCCTCGCGGGGCAGCACATCCTTCAACTCCACTCCATATACCACCGGAAAAACGCGCTCCAATAAGCCCTTCGACACTTGAAAGCCGATGAAATCGTGATATTGGTTGGATGCATACCGATTCTTCGCGACTTGCACCATGTCAAACCCAAATTCCGTTTTCAGATGCGCGGTTTTGTCTTGCGCGTAGCGGACCGAACTGCCGAACTTGAGCCGCAACTTTGGGTATTCGATTGCCACAGCCTGGTTGACCGCCGGGTGGCCCGCGATGTCTGACGCATAATGAGCGAGGGCCCCTAACGCGAAGGCGTACTCGTTGGCGTCCTGGCTCTCGCGAAGCAACTCGACTACAAAGTTTCCGCTGCGAACGTAATGCACCAAATTGCTGAACTCCACGCTGCCAAAGGGGTAGTAGCCAAGGTCCTGCATTACGGCGCCGCCATAGGCGTAACCGTGCGCCTCCGTGAGCTGCTCTTCCGCCAGGCCTGGAAATCGGTGGAGCAAGAGCGGTCGCAGCTCGTCGGTCCACACCAAATCCACAATTTCCTCATGGGTGAGGATCGAATATGCTAGCGCGCCGCTGCTGCACAAGAGCACAACCAAAAGTACAGTGACGCAGCGCGCCCCCCATTGGACATGGGTGCGAGAGAATGGCGTTCGTTCGGCGGGCAGATTTCTCACGCGGCTTTCTGCTCTCATAAGCAAGTTCCTCGTTCCGTCCCGGTTGCGGCTGGTTACAGAGTCTTCAACGGGAGCCTAATTCAGGTAGAAACTGATCGCAATTCGATCATTCGGATATCTGCGGTTGTACATGTAGTATCCATCGTCGTAGTAATCCACATATACATCGTCGTTGTCATACCAACCGCTGTCCCAATATTCGGGCCACGGATCAAGCAGGCCAAACCAAAAGCCGCCATACTGGAAACGTCGTTGGCTGCCGACGAACACAACCGGGAGACTGTCGATGCGGAATGCATGACTCTGTCCAAAGGAAGCGGTGAAGCGAACGTTCGGTACGCGATAGCCGCTGTAACCGCCCCGTTGCTGCCAGGTTCGGTGGTCGGACTTCCAGTTACTTGCACGATCGCTCTGCCAGGCGGCCTGCCGTTGACGCGCTTCAACCGGGTTCTGTTGCGCCGCGGGCTTGGCGTTCAGTTGCGCGCTTGGCTGCCGTTGCTGATTCTGCTGCCTTCTAGCTTGTTGCTGCTGGTTCGGGGCGCCGGCTTGGACTTGGCGCGATTGCTGCGGCTGATCTTGTCTCCCCCTGGGTTGCTGGGGTTGTCTCGCGGCGCTCTGCGATTGCTGGCTAGGTTGCCGCTGTTGCTCTTGGGGTACTTTGGCCTGCTCCCCCCTGGATTGCGGCTGCTGCTGTTTCGCACCATTGTCTTGCGGTTGATGCTGTTGCTTCACCGGTTGCCCTTGTTGCGTTCTGCCTCGCGACTGGTCTTGTTTTTCCGGATTGGACGATTGTTGTTGTTGTTCAGCAGGCTTATTCCTCTGTTGTTGCTTGTCGTCGTTCCTCTGTCCTTCCTGTCGGTCCTGGCGTGAGTGAGCCGCGACAGTCCATCCAAGAATCAGGAACACAACTGAAATGCCAAAAACTCGAAGTGAGTTCACCATTTTGTCTCCTTAGTGCGCGCCGGTAGAACTGTCGCGCTTTGCGTGTGGCGAGCGTCTCGGGTACGAACCTGAGTTCTCTAGCGGGCACGCGGATTTCGCTTCCGCCGATCATCCTGGCGTGATCGCTATCCGATGCGGACTCGGGGAAAAGAGTGGAGCAATCCGAATACGTTGACGAGCCAGAGCACTACGCCAACGACGACGACCGCATTCAGGATCGATTTTATGGAACTCGCCATCGGGAGGAACTGGTTTATTAGCCCCAGAACTACGCCGATTACGATTAATGTAAGTAATATCTGAACGATTGGCATGATTCGTAAACCTCGGTTCAATCAAAGTGATTCGTAGGGGGGCAGGGCTCCCCGTCGAGTGTCAGAGCAATCAGTGCTCGCAAACGATTCTCGAGCGACATCATATGCGACAACGCTTCGAGAAGCTGTTCACTTGTGAACAGATTGAATTCTTCAGGAAATGTGGCTTGCGGGGAGCGCAACGCCGTGACGATCAGCGACAGCACGATGGAACCCGTCACGCCGCCAATGACCGCATTCGCCAGCGGGTAGGGAAACTGTTGGGCGGGGTGTGGAAGAGTCCACCGCCGCTCCGAGGTCCAAACTAGTCGTTCAGGATTACGCTGCGGAGGCCGCTGTGGACTGTCATTTCTCTACTGTTGTAATCGACAAAGCCTAGCTTCCTGAACTTATTCATGAAAGCACTAATCCGCGACCTGGTTGTACCAACCATTTGTGCCAAATGTTCCTGATTGATCCCGGGCACTACAGTTTCGGTCTTGCTCTCCTTGCCAAAATGGGATAGCAACAGGAGAATCCGAGCCAGGCGTTTCTCGCTGGAGTTGAAAAGCTGGTCGACAATATCCGCTTCGTATCGGATGTTACGGGAAAGCAGATAAGTAACGAACATTTCCGCGAGTCCCTCCCCTTCGTGGAGCATTCGTACCATCGTCCGCTTCTCAACCTTGGTAAGAGTGCAATCCCCCACTGAAATAGCTGTTGCCATGCGCAAAGGCTGACCTGCGAGGCATCCTTCGCCGAACAATTCACCGGAACCCATAGTCGCGACAATCGCTTCCTTGCCTTCGAAAGATGTAACCGCGAGCTTCACCTTGCCTCGTCCGAGAAAGAACACGGATTCCGCCGGCTGCCCTTGCATGAAAATGGTGTCGTTCGCACGGTATTCTAGAACGGTTTTCCCGCTGGAGATTCTAGCCAGGAAGGATTCCCACCCGGCGGTCTCGCGTTTTTTGTCCGCTGCAACGGGTGCGTTCTTCTTATCGACTGGCAAGATATTTCTGCGGGCGATATCGACCGTAGTTCCCATAACAACTCCTGCTGGTTACTGGAGGCTGGCCGGACCTTCAAAAGCAATAGTTTCCTGAAGATCCTTTTCCCGCCTGCCGTCAGCCATCACTCCCGTATTTTTAGGTCTAGTCCAAAGAGCACTTTGTTTTGGTCCGACAGGTCCCCAATGAGCCGCTGCAGCGGGCGCGGGAGCCGTTTAATGAGCGTTGGCACCGCCACAATCTGCTCGTCCCTGGCCAGATTCGCCTGCAGGCAAATGTCGATGATTTCCAAGTCATAGCGACCATTCAAGTGCTGCTCACAAACCTGCTTGATATTCTCTACAGCCAATGTCGATTTCAGCGTGGATCCGTTTATGTACAAACGCAAGACGTACTTTTCCTCGAGAGGATGGGACCCAGACTGCTCCATTTCCCCGGAAGATCTGGGTTTCCGCTTCCCCGCCGGGCCGTTCTTTTTCGGGGGCTTTTTCATGTGGACCCTTCTGAGCTCGGTCAGACTATCGGTTGCAGAGCCAGGCCAATCAACGTCCGCTCGGTGTCGGACAGGTCTCCAATGATCTTTCGAACAGGACCAGGAAGATCTCTTACCAGGGTAGGAACTGCCACGATCTGGTCGCCTCGCGCCATATGCGGATTCTCCAAAAGGTCTATCACTTCGATCCGATAGTGGCCCTTCAGGTGTTTTTCACACAGCACCTTGAGGTTGGCAAAGGCGCGAATCGATTTGGGAGTCTGGCCCGCCACGTAAAGCCGCAAGTTCCAAAACTCCGGTTTTGGGAGCGTCGGTTTGCGAGGCCGCGTCCGACTTTTTTTCTTGGTCTTTGGCATTTAGCGTTTCCGCGCGGCTGCCGCGCCCCCCCCTTTTTTGTACGCGGAAGAGTCCGCTTCCCGGCTTCGTACCATCTGCCCGCGGTCCTGCAACAGTTCCTCGTCGAGCAACTTCGATTCGGAGATGCTCTGTTGAATTTTTTCTTCCTCCGCTTCAAACTCCGCCCGGAGCATGGTCATGCGGGCCTCAAAGATCTGGCGTTTGCGGTTCAGTTCACGCCCGCGCGCTTCCAGTTGTTGCCTGCGGGACGTGCTCGCTGCTTTCTCACGCCCTTCCTGTGACACCCGGGCGGAACCGGTCAGGACGCCCTCGGGTCCGAGGTACACGTCCAGCAATCGGAGGCCGTCGTTCGTGAGCACGAATTCGCGAATCTGGTTGGAATGCTCCATGCCTCGCGATTTCAGCACGTAAAGCGCGCGGTTCCGCTCTCCTCCGACCTCAATGGCTTTCAGCAGGAGCCAAGTGTCCATGAGCGAGGATACGTCCGCCTCGCTGGCTTCCAGGGAGCCTCCTGGCGCAGTCAAACTGGTGAAAATCGCGGTGACCGCCTGGGTCTTCAGAAAATCGACCAGCCGCGTGAGCATGGACCGCACTTCGTTCAGTGTGCTGACCATGAGCAGATTGGTAATCGGGTCCACCACGACGATGCTGGGCTGGAAACTGGCGATGTGTTTGTGGGTCACGAGCAGGACTTCTTCGATCCCCCCGTAGGTGGGACGCGCCGCGTGGAATTGCAGGAGCCCCTTGCCGACCCACGGTTCGAGATCGATGCCGATCGAACGCATATTGCGGACCACCTGCCTGGGTGATTCCTCGAACGCGAAATACAAGCAGCGCTCGCCGCGGCGGCAGGCCGCATCCACGAAATGTGCCGCCACGCTGGTTTTGCCGGTTCCCGAAGTGCCGGACATCAGAATGCTGCTGCCCCGATAAAAGCCTTTGCCGCCCATCATTCCATCCAGCCGGTCAATGCCAGTCGACACTCGTCCGGCGGGCGCCGCATGGTCAAGGTCCAGTGAGGAGATCGGCAGGACTGAAATGCCGTGTTCATCGATCAGAAAAGGATACTCGTTCGTGCCGTGTGTCGATCCCCGGTACTTGACGACACGCAGGCGCCGGGTCGAGATCTCTTCCCGGGTACGATGGTCCAGGACGATCACGCAGTCTGAGACGAACTCCTCGATGCCGTGCCGGGTCAGCTTGTCCGGCCGGTCCCGCTCGGCGGTGATGACCGTGGTCAATCCTTTTTGCTTGAGCCAGTCGAACAGGCGGCGGATTTCTGCGCGCAGGATACCTGGGTTAGGCATCTCGCCGAAGAGTGCTTCAATAGTGTCCAGGACAATTCGCTT